>JADMIO011020078.1_pt1 | contig 15301 bp, 15 predicted proteins | sample 8958161 | NCBI WGS metagenome assembly JADMIO01 (sample SAMN16585339, study PRJNA669376) | soil metagenome | isolation source: Crop rotation soil | place: USA: Cullars Rotation, Alabama | collected 2011
AGAGCTGAGTAATTATTGAAGAAAATGGGGATATTACAATACAGATGAAAGTAATAATAATAAAACTAATAAAGTCGGGTAAGGGGATAGAAAGGAGAAAATGGAAAGAAATAAAAGGAAAAATAAATTGTGAGTTTGCATCAGGATTGAAATTCATGAAGGTTCAAAATTTATGATATTTCTTACAGTTTGTAAAATTTGCTCTGCGCTTTCTTGAGTAGTTCTTTGTTGTACTCGGTTAGGTCGTCCAATATTGCGAGCTCGGCACACTGCTTGCTGGGCACGTGCGATGGTGATTTTGCTATTTTGTTGATAGAAAATGGACTTTTTTTGAAATTGTGTCAGGATCCGGTCCTTCGTACCTTGACCCTGGACCCTTGACCCATGCTTCCTAGTTCGAAACTTAGTAGATAGTCTACCCAGTTCGTTACTCAGCGATTTAAGTCTAGCTAGTTCGATACTTAGTGTTAGCTATATAAACTATGACGTTAGACCTAGAACCCCTCAGTCTAGCAACTGATTCATTCTGATTTATTCTGAGTATACTGACTCACTCTGATCATTACGATTGCTTACCCATCAATCAAATTCTAAATAAACATACGAATATAAAACAATACCTTCGCCTCAGCCTTAGATTAAGGACCCACTTGCCCAACACGAAGTTGTCCCTTCGTAGCCAACTAGTAGTTCCTTACAAATTGTGGATGTGTCCACACTCCATTAATTAGCTTGTATCCCGAGACGTTCTTTTTGATGTTGTCGATGTTTAGCGCTATGGTTTTTGCAATTTACCTAAACCCTAACCCATTATTTGATCACTAATTAGCTTATATTCTTCTAAAGTTGCACGAGAAGGTCGACCTACCTGTTTATTCCGCTCCTTGGTCATCCTCCGGACCTAAACCCTAAACCCATCGCTACCTATCATTCCTATACTATTACGCTTAGGACAAGCCACAGTTGGCCACATTTCGTCAAACATTTTTTTTTTAAAAGACTTCGACTGAAATCGGTGACAGTGCAATGACTTTGCTGGGGTTCGTCATTATTGTTTTTATTTATTGAATGATTGTAAATTCTTCTGAAGAAGTTTTCACCAATCACAACAACAAATGCGCAACAGAGACAAAATAAAATAAATTGAACTTAAACGTGAATCTTGCGAATAATTTGCATCCGTGTAAACGAATGCAATTCATTCACACGGGGAAAAAAAAAAAAAAGGCGAGCTAAAACGAGTTTCCCTAAACCCTAAATTCCGCACTGTTAAATTTATAAATGCAATATCTGTCAGGATTCCATCCTGACTATGACGTCTCTGCCTATTGCGTCACTGGTACCAGTGCCTTCTCGGCCGAACGGTTATTTTTAGAACAGTGACTTGAAAGTATAGAATCTAATTTTAGTATATAGAAGTCTTGCTTAACTGCAGTGCCCCTCAGTTCAGCAACTGATCCAACTGACCTCTCTAGCTACTCGCTCTAGTTATTCTCTCTAGTTGTTCTCTCTAGGTATTCTCTCTAGTTATTCTCTCCAGTTATTCTCTCTAGTTACTATCTAGCCTTCTCTGTGAACCCAATAAAGTTTATACATATATCTTTCGTCTCCCATTAAGAGTCCTACTTGCCCAACTCTAAGGAACACCCTTAGTGCCCAACTGGTAGAACTCTTACAATATCAAGGCTTAATTATAAGATGGCCGTTAGTTTAGTTTATTGATTTGAATAGCTAGAATTGATATAGAAATAGCTTAACGATAGGAGAGCTAGACCTTAACCTCTAGCACGCGGTACCAGATGTCCAAAATAAACGTGCACACTAAAGATAACTAACAGTCCCGTGTTAATATCATCTAGTAATTGTCAGGAATCGCGATATGGAGCGCAGATTAATGAAATTTTGGCAGATGATCGTATTGGGTGATTAAGTATAAAAACGCCACTTTGTTTGTTATTGGTCAATTTAATCGATTTTAGATTTTGTCACTAAGGTGACAATCAGTGATTCATATACTTTGCAGTGTATAAAGGGAATGATCAAGAGCCTTGTGGCTCAGAATTGAGTACGATGTTTCTACTAATCTGAATAAAGAATATTTCTGCCATTGAACCCGGTTTTGTTATGAGTATTCTTACAGTAATGGGTGGATTTATTCCAAGCAAAAATGCTTTATTTGATAGGGTTAGGGTTTAGAACGTCCTGAGCATGACGTTAAACTGCTTAAATGTTGGAACATCTAAGTGTCAAATGGAGAGCAATTTAGAGCGAGATTGACTAACGGATACAACGAATTGATAGAAAGCGCAAAGGACGACAAGATTATTGAAGCAATGAAAGTAGAAAGGAAACAAAGGAAAGAAACGCAAGTATGAAGAGCAATAAGAAACAAACCAACGAAGAAGGCAAAAGGAAAAGATTAATTGCAAACCAGATTCTATATATATATATATACTCTCATATCGAACGTACATAGAAATATGTTTGGACAAAAGTTCTCATCTGTATTGTGTTTTAATTAGATATCTATTAGACTTATTTACAATTAAGCATTTTTTTCACTAAGTATTATTAGTAGTATGACTTCGTATAACAAGTGTGCTGTTTAATATATATATTTCAATTTGAACTATGTATAGCCTAGTCATCCTAAAATTGTTGAATTGTGCAAGTTTCTTATGGGTTAGTCTACTACAAAACTATTAACAGTACAAGAATGACAACTAACGAACTACTAGTATATGGAAACAGATCGCACAATGCTTTTGATGAACATTTCTAAGGTTTTTTAGTCCTAGTGCACTGCACAAGGTTTTTCGTTCGCGATAGAAATCAATAGTAGATCTGACTTTAGATACAATTAATCGAACAGATTAATAAAGATTATTGTAAGCGTTAGGGTTTAGAGTTACATTCGCACAATAATCTGTGGTGTAATTATCTTTTAACAGCTTAACTTTTGTGGTCGAACAATAGTTATCTAACTTTTTTTGATCGTCTGTAGTAATATTAGCACCTGAAAGCTTCGTGTACAGGTTGCAAAAACCCATTTTTTAAAACAGGGCCGCCAAGGCAAGTGGTAAATAGATATCTATAAATTTTACAATGTCAAACACACACTCAACAAACAAAATGCTGTTACAAAATAATAACCGGTAGACAAAAATCGTTCTACAAGAACCGATTGTAAAAGAAACAAATTCTTATTGGCGCTACATTTAATCCTTGAATAGTGATGTTTTATAATACAGGTGGGTATGAAGCCCAAAAGCCAAACGCATCTAAGAGATAGAATCTTAAAATTGAATTTTAAAATATCTTCATCTGACATATTTCCGTCAAGCTTTATGCTTACGTTTCGGCCGTCAAATTTAAATCTTTTGTCAACAAGGAGCTGCATATGTTATGATAAAATGACCTGTAACCATTTTCGACACAACACCCAAAATAAAAAAAAAGCGGGAAAATTGTCAGTTGTATTTATATCGCTATTTGGCACAGTAAAAACACTCTGAACAAATCTAACCTTAACACTTCATTTGACCGCAAAAAGTAACCGCAATGTCCAATAAAATATAAAACAAGAAACAAGCTATAAATTTTTTTTTTCAGAAAGTTAAATATCCCTAAAAAACAACACCATTCAAGAAATATTAAGTTACTTGTTGGCTAAGAAAGTTTCCTGCGCCAGCTTACGACCCTTAGGTCCCGTATTAACTAAAGCACGATAAAGCGGGCGAACATATTTCATGCGACCTTGCTCAGTGATAAATTTTGCAATCGATTCAAACAAAGGTTCAAAATTGGCTCTGGTTGCAAAAATAAAACCTGTTTTGTCTTTCAATATCTTTTTTTATGTATCAATTTTCCAACACTATTTTAAGTTTAGCATGAAACTTTAACTCCTATTATAATTTTTCATGTATCAGTTTTTACTACTTTTTTAATTTAGTACGGACAAAGCAAAACGATACACATTCTTCATTAAATTATAGTCGAATAGCCGTAACTAAATACGAACAAATCTTATTTAATCTCAGCAGTTGGATTTTCTTTGTAGTTCGAAAAAGTGGGGAAATATATATTATAGGACACCAACCATAACCTAGCTTCTAATAGCACCAAAACGTTCACATACTTTAGAGCAATAATGAAGAAGGCGCACTTAATTTCGCAATTCCCAGACTTTGAGCAACCATATACGGAATCCAACGCTTTAATTTTTGCGTGAGATAGTGGTTTAGGAGCCGCTGCCAATGCGTTTAAAAAAACCACCATTTGAAGCGATATAAAGTTTGATACATCTTTGGGACTGACCGCTGTTGAGAGCGTATTGTCATCATGCTGCGATAGATAAAGATTAAAGCTGATTAGTTTTAGACAAACTCCTCAACCTTCAATTGTGAAACTAATTTATACAACTTCAAAAAAATGAACGAAATATATGTTAAATCTACATGAACCCATACTTCAAGCCATCGCGATGCGAGGCTTTCCACAATCTCTGTTTGCGTGCGAACAAAAGCATTGGATACTGGTGGCATTCCTTTATCAATAAAAGGACATTGAAAACGATTACTGATCCAACCAAAAACGGGTTTTCACAATAATGCAAATGATCATGTTGGCATTTTAGGTTAAAAATGAATTAGATAAAACTGGAAACACAAAAGGAAAAACAAATCCAAAAACCACAAGAAAAACAAAATCGGTATCCCAACTGTTGCATCAAAGCAAGAATTTTAAGAATAAATCCAAGAATGATTTCACCAGCATGAATATTCTAGCTGCCAATTTATTTCTGGGCTCCAAAAAAAAAAAAGATTAAGATGATCAGTGATGTTACAATGCAAACATGCAAATCAACAATCAACAATAGCTAAAAACAGTAAAACCTGGTTTGAAAATCCATGTATTCCAGTCTACATCCTTCAGCACCTCTGCTTTATCATGTTTAGCGACATATGTTTCCAGATGATTACGCCACATCTCTTGTGTGATACTTTGATATGCAAAATCACTGAGATATTGCTTTAGCCAGGCTCTGAAAATATTTTGACCCACTAATGATTCCAAATAAAACAAAAAATTGAAGCCTTTTTCATACGGAACCTGAAAATGCGAAAAATGAGAGGCGGCAAACAAAAAAAGAATTGCATAAAGCAAGGAAGAGAAAAGGAAGACCGAATAGAAAGTACGAACAATAAACTAACCAGCAAGGTTAGACGGAGCTAGGTTTCCCATAAATAATATTCAAAATACTGTGGTATAAAACAACCAAAATCTTGCAAACTCTAAAGCATGAGCATATTGCGGGTGTATGTCATTCAGTTGACGTACAGCAGAGAAGGAGTCATCTGGATCAATTCCGTCAAGCTTGATATATAAAGCAGTGAACGGATGCTCCGCACCCAAATGCTCTACACTTGCAGCCAAATCCTACAACAAAGGTATTTAAACAAAACCAAAAAGCAATGAAAATCTAGCCTAATTTTAGTACTTTACGGGGTACAAGGAAATTACATCATGCGAATTTGGTACACCAGCCACATAGTTCAATCAAATGCTAAAAATATATAAAGCTTTTTTATTTGCTTAAATATAATCAACTCTTTACAAACTACCTTACCTGAAGCCCTTCAATTGCATAAAAGTGGCTCGTAGGCACGTCATAAACTTCTTCAATAATGCGACGTTCCACATACACTGTAAAGCCTTCATTGAGCCAAAAGTACTCCCATGTTTTATTGGTTACCAAGTTTCCTAACCAACAAAAACACAGATTTTTAAGCTTATTTGCCATTACCAACTATTCTTACATACATCGATATAGAAAAGGGGGAGAAGAACAACGGAATTATGCAAAGGAAGACCACCGCGAGACCGTTAGTTATATAAACTTATGATAACATATTTTATTTTTACTATCTTTTAAGGCATTTGTCTAAATAAACTGTTAAAGTGCCCTCACCTGTCCAACTGTGTGCAATTTCATGCGCTACAACATTCGCAAGTGATCGATCACCAGCGAGAAGCGTCGGGGTGACAAATGTTCTAGTAGAAATATCATTTTTACACGGGTTTATAATGAAATTCTTTCGAAACATTTATCATTGATAAAACTCTCTTTATTCCATCACTCACACTTGACGAAAAAGTCCGATCAGTATATGCAGACTCACAAACAATACAAGCCAGAACATTGATTATTTTGAAAGTAAAAAGCACTTAATATACCTTCTTTGCTACGCGATTTACATTCAAATTTATTTACTTATTTATTGCAGTTTTTTAAAACATAAAAAAAAAAGAACATCATAAATGCGATGTGAAAAGAGCCGAAATTAATAAAAATCTTTTCTTCTTCAAAACAAGAAAAAAATAATTGTGAAAATTTGAAAAAATTAAACAAGAACAAAGAATCAAAAAAAAATTAGTAAAAATTAATATACTTACAGCTGAGGGTTTTCCATTCCTCCGTAAGGAAAAGAAGGCGGTAACATTAATATATCATATCGTCCCCAGACATATGGGCCACATACCTAATGTCCATTGTAAAAAAAAATAAAGAAAAAGCGAAAGAAGAAAATACAACGAAAAGAATACGCAATGTCTTATTAAGAAAAATTGTACACTTTCGCTTAACGAGAGAGTCAAACAGATCGAGTTTTCTATAGTTTATTCTCTAAATCTCAAACTAACAATCAAAATTTCACAGGAACATACTGAGTAAAGTAATAGATGCAATCAAAATTTCAATAATAAACACATGTATACGCAGCAAAAATTAAACACTGCTCATCTAAATATATTTGAAAAACAGCAATAGAGGGCATCCTTTCGTCAAATAAAACCAGTTTTAAATAACAATAAATCAGGACATCATCATACTTTTTCTCCGGCAGCCAAAAACATTTCAGTTTCCATAAATTCGTGGTGCGCTGCATCAATCATTTCACGCTCACTCCAAACTGCACAACGATGGCTCAGGTCCCTCTTCACTAAATCTCCCACCGCCAAGCACACTAAATAAGAAGGCATTCGTACCTAAATAAGATATAATTACCAAAAGGGAAATAAAGACACACTCTTTTGCAATAAGGTTAAAAGATTTTGAAAAGCGAAAAAAGTGCGGTCAATATCACTATATGTTTGCAGGAGAGATTGGTTTAGCTTACAGTATACTTTATTCATACGGATAACAATATTGGTTTTGAAAAGTAGCTTAAAAAAGTACATCAGATTCGGATTTTGAAGATTAAATTCATCTCATCAACACAAAATTTCTACTTTTGATTCAAGAGCAAAAATAAAACTTTCACCCACTCTGCACATTGTAAGCGAAAATATATATGAGGGCCGAACAGTTGCACTGAAACTCAAGTAATTTATTTGCTTGTAAAATCTCCTTTACGGATTTTCTTATCTTGTATTGAAGTCAAGTTATACCTTTTGTTCAAATGTGAATGTAGTCGTAGAATCGGCATTATCTGTAGAACCTGTCGCCGTGGCGCTCACCAACGCCACTAAATGTTTTGGAACAGTTACATTCGCTGTATAAGTGAATTTTACCGCTGGCGAGTCCTGATGTTGTGGAAGAAACAAGAAGATTTTTCTTACTTTATAGACTGCATGTATGATTGTTTTTCGGTTAATTTCCTCTTCTTCGCTTACAAGCATTTTATTTTTTCATTTATTTTGTTCTCCACCTCAATTGCAAAACAATTTTAACACAATTAAGACTTGGCATTTTAATCTGCAAAGCATAATCTATCCTAACTCTTCAATTTTCAATTACATTTTACTAACCTGCAAAGGTGCGCACGAACGGGCGTGAATGGCCTGATTTTGGGTAAACAAGTACGGCAACTGGCCACCCGCCGTTTGAGCTGGCATTAGCCATTGTATACCCGACGCTTTTGGGGATGTCGTATAGTGGATTTTAAGCTGAAACAAAAAAGTAAAAGGAGAGAGAGGTAAACAGAAACTAAATGAAAATCATTTCAGAAAGGTTTGAAAAAAAAATATCATATCGAAAATCAACAAAAAATATTCATTTAAAAAATCGGATTGAAAAAATAAACCACAAAAAACATTGGCGAGCACGACAATAACAGACGGATTCCAAAGCTAAACCTGTACACGCTCGCCCTTGTTGAGCACCTTTTGGAACTTGATCACGAGTGCCAAACCAAAATCATCATTGACGGACTGCAGCTGAAACGGCAGCGTGCAGTTGTGTGTAATATTATGAACCGCATGGATGCCTAAATTACTGACAAAAAATAATAACTTAAGATCACGAGGAAACTTACCAACAGAGTAAAGAGTAAAATAAAACAATTCCCAAAAAAACCATCAAAAAAGTGTAAAATTCCGACAAAATATCAAAAATTGAATACAAAATGAAGAAAATCACGGAAAGGCATTGAAAAGTATTAGAAATCATTCAAAAAGCCAGAAGGAAAAGGCATAAGAAAAGGCAACCAACCGCCACCTACCGATTGTCGCAGACTAATTCGCACGTCGCATCATGCACCACCACACAGTCCAGCACCACAAACCCATCCAGCACTTGCCGCTTAAAGTCCACGTACCACTCAAAATGTACGTGGTCCTGACGAATGGCCTCGAAGTTGGCAAAGCTATTCGGGTCCGGTCGTTGGTGCAACATTTTTTTGTCGCTTGCGCTAATTTTTGGGATTTTGATAAATGGACTTCTTATATGCAGTCACCTTACCATTGGAATGTATGACGGCGAAATATGGCTTTGACTGTTGGGGAAAGTTCGAAAGCCCTCTTCTACTGTCAATGTATAGAATCATCGTTGTACTGTGCACGTTTTAGAACTGAAAAATGGCTTGAATTGAACGTACATGGCGAACATGGTTGGCCATTACTACTATGAAACTCCTGAGAATATATACAATCGTTGGTTTAAACGGCCGGCACGGATGGATTAGTCGTCTGGAATTCCTCATTCCTAAAACTCTAAACACTTCTAAATGAAAAACCATCCATTGGGGACGACGATCATCTGGCCTAACCATTTCTAGAATCCTAAACGAACAACTATTAATTTACCGTTCCGACCGGGATCGCTTCTAAACACCCCTAAAATTCTAGATGACAAAGCAGATCATCACGATCCCAATCAAAATTGAACAAATCCGCACTAATAATTCTCGTCTCCCTAGAAACAGTCGAGATATTAGTGGCTCATTGTTACATGAGATATAACGTAAAAAGCCCTATTCTTCAGTCTCCTTTCTACAGTTGGAATGAGAAATCGCTAACTCAGCTCAGGAAAGAAGAGCCGTAAATAATATAAATTTTAAGAAATGGATTTTTGTTTTTTCCCATAATAAATGCCGTTTTTTAACGGTGAAACACAAAAAAAATTATCGGGGTGACAAGCTGGATCGTTTTGCTTATATCCACGGCAGTCTTAAAGAATGAGACAATATTTAAAAGAAAATGTTCGTAAAACAGAAAAAATGGAATTAACAAAAATTACAGTTTTCAATCAAATTTTCTTATATAGAAGTAATCAATAAGCAAAATGAATTGCATTCAAAAGAAATACGCTGCCGCGACTCAATTTTACAATATGATATGAAAACAGTCAAATGCACAGATTAGAACTCATGTATTTTAAAGATTATTGTTCTCAGTTCAATTTTTTTTCTTTTATTTTGGCTTTTTGGGTAAATTTGCTTTTTAATTTGTCAATTTAAAACGAACAAACTCAAAAACTTGATTTTACATGATCGAAAACTTTAGTAAAAGTGCACTACACCAAACATAAATTTGAGTGTGTATACTAACATTGATAAATGTTGACAAAAATTGTATTCATACAAGATCATGTTAACCTAATACATTGCACCCTTGTGTTTTTATAAGGTTAGTTAAAAAACCAGGATTTATCTACACGCTATTTAATTTATTACTTTGCCTAAATACATGTAACTGAACAAAAACAATATTCTTCCACCCAGTAAACACATAATCCAAAAAGCAAAAAATCCACTTTTATGGTAAAACTCTATGCTTTTTAAAGAACAAATTCATCTCATAGTTTATAAAATCCTTGACGAGTATATTATACCATGTATCACATTCTTCACTTTTTCTACACTTTTTACCATAATTCAAAAAGCAAAATCTTGAAAACGTCAGCAAGAGACGAACATAGAATCAATAAATAATGCTGAAAAGCCTAAACAATATTTCAAATTTAGAAACAAGAGATAAACGTCAAAAGTCTAGTTATAATTGAATTTGGATTTGAAAATAAAAACGCGACAGACGGCGAGCGTGAAAGTAAAAAATCAGTAAGTTCTTATGAGAACTGGACTAATCTTATAATACATGAAATATGAGCAAACTCATATACATTGAAAGCCGTACGTTTAAGTGAGTCGTTAGATTTGTGTTGGGCATAGGGTTTGAGGATATGTGTGATGTGCTGTGTGCTTGTGCTCAGCAGTTTTGTCAGGTCTGTGTGAAATTGTGTGTTTTGTGGCGTATTTTAAACGTCATTAGGTATGTTTTAGGATAAAATTCTTTGCAATGAATGAATGAATTGCTTGCACAATAATAACCAATGGTAAAATGTACCCACCAAAATAGCGTTGTTATAGGTGATCTATTTTATACTGTACACGAATTTTCCATTGCCTTCCGTTTCTTTTCTTTTCTTTTTTTTGTTTGTTGCCTTTTAGATTTATAACACAACCATAAATATTTGCTCATCGTCTTGCAAGATAAATTGAAACACACATTTAAAACAAATTCAAAATTCAAAATAAATATAAGCATGCCATAGCTTTCCTCAAGAACAGACCCATAACCAATGAAATATGTTTCTACACACATACCAGTATACATAATTCGAGCTTTTCTCCTTGTGTTTCCCGCACATTCAATATCGAGGTCCATCGCGTCGAGGATTCGAATGTGAATGGGAAAATGCTAACTTGAGCACCATTTCATGACCCGCCGATGTCGTGAATGGAATATGATTGCATAAAACAAGAGTTTCCACCGCTTCCTCAACTCTGGCAAATTCAATGAGGCCAGATTGAGGTCTTCCGTCACCTTGCACAATTAAAAAGATTGTCTTTATCTTTTTGTCAATGTGATTCATGAAGAATAAAATCAAAGTTATTGATCATTGCCTTATTGGTCCACCAAGCTCATATATACATATACACATTAGCTAAACAATAAAGTGTTTAGATCAGGCAAACCTATATTTCTATACATCTTCTAATCCTTACCTTTATCAAAAATTGTCACCGACACAGGTGGAACTGCACCATATTGATCTAAAGCTGCGCGAATACCGTTTTCATTCACATCCATAGGTGCATTGAAAAAGTGTAACACACGAGCTGGCGGACAAATTCTATTTTTTGATCCACCTCGAATAAAACGATTCAACCTGGCGAAATTTCCACAAATACAGAAAATTGAAGACACATTTTTTATTAGAAAGTATTCCAGTTATCAATTTAAGTCTATAAATGAACCTTTCATATTTTAATTGTCCTTTATTTTATTTTCTCTTCCCTTCTTTCTTTTATTTAAGTCGGTCTTCATCGAAACCAAAGTAGACATCCTATTTAAGATAGTGCAAATTTACCTCCAATAATTGCACAATTTCGTAACAACCCAGAACAAAATCAAAAGTTACTTCAATTCTTTGCGGTCAACTTACGTGCTCTGACTAAAGTCTACACAATGGGGTGTGCCATCAGGAAGTACTTCAGCATTGGATCCACCAATGTGCATGTGTTTCGAAAACCGTAATTCTAGTCGCTGTCCAAAGACGCTTATGCCTTGCAAATAAGACATTGCACCCTCCGCGGAATATCCATCACCCATTTGTACCATTGCCGTACCCGGTCTAGTAAGCAAGAACTTAACCTGTCGACAAACGCAATTTGGCATTTTTAAATCATGTCAAAAAACAAACGTGTTTTTCAGAACCAAAGCAATTCAAATCGCTCACAAGAGCAACAAAGTTTGAGAAAAAAATAAGATGCTAACAAACGAAATATAAAAATAAAAATATCTTTAGGCACTTTAGAACAATATTATACCGTGTACGCGATACCATAAAAAACACCAAACACGCACAGACACACATACAAACACGAGCACACAAAACAAGCTAAATTTTTCATTCGTCAGCACTTATAAAAAATAGTTTGAGCCGCAGTAAAAATTCTTTGATCTGCTATAAACATTTTGACGTGCTCTTTTTCCTTTGTTTTTTACATACTTTAATCACGTTTCCATAGAGACAAAAAATATTGAATAATCGTTCAGCATTGAAACGATTTTGGTCTAGCGCATAAACCATTAAAACCGGTGATGGGCCTCCATCTGGTCCGGCGTTTCTAGACCACGTTTGTGGTGGGTTATCTGCATAAGAATCCCTATATTCGGCATGTCTTCCTGTTGCAGTGGCATTACGATAACCTGCAGGTGCACTCACTCCGGATGGTATGGTATAATCCCACGTTAGATCATCATTGTGCCGAACGTTAAGCCGCTCCGTACGCGAATATTCTATACGAAGAGTGCAGCAACCCGCGTAGATATCCGCACCTAGCCCACATATTGATTATACAATTTCATCAAGGTATAAGTGCATCAATTGCGTATGTATTTCTCTCTCTCTCGCTGCGTCATAGCACAAACCAAAGTAAACCAAATCCCAAACAAAATAAAACAAGAAAAGAATTCATCCAAACAACATAAGCAATAAAATTAATCAAGCCGTTCACGTGAATAACACAAACATAACGAAATATGTAGAACAACTAAGACAATTTGTTTAGAGGGAACTGGAATATTAACACCAATTTTACAATTTCTATACCTTAACTTTTTACAACAGCATAGGCCACCAAACATACCATCCAAGGCGGTTTTGGCGCGAGCAGCGCCATTAACAGTATCAAACTCAACCAAAACTTGCGTTGCTCGCTTGATAAAGATCACAATGCGCAAAACGCGACCATAAGGCGTACAAATGGTATGAATCGCGTCGGTGGTAATGGGATATTGAGGATTCAATACCGTCATAAGTAAAATATTCGTTGCATCAGGATCAGCCAAACCACCATGCCCACCATGCCCACCATGCCCACTGTGCTCAGCCTCTAGTAATATTTTAGTGATTAATCACAAATGTGTTAGAAAAGAATCTAACCAAAGAATTAATTTAAACTAAACAACAAACGAACAAGACATTATACGTAGTATTGCAAAATAGCGAGTAAATATTGAATTGAAATATAAAATCATCTCTATTTAGGAGGACGCATGAAAATCCGACAACCGGCGCAAAAGAAAAAGGCAAGATGGAGATTTTATTAGGGTAGGTAAAACATTCACCACTTTTTTAAGTGCAGTTTTACCTTTTCTCTGAAGTTCTTGACTTTTTGAAAAGTTCAAATATACGCGCTTGCCACAAATGAAGAGCGGATTATCACCCGCAAATTTCACCATAGCTACTGCTGCTGCCTGAGTTGACATTTCTACCAATGCTTGACGAGCACGGCCTAACATAACAATATAACTGTTTTCCACCAACAGAAAACAAAAAAAAGGAAAAGGATTGTCAAACTAGATTGCTTGCTCAAAGATGAAAAGATGCAATCATAACAACTATTATTCGCTTTTTATGAAGAGCATTTTCCTGTCCAAGCGAAAATATTACAATTGCGGTTAAGAATTCTAGGTGAACAAGCAACACAAAGGAAAAAAATACCCAATATTAAAAAAAAAAGAACGGAAAAAACAATAAACGTCTTGACATAACATGAAGAATAGGACAATATGATATGAAAACGCGACAAAAAGTCATTTTAATAGGGAAGGGCGAAGTGGCGTGAAACGTTTGCGCCCAAATCGGATAAATAAAATACAATTATATCAAATTTTTATTCAAAAACCAAATAAAACTAGAAAGAGATATATATCTTATACTACTTTTGCAATTTAAAACCAGATAACCCAATATATAGATACATATGAATAATTTTTTTAAACTAAAGAAATTTAAATCTTACTTGATTGCGCCAAAACTCTGAAAGGCATTGGCAACATCTGCTTCTTGACAATAATCGGGGAGACCCCGCACGTGGACCACTTTAGAAGGAGGAAACTCCCGACTTTGTGAATCGATCTCTGTAAACAGCAGAAAAAAATTGAAAGACATGTATTTACACAAATACGATGTCAAAAAAGAAATAATAATACGTTCGAAAAAGAATCTAATCAATAGTTTAAACGCTAAAAGAAAAATTTGTTAGAAAATAATGGCCACACATTAATGCAATTGTACACATACTTTAAAAATGCGTAGTAAAACAACAAAATAAATACTAACAAATCCATTGACAATAAAAAATTATTGTCCAGACAAATCATAAAATGACTGCCCACAACAGCAAGAAGGAAAATTATTGTTCGTCCACCAAAAGTGACCGAAAATCGGATAAACAAACCCCCCTCCACCCCCAAATAATAATAATAAATTTAAAATTAAAATAATTTCTTAACAACACCAAAAGAAGTAAACAAAACTAGAGGCGCAAAGAAGAGTGAGAGAGGAAATAGAGTGTCTGACGAAAAAGGAAACAATAATATAGTCCTGATTGTTTATACAACGTTCCAGGCCTCTTTGGAAACAATTTTACAGCAAAAAAAGCAACATGCAATAACGGAACAATATGCAAAGACAAATCATTAAAAATGAAAAATTACAAGAAACCACACCGTGCACAAACCCAATAGCAATATCTACATATATATATATATATATATATGTACATACCAACGCGTGGTTCTTCATCCCCCTTGTGTCGCTTGGCAGCATGCACGCTGTTTTCATAGGCAGCACCAGCAGCACCACTACCACCACTGCCTGGCGCGTGTAGCGAGCCATTTGGAATCTCGTCTGCCATTCTGGACTGATTTGAACTGAAAACTGGACTACTATTGACGAATGGCGGGGGGATCGCACAAAATAGAATTCAAACTAAAATCAACAAAAAGGAAGTAACCAAAAGAAAGGGGGGAAAAACAAAAATGCAGCTGTATTCTTTGTCAAGCCACGTAAAAAATCACGTTAATGTGGACAGCGCATCCAAACTATATGCATGGCACACGCACGAGAGGAGGGGGCGGAATGGAGTTAAGGGTTAGAAGCCCCTAAAGGCCTGGCTTGGATGGGATCCGCTGAGAAACGGGACCCACACGGGCCTAGCCCGTACTCAAA
>JADMIO011135900.1_pt1 | contig 15301 bp, 13 predicted proteins | sample 8958161 | NCBI WGS metagenome assembly JADMIO01 (sample SAMN16585339, study PRJNA669376) | soil metagenome | isolation source: Crop rotation soil | place: USA: Cullars Rotation, Alabama | collected 2011
GCCGCGACTTCAAGTCACGTGAATTCCAAGCTTCGGATCCCACTGTGCTGGAAAGCGCACCAGGCCCAGGTCGTGGCTGGCGATCAGCACCGCGGTGCCCTGTGCCTGCAGCGAAGCGAACAGCTGCATGATCTCGCCGGCAAGGGTGGGATCGAGGTTGCCGGTGGGTTCGTCGGCGAGCAGCAGCAGCGGCTGCGCGACGAGCGCGCGCGCGATGCCCACGCGTTGCTGCTCGCCGGTGGACAGCTCGCGCGGGCGCGATTTCTCGCGCGCGGCCAGGCCGACCTTGTCGAGCATCGAGCGCACGCGCTTGCCGACCTCGGCGCCGGGCACGCCGGCGATCAGCAGCGGCAGCGCGACGTTGTCGAACACGCTGCGCTCCATCAGCAGGCGATGGTCCTGGTGCACCACGCCGACCTGGCGGCGGTGGTAGGCGACGTGGCGCCCGCGGACCTGGCGAAGGTTGCGCTCGTTCACCAGCACGGTGCCGCGGCTCGGTCGCTCGCTCAGGTGGATGAGCTTGAGCAGCGTGCTCTTGCCGGCGCCGGAATGGCCGGTGACGAACAGCATTTCGCCCGGTTCGACGGAAAAGCTCAGGTCGGTCAGCGCGGCCCGCCCGCCGGGGTAGGTCTTGCTGACGTTGTCGAGCTTGAGCAGCGGCATCGGTAAAGCTTAGCGCGCTTGCCTAGTTGCTCTTCGGGGTAACCAGCGATTTCACCGAACGGGTGAAGCGTCGGAAGAAGGATTCCTTCGACACGGTCGGCGACGCCGGCGCCGCCGGCGGTACCGGCAGGCGCGTGGTCGTCTTCGAAGCATCGGTAGAGTGCGCCGCAACCGCAGGAGCGGCTTCGCCGGTAGCGCCTTCGCGGCGCGGGCCGCGGCGACGGCGCGAACGCCGGGCTTCGCCACCCGCTTCGCCCGTGCCCTGCGCGGCGCGCGGCAATTCCTCGCGCGGCGTTTCGGCGCGCGGCGTTTCGCTGCGCGGCTCGCCGCGCGGCGGACGCGCGGGACGCTCGCCGCCGCCGCTGCCGCCGCGGCCGCCACCGCGCGAGCGGCCGTCGCCCTCGCGGCGCGGGCCGCCACCGGAACGGCTGCCGCCTTCGCGACGCCCGCCGCCGGGGCCGCCGCGGCCGCGGCCGCTGGCCTCGGCCTCGGCGCGCGCCTCGCGGAAGATGTCGGAGATCGACTCGACCGGCTCGCCGTCCTCGCCCGCCGCCCGCTCGCGCGGCGCGCGCGGGATCGCGGTCAGCATTTCGTTGGTCATCGGCGCGACCGGGATCGACTGCTCGATGTAGGCCTCGATCGCCGGCAGGCCCTGCGCGTAGCGCTCGCAGGCGAAGCTGATCGCGTCGCCCTCGGCGCCCAGGCGCGCGGTGCGGCCGATGCGGTGCACGTAGTCCTCGGCCTCGAAGGGCAGGTCGAAGTTGTACACATGCGAGACGCCGTCGATGTGCAGGCCGCGCGCGGCCACGTCGGTGGCGACCAGGATCTCGAGGTCGCCCTTCTGGAACTTGCCCAGCAGCGACTGGCGCTTTTTCTGCGGCACGTCGCCGGAGAGCACGCCGACGCGGTAGTGCGCGCGCTCCAGCGCCTTGGCCACGCGTTCGACCCAGACCTTGGTGTTGACGAAGACCATGGTGCGCGCGCCCTCGGAGCGCGACAGCAGGCCGATCAGCAGCGGCAGCTTTTCCTCGTTCGCCGGCAGGTACATCACCTGGCGCACGCGCGAAGTGGTGACCGTCTCGGTCTCGACGACGACCTTTTCCGGCTCGTTCATGTGCTCGTAGGCCAGCTCGAGCACGCGGTGGCTCAGGGTGGCGGAGAACAGCAAGGTCTGGCGCTCCTCGCGGCGCGGCAGCTTGCGCAGCAGGAAGCGCAGGTCCTTGATGAAGCCCAGGTCGAACATGCGGTCGGCTTCGTCGAGGATGCACACCTCGCAGGCGTGCAGGTGCACGACGCCCTGGCGCACGTAGTCGATCAGGCGGCCGGGGGTGGCGATGATCACGTCGCAACCTGACTGCAGCTGCGCGCGCTGCTTGTCGTAGTCGACGCCGCCGTAGATGAGCGCGAACTTCAGGCCGAGGTCGGAACCGAACTTCAGCGCGTCCTTATGGATCTGGATGGCCAGCTCGCGGGTCGGCGCCAGGATCATGGCGCGCGGGTCGGCCGGGCCGCGGTTGGCCAGGGCCGGGCGGGCGATCAGGCGGTTCACCAGGGTGACCAGGAAGGCGAGGGTCTTGCCGGTGCCGGTCTGGGCCTGGCCGGCGACGTCGCGCCCGGCGAGGGAGAGCGGCAGGGTCATCGCCTGGATGGGGGTGCAGCGGGAGAAGCCGGCAGCTTCGAGGCCCTGGAGTACTGCGGGCTGCAGGTCGAAACTGGAAAAAGCGATATCGGTCAGCGGCTTATCGGAGGGCTTTGAATCTTCGGTGGCGGTCATCGGGTCTCATTCGCGCGGCACGGCCGCGCTTGCGCGTGTCGCCCGCGGGTCGCAAACTGGGTTGCGGGCGGGTCAGGTCGCCGTCTTGTGATCGGCAGGGTCAACCCCCAGTTTACCGTAATCGGCGGCCATTCCGGCCCCGCTTCCCTTAGAAAAATCAGGAGTTTGGCCGTGGCTGACCAGGTAGTGCACGTGGGCGATGACGACTTCGAGGCGCAGGTTCTTCAGTCCGACACGCCGGTGCTGGTCGATTTCTGGGCCGAGTGGTGCGGGCCCTGCAAGATGATCGGTCCGATCGTCGACGAGATCGCGACCACCCACGCCGGCAAGGTGAAGGTGGTGAAGATCAACATCGACAACAATCCGAAGGTGCCGCGCCAGTACGCGGTCCGCGGCATCCCGACCCTGATGATGTTCAAGAACGGCGCGGTGCACTCGACCCAGGTCGGCGCGGTCGGCAAGGCGCAGCTCGCGTCTTTCGTCGACAAGGCCGTGGCGTAATTCCCTGGATGTTTCGTCGCTCCCGCGCGGCCCGGCCGCGGGGGGCGCGGGCCCGGCCGCGGATGGTGGCCGGCTGAATGATTGCCGCCAGGTAACTTGTGCGCCGGTCGCCGGCGGTGTTACGGTTATGGCCAGCCAGGCGCCTTGCTGCGCCGCTCTTCTGCAATATCCCTTCCCCCACTCACTCGCTTCAGGCGAGGAAATCCGTGTCCGATAACGAAACCGAATCCGGCAGCTCTGCCGAGAAGCGCACGCGCAAGCCGCGTACGCTGAGCAAGTCCAAGACCGAAGCCGACAGCAGCAGCGCCGACACCGTCGTGGCGGAAGCCCCGCGCGCCGAAGCGCCTGCGCCGACCCCGGCCCCCGCACAGGCGGATGCGCCGCGCGGCGACAACAACCCGGGCGATCGCCAGGGCGGCGACGACAACTCCCAGGGTGGCGGCGGCCGCAATCGCCATCGCCGCGAGCGCTTCCGCGACCGCCGCGACCGCGAGCGCGCCGAGCGCCAGGGTGGCGGCGGAGGTGGCGGTGGTGGCCAGCCGCGCGACGACGGCAACGAAGGCGGTGGCGGCCAGCCCTACACCGGCCCGCAGCTGCCCCCGGACTTCCCGAGCTACTCGCTCACCGACCTCAAGCGCATGCCCGCGCACAAGCTGCTGGAGATGGCGGAAACGCTCCAGCTGCACGAAGGCGTGGCGCGCATGCGCAAGCAGGACGTCACCTTCCAGCTGCTGAAGGTGCTGACCCGCCACCCGAACGGCGTCGCCGCCGACGGCGTGCTGGAAATCCTGCCCGATGGCTACGGCTTCCTGCGCAGCGCCGACGCCAGCTACCTGGCCGGCCCGGACGATGTCTACATCTCGCCCAGCCAGATCCGCCGCTTCAACCTGCGCACCGGCGACGAAGTCACCGGCCGCATCCGCAGCCCGAAGGAAGGCGAGCGCTACGTCGCGCTCAACATCCTGGACACGCTCAATGGCGAGCCGCTGGAAGCGTCGAAGGGCAAGGTGCTGTTCGAGAACCTCACCCCGCTGTTCCCGCGCAAGCGCTTCGTGCTCGAGCGTGGCAACGGCAGCACCGAGGACATCACCGGCCGCATCATGGATCTGATGGCGCCGCAGGGTAAGGGCCAGCGCGCGCTGATCGTCTCGCCGCCCAAGGCCGGCAAGACCATGTTGATGCAGAACGTCGCCCAGGCGATCAAGCACAACCACCCCGACGTGCACCTGATCGTGCTGCTGATCGACGAGCGCCCGGAAGAAGTCACCGACATGCAGCGCACCGTGCGCGGCGAGGTGATCTCCTCCACCTTCGACGAGCCGGCCGCGCGCCACGTGCAGGTCGCCGAGATGGTGATCGAGCGCGCCAAGCGCCTGGTCGAGCACAAGCGCGACGTCGTCATCCTGCTGGACTCCATCACCCGCCTCGCCCGCGCCTACAACATGGTCGTGCCGAGCTCGGGCAAGGTGCTGTCCGGCGGCGTCGACGCCAACGCCCTGCACCGCCCGAAGCGCTTCTTCGGCGCCGCGCGAAATGTTGAAGAGGGTGGCTCGCTCACCATCATCGCCACCGCGCTGGTCGACACCGGCTCGAAGATGGACGAGGTGATCTACGAAGAGTTCAAGGGCACCGGCAACTCGGAAGTGCACCTGGACCGCCGCATCGCGGAAAAGCGCGTCTATCCCGCCATCAACATCAATCGCTCCGGCACCCGCCGCGAGGAGCTGCTGATCGAGCCGGACCTGCTGGCGAAGATCTGGATCCTGCGCAAGCTGCTGCATCCGATGGACGAGCTGAGCTCGATGGAATTCCTGCTCGACAAGATGAAGACGACCAAGTCGAACGACGAGTTCTTCAGCTCGATGAAGCGCTGATCCCCCGGCGCTTCGCAGGAAGGAAAAAGCCCCGCTCGTGCGGGGCTTTTTCGTGGCCGTCGACGCTCCGCTCAGAGCAGCGTGTTGGCCACCGGGGACTTCAACCTCGGCGCGCCGGTCAGCGGCATCATCTCGCCGGAGCCGAGGTCGGCGACGCCCACCTCGGGCACGCGCCCGCCGATACCCTGGCGCATCGGGGGGGCCGGTTTCAGTCCTTCGGGCGCAGCTTCAGAACAGAATCCAGGTACATCGGACGCGCCGCGTTGACGGCGCGATCCTGGGCGAGCGCCGTGGCGCAATCGCCTGGAAGCTTCGCCTGGTCGAGTGCGGCCTGGCCGGCGACCATTGCGCCGCGCCGCGTTTCCACCGTCGCCAGCGGCAAGCTCGCATCGAACTTCACCGTCGCGCCCGAATGCGCGGCGCGCGCCTTGCCATCGACCAGTTCCGGCTGGAACTGGCCGGTGCGCAGCCAGCGCAGCATCGACTGCTTCATCAGGTAGTCCTGGTGGTAGATGGAATTGCTCTCCAGCCCGTCCATCTGCGCCAGTTCCGGCTTGCCCGTCGCGGACCATGCGATCTGCAGCACGAAGCCGGCCTTGCCCGCGCCGCCGCGCATGATTTCTTCCGGCGTGGCCGGCGCGCCCTGCAGCAGCAGCGACGGGCCATGCTCGCGGTACGCCATCGACAGTTCGTAGTTCGCGCCCACGGTGGCGGCACAGGCCTGCATGCGCACGCTGGTCTGCACGCCCTGCACCGGCACGCCGTCGAGCGTGGGCGGCATGAACTGCAAGCGCCGCACGTTGGCTTCGACGGCGTTGGCGATCGCCTTCGGTAGCGTCGCCGGCGGCTGCACCTGCGTGACCGCGCCGCTGGCGTCCACGGTGACGCGCGATTCGACGTCGAAGACCTGGATGGGCGGCTCGCCGGCGGCGTGCGCGGCGTGCAGGACGAACAAGGCAATCAGGCCGAGGGAATATTTGCGCATGGCGTTTTCCGGAGGGTCGATTCAGGAAACAAGCGTGCCACGGTCGGCGGCGGCGCGAAGCGTCACCGGGCTCGACGACGGGGCCGGTTCCTCATCCTTCGGTTCCTGATGCAGTTCCAGTACCGAATCGAGGAAGTCGGCAGAGGGCGGCATGGCGGCGCTTTGCGGCGTGTCCAGGGCGTGCGCGATCTCGCAGCTCGCCGCCGGCGTGCGGGCGCGCTCTTGCGCCTGCAGCTCCTCTTCCCGCCACCGCTGCAAGCCCGTCGTCGTGAGCGCTTCGCTGATGTGGAACTCGATGCTGGTGTCCGCGTGCGCGGGCCGTGCGCGGCCGTCGACCAGCTCGGGCAGGAAATGCGCGTCCTCGACCCAGTGCTTCACCGGCCGGCGCAGCAGGTAATCCGTTTGCCGCAGGGTGCTTTCGGGCCGCAATTCGATCGACGCCAGCGTCGCCTTGCCCTCGGCCGAGACATCGACGCCAAGGTCGTAAATGGCGAAGCCCTCGTTCACCCCGGTCGTCTCCTTTTGCCGGTCCGTCATTTCCGGCGGCCGCGGAAACGCCAGCGAGGGTCCGTGTGCGCGATAACGCATCGTGTAGGTCGAGTAGTCGCTCCCGCGCACGCCACAGGCCTGTACGCGCACGTTGGTTTCCACGGTGACCGGCCTGCCGTCGAGCTTCGGTGGCAGGAAGTGCAGGCGACGGACTGTCGCGTCGAGCGTATCGGCGAGCGCTTTCGGCAGGGGTGGCGGCGGTTGCACGCGCGTGATGGCGCCGCTCGGGTCGACGGTCACGCGCGCCTCGATGTCGAACACGCGGATCGATGGCGCGGCATCCGCTGCGGCCGCGGCGAGAGAGAGGAGGGCGAGCAGCGACATCGTCAGTCCTGCGTCGCGATCAGCTTGAAGGGCGAATCGAGGGCCACGGCGTGGGGCGCCTGGTCCCGCTCCTGCAGGGCCAGCCGGCAGGCATCATTGCCCGCCTGCTCCTGGCTCAGTTTCTTCGACGGGCCGAGCACGAACTCGACTTCGTTGGACACGTGCGTGGCCACCGGCTGCCCATCGAGAAGTTCGGGCTGGAAGCGGACGACGCCCACCCACTTCACGATCGAATTGCGGAACAAGGAATCCATCCGGCCTCCGCCGCCGCTGGTGCGCTCCAGCTTGGCGACGCGGCCCTTGCCCTCGGGCGAAACCTCGTACTCGACCGCCCACCTCGACTCGACGCCGCCGGTCTGCGCCTGGTGCGGATAGGCGGGGACCACGCCGAGATCGAGTGCCGGGCCGTTGCCGCGGTACTTCACCGCGAACTGATACTTGCCATCGACGGGCGCGGCGCAAGCGTCCTGGACCACGAAGGTGACACCGGAGACGGCACGCCCATCTTTCGTCGGTGGCTGGAAGCGCAGCTTGCGCACGTTGTCGTCGACGATCCTGCCGATGTCCACGGGCAATTCCGGCAGGGTCTTCACCGCGGTGACGTTGCCCCGTGCGTCGACTTCGACGCGCGACTGGGTCTGCATCAACAGCAGCTTCGGTTCGCTCTTGGACGCGGCCGCGGAAAGGGACAGCGCGGCCATCGCGAGCAACAGGGCGGTGCGTTTCATTCGATCTTCCCGGGGTTCGGCCATGGGTTCAGAGCAGCGTGCCGACGACCGGGCTGCTCAGCTTCAAGGTGGCGTCGGCGACCGGTACCAGGACGCCGGCCTCGACATCGGAGACCGAGGGCGCGCCGGGCTTGGCGTCCATCCACTGGACGTGGCGCTTGGGCGTGCGGCTGACCAGGCGCCAGCGGCCCGACGGGGAGGTGCCGTCGTAGTTGCGCTTGTCGCCCATGTTCATGACGAAGTCGATCGGAGTGACCACGATGCGCCAGGGCGCCGAGGTGGGCGCCTCGATGCGCCAGCTGCGCGCGGCCCTCAGCGAGGCATCCTCGAGCAATTCGATCGCCCGCGCCGTCACCGCCGCGCTCTCGCGACGATCGTAGAGCATGGACTGCAAAGCGGCGGCGTCGGTGACCTTGCCGGAATCGTCGTAGCGCAGCGCGACCAGCACGCGACCGGTCACGCCCGATTTCTGCAAGCCTGGCGGGTAGACCACCGGCGCCTTGTGCTTGGCCAGCGACGGGGCCGCGCCCTCGGCGCGGGCGCGCTCGCGCTGCTCGGCCAGGCCCGGGAAGCTCACGTTGTCGATGCGCACCTGGTGGCCGTCGCCGACCTGCGTCGCCGCCAGCGCCACGCGCATGCGCGCGACCACCGCCTGCGGCTTGCCATCGACCAGCACCGGTTCGAAATGCCAGCCGCGCACGATGCGCAGCACGTTCTGGGCGGTGTTGCCCGGCGCCGGTGTTTCGATGCGGTAGTCGGCGAGGCTGCCGTCGGCGTTGATGTACACATCGCCTTCCACGGCCAGTACGAGCAGCGACTCGATCGGCTCGACGGCCGCGGCGGCCGGCTGGTTCGCCCGCGCGATGGCGATCGGGGCAAGGACGAGCAACGCGGCCGCTAGGCCCGTGGCGAGGTGGCGCATGCGAGGTTTCCCCTGAAGCCTGGCGCAATTCTATCAGGGGCCCCGATGGCGCCGGGCGGGCATAATCGAGCCGAAGGAGGCGCGCATGCACCAGGGTTCGCTCGAGCTGTTCCTGATCTTCCTGCTGGCCGCCGTGCTGGCCGTGCCGCTGTTCAGGCGCATGGGCCTGAGCGCGGTGCTCGGCTACCTGTTCGCCGGCGTGCTGATGGGACCGCACGGATTTCGCCTGGTGACCGACCCGGCGGCGGTGCTGACCTTCTCCGAATTCGGCGTGGTGATGATGCTGTTCGTGATCGGCCTGGAGCTGTCGCCCTCGCGCCTGTGGGTGATGCGGCGCAGCGTGTTCGGCGCGGGCGGGTTGCAGGTGGCGTTGAGCGCGCTGCTGCTCGGCGCGATCGCAGTCGCGCTGGGCGTGCACTGGCGGCCGGCGCTGGTGTTCGGACTGGGGCTGGCCTTGTCCTCCACCGCGATCGGCCTGCAGATCCTCGCCGAGCGCAAGGAGTTGCAGAGCGGGCATGGCCGGCTCGGCTTCGCGGTGCTGCTGTTCCAGGACCTCGCGGCGATCCCGTTGCTCGCGCTGATCCCGCTGCTCGCCAGTTCCGCGGCGGCGGGCCGCGCGCCCGGCGGCGCGATGCTGCCGGATGCCCTGCGCGCGATCGGCATCGTCGCCGGCGTGGTGATCGGTGGACGGCTGGTACTGCGGCAACTGTTCCGCGCGGTGGCCTGGTCGAAGATGCCGGAGGTATTCACCGCGACCTCGTTGCTGGTAGTGGTCGGCACGGCGTGGCTGATGGAGCTGGGCGGCCTGTCGATGGGCCTGGGCGCCTTCCTCGCCGGCGTGCTGCTGGCGGATTCCGAATTTCGCCACGAACTGGAAGCGCAGATCGAGCCCTTCAAGGGCCTGCTGCTCGGCCTGTTCTTCATGGCCGTGGGCATGAGCGTGGACTTGATGCGCGTGCGCGCCGAGCCCGGCTTGATCGCGTCGGCGGTCGGCACCCTGCTGCTGGTGAAGGCGCTGGTCCTGCTGCTGGTCGGCTGGCGCCCGGGCCGCCTGCGCCTGCGCGAGGCGCTGATGCTGGCGGCGGTGCTGTCGATGGGCGGCGAGTTCGCCTTCGTCGTGTTCACCGAAGCCTTCCGCCACCACCTGATCGACGGCGTGCTGCGCGATCGCGTGGTCGCCGTGGTCGGCCTGAGCATGGCGCTGTCGCCGCTGCTGGTGCTGGCGGTGGGCAACTGGCTGGTGGCGAATCCCGAGAAAAAGGAGGAGCGGCCGGCCGACGCCATCGACCAGGAGAATCCGCGCGTGATCATCGCCGGCTTCGGCCGCGTCGGGCAGATCGTCGGCCGCGTGCTGCGCGCCGCGCGCATTCCCTTCACCGCGCTGGAGCACAGCGTCGAGCAGGTGGAGAACTCGCGCCGCTTCGGCACGATGATCTACTACGGCGATCCCTCGCGCGCCGACCTGCTGCGCGCCGCGCACGTCGAGCGCGCCGAGGCCTTCGTGCTCGCCACCGACGATCCCGAGGTCAGCGTGCGCACCGCGCGCCTGCTGCGGCGCAACTACCCGAACCTGAAGGTGTTCGCGCGTGCGCGCAACCGCCAGCACGCCTTCAAGCTGATGGACCTGGGCGTGCAGGTGGTGGTGCGCGAGACGCTGCACTCCAGCCTGGAGATGGCGCAGCAGGTGATGGAGTCGCTGGGCGTGCCGCCCGAGCTCGCGGCCGAGCGCCGCGCGCGCTTCCAGGCGCACGACGAGCGCGTGCTGCGCGAGCAGTACCTGATCTTCGACGACGAGGCGGCGCTGATCGCCAATTCCGAGCAGAACCGCGCCGACCTCGAACGCCTGTTCGAGGCCGACGCGGTGCCGACGCCGGAAGAGCTGGTGGAAGCGGACCCGAAGCCGCTGCCGCTCGACTGAAGCGCGGCTAGTTCAGCTCGATGTCGCGCAGCTTCATGCCGCTGCGCGGCGGCTCGAAGTCGAAGCCCGGGCTGGTGCCTTCCTTGCCGTCGGGGCAATGCACCTCGGCGTAGTAGCGCGCCTTGCCCGGCGGCACGCCGAATTCCTGGTGGAAGCTCGGCGGCACCGCGTGCGACTCCACCAGTTCCCCATCGGCGTTGCGCAAGGCCAGCTGGCAGCTGTCGGCGCTGGTGCCGGAATAGGAGCCTTCGAGCGTGAGCACGGAGGTGTTGCGCTCGGCGCAGCCGCCGGCGGCCGACAGCGCGCCGACCAGCAATGTGCAAACCATGAGCGTGCGCGCCGGCATCAGCGCGGCTCGCGCAGGAAGCGTGCCAGCGACGGCGTGTTGCTGCGCGCGGGCTCGAATTCGGCGGCGATGTCGACGTAGCCGCGCAGCAGCGCCAGGTCGTGCGCGGTGCGGCCCAGCGCGTCGCGCAGCGTGCGGTTGGCGCCTTCGCGCAGCAGCCGCTGCACGATCGCCAGCAGGCCGTGCATCGCCGCCAGGTGCAGCGCGCACAGGCCGCGCTGGTCCTGCGCATCGAGCGCGACGCCCTCGTTGAGCAGGCGCTCGAGCACCGCCAGCAGGACTTCCTCGTCGCAGGTGGCGCCGGCTTCGGCGCGCGCGCCCAGCAGCAGCAGCAAGGGCGTGTGGCCGGCGTTGGTGGTGGCGTCGGCGCTGAGGTCGGCCGGCAGCAGCAGGTCGAACAGGGCGAGCGCGCGCTGGCGGTCGCGCGCGGAAAAGGCGTGCAGCGCGGCGCAGTGCAGCGCGCTCAGGCCCGATTCGTCGACGGCGGCGACGTTGGCGCCCTGCTTGAGCAGGCGGCCGGCGATTTCCGGCAGGCCCAGCGCGGCCGCGAGCATCAGCGGCGTGACGCCGCCCGGCAAGGCCTGGTCGGGACTCGCGCCGGCGCCGAGCAACTGCTCGACCACGCTGGCATGGCGCATGCTGATCGCCGCCGACAGCGGCGTGGCGCCGGTGCGCGCGCTGAGCGCGCGATCGGCGCCGGTCTCCAGCAGCTTGCGCACGATTTCGGCGTGGCCGCCGCCGGCCGCGCGCAGCAGCGCGGTGCAACCCTGCGCGTCGAGCGCGTCCACCGGCAGGCCGAGCTGCAGCAAGCGCTGCACCGCCTCGAGGTCGCCGGCGATCGCGGCGGCGGGCAGGTCCATCGGCTGCAGCGGGCGTCCGGGCAGCGGCCAGCTGCGCCATTCCAGCCAGTGCGCGAGGTCGTGGCGGCCGGCGGCGAGCACGCTGCCGAGCGCGGTCTGGCCGTCGGGCGAGCGCGCCTGCGGCAGCGCGCCGGCGCGAATCAGCAGGCGCAGCGTCGGTTCACGTCCCAGGGACGCGGCCACGTGGATGGCGCTGTGCCCGCGCACGTCGCGCTGGTTGGGATCGGTGCCCTGCGCGAGCAGGGCTTCGACCAGGCGCTGCCAGCCCAGGCGGATCGCCAGCAGCAGGGGCGGCTCGCGGCCGGCGGGCGCGCCGAAGGCGTCGGCGCCGCGCTCGAGCAGCGCCAGCGCCAATTGCTCGGCGCCGCGCGAGGTGCGTTCGCTGCGCTGGCAACCGTGCAGGAAGCGCGCCAGCCCGCCCAGGCCGCCGACCGGCTGGCCGCGCTCGAGCAGGCGCTGCACCGCGAGCACGCGGCCGTGCTCGAGCAGCTGGAAGAACATGCTGTCGCGATCGGCTTCGCGCCAGTCGGCGTTCGCGCCCTGGCGCAGCAGCCAGTCGAAGGCCGCCAGTTGTTCGTCGGCGGAAAAATCGCCGAGCAGTTCCGACAGCCAGTCGTCGCCCTGCGTGCCGAGTGCGAGCAGCGCCTGCGCTTCTTCCAGGCGATTGGCGGATAGCGCTTCGCGCAGCAGGTCGCGCGGGCTGCGCAGCAACTGGCCGTCGGCCAGGCCTTCGGCGACGGTCGCCGGCAGGGCGTAGTCGGGATCGAGCACCGCCACCTGCGGCCAGCGCCCATGCGCGATCGCGATGTCGATCGCACGGCGGTTGTCGGCGTCGGGCTGTTCGGGATCGACGCCCAGGGCGAGCAGCGCCTGCAGCAGCTCCGGGCTGGCGCCGCCCAGGCAGGCGAGCACCAGCGCGTTGCGTTGCTGCGCGTCGACGGCGCGCGCGTTCGGCTTGGTTGCGGCCAGGCGCGCGACGACCGCGGCGTGGCCATGGCGCGCGGCTTCCAGCAGCGGCGTCAGGCCCTGCGCGTCCTGCGCATTGCGGTCGGCGCCGGCCTCCAGCAGTACGGAGACGATATCGACATTGCCGCAGGCGCAGGCCTGCAGCAGCGCGCTGCGATGCTCGGCCCCGCGCGCGTCCACGCGCGCCTTGTGCCGCAGCAGCAGTTGCACGCCGCCCGGGTCGTCGTCGCCGGAGACCGCCGCGAGCAGCGCCGGGTCGCCGCCGGCCGGTTCCGGGCGCGCGCCGTGCTCGATCAAGAAGCGCGCCACGCGCCAGTTGCCGGAGGCGCAGGCGATCGCCAGCGGGCTGTGGCCTTCGCCGTTGATCGCGTCGACGTGCGCGCCGGCGTCGAGCAGCAGCGCGGCGACGGCGGGGTCGGTGCTGCGCGCGGCGTGGTGCAGCGGCGTGTTGCCCTCGTTGTCGGTGGCGCGCGCGTCGGCGCCGTTCGCGAGCAAGGTCATCACCGCTTCCGGGCGGCCGTGCCAGCTGTCGCGCGTGGCGGCGAGGAGCGGCGTCATGCCGGCGTGCGCGAGGTTCAGGTCGACGCCGCGCGCGATCAGCTGGCGCAGCGCGCGCAGGTCGCCCTGCAGCGCGGCCAGCATCGGCAGGTTGCGCTGGTCGCGTTCGCCGCCAGGCGGCGGCGCGTGCGCGTTGGCGCCGGCGGCGAGCGCGGCCAGCGCGGCATCGACGCGGCCGCCGCGCAGCGCGGAATACAGGGCCTCGTCCGGATGCTCGGAAGGCGACGCGGCCAGCGGCGCGGACGTTGCCGGCGCGACCGTGGCGGGCAGCGCCTTCGCCGGCGCCTGCGCGACCGCGGCCACCCAGTGCAGCAGCGCGTGCACGAGCAGCGATACCAGCGGGAAGGCATAGAGCAGCGGCAGGCGCCAAAGCGGCGGCAGCAGCGCCGGCCAGGCCAGCACCAGGCCCAGCGCCAGCAGCACGAACGCGCCCAGCGCGATCGCGAAGCCCCAGCCGGTGGGGCGCGGGCCGCCGCGCGCCGCGCTCGCCACCAGCGCCGGGAAGGCATGCGCGCTGCGCGCGGCAGTGGCGAAGGCCGGCCACAGGCGCCACAGGGCGATCAGCACGAAGCCGCAGCCCAGGCTGAGCAGTAGCGCCGGCACCAGCGCGCCGGTTTCCAGCAGCGCCATCAGCGGCCAGGCGAGCAGCAGGGCGGTGAGGCCGAAGGACAGGCCCCACAGCAGCAGCAGCGCGAGCAGGTCCTGCCCCCAGTGCGTCGGCGGCGTATCCGCGGCGCGGCCGCGCCAACTGCTCCAGGCCAGGACCAGCGGCGGCTGCGCGAGCAGCAGGCCCAACAGCGCCCAGCGCGAGCCCAGCAGCGCCGGCAGCAGGGCGAGCACCAGGCCGGCGGCCAGGCAGCCCAGCGTCACCGCCGGGCGCGCGCGCTCAGCCATCGCCAACACCACCCGCCACCAGCGGATCCAGTTGCGTGTCCGGGAACTGCAGGTGGAAGCCGCGCGTGGCCAGGTTGTTGCGCACCACCTCGGCGTCGACGCGCGCCAGCTTGCGCTCCGGCGTCAGCGCCACTTCCATCACGAAGGCCAGTTGCCCGAGCGGCGCGCGCACCGTCTCCGGCAGCAGCGCAAAGGCGTCGCGCTCGCGCAGGTACAGGTAGGTGTCTGGTTTGCGCAGGGATTTATAGACGAAAGCTTGCATCAACGCAGTGCCGCCGGAGTTTCCCGATTGTCGCCGCAAACCGCCGCCCGTGAAAGCCGTCACATGCGCGTCTCGGACCCGCTTGCTACGCTAACCGGTCCCTCGATCCCGCCGTGCCTTGCCCGGAGCCCGCATGCGCCTTCGTTTCCCCTTCCTCGCACTCGCCCTCGGCGCGGCCCTTCCCGCCGTCGCCCAGACGCCGATCACGCTCGAGCAGGCGATGGCGTACCCGGACTGGATCGGGCCGCCGGTGGAATCGCCCTGGTGGTCCTGGGACGGCAAGCAGGCCTACTACCAGCTCAAGCGCGCCGGTTCGCCGGTGCGCGACACCTACGCGCAGGCGGTGGACGGCGGCGAGGCGAAGCGCGTCGAGGCGGCCGAGCTTGCCGCGCTCGACGGCGACGACCCGGCCTTCGACCCGACCCATTCGCGCATGCTGTTCGTGCGCCATGGCGACGTCTTCGAGCGCGACCTGCGCAGCGGCGCGCTCACGCAGGTGACGCGCAGCGCCGACGAGGAGGCCTCGCCGCAGTACGCCAGCGACGGTCGCCGCGTGCAGTACCGCGTCGGCACCGACTGGTACACCTGGGACCCGGCGCGGCGCATGGCCTGGCCGGTCGCGCTGCCGGTGGCGGCGAAGGATCCGGAAGCGGCGCCCGCGCCCGACGCGCTGCGCGACATGCAGTTGCGCCTGTCCTCGGTGCTGGCGCGGCAGAAGGCCGACCGCGAGGCGATGCGCGCCGAGGAGAAGCGCCTGCGCGCCGCCGATCCCAACCGCGCGGCCAGGTCGGTCTATCTCGGCGACGCCATCCAGATGGACGGCAGCATGCTGTCGCCGGACGGGCGCTGGCTGCTGGTGGTGACCTCGCAGAAGGGCAGCGACCACGGCCGCGTCGGCAAGCTGCCGGTGTACGTGACCGAGTCGGGCTACGAGGAGTCCGAGGAAGAGCGCACGCGCGTGGGCCGCAACCTGCCCAACGGCGAGGGCCTGGTGCTGGTGGATCTGGCCGACAACAGCGTGCACGAGCTGTCGCTGGACGCGCTGCCCGGGATTGCCACTGATCCACTGGCGGCGATGCGCGCGGCGCAGAAGCTCGACGCGCTCAAGGGCAACCGCGCCGTGCCTTTCCAGCACATTGGGATCCTAAGCTTAGAATTCCACGTGGACAAGTTGTCG
>JADMIO010888944.1_pt1 | contig 15296 bp, 18 predicted proteins | sample 8958161 | NCBI WGS metagenome assembly JADMIO01 (sample SAMN16585339, study PRJNA669376) | soil metagenome | isolation source: Crop rotation soil | place: USA: Cullars Rotation, Alabama | collected 2011
TTCATCGCAAGCGGTTTGCAAATATCCTGAATCACAAGTGTATCAAAATTTCTGCCGGTTACGATAGAAAGTATTTCCCCTAATAAGGTATAGCCAATGTTCGAATACTGCCATTTTGCATCGATGTCGCGACCGAGTTCGTAGTGAGAAATAAATTCATACAAATCAGCTTTCAGATAATCGGCAAAAGGATTATCCATATCCCGGGCATCGAAATTATAAGCATTGCGCGGCAGCCCTGACCTATGGGTTGATAAACTCAGGAGCGAGATTTCTTTTCCATTCCGCATTGGTGTTTTCAGGTCTTTCGGCAGGAATTTTGAAATCGGATCAGAGAGATTGACCTGCTGCTTCAGACTCATTTCGGCAAGCAGTAATGAAGTAAAAACCTTTGTTATCGATCCGATCTCATAGATCGTATTGGCATCCGGAGGAACAGGATTCTTATCACTAAGGATGCCCTCGCTGATTATCCGGCGGCCGTTTCCATCGATGATCCCCACGATAATGCTTTTGCTTCTTTTAGCGGCAACTTCCTGTTTGATGATCGCACGAATACTATCCATTGAGATCTGTGCGAAAACAGAACCTGTCGTTAAAAGCGAAAAGGCAATGATGAAATATGCTCTCACTCTATTGTTATTGGGCGGGTCGGATCTGCTAATCATCAAGCCCCTTGCCGTCAAGAATGTGCTGCGTATATTTTTCGATTCTGGACTCGCGGGTTTTCGATTGCTTGGCCGAAGAAAAGAAAAGGAGGTAGCCCCGCTGCCTGCCCGGTGTCAGGGAATAGAAAGCTTTTTTGAGAAGCGGCATTTCTTGAAATTTCTGTTCGAGTTCATCAGCCATGCTGAATTCGGAAGTTTTCTTCAATTCCACCTTCACGCCGGCTTTTTCTATCTTGATAGCCTCCTTGATATATGCTTTCAGGGTGGGTTCAAGCTTCTTTATTTCACTGACCGAAGTAAACCGGGCCTGCCGTGCGGCCTGCACATTCTTTGTTTGCTGGATCAGAATATCTTTAGCATCCTTCAGCAACGAACCCTTAAAAAACAACAACGCACAGTATTCTTTGAATACATGGATGAGTACAATATTGCTGTCCTGGAATGTATAGCAGGGACAGCCCCACTTTAATTCTTCGGTAAGCCCGCAATCAAGAACGATCGTTCTCAACTTCTTTATTTCTTCCTGCCACTTTCCGGCTTTGTTAAAATACCAATCGACTTTCGGATTCATTTTCGTTTTTATCATTAGTAAATCAAAGCCAGCGATCTTTACGCCGCAAATTCATCAGATCGGTAAGCCACGAGCCTTAACCGAGTTGTTTAGTCATTATAGGGATCCATAATCCCATTCGGTACATGCTCTTCTTTTCGGGTTAATTGTCCTTTATTAATCCCGGCAGAAATGATATTTGAGTAAACATACTTGTCTTTGCCGATCATCAGCCTGTAGCGGAGCTTCGTCTTTATTTTGCCTGAAAATTTTGGTATTGGAAAAGACCAATACTCATTTTGTTTCAGATACACATTATAGTAACTATTGCCGCACCAACTGTGCGGTAAATATTCGATAGGTTGCCATTTCTCCTTATAGTAAATTTCCGCAATTGCGTAAAGCCTGCTATCCGATACTTCAAGTTGAACAATACTGTCGCTTTTATTTATGATAAAAAGATTATACCCGTTGTATTTCCCGGATATTGAAACAAGAGCGGTTGTATCGATTTTCAGGAAAAAACCATTCTCAGAAAAATTCGAACGGGCATCTATTTTTTGTGGCAGGTTATCCGAACCGCCAAACCCGCCCGGAGCCAGGGAGTCCACTACGCTTGATTGTGCGTAGACATGTCCGCGAAGCATAAAATTAATATTCAAATCTTTTCCGGCTTGTCCAAAAATTGACGAAAAAGGGAGCAAAAAACTTGCCAGGATCCATACCGTCTTTGTCATTTCTCTTGTCATTGTTTCGTATTCATGGTTTTACTTCAAACTCATGATAAGTTCTGTTTCCTGTTTTGATTCATCACTATTCCAATGCCCATATATCTCAATATAAGGGAGGGAAGTTTCAAATCCTTTCCGCCTCAGTTCTTCGTTCATAGCTTGCCCTGCCTGTTTAATGAAATTATATGAGCCAATATGTTTGAAATAGGCATATCTCTTGAGAGAAATGGCTTTATGTTCCAATGGTGACCCTTCTTTTTGCGGTTCATCCGTCTCTACTCCGGCAAAGACACTATCGTTTACATCGTAGACCCAGATGTTTTTCCCTTTATTTTTTATCATGTTGCCTTTGACGATATCCCACATCCTTCCTGATAGTTGAAAGGCTGTCCCGGCATAATCCTTATTCGATGCTGTTCCGGAAAAACCGTAGATATCAATAGTGAAAGGCTTCTCGATTATTTCGATCTTCATTGTTCTGAAGTGGAGTCAGTTATACTTCGGCACCGGTTTTCACGACCACATTTTTTCCGAGGGTCTTGAATCGAACGCCGCTTTCCTGTACAACAGTAACGGTAATGTGGCCGGTTTTGCTGGTGTGTATATCCCGGACAGTGCCGGATTTACCGGCATGAGTACCGCCAACAACCTTGCACCGGTCACCATCTTTCAAATGCTGAGTTGTTTTCGTTTCCATAATGATGAAATACGTTCAAGTGGGTAATGTCTTTTATTTTTTGGCAAGTGATTCTTTTATCATTCCCTTGAGTATCTTCACATCAATATCTTCCAGCTTATTGATGTAGAGACAGCCGCCGGCAGTCTTATACTTACCAAGCTTTTTAAGCGCATCTGTATGCTCCTTGGCGCCGACACCAATGTATAACGTAAGATTCGCTTTCCGAGGGGAGAAACCGATTCGAAGCCAATCGACTTCCCGGCCGCTGGTCGGACTTTTATAACGCTTCATGCCGAAACCGATGATGGAGTTGCTCCATAAGACAGGCTCTTCTTTGGATGCTTTTTTCATCATTTCCAGGAGCGCAAAGCTATCTTCACGCTTTTGCTGGCTCGGAACCGCATTGATAAAATCCTCCACGCTTGCCGAGGTGGGTTTTGTTTTAATAACAGCGAGCTTTGATTTTTTTTCGGCCATACCAGTTCGTTATCGATAGATGCTACCGATAACGAAGAAGGGATAAATGAAGTTTTATGAAGAAAAAGAAAGGCATCTCTCCACATTCCCGGAATCCTGAATCAAACCCTTAACGATCCCCGAAATCCCCGCGCTGCGTAATACGATTCCGCGCCGTTATGATAGGTAAAAACGGTATCATAGCGGCGATCGCAAAACAGCGCGCCGCCGAGAGCTCTGATCTCCGGAGGAGTTACTATCCAGCTCGATGTTTTCGTATCGAATTCTCCGAGTTTCTGCAGTTCGCGATACTCCGCTTCAGTTAATATCTGAATACCCATGGCTGATGCAATAGTAAGAGCATCGTTTTTCGGCTTATGCTCCTTTCGTGAGTCCAGCGCTTTACGATCGTAACAAAGGCTTCTGCGGTCTTTCGGGCTTTCGGGTGAACAATCCGTAAAAATGTATAACCCTGTTTTTTTCTCAAAACCGGTAACGTCCGGTTCGCCTCCTGTCCTCTCCATTTCACCGAGGGACCAGAGCTTTTCGGGATCAGCTTCCAGTTTTGCCGTTACTTTTGCCCAGTCTAAACCTTTATGGCGATTCATGTTTTTCTCAAAACGGGTGCATAAGATATTGAGTAATTCTTCGCCTTGTTTTGCAGTCAATGCTTTTTTCATTTCTTTACTCATTAAATGGCGGAATGTATTTTTCTGTCTGCCGGCCTGAAAAACCAGGATGCTGCGGTAAGGATCAGAAGTAATAATGCAGGGAATATTTGACTGATTGGTTCGCCGGATGCAATGTGCGAAAATATTGCTCCCGTTGTCAGGAAGAAAAGGCCTGCATAGGCCCACTCCTTGAGCAGGGAAAATTTAGGAATGAGAAGGGCTATGACCCCCAATATTTTCCAGATGCCGAGTAGTGTCAGAAGATAGACAGGATAACCCAAATGTGTGATCATATCGACTCCTCCGGCGCCCTCTTTGCCTTTGAGCAATTGTACTGCTCCGGTTGATACCATACCTAATGCAAGCCAGATGGTAAAAAACCAGTAGATGATCTTTTTTCGTTTTGACATAGTATTATTTCAGTTTACTTACGATCTCCTGTATCCTGTTATGAGCCATGTTTATGCCTTGAGCGAAAGGCAATTGCAATACCTGGTCTCTTTGCGCCACCGATTCATAAATGACATGCATCGTGAGTTTACTGGTGTCCTCGGTGAGTTGTTCGAAGGCATAGAACTCAAGTTGAACGCCGAACGGTGTATTCTCCATTTCAAAAGTCCGGGTGATCTTCTTGTCCGGGCTGAACTCATGGATCACTCCGCTGAATCTAAATATGTTGCCCTGGGGATCGGTCGTTTCATATTGGTAACTTCCATGTTGCTTCCCTTCGAGTTTGACTACTTTCGTACCCATCCACTCTTCGATAATTCCCGGCTCAACATGGGCTTTAAAAAGCAACCCCACCGGCAGTTCGAACTCCCGGGTGATGACTAAATCCTGTTTGCCGTCTTCGGCATTGATTTTTGTTTTGCGCTCCATATGATCTACTTGCTTTGTTTATATTGTTTCATGATCGTTTCAAGTTTATTAAACCGCTCATCCCACATTTTCCGGAATGGCTCGATAAAATCCGCGACTTCCTTCATTTTTTTCGGATTGAAATGATAATATATTTCCCTCCCTTTTTGCTCCTGTCCCAATAAGTCACACTCGGTGAGTATCTGCAAATGCTTTGAAACCGTCGGCCTTGCCGTATCGAAATTTGCAGCAATTGCACCGGCAGTCATGGAGTGGGAAGCAACCAGCAAAAGGATTGCTCTCCTCGTTGGATCGGCTATGGCCTGGAATACGTCTCTTCGTAAATTCATTATGTAGTTACTTGACTACGCATTTAACCGTGTCAATCCGAAAATAATTCACTTTAAAGTTTGCTCCTGTTATTGGCAGGCAAGGGTACTGAGTACTGTCTCTCCGTCCCTGCGCAATAGAGAGAATTTCGCAGAAAGCCCTTATTTCCGGCATACCGCCCTTCCATAGTGCTCTAATTCCGTATATTTGCATTCTCTCTATTGTTACCATTATTATAGTCAGGAAAAATATTGCGTCAGGATATATATATAGAAGACCTTAAATCGCACGTTGGCAAGGAAGTCACCCTTCGGGGATGGCTCTATACCAAGCGTTCCAGCGGAAAGATCCAGTTTCTTGAACTTCGCGACGGCACCGGTGTCTGCCAGTGCGTGGTGATGAAGAACCAGGTGGATGATGCGACCTTCGGTGCTTATGACAAACTGACTCAGGAATCGGCATTTGCCGCAACCGGAACGGTGCAGGAAGCGCCTAAAGCCCCGGGCGGGTATGAGCTTTTCACCAAAAGTATAGAGATCATTTCCGTTGCGCAGGAATATCCCATCTCTCCGAAAGAGCATGGGGTAGAGTTCTTAATGGAACACCGCCATCTGTGGCTTCGCTCATCGCGTCAGCATGCTATTCAGAAGATCAGGCATGAAGTGGTTCATGCCATCCGCAATTTCTTCGATGAACGCGGCTTCAATATGCTCGATGCACCGATCCTGACGCCGAACGCTGCCGAAGGAACGAGCACCCTTTTCGAACTTGAGTATTTTGATGAAGGCAAGGCCTATTTAACACAATCCGGACAGCTTTATGGCGAAGCCGGAGCGATGGCGCTTGGAAAAGTCTATGTGTTCGGCCCGACGTTCAGAGCCGAGAAATCCAAGACTCGCCGTCACCTGACCGAATTCTGGATGGTCGAACCGGAAGTGGCCTTCATGGATCTGGCCGGCGATATGGAACTTGCCGAAGAATTTATCGAGTATATCGTCCAACGCGTTCTGAAAAACCGCCAGAGCGAGTTGAAAGTACTTGAGCGGGATACCTCGAAATTAGAAAACATCAAAGCGCCGTTCCCGAAACTGCATTACGATGAAGCCGCAGCGATCCTGAAGGAATACTGGGGCTCAATGAATCCCGAAGAAAAAGCTGCCCGCTTCGCTTCCGGACATAAGGAATTTGTGTACGGGGACGATTTCGGTGCACCGGATGAAGCCGTCATTTCAGGGAAGTTCGATAAGCCCGTGATGGTACATCATTACCCGGCTGAAGTCAAAGCCTTCTATATGAAGCGGGATCCGAACGAGCCCGATAAGGCGCTTGCAATGGATATGCTTGCTCCGGAAGGATATGGCGAAATTATCGGAGGTTCGCAGCGCGAAGATGATTATGAAACGCTGCTCGGAAGGATCAAATCGCATGATCTGCCGGTAGAAGCCTTTGAATGGTATCTCGATCTGCGGAAATATGGCAGCGTTCCTCATGCAGGCTTCGGCCTCGGCGTGGAGCGCACTGTCGCATGGATCTGCGGTATCGAACATGTCAGGGAGACCATACCATTTCCGAGAACGATATCTCGCATTTGGCCGTAGCAACACGGAAATTGACGGAATGAGACGGATGATCCGGAACAAGGAAAAGATTTGATGACCGATCGCTTAATGATAGGATGAAGATTTTAGGAAGTATTCTTGCTTTGATTCTTCTTGCCGTATCTGTTTCAGAGGCTCAGATCAATGTCAGCGATTCGACGATCCTGAAGCCCAAACGTTTTTCCGAAAATATTTTTGGCATTGGCGTACATGCTTCGCTTACCAGCGGACTCGGGTTATCGTTTCGCCAGCGTCTTGCCGGAACTGCGATCGCTTACCAGATCACCGGCGGCATTATCAAAGCCGGAAGTTTTTTTTACTATGATCTTGGGGCTGAATTCCAACTCGATCTTTCGGGCAGTGATAATGATCGTGTCTATGTTATCGGAGGAGCAGGATATTATTTTAAGGGAGAGGCGAGGAATGAACTCAAGACCCCGACCCGGATCGGCGTTGGTATAGGGTATGAATTTTCGCTGACAAAGCAGATCGGGGCATCGGCAGGGCTTTTGATCTCGGGATTTTTACCGAACGGAGATATCCTGCCCTTGCCGCAGTTAGGATTCCATTACTTTTTTAAGTAAGTAAACGTTGAACGAAATAATTTTTTGGATACTGGCATCGGGCGCGATGATCTCTGCGCTGCTGATGGTGACCCGCAAAAGCGCCGTGCCGAGTGCACTCATGCTCATCGTCACATTCTGTTTTCTTGCCGCGATCTATTTAACCCTGAACGCTCAATTCCTTGCCGTCGTACAGGTTGCCGTCTATGCCGGAGCGATCATGGTGCTTGTTGTTTTCGTGATCATGCTTCTCAATATCCGCAATGAGCAGTACTCCGTTACCGGAAACTGGAAAACAATGATCGGTGTGCTTGGTGTAGCAGGAATATTGGCGCAGGTCGTTGCTGTCTTCATGATGGCATCCGATAAGCTTCCGAAGCAGCTGGATGCGAAAGCCCTTGAGCTGGGAACGGTGGAATCCATCGGTACAAAGCTTTATACCAGCTATGCATTTCCTTTTGAAATGGCATCGGTTATTCTGATCAGTGCGGCAGTTGGGGCAATAGTCCTGGCAAAAAAGAAATTGACATGACATCGCTATCGAATTATCTTATCGTCTCAGCCATCCTTTTTATGATAGGAGCGGGCGGCGTGATGTTCCGCCGGAACGTCATCGTCATTTTCATGTGTATCGAGCTGATGCTCAATGCCGTGAATCTGACACTCATTGCTTTCAGCCAGTTCATGGGCGATCAGCAGGGGCAGATACTCGTTTTTTTCGTAATGACCGTTGCCGCAGCCGAAGCAGCCGTCGGACTGGCGATCGTAATCTCAGTATACCGTAACCGGGAGACCATCGAGATCGATAAACTGAATTTATTAAAAGGCTAGAATTCAATTACCGATTCGGAAGATTTTGAAGTGAAGTTTTGGTAGGCGCAGGCTAAAGCCTGCGGGCGCGTTTCATGGTGAGACATTCACGCAGGCTAAAGGCTGCGGCTACCGGGGGAATAAAAGAATTAAGCACGAAGAACTTTTGACGCAACTCATTCCATATATCATCGCTGCACCGCTGATAGGATTCCTTATCAACGGTCTCTTTGGCGGCACATATAAGAATAAGGCTCTTGCCGGATGGATCGCCACGCTTGCCGTTACCATCAGTTTTGCGATCGCTTGCGGGGTTTTTGCAGAAATGCTCTCGGCCCCTGCCGAAGAGAGGGCAATACATTATAAACTCTTCGATTGGATAAGTGTCGGCAAGGTCAATGTCGGCATTTCTTTTTTAATAGATCAGCTTTCGGTCATCTTCCTTCTTGTAATTACCGGGATCGGCGCACTGATCCATCTTTATTCGACGGGATACATGAAGGGTGATCCGGGCTACACACGGTTTTTCACATACCTGAATCTGTTCATCGTCATGATGCTCACGCTCGTGATGGCGGATAATTATCTCCTGACCTTCCTCGGCTGGGAAGGAGTAGGGCTGTGCAGCTACCTGCTCATCGGTTTCTGGTTCGAAGAAAAGAAGAATGGGGATGCGGCAAAGAAGGCCTTTATTGTCAACCGTATCGGTGATTTCGGATTTTTAGTGGCAATGGGAGTCATGCTCGTTGCTTTCGGCTCGCTCAATTATGCCGATGTGATCGGCGGAGCAAGCGGAATGGTGAGCGGCAACACGACGCTGATGATCATTACCATGATGCTCTTCCTCGGATGTACCGGCAAGAGCGCACAGATCCCGCTATACATCTGGCTCCCGGATGCAATGGCAGGCCCGACGCCGGTTTCAGCGCTTATCCATGCGGCGACGATGGTCACGAGCGGCATTTATCTTGTCGCCAGAAGCAATATTCTTTTTGCTCTCTCTCCGGCAACTCTTACAGTGATGTCCATTATTGCCATTGCAACGGTATTACTTGCAGCTATTGTCGCGCTGTTCCAGAATGACATTAAGAAGGTACTGGCATATTCGACGGTATCACAGCTTGGATATATGTTCTTAGGGCTCAGCGTCGGTGCTTTCAGCGCCGGTGTTTTTCACGTGCTGACCCATGCATTCTTTAAAGCATGTCTTTTCCTCGGTTCGGGTGCGGTGATCCATGCCATGCATCATGAGCAGGACATGCAGAAAATGGGCGGCCTGAAAAAATACCTGCCGATCACTTTTGCAACATTCCTTATTGCCACTCTTGCAATTGCCGGTATCCCGCCATTTGCGGGGTTTTTCTCAAAGGATGAGATCTTATGGCGTGCCTTTTCTCAGGGCAGCACGGTGCTCTGGCTTCTGGGGGCTTTCGGAGCGTTGATGACGGCATTCTACATGTTCCGCGCCGTTTACCTCACATTCTATGGTAAGGAGCGTTTTGATGCGCATCATCATCCGCCTCATGAAGTAGGCGCTTCGATGTGGATACCGCTTGTTGCCCTTGCCGCTCTCTCCGTGCTCGGCGGATTTTTAGGAGTGCCGCATATTCTTGGCGGCGGCGATGCGATCGGGCAGTGGCTTGAGCCTATCGTGGGAAAAGGGGAAGAGATCGCTATTCAATCAAGGATCTTACAAGGCGAGGGAATGGAAATTCCGCTGATGATCGTCTCCGTTGTTATTGCCATTACCGGTATTCTGCTGGCAACCCGCTACTATAAATCGAAGACGACCCTGGAAGCAGATGAGAAAAAACTCGGCACCCTGCACAAGCTTTCCACCGGCAAATTTTATGTCGATGAAATCTATGACGGGGCGATCATTCAGCCCACATATAGTATTTCCAACAGCTTTTTATACAAGATCGTCGATGTAAGGATCATCGATGGAATCGTCAACGGATCGGCAGCGGGCATCGATTGGATCAGTACCATGATCCGGAAAATGCAGACCGGCATTGTGCAGAATTATGCCGTGATGATCGTTGTCGGAATATTGGTACTGGTGTCATACGTACTGATATTCTAAAGAATTCTGAATTTCGGTAGGCGCAGGGCTTTAGCCCGCGAGCGCGTTTCATGTTGAGGCATTCTCGCGGGCTAAAGCCCTGCGCCTACCGAGGAAAAAAACTGTTAACGAAGAATTAAGCATTTAGCACTGAAGAATGGGTTTACTGACGCTACTCATACTCATCCCACTCGCCGGCGCGGCGCTTTTGCACTTTATCAAGGATGCAAAAACGGCGAAGATCTTTACGCTTGGGGTTTCGCTTGTGGCATTTGTGGTGTCGCTTGTTTTATATTTCCAATTCCAGTCGAATCAGACCGGCTTTCAGCTCGTCGAAAAACTTCCGTGGATCACCTCGAAGACGATCGCTATTTCATATTATCTCGGGGTTGACGGCATGTCCATGCTGCTTGTCCTGCTGACGACATTCCTGATGGTGATCGCACTGATCGGGACCTGGAATGCAACGGATAAGAAAATACCCGGCCTTATGGCATTACTGCTCCTGCTTGAAGCAGGCATGCTCGGCGTTTTTTGTTCGCTTGATCTTTTCCTTTTCTATATCTTCTGGGAGCTCATCCTTATCCCCATGTATTTCATTATCGGCATCTGGGGCGGCGAACGGAGAATATATGCTGCGGTAAAATTTTTCATCTATACGCTTGCCGGATCGCTTTTCATGCTGGTTGCTATTATCTGGCTCGGTATAGAAGCGTCAAAACTTACCGGAGTCTTCACGACCGATCTTATTACGCTTCAGGGAGTCACTGCAAAATTGCCGCTTGATGTTCAGCAATATTTATTCTGGGCTTTTGCCGTTTCTTTTGCGATCAAGGTCCCGCTTTTCCCTTTGCATACATGGCTACCGGATGCGCACGTCGAAGCGCCGACGGTTGGCTCCGTGATTCTTGCCGGAGTTTTGCTGAAGATGGGCACGTACGGACTTATCCGTTTTAATCTCGGGCTTTTTCCGCAGGCAAGCATTGATAATGCGAGCATCTTTTGTATTCTTGCCGTGATCAGTATTATCTATGGCGCACTGGTCGCCATGGTGCAGACCGATATTAAAAAACTGATCGCCTATTCCTCGGTGACTCACATGGGATTTATCGTGCTCGGGATTTTCTCGATGACGCGCGAAGGTTTGCAGGGCGCAGTGATCCAGATGGTCAATCACGGTCTTTCGACCGGCATGCTTTTCATGATGTTTGGCATGATGTATGAGCGTACACATACCCGCGAAATTTCCAGGTATGGCGGGCTTGCAAAGATCACGCCGCATTTTGCCGTCTTTTTCGCGATCGCCATGCTATCGAGTGTCGGTCTGCCCGGGCTGAATGGGTTTGTGGGCGAGTATCTTACGCTTATGGGAGCATTCCAGTCTCCTGTCCTGCATTCATGGGCCTATGCGGTATTTTCCAGCACCGGCGTTATTCTTGCGGCCGTGTATTTGCTCTGGCTCTATCAGCGGTTTATGATGGGACCGGTCACCGATGAGCATAACAGGCATTTAAAAGATCTTTCGAAACGTGAAATGCTTTCTCTCGTGCCTTTGGTGATCTTTATGGTATGGATCGGGATCCAGCCGATGAATTTTATGAAGGTGAGCGAAAAAGGATTGAATGCACTTTCGAATTCCTTGCTTGGAGTACAGCCTGATAAACCGAGTGAATTCCAGGTCGTGCAGCCGAAAGTGATAATGAAATAATATTTGTGAATCAAAACGATCTTATTGCGGCATTGCCGCTTATCATCTTAGCCGGAACGGGACTCATTATCCTGATGTGGGATGCGTTCGAAAAAACGCCTTCCCGTTTTCCGCTTTTTCTGACGATCATCGGGGGCCTTGCAGCATCCGGCGTTGCCGTGATGAATATGCACGGCGAATCCTCCGTTACCTTTAACGGATTATTCCTCAATAGCGGGTATTCGAATTTTTTCACGGTTGTTTTTTCGGTAGCAACGGTCCTGACGGCATTGCTTGCTGAGAGGTACCTGCATGAAGAAGAAGTCCTGATCGGCGAATTCTGTGCGCTGTTGCTTTTTGCGGCTTCCGGCATGGTGATGATGGCTTCGGGTGCCAACCTGATCGTCACTTTCCTCGGGCTCGAAACGATGTCGATCTCCTTTTATATTCTCTGCGGTATTTTCCGTACGAAGGAAGCATCAAATGAGTCGGCATTGAAATATTTCCTGCTCGGGGCTTTTGCTACAGGTTTTTTCCTTTATGGAATAGCATTGATCTACGGCAGTTTCGGTTCGATGAGTCTTATCGATATCCATATGAAGGTAACGGCCGCTACAGCGAGCGGCTCGCCTTCGTTCGATAGCCCCATGCTGCTTCTCGGAGTGATCATGCTGTTAGTCGGTTTTGCTTTTAAGGTAGCTGCATTTCCTTTTCACCAGTGGGCGCCGGATGTGTATGAAGGTGCGCCGACCGTCGTTTCCGGATACTTATCAACGGCAGGTAAGGCAGCGGCATTCAGCGCTTTTGTTATCATTTTCGGGCATGCACTGATCCCCGACGGCACGATGAACGCTGCCAGCGGGAAGATCCAGATCGTGATCGCTGCTCTTGCGGCCTGTTCGATGCTGTATGGAAATATTACTGCTCTTGCACAGACGAAGATCAAGCGTATGCTTGCTTATTCGAGCACGGCACATGCAGGGTATCTTCTCCTGGGAATAGCAGCATTCAACTCCAGCGGCGCAACAGGCATTGCCATTTATTCGGCTGTCTATCTTTTTATGCAGATCGCGGCATTCGGAATCGTCGCCATGCTTGAAAAAGAAACCGGCACCGGTCTCGACCTGAATGATTTTGCAGGACTGGCGAAGAGGCGGCCGTGGGCTGCATTCCTGATGACCATTATCATGCTCTCGCTTGCCGGTATTCCTCCGTTCGCAGGATTTTTCGGAAAATATTATCTTTTCCTTGCCGCCATCAGTGCAGGCATGACATGGCTTGCCATTATCGGAGTCATTTCCAGCATTATCGCAAGCTATTTCTATCTTCGCCTGATCGTCCTGATGTATTTCCGTGAGCCCGCTCATGCGGATTCCGAAATACCGGTGAAAGAAAATAATATTTCCTATGTCGCGATCGGCCTCGCTTCGGTTGTGCTTGTTGTGCTCGGCCTGATGCCGGGAATCCTTACTGAAGCCGCAGGATATTTTTTCAAATAAATAATTTGCATCCCGGTAGGCGCAGGCTTTAGCCTGCGGGAATGTTGAAGGTTGCCGCACGCACGCAGGATAGAGCCTGCGCCTACCGTAAGAAAAATTCTATGCTCCCAATCTTATCATCTTCCGAATCGCGCATTTTCGATGATTATCTCATCACGAAAGCCGGCATTCCGTCATTAGTGCTGATGGAAAATGCGGCCCGCGGAGCGCTTCATGCGATTGAAGATTGGATCGAAGAGCTTGACGGGAAAGCAGTGCTCCTCTTTTGCGGAAAAGGCAATAACGGAGGTGATGGTTTTGCCCTTGCACGTTTATTGCATGAACAGGGAGTTGAAGTTTTTGTTTTTATTGCCGGGTTAACCAAGGAGCTTTCTCCTGATGCCGCACAGCAGCTCCGGATATTGAAATCCCTTATTCCGAAAGAGAATATTATTCATTATCCGCTCGGCGACACCCATTTCCTTGCTCATATCCAGGTCGGTATTATCATCGATGCAATTTTAGGCACCGGCTCTGCAGGTGCTCTCAGGGGGAGATCGAAAGAAGCGGTAATGGATCTGGTTTCTTTGCAGGAGCACTTCAAGGCAAAAATTCTTGCTCTCGATGTTCCGACGGGGCTGAATTCCGATACCGGGCAGGTTGAGACGTTTGAAAGCGGGATACCGGTTGTCGTGAGTGCCGATCGTACTGTTGCAATGGGTTCGCTGAAACAGGGATTTTATCTTGAAGGGGCTCCGGATCTGGTCGGTGAAGTGACCGTTGCTCCGCTTGGTGCCCCATACCGGAAACCGCGGTTCTCCATGTTCCTTCTGGAAGCATCGGACTTCGCGGATTTTCCGCCGCAGCGAAAGGCTGCAACATCGAAATTCGATTATGGCCACGTTCTCTCCATTTCCGGTTCCTATGGCATGACGGGCGCTGCGATCATGGCTGCATCGGCGGCCCTTCGGTCGGGCTGCGGCCTTGTTTCGGTTGCAACTCCCGAATCACAGCGCGCGATTATTGCTTCGGTAATGCCGGAGATCATGACGTTCGGTTTGCCGGAAGATGAAAACGGTATGCCGGTTGCCAAGAGCTTTAAGAAATTATCGCACCTGCTTTCCAAAGCGACGATCGTTCATTGCGGATCCGGCTGGCTTTCCACCGATGAAACAGATGAACTGGTCGGATTGCTGCTTGAAAAAGTGAAGAAGCCTATCATTCTTGATGGTGGAGCACTCCCGGGATTTCTGAAGCATAAAAAGATACTTCGTGAAAGAACTGCTCCGACGATTCTTACCCCGCATATCGGCGAGTTCGCACAGATGCTGGAGATGAAATGGCAGGATGTTGAAAAAGAGAAGGTCGCGCTTGCGAAAAAATTTGCAGCCAGGTATAATGTGATCCTCCTCTTAAAAGGCTCGCCGACGATCATCTTTTCCCCCGATGGGAATTCTTATGTAAACTCCACCGGCAATCCCGGCATGGCAACTGCCGGGGCAGGGGACGTGCTTGCCGGAATGCTGGCCGGAATTCTCGCGCAGGATAATGATCTTCATCGCTCTATTCTTTACAGCGTTTATGTACACGGACTTGCCGGTGATATGGCAGCCGAAGAACTGACGGAAGAGGCTATGACGGCAACCGATATTATCGAATTCCTGCCGGAAGCAATGAAACCATAATGGTATGCAAGTTGTCCGATCATCTATGGAGATTCAAACCCCTTCCGAAAAAAAATGGACGATAGGACTAGTGCTTTTTTTTGCATTGGTGATCATTATTTTGAATAGCCAGGCAGGTTTCGATTCTTCATATGTTTTTTTACTCGTTTTCCTGGGAGCTTTGGGTGTCTTTTGGATAAGTCTGAGGATCTGGTTTCCTGAGAAATATCGCTTGTTCAGCGAGTATCGCTGGCTGAATGCGGGGATTTATTTCGGATATATTATCCTATCTTCATTTATTAAAGATGGAGTAACGCTCAGTTCTGTTTGCTCTACAATACTCCTGATAGCAGTGACCTGCTTTCTTTATTTCCGGAGATTGAAGCAACCCCTGGAAAATGAAAGCTTTGAGTCTATTGACTATGAAGATATAACAGCGAAAAAGCTTCAATAAGGAATATGCCTGCAGATAAGTGGCTCGATTGGAT
>JADMIO010634635.1_pt1 | contig 15295 bp, 15 predicted proteins | sample 8958161 | NCBI WGS metagenome assembly JADMIO01 (sample SAMN16585339, study PRJNA669376) | soil metagenome | isolation source: Crop rotation soil | place: USA: Cullars Rotation, Alabama | collected 2011
GCCGCGACTTCAAGTCACGTGAATTCCAAGCTTCGGATCCCACTGTGCTGGAAAGATCTCGTCCGTAACGTGGGACGAAGAGCGCCCGAACAACCCGATACCGAAGGAATTTTTGCCGTAAAAGTTTAGCCCGCGAGGTACAACGGATGAGCGGAAATGACTGGCAATAATGTAAGCGTTTCCGTGTATTTTGCGGGCTAATTAAGAATAACTTTGCGATCTTGGCGAGCTTTGCGGGAAACAAAATTTCTCCCGCAAAGGCGCTAAGCTCGCGAAGAAAAACAAAAAAAATATGAAAAAACTAACACTGATTATCTCAATTATTGCAATATTTACGATCTCGGCTTTTGCGCAGAAAGCCGACGACGCGAAGGATTCGCTCGCCGTCGTCAACAAGCTTTTCGCGGAAATGGAAGCTCATAATCCGCCGGGAATTCTGGCGGTTTTCACGAAGGAAGCGCAGCTCGCCGCCGTAATCAAAACTAAAGACGGAAAATCGATCACGCGGACTTTTCCGGTCGAAGCTTTTTCGAAAAATTTCGCCGAAAAGAAAGGCGAGATCAAGGAAGACATGTACGATCCGCAGGTGAAAACCTTCGGCGATCTCGCGCTCATCTGGGGCAGATACGTTTTCTTTATCGACGGCAAAATTTCGCATTGCGGCGTGAACGCGTTTCACGTGGTAAAAACCGAAACCGGCTGGATAATCGCCAACGCCTCGACGACGATCGACCCGAACGGCTGCACCGACGCCGAAAAACTGCGAAAGGCGAAATAATTTTCTTTGCGCCCTTCGCGTCTTCTTTGCGCTCTTCGCGTTAAAGGAAAATTTGAACGCAAAGACCGCAAAAGTTTTCCGCAAAGGTCGCAAAGACGGTTTTCAAAACTATGAAGAACGAAAATCGAAGAACGATTGCGTTTGACCGGAAGAAGAAATGAAAAATATATTATTCGTCATAATTCTAATTTTGTTCGCATTTTTCGCGGCGCAGGCACAGACGGTCGCGTTTACGAATGTGAACGTGATTCCGATGGACAGCGAACGCGTTTTGGACGGTCAAACCGTGCTGATAAAAGACGGCTTGATCGTTGAAGTCGGCAAAAAAGTAAAAATTCCGAAAGGCGCCGAGGTGATCGACGGGCGCGGAAAATTTCTGATTCCCGGTTTGGTCGACATGCACACGCACCTGCTTTCGGACGGCGACGATTATCCCGATTCGATCGCCGAGGACGAGCTCAAAGTTATGATCGCCAACGGCGTGACGACCGTTCGGTTTATGATCGGAACGCCGGAGCTTCTTATTTTGCGCGCGAAATCGGCGAAAGGCGAGATCGTCGCGCCGACGATTTATTCGGCAAGCCCGCATCTGACCGGGCGCGAGCAGGGCAACGATTTTGTCGTCAATACGCCCGACGAAGCGCGCGAAGCGGTTCGAAAATCGAAAGCCGCGGGCTACGATTTTATAAAAGTTACGACGTTTATCAAGCCCGAAGTTTACGAAGCGGCGGTCGATGAAGCCGCAAAGATCGGCATTCGCGTCGTCGGGCACGCCGACAGTCGTTTTGTCACATTGGCGCGCGCGCTAAAGGCAAGGCAGCAGGTCGAGCATCTCGACGGTTATCTCGAAGCGATTTTGAAGGACGACGCGCCGACGAAAGGCTCGGTTTCCGATCTGTACATTTACGATCCGAAAAATTGGGAAAGCATCGATTTTGTCGACGAGAAAAAGATCGCCGAGATCGCCAAAGCGACCGTCGCTTCCAACCCGTTTTCCGACCCGACGCAGCATTTTATGAAAAATGCGTTCGGCTTGCCGCGCAGCGAGGAATCGATCCGCGCGCAGGCGGATTTTCGCTTTTATCCGAAACGCGTGCAGGACGGCTGGCTCAATTTTTACAAGCGCAACCGGTTTATCAACACGGTGAGCTACGAGAAACGCGCGCGCTGGATCGAGCTTCGCAACAAGCTCATCAAGGCGATCTGCGACGCCGGCGGCAAGATTATGACCGGCTCGGATTCGCCCGAATTTCTTTATCTTTACGGCTTTTCGATGCACCGCGAGATGAAGGCGCTCGCCGACGCGGGATTGTCGAATTACGCCGTTTTGGAAGCGGCGACAAAAAATCCGTCCGCGTTTTTCGGAACTTCCGCGGAGGTCGGAACGATCGAAAAAGGCAAGCGCGCCGACCTTGTTTTACTCGACGCGAATCCGCTGGCGGACATTTCTGCGACTGAAAAACGCGCGGGCGTGATGCTCAAAGGAAAATATTACACGCAGGGCGAATTAAATAAATGGCTCGACGAAGCGGCGGCGAAAATTTCGAGCTCGTACACCGCGCCGCTCACGCCGCCCGAGGAAGTCGCGGCTGTCGTCGACAAGCTTTTCGAAGCGATGCGCGCGAAAAATGCCGACGCGATCCGCGCGCTTTTTACGGCTGAAGGTCAGCTTGTCGCGGTCGATAAACCACGCGGCGGAAACGGAAATTCGACGACGCGCGTTTTTTCAGCCGACGCTTTTGCAAAAATGATCGCCGAAAGCAAAGGCGGCGAATTTATCGAGAAAATGCCGGACAAAGACGTTCGCGCCGGCGCCGATTTCGCGCTCGCTTTCGGGCGCTACACGTTTTACGTCGGCGAGAAATTTTCGCATTGCGGCACGAATTCGTTTCATCTCGTAAAAACCGAAACCGGCTGGAAGATCGCAAACGCGGCTTCGACGCTCGAATTCGATTGCGCGGAATCGAAAAAATAGAGGAATTTTATGATGAAAAAGATTGCAATTTTATTCTTGATTTTGGCGTCGGCGGCGGTTGCGGCTCACGCCAAAAAGATCGAAACCGCCGAGCAATTGATATCGGCGATGCACAAAAAATACGACGGGAAATGGTATAAAACGCTCGTCTTCGCGCAAAAAACGACGACGTTCAGACCCGACGGCACGACGCAAAACGGCATTTGGTACGAAGCGCTGTCGATGCCCGGCAAGCTGCGTATCGATTTCGATCCGCTCGCGAGCGGAAACGGCGCTATCTTTGCGAACAACGTCAATAATAATTTCCGCGACGGAAAGCTTGTCAACAGCTCGCCGCAAACTCACGCTTTGCTCGTGCTCGGTTTCGACGTTTATTTTCAGCCGGTCGAAACGACGCTCGACCAGCTTAAAAAAATAAAGATCGACTTGTCCGTTTTGCGCGAAGACGTGTGGCAAAATCGTCCGGTTTACGTTGTCGGCGCAAAAGCCGGCGATTTGCGCTCGCCGCAGTTTTGGATCGATAAAAAGAATTTGTATTTCGTGCGTCTCGTCCAGCCCGCCGGCAAAGACGGCGCGAGCGTTCAGGAGATCGAATTCAACAAATACCAAAAGGTAAAAGGCGGCGGCTGGATCTCGCCGGAAGTGGTTTTTATCGTCAACGGCAAGCGCGTTTTTCTCGAAGAATATTACGGCATCCGGACGAATATTAAGCTCGACGACGACCTGTTCGACGCGCAGAAATTTATGACCGTCGACCGCAATTATTTTCAGAAAAATCAGTAAAAGATCAGAAAGGCGTTCGACGCGTCTTTGCTGCCGCAAATGTTCGACGGTGTTTCCGCGCCGATGTTGGGAAAAGAGACAAAATACGGTCTCGGCGTCATCATTCGCCCGACGCGCGCGGGTCTGGCTTACGGTCACAGCGGATTTTTCCCGGGCTACATGACCGAGATGATGTATTTTCCCGAACATAAAATCGCCGTCGCCGTACAAGTAAACACAAGCGTTTTTCAAAATCTCGGCAAGCCTTTGGGAAGAGTTCTCGTTGAAATGTACGAAACGATAACCGGGAAGACGCCGCAAACACAAACGAAATAACTTTGCGGGCTTTGCGCCTTCGCGGGAAATAAATCTTGAAACTCAATGTAATTATTTCTCCCGCAAAGGCGCAAAGCTCGCAAAGTTTCCGGAGGAGAAGTTATGAAAAGAACGTTTTTATTTATCGCAGTTTTTGTTTTCGGAGCGGCAAGCGTTTTCGCTCAAAATATTACAAAACAATCTTACGAAAAAGCGCGCGAAGTGCTCGATAGATCGATCGCGGCTTACGGCGGTTTGGACAATTTGCGCTCGCTGCAGAATTTTACTTTGAAAGCCGTCGGCGACACGGTTCACCGCAATCAAAGCCGCCGGACGTTCATGTCCGAGCGCACGCCGTATCAATACGATCTTACGGTCGACATCAAAAACAATCGTTTTGTTCAGGTCACGAAAGGCGGTTATCCGGGCGGATTTTCGTATCACAGCGGTTTTGCGGTCGATAAAACCGACGGCGTCAGCTGGGATTTGATCCGCAATATTTCCGTCGCGCGCGCGAACATTCCCGCCGGCGCGATCCGCGGGCGGCTGCGCTGGATTCCGCAATATTGGGTCGTCAACGCGCTCGAGCGCTCGTCGCGCCTGCGCTGGCTCGGCAAGGCGGATTTCGATAAACGACCGCATCAGGTCGTCAGCTATTCCAACGAAGACGGCGCGGAAGTTTCGCTTTATTTTGACGAGAAAACGAATCTTCTTTCGAAATTCGAGATCGTCGGCCCGGACGTTTTCGCCGGCGACGTCGTTTTTGAAACGATCTTTACCGGCTATCGAAACGAGAACGGGCAGCAAATTCCGACCGGCAGAATTTCGAAGATCGGCGACGAAATGACCGAAGAAGTTCGGTTCGAAACGCTACTTTTTAACACCGCTTTGACCGACGATAAATTCAAAGCTCCGGCGGGATTTACGCCCGTGACGTTTCCCGCGCCGCAGCCGTTTAATAAGCTTACGGACAATGTTTATACGGTAAATGCCGGCGGTTACAACGCGCTCGTCGTCGGTTTCAAAGATTACGTTTTTGTGATGGAAGCGCCGAACGGCGACGCGGTTTCGCGGGCGGCGATCGAGCAAATCAAGAAGCTTTTCCCGGAAAAACCGATCCGCTACGTCGCCGTCACGCATCATCACGACGACCACGCTGGCGGCATTCGCACGTACGTCGCCGAGGGCGCGACCGTGATTGCCGCGCCGGGCGAAAAAACGTTTTTCGAGAAAGTCGTCAAGGCGAAATTTACGATCGATCCGGACACTTTGACCAGAAATCCGCAGCCGCTAAAGCTCGAACCGCTCGAAGGCGGCAAGCGAATTTTGACGGACGGAACGACGACCGTCGAAATTTACGACATCGGCGCGGGACCGCACACCGAAGAAATGCTCGTCGCGTATTTGCCGAACGAAAAGATAATTTTCCAGGGCGATCTGCTCAATCGACCGGCAAACGGCGATTACCCGATCGCCAACGACACGACCGCGCATTTTGCAAAATGGCTCGAGGCGAAAAAGCTCGCCGTCGAACGGATTGTCGCCGTTCACGGCACGGTTTCGACGATGGACGAGCTTCGAAAAGCCGTCGCCGACATGGCTAAGAAGTAGAAAATTTTCAACACGAACAGACACGAAGAGCACAAGGAAATTTAATAACCTTTGTGTTCTTCGTGTCTTCGCGTTGAAACTATTCCCGTTAAAAAACGACGTCCGGCGGATAATCCGGGATCGGCTCGGGCGGACGCGGAAACGGATCGGGCGACGGATCGACAACCGGATCGGTCACGGGATACGGATCGGGATCGACGTCCGGCGGCTGCGGGATCGCCGGCGTTTCGGGTTCGGTAAAAGGTTGGTCCGGCTCGCCCGGCATTTGTGCTTTTATATCGTTCATAATTTTTCTCCTAAATCGTATGTGCCGTGCGCGGCTTCGCCGATCAAAGCGAAACGCGCCTCCGCCGGCGAGCGCAGGAATTTCCTACGGCACGCGAGCCGTATTTTCGAAACTTACAGCGCTTTTTTGATCGAATCGATCGCGTCGCGCACCGATCAACCTGCGTTCGAAGCCGAAGTCGTCTGCTCGGAAACTTCGCGCACGACTTCTCCGGCGTCCCGCTTCGACGTGTGTTTGGCGACGTCCGCCAGCGCGACGATGCCGCAGCAAGCGCCGTCGGCGTCCACGACCGGAATGCGGCGAATCTGCTTTTCTTCCATGAGATTGCAGCAATCTTCGAGGCTCATGTCGGGCGTCGCGGTGACGACCGGCGTCGTCATAATATCGCCCGCGGTCATGTCCATCGGGTTGAATCCTTTGCCGATCGTGCGGCAGACGATGTCGCGATCGGTCACAACGCCGACCGGTTTTACCGAGCCCGGATTATCGATCACCGGAATTTCGCCGCAATCGCAATCGACCATCATCGATGCGACGTCACGGAGCGAAGTTTCCGGCGTGCAGCAAGCCGGATTCGAAGTCATAATTTCTTTGATTTGCATAATTTACCTCCCTTGTTCGAAAAATGTTTTTGTCTATTTCACCGGCACGAGACGCATGATGCGATCGTCGTCGCTTGCCGGCGAGCCGCGACCGTCGCGGTTCGAAGTCGAAAAATAGATCGCGCCGTCCGGACCTTCCGCGACTTCGCGGATGCGTCCGTAAACGTCTTTCAGCAGATTTTCCTGCGAGACGACTTTTCTTCCGTCAAGCACGACGCGGATCAAACGCGCGCCGCGCAAGCAGCCGAAAAAGAAATTGCCCTTGAACGCCGGAAACGCCGCGCCGCTCACAAAGGCTCCGCTCGCGGGCGCGCACGACGGCGTGTATTCGACCAGCGGCGGCAGCATTCCTTCCTTCGTGCGCGTTCCCCAAATCTCCGACCAGCCGTAATTTTTGCCGGCTTCGACGAGATTGAACTCGTCCGCGCCGCCGCCTTTGCCTTCGAAATTCGACGGTCCGTGCTCGGTTTGAAACATCAATCCCGTGCCCGGCTGCCACGCCAAGCCCTGCGCGTTTCGATGCCCGTAAGACCAAATTTCCGGGCGCACGTTTTTTTGCCCGATAAAAGGATTGTCCTGCGGAACGCTGCCGTCGTCGTTCAGGCGCAAGGTTTTGCCGTTGATCGAATCGAGCTTTTGCGCGAGATTCCAATCGGTCGCGTCGCCCGTCGTCACGTAAAGCTTGCCGTCCGGACCGAAGCGCGCGCGCGTTCCGGCATGATTCGGCGCCGAAGGTATCGCTTCGATAATGATCTTCGGCTCGACGAAAGTTTTGCCGTCGAACTTGTAGCGCACGACTTTCACTTGCTTTCCGTCGCCGCGATACGCGTAGGCGAGGTAGACGAATTTGTTTTCGGCGAATTTCGGATGAAGCGAAATATCCATCAAGCCGCTCTCGCTCGAAGGCTCGACGTCCGGAACTTTATAAACCGCCTCGCTTCTCAACTTTCCTTTTTCGATGATGCGAACTCTGCCCGGTCGCTCGGTAAAAAGAAGATCGCCGCCGGGCAAAAAGGCAAAGCCCCACGGAACTTCCAAGCCGCTTGCGACCGTTTCGACTTTGAACCTCGCGTCGCCGCCAACGGTCGAAACCGGTTCGTTTGCCGGCAAGCTTTTCGGCGTTTGCCCGCAGCCGGCGGCGGACAAAAGAGAAAGAATCGTCAATGTAAAAAATGCGCGTTTTATGATCATAAATACACCTTACTATTTGACGTTTCTATCTCCAATTTCTTCCGCGTTTTTGCTCCTTATTTCATTTTCGCCTTGATGCCGTTGATCGCTTCGAGATGCGCTTTCAGCGTCGGCAAAGTCTTTGCGGCGAACGCTTTCGTATCGGCGTCGGTACCGTCTTCCGATTCGTTTTCGAAAAGATCGACGGCATCTTCGTGATCGTCGACCATTGCATCGACGTACGCTTTATCGAAATCCGCGCCCGATAAACCCTTCAATTTTTCGAGCGTGGATTTGTGCGAAGAATCCATGTCAGCCGGAAGCTCTTTGCCTTTTTTCGCCGCGAGCTCTTTCAGCTCGTTTGCCGCTTTCGTATGATCGTCGACCATCTTTTGCGCGAATTTTTTCACTTCCGCGTTTTGCGCTTTTTGCACGGCGAGCTTGCCGAGCTCGACTTCCGCTAAGCCGGCTTGCCCGGCTTTCGTGTAAAAATCGGCGTCCGTCGTCGAAGGCGTTTTCGCCGCCGCCGCATTGTTTGTATTGTTCGCATTCGGCGCTTTGTTGTTCGGGTACGAATTGTTCTTATTCGCATCGCCGCCGCAGGCGTTCAATCCAAAAATCGTCAAACCCAATAAAATAAAGCCTAAAATAAACGTTTTCATAATATTCTCCTTAATTTGTGTAATAAATTCATTCAAAAAATGGCTGCTTTTTTAAGGAACGCAAAACTGATGCCTTTGAAAGTTTCGGTTTCCTTCGCGTTCTTTTGCGGTTGAGAGAAATCTTTAACGCAAAGAGCGCTAAGTTTCGCGCAAAGGACGCGAAGAATACATCTTGCGCAAAGCTTCGGATATTGCCGTTTCGGCAAAAAGCTATACAATATTTCCCATCGATCTTATGAATTTTCGAAAGATTTTGTTTTGCCTGATCTGCGTTTTTTCGTTTGCGCCGGCGGCGTTCGGACAGTTTGTTACCGCTCGGGGCGGGCAGCTTTTTACCGGCAAAAAGCCGTATTATTTTATCGGCACAAATTATTGGTACGGCGCGCTTCTCGGCTTGGAAAAGGACAAAAAGCGCGGCGTCGAGCGCTTTCGCCGCGAGCTCGATTTTTTGAAAGAGCACGGCGTGACGAATCTGCGAATAATGGCTGGCGCCGAAGGCTCGGGCTTGATCAGCGGCGTCGAGCGCGTCGGTCCGCCGCTCCAGCCGGAGCAGGGAAAGTTTGACGAACGCGTCGCCCGCGCGCTCGATCTGCTGCTTTTCGAAATGGGCAAGCGCCGGCTCAAAGCCGTGATTTTCCTCAGCAACAACTGGGAATGGAGCGGCGGCTTTCAGCAATATCTCATCTGGAACAACCAAATCGCCGACGATCTGAAAACGCGCAAGCTCGACTGGGACGAGCAGCGCGACGTCGTTTCCAAATTTTATTCGTGCGAGCCGTGCAAGCGCGATTACAACAAGCAAGTCCAATTTCTTCTCGACCGCACCAACACTTACAGCCGTCGAAAATACGCGAACGATCCGACAATCATGGCTTGGGAGCTTGCCAACGAGCCGCGCCCGATGCGCCCGCTTGCCGAGAGCGATTACAAAAAATGGATCGCCGATACGGCTGCTTTTATCAAGCGAAAAGACAAAAATCATCTCGTGTGCATCGGTCACGAAGGTCGTATCGGAACCGTCGGAATGCCGCTTTTCGAGGAAATTCACCGCGACAAAAACATCGATTATTTGACGATCCACGTTTGGGCGAAGAATTGGAATTGGTTCACGAAAGGAAAATTTAACGAGGAATATCGTAAAGCCGAAGACAAAGCCGGCGAATATGTGAAGGAACATCTCGCGGTTGCCGCAAAGATCGGGAAGCCGCTTGTTATCGAAGAATTCGGCTTGCCGCGCGACGGCGAATCGATCGCGCTCTATTCCACAACCGAGCGCCGCGATCGTTTCTATTCGGCGTTTTTCAACGCGCTTTATTCCTCGGCGGTTTTAAACGACCATCTCGCCGGCGTAAATTTCTGGGCGTTCGGCGGCGAGGCGAAACCGAAAAAAGATCAGCCGTTCCGGAAGCAGGGCGACGATTACAGCGGAGATCCGCCGATGGAAGAACAAGGCTTGAACAGCGTCTTTCAAACGGACGAAAGCACGTGGAAGATCATTCGTTATTACTCGGCGATTATTACTCTAAATCCGCCGCGATCCGCTGAAAAACCATAGCGTCTTCGAGCATGTATCGATTGTTAAAAAAGACGTACGACGTCCGGTCAGCCGGCAGCATCGATGCAAGCTCTTCGAGCTCGCCTTCCTCGTACTTGTAAAAATAACCGGTGCGCCCGTGAAGCCGCCAGTAACATCTGTCGGGCGTCGTCGTCGCCTTTGAAAACGGGTCGACCGTGTGCCACAGATCGAGCTCCTCGCAAATCTTCTTAACGGTCTTCGCGTCCCAATCCCCGCGCGGTTCCCACGCAAAATTTAGATCGCCGCGCCGGATTCCCTTGAAAAACTTCTTCAAATTTTTGACGTTTTCCCTCGTCAGCTGAAAGCTCGCCGGACATTGAAAAAGTATCGTCCGCGCTTCGAGCGCCTTCGCGCTTGCAAGCGTCGTTTCCCAAGCCTCTTTCACGATCGCCGTCGGCTTAAACGACCCCGCGCCTTCTAATTCTTCCTCGCTAAACTTCCTTTTCAAACGCTTATAAGTCGGGCTCTTCGCCTCGTGCGTGATCAGCATCCAAGCCTTGAGCGTAAACTCAAAACCTTTCGGCATCGCCGCCCGCCACGCTTCCAGCGTCTTCACCTGCGGCGGCTGGTAAAACGTATGCTGCACCTCGACCGTCTTCAAGCTCTCCGCGTAAATTTCCTTATTCGTCCGAAATCCGCACGTTCCGATCCTTACGTCTGTCATGCTTTTTATATCTTGCGGTCGAAGCGGTATAATATGCAAGAATCCGAGTTTTCAGGGGAGCATTTCGCTGAGAGTTGTTTCCGTTCGAAACATTACCCTAAAAACCTGATGCGGATAATACCGACGAAGGGAGAAAAACGATGAAAGAACGAGAAGAAAAGATGAGCGACGAGGTGAAATTGCCGGCTTCGCGCAAGATTTATGTTGAGACCGACGGCAATTCCGTTAATCAAAATAAGCATAATTTAAAGGTTCCGTTTCGCGAGATCGCGCTGACAGCGTCGAAGGATTTCGCGGGGAATTTGGAGGCGAATCCGCCGGTTCGGGTTTACGATACGAGCGGCGTTTGGACCGATCCGGAGGTGCGCTGCGACGTGCGCGAGGGCTTGCCGCAATTGCGGCGGACGTGGATTTTGGCGCGCGGCGACGTGGAAGAATACGTCGGGCGCGAACACGGCGAAAAGGCGGACGATTTCCCGGGTTTGAAGCGTCCGCCGCTGAGAGCGAAGGCGGGCGGAAACGTTTCGCAGATGCATTACGCGCGGCGCGGGATCATTACGCCGGAGATGGAATATGTCGCGATCCGCGAGAATCTCGGGCGGCAGATCGCGTTTGAGCAACAGGGCAGAAACGCGACCGCGAGAGAGCGTGTTCTCAGCGATGACACGCTCCCCGGCAGTCGCGTTTCTGCCTTTTCGGACGATCGAAGCTCGCTTTATCACCAGCACGCGGGCGAATCGTTCGGGGCGCAATTGCCGAAGTTCGTCACGCCCGAGTTCGTCCGCGAGGAAGTTGCGCGCGGACGCGCGATCATTCCGGCGAACATCAATCACCCGGAAAGCGAGCCGATGATCATCGGTCGTAATTTCCTCGTTAAAATAAACGCGAACATCGGAAATTCGGTGATCGCTTCGTCGATCGAGGAAGAGGTCGAAAAGATGCGCTGGGCGACGCTTTGGGGCGCGGATACGGTGATGGACTTATCGACCGGCAAGAATATTCACGCGACGCGCGAGTGGATCTTGCGCAATTCGCCGGTGCCGATCGGGACGGTTCCGATCTATCAGGCGCTCGAAAAAGTGAACGGCAAAGCCGAGGATTTGACATGGGAAATTTACCGCGACACTTTGATCGAGCAAGCCGAGCAGGGCGTCGATTATTTTACGATCCACGCCGGCGTGCGGCTGCCGTATATTCCTCTGACGGCGAAAAGAACGACCGGAATCGTAAGCCGCGGCGGCTCGATCATGGCGAAATGGTGTCTCGCGCATCACGAGGAAAGCTTTCTTTACACGCGCTTTCGGGAGATTTGCGAGATCATGGCGACGTACGACGTTTCGTTCAGCCTGGGCGACGGCTTGCGTCCCGGCTCGATCGCGGACGCGAACGACGCGGCGCAGTTTGCGGAGCTCGAGACGCTCGGCGAATTGACAAAGATCGCATGGGAAATGGACGTTCAAACGATGATCGAAGGTCCCGGGCACGTGCCGATGCACCTGATCAAAGAGAACATGGACAAGCAGCTTGCCGTTTGCGGCGAGGCGCCGTTTTACACGCTCGGACCGCTGACGACGGACATCGCGCCGGGCTACGATCACATCACGTCCGGCATCGGCGCGGCGATGATCGGCTGGTTCGGCACGGCGATGCTTTGCTACGTGACGCCGAAGGAACATCTCGGCTTGCCGAATAAAACAGACGTAAAGTCCGGCGTGATCACGTACAAGCTCGCGGCGCACGCGGCTGATCTGGCGAAAGGTCTGCCCGCAGCACAGTATCGCGACAATGCGCTTTCGAAGGCGCGCTTCGAGTTTCGCTGGGAAGATCAATTCAATCTCTCGCTCGACCCGGAGGTTGCGAAGGAATATCACGACGAAACGCTTCCGGCGGAAGGCGCGAAGCTCGCGCATTTTTGCTCGATGTGCGGTCCGCATTTTTGCTCGATGAAGATCACGCAGGACGTTCGCGAATTTGCGGCGAAAGAAGGAATTGCGGAAGAAAAAGCTTTGGCGGTCGGAATGTCGGAAAAGGCGAAGGAATTCGTCGCGAGCGGCGCGGAAATTTATCACGGCAATCTGCCGGAAGGCGCGAAAGATCATCATTGATCCATGAATCAAAATCTAAAGGAAGCATTTTGGAAACAATTCGGGGCGAGTATCGATGCGCTCGAAAATGCGGTCAAAATGTGTCCGGCTGACGTTTGGGATAACGAGCGGAAATTTTGGCAAAACGCCTATCATTGCGTTTTTTGCCTGGACTATTACCTGACGCTCGAACCGGCAAATTACGCTCCGCCGGAGCCGTTTTCGTTTTCCGAATCTTTTGACGACGCGCCGGAACGGGCTTATTCGAAGGACGAGATTTTGAATTACATAAGTTTTGCCCGCCAAAAATGCCGCGCGCTGATTTGGGGTTTAACCGACGAAATCGCGGAGAAGCGCTTTGTCGATGAACACTCAAACTATTCGATCGCGGAAGTTCTGCTTAACAATATGCGGCACACTCAACATCACGCGGCGCAGCTTAATATGATCTTGCGGCAGGAAATAAACGACGCTCCCGGATGGGTCGCCCGAACAAAACTTGAATTGTAAAAAAAACGGAAGCCCGCACGAAGTAAAGGCGTCTATCCGGGCAAAGAAGCGCCCTTACTTCGTGCGGGCTTTTGCATTTTCAGATCTTCGGTTCGAGCTCCGCTTGAAACGATTCGTCTCTTTCACGCCGCTTGCCGGTAAACGGGATCAGCATCGGAACGCTGCGGCGGTAAGCTTCGTAATCTTCGCCGAGCTCGCGCACGAGATCGCGTTCCTCGAATTGAATCGCCAGCAAAATATAAGCGGTCGTCGCGACCGAGAAAAGCAAATGCGCGAGCGTCATCGTGGGCGTCATCCAAAAGGCGAAAAACCAGCCGACGTAAAGCGGATGCCGCACGACGCGATACAGCGCCGGCGTGCCGAATTTCAGCGGCTGATACGGTTTGCCGCGAAGATAAAACCAAACCTGCCGCAGACCGAAAAGGTCGAAATGATTGATAAGAAACGTCGCCACCAGCACGAGCAGCCAGCCGAACGCGAACAGCGCGCGCAGGACGATTACGCCGAGCGGATTTTCAACCGACCAAACGACGCCGCCGAGCGGACGCCATTGCCAGAACAGCAAGATCAGCGCGAGGCTCGAGAACAAAACGTACGTCGAGCGCTCGACCGGTTTGGGCACGATCCGCGTCCACCGATCTTTAAACCATTTTCGCGCCATCACGCTGTGCTGCACGGCGAAAAGCGCGAGCAATCCGGCGTCCGTTAAAAAACTTATCCAAAAATCGCCGCTCGCCTCGCCGTCGAGCGTGCGCGGCACGCCGAAGTTGCCGATAAAACCGACGGCGTAAAGAAACGTCGCGAAAAACACGAGATAGCTAAAAACGCCGTACGCAAAAAACAAAATTCGCTTGAACATAAATCCTCCCCGTTTCGACTTTAAAATCATCGCGCTTTTCGCCGGTTTTGACTATGGGTGTTTCGTCCCGATTTTGATAAAATGCGAGTTATTTCGCTAGGACATTCGCCCTAACAAAACTTTCGACGATGAAAAAGATCAGCCAGCGAATCCGTTATCTGCGCACCGCCGACGGCGTGCGGCTGGCGTGGGCGGAAGCGGGCGCGGGACGCGCGCTCGTCAAGGCGGCGAATTGGATGACGCATCTCGAATACGATTGGGAAAGTCCCGTTTGGCGGCATTGGCTGTATTTTTTCAGCGAGAATTTTCGCTTCGTTCGCCATGACGAGCGCGGCTGCGGAATGACCGATTGGAACGCCGGCGATCTTTCGTTCGAGCGCTGGGTCGAAGATCTGGAAACGGTTGTCGCCGCCGCCGCGCCGCAAAAACCTTTCGCGCTGATGGGCATTTCGCAGGGCGCCGCGACGTGCATCGCTTACGCCGCGAAACATCCCGAACACGTTTCGCATCTCGTGCTTTACGGCGGTTACGCGCGCGGCAGCTTTCACCGCGAAGACGCCGAGCACGAGCGCTTTTACCGCGCGATGATCGAGCTCGTACGGCTCGGCTGGGGAAGCGACAATCCCGCTTTTCGACAAATTTTTACATCGCGCTTTGCGCCCGACGCGAGCGACGAGCAGCTCGGCTGGTTTAACGAGCTTTGCCGCAAAACGACTTCGCCCGAAACCGCCGCGCGGCTTCTCGAAACGCGCGCGGAAATAAACGTGACGCCGCTGCTCGGCGAAATCCGCACGCCGACTTTGGTCATTCATTCGCGCGGCGACGACGTGATCTCGATCAACGAAGGTCGAATTCTCGCCGCCGGAATTCCGAACGCCGAATTCATCGAGCTCGATTCTAAAAATCACGTGCTGCTGAAAGACGAGCCGGCGTGGACGCGTTTTTGCGAAGAAGTGCTGGAATTTACGGGCGTCAAAGGAAAGAAATACGGCGAAGATCCGGCGTTTGCCGCGCTCACGCAGCGCGAGCGCGAAATTCTGGCGCTCATCGCCGAAGGTTTTGGCAACGCCGACATCGCGGCGCGGCTTTCGATCAGCGAAAAAACCGTGCGCAATCACGTCTCGAATCTTTTCGACAAGCTCGGCGTTTGGACGCGCGCGCAGGCGATCGTCTTCGCCCGCGACCGCGGTTTCGGCGAATAAATCTGTCAGAACAGCGTGCGTAAGCGGGCTGTCGAATGTTAGCTCAAAATAGACTTCGGCTTAACTTTAAGCAACCCGCTCACGCAGGCTGCTCCGACTATCTCACGTACACCGAAGGAATCGGTTTATCGCCCGCGCTTCCGAATTGGATGGCTTCGGCGTTTCCGGATTGCGAGTTCAGGATCTTTCCAGCACATTGGGATCCTAAGCTTAGAATTCCACGTGGACAAGTTGTCGCG
>JADMIO011660998.1_pt1 | contig 15292 bp, 12 predicted proteins | sample 8958161 | NCBI WGS metagenome assembly JADMIO01 (sample SAMN16585339, study PRJNA669376) | soil metagenome | isolation source: Crop rotation soil | place: USA: Cullars Rotation, Alabama | collected 2011
CGCGGCTCTGGACCATGCGCAGATTGCTGAGGGACCCGGTGGCCCAGCATCCATGGTGCCCGGCCAGCACCATGTGCGCATGAACATGTACATCGCCCAGGCGCGCGGCGGTCGCTTCGAGGTCGTCGAGAGCCTAGGGGCGATCGATCCGCGGGAGCAGCTCGTCGCCGAACCCGTCACCGCCTGAGCCACACAAACCCAAGCGCCTAGACCAGATAGCAAGAAGGAGAAAGAAATGCTGCTAGCAACGACCAAGGTAGAGGATTTCGACCGATTCCTGAAGGTCTTCTCGGAGGCGGGCGCCGAAAAGCGGGGACAGCATGGGTCCAAGGGAGCAACCGTATATCGGGATCCATCCGAGAGCGATCGGGTCTGGGTGGTGTTCGATTGGGACGAGAAGGGCTGGGCGAGCTTCGTATCCGATCCTGAAGTCCCCGCCATTCTGAAGCAAGCCGGGCACGTGGGGAAGCCCCAGTCCGCGCAGTTCGCGGTCACCTGTCCCGCCTGACACCATCCGGGCCGGGTGCAACGACTGGCCGTCGCTGCCCCAGCTTGGGCTTGGATTACAGAAGCTCCCGGTCTGACACGACCGGGAGCTTCTGCTTTGTCTGAGAAGTTCGCGTGGTTAGGTTCTAGCGCGCGCCACCTTGGACAGCAAGGTCGAACCGGTCGAGGTTCATCACCTTGTTCCACGCGGCCACGAAGTCGCGCACGAACTTCTCCTTCGCATCGTTACATGCATATACCTCGGACAGGGCCCGGAGCTGGGAGTTGTAGCCGAAGACAAGGTCGACCGCGGTGCCGGTCCATTTCACGGCGCCCGACGCGCGATCGCGACCCTCGTACACGCTCGCGTCCGAACCGGACGCCTTCCACTCGGTGCCCATGTCGAGCAGGTTGACGAAGAAGTCGTTCGTCAGCTTGTCTTGCTGATTGGTGAGGATGCCGTGCTTGGACTGCCCAGCGTTGGCGCCCAGCGCCCGCATCCCGCCAACGAGAACCGTCATCTCCGGAGCGGTCAGGTTCAGCATGAACGCTCGCTCGACGAGCAGCGTCTCTGGCGGCAGCTCCTCCCCGGCGTGGAGGTAGTTGCGGAAGCCGTCGAACGTCGGCTCGAGCACCTCGAACGATTCAACGTCGGTCTGGTCCTGCGAGGCATCGGTTCGGCCCGGTGAGAACGGAACCGTGACGTTGTGGCCGGCGTTCTTGGCCGCTTGCTCGACCGCCGCGCACCCGCCCAGGACGATCAGGTCGGCGAGCGAGACCTTTTTCCCGCCGGACTGGGAGCCGTTGAACTCCTGCTGGATTCCCTGCAGGGTCTGCAGCACTCGACCTAGCTCGGCCGGATTGTTGACCTGCCAGTCCTTCTGCGGAGCGAGCCGGATCCGGGCGCCGTTCGCCCCGCCGCGCTTGTCGGTACCGCGGAACGTCGCAGCAGATGCCCAGGCCGTCGAGACGAGCTGAGAGATACTCAGTCCCGACCCGAGGAGCTTGGTCTTGAGCGTAGCAATGTCCTGCTCGTTGATCAGCGGATGGTCCACCGCGGGCACCGGGTCCTGCCAGAGCTGTGGCTCGGCAACCCAGGGGCCGAGATAGCGCGAGATCGGCCCCATATCGCGGTGGAGCAGCTTGTACCAGGCCCTGGCGAACGCGTCGGTGAGCTGATCCGGGTTTTCGAGGAAGCGCTTCGTGATCGCCGCGTAGGCCGGATCTGTCTTCAGCGCCAGGTCAGTGGTGAGCATCATCGTGGTCTGCCGCTGGGAGGGATCGTGTGGATTGGGCGCGGTGGGCAGAGCGCCTGATGCATCTGGCTTGGGAGCGTACTGCTTGGCGCCCGCCGGACTTGTCGTCAGCTGCCAGTCGTGCCCATACATATTCTCGAGGAATCCGTTGTCCCACTTCGTGGGTTCAGTCGTCCAGGGGCCCTCGAGTCCGCTGGTGATCGTGTCATTGCCCTTGCCGGTGCCGTACTTGTTCTTCCAGCCGAGGCCTTGATCCGCTAGGCTGGCGCCCTCGGGCTCGGGGCCGACGTTGTCCGGCGCGGGGGCGGCGCCGTGCGCCTTGCCGACCGTATGGCCGCCGACGATGAGGGCAACTGTCTCCTCGTCGTCCATGGCCATGCGCTTGAATGTCTGCCGAATGTACTTCCCAGCCAGAGCTGGGTCTGGATTGCCGCCCGGACCCTCTGGGTTCACATAGATCAGGCCCATGTGGTCCGCGCCAAAGGGTCCCTTGATGTCCCCCTCGTTGGCGTGGCGCTCGTCTCCGAGCCAGGTATCCTCCGACCCCCAGAAGATCTCGTCGGGCTCCCAGATGTCGGGCCGTCCGAATCCGAACCCGAACGTCTTGAGTCCCATCGACTCGTATGCGGCATTGCCCGCGAAGACGATCAGATCGGCCCAGGAGATCTTCTGCCCGTACTTCTGCTTTATCGGCCAGAGCAGCCGACGGGCCTTATCGAGGCTCGCGTTGTCCGGCCAGCTGTTGAGCGGTGCGAAGCGCTGCGCTCCCTCTCCGCCGCCACCCCGACCATCCGCGATGCGATACGTGCCCGCGGCATGCCAGGTCATCCGGATGAAGAACGGCCCGTAGTGGCCGTAGTCGGCGGGCCACCAGTCCTGCGAAGTCGTCATCAGCTGGAAGAGGTCGCGCTTGAGCGCTTCGACGTCTAGGGTCTTGAACTCTTCGGCGTAGTTGAAGTCGGCGCCCATTGGATTGGTCTGGATCGAGTGCTTGTGGAGAACCGAGAGGTCCACCTGGTTCGGCCACCAGTCCTTATTCGTCCTGGGCCGGGTTTGCTTGGGAGTGGGGGAGGGGATGGTTGGATTTTCGCTTTCGCTCGTGCTCGCGGTTGTTTCCTTATTTCGAGAGATGTCCTGCTCTGACACGTCGGTCCTCCTCTCCGGCATTGCGTACCGGTACACTGTCCACCCTACATGCAAGCAAGTCAAGACTTCCGCTCGTTGACGTCCCGAGCCTCCATCCCCTACGTTTGAATCTGATGAATGAGCGGCGAAATCAGATGAGCCGAGCGATCCTCAGCACGATCGTGCTGACGCTGATCCTGTCGATCAGCTCACCTTTATCACCAAACGTCTCGGCGGAAGACGGAGCCACAGCTCCTTACCGGACGGGCTTCGTTCGCTGGCGGGCCGCCGACAGTGGCTTCGCCGCCTGGACGCTTAACGGCACATGGGTCAACGAGAGTGGCGAGCTCGAATTTGACCCACTCGTGGCGTTCTCGGAGACCGACCCCTACGACAAGGGCGCCTTTGAGGGCGGGCAGTATTACAACGGCGGGTCGTTCCTGGTGGGGGAGGCGACCAGCCCCGTCATTTCGACGCCGTTCCGTTACAAGGAGGCGGTTCCCTCCTGGAACGCGATGACGCCAGACGGCTCGTGGATCGAGATCCAGTTGCGCGCGCACTACGGCTCCGACTGGAGCAAGTGGTATGTCCTTGGCATCTGGGCCTCGAAGGCCGTGACCGTGTCACGCCATTCCGTGGATGACCAACGCGATGCAAACGCCACCGTGAATACTGATACGTTTGCGTCCCGCAACCCGTCGACCGACCCCAATGATTTCCAGCTGAGATTTCGCCTCTTCAGCGAAGACGGCGCGGCCACCCCGAGGATCCGAAACGCATCGGTCGCATTTTCATCCGACCGAGTGCCTTCAGCAGTATCGACGGGCAACAGCGCGCTGTGGAACAGATCCATCAACATCCCATCGTGCTCGCAGATGGTCTACCCGGATGGCGGCGAGGTGTGGTGCAGCCCCACCTCTCTCTCGATGGTGCTGGGCTACTGGAACAACGACGCGGGTCCGTGTGAGCCGCGCGTCCGTGCCGCGGTCGAGAGCGTGTTCGATTGGATCTACCCCGGCCACGGCAACTGGCCGTTCAATACCGCCTACGCTGCAACTCAGGGATACGAAGCGTACGTCGCACGCTTCAGCAGCCTAGCCCAGATCGAAGAGTTCATCGCCGCCGGGGTGCCGGTCGTGACGTCCATCGCCTGGGGAACGAGCCAATTGTCAGGCGCGCCTATAGCTTCGACGAACGGTCACTTATTGGTGGTCGTGGGCTTCGACGCAGCGGGTAATCCCATCGTGCACGACCCGGCCGCCTCGACCGACGCGGGCGTCGCGCGCACCTATCGCCGCTCGGAATTCGAGCCACTCTGGCTCAAGGCATCGGGTGGCATGGCGTACGTGGTCTACCCGTCAGATCGAATCGTGCCCTCGCTCCCATCGTAGGATGTGCTGAACGTCGATCGGCCAGTGATTAGGCGTGCGGGGCGGCCGCGACCTGTGGTCGATACCGAGCGCAGAGCTCCTGCCAGTACTCGGCCCGCTGGCGAGCCGTCTCTGTCACGTCGGCCGGAATCTCTACAAACGGCGGGCGCAGCGGACCTGGCCGGCAGTAGTCGGTGAACTGCATCCCGACTTTGCGGCTCGTCTCCCGCCAGGTGCTGTCCGGCCACTTCACACCCGGCCCGGTCAGCAGCTCCTCCGTGATGCGGCGCGCCGTTTCGTCGTCCCCTGCCTCGAGCGCATCGCGGAGCGCAAGCAGGGGCCAGGGGCCCATCCAGACCTCAATCGACCAGCAGCCGTCGACCCCAAGCGGCGTAAACGGACGGTAGTGGGCCGTGTCGGTATAGACCGCAATCTTGTTCTTGACAATCTTCATCAGCTCGGCAGTGTTCTCGGCATCCCGCGCGATGTCCTTCACGGCGACGATGTTTGGTCGCTCAATCAGGCGGCGAAACGCGTCGTTGGGAAGCGTAACCCGGTGGATTGGCGGATTGTGGTAAATCATGATCGCGAGCCGTGGGAACTCTTCGGCGATGTCGAGAAAGAAGCGCACGGCGTTGTCCAGGCTGGATGGGAAGTAGAACGGAACTCCGACCAGCACGCCATCGGCGCCGGCATCCTGGATCATGCGCATCTTTCGGATCACGTCGCGCGTGTTCAGGCTGGTGCAGCCAATGAAGAGCGGCACCCGATGGTCAACCGCCTCCACAGTGGCTCGAGTGAGCACCTCCAGCTCGTCGTCCAGCAGCGTATGACACTCGCCAAAGCTGCCGGTCGTGGCAATCGCGTTGATGCCATCTCGGATGATGCGGTCCACGCCAGCGGTCAGGTTGTCGACGTCAACCGTCGCCGTCGCATGGAGATCCGCGGCGTTCTCGGTCGCGAAGGCCGGCATCATAGCGATGACGCCGTGCAGCTCGCTCGCATTCAACATGTACGTTTCCTCTCCACTCGTTCGTCACCATTCTATGAGACCCTCGCTCGGAACGGCGCCAGTGGCAGGCCTCGTCGATGGTAATGTTCAGGTTGAGATCGAGTACGGAGAACGCTTCTTGAGAGCGGCTGTATTTCGCGAAGTCGGTGGCCCGGAGGTGCTAACGATCGAGGACGTCCCCCAGCCGGAGCCGCGGCCGGGACAGCTTCGCATCAAGATTCACGCGGTTTCGGTCAATCAGACGCTCGACATCGGGCTGCGTCGGGGTGAGGCAGGAGTCGACGTGAAGCTGCCTATGATCCCAGGGATCGATCCCTCGGGTGTCGTGGATGCCATCGGCCCGGATGTTACGGGCTTCAGCATCGGCGATCGAGTGACTGGCTCGCTTCCGCCATCCACGGGTGGTGGTTACGCGGAATACGCATTGGTGAACGCCACCTCCGCCACCCATATCCCCGACGAACTGGCGTTCGCCCTCGCGAGTCCCACGGCACGTCACTTCCCAACTGCGATGGCAGAGACACGCATCGCCGAAGTGACGCCGTCAGAGACGGTCCTCATCACCGGGGCAGCCGGTGCTGTCGCGAGCTGTGTGGTCCAGCTGTGCAAGCAAGCGGGGGCTACGGTTATCGCAGGCGCCGGCAGCGACGCGCGAGTCCAGGCCGCGGTGAGTCTAGGGGCCGACCACGGAGTCAACTACCAATCGGCGAGACTGGTCGACGAGGTCATGCGCATCACGAGCGGAGCGGGAGTCCAGGTTGTCATCGACAATGTTGGCGAACCCGAGTTATGGGGGCAGGCCCTCGCTTGCCTGGGCCGCGGGGGACGGCTCATCACCATCGGTACTCACGGTGGAAGTGGAATCGTGCCACTGGATCTGCGCCTGCTTTATCGCAACCGGCTCCACGTGCTCAGCGGACTCGGCGACCAGCACCCTGACCGCTCAGAGACCGCGCGCGCCTTGGCCGACGTTGCCGCTGGCAAGCTCCGCATCTTAATCGACAGTATTTTGCCGCTCTCCCAAGCGGCGGAAGCGCACCGGCGGGTCGAGACAAACAGCGTTGTTGGGAAGGTCATCATCGACCCAACATTGGATGACAAGGGCAGTGCATAGGCTGCCGCCCCGGCGTCGTGGCCGCTAGACGTTTCGCTCCAACACCCATTCCGGCTTGATCCGCAAGATCAATCGCTGATCCCCTGGATGGTGAAAGGACTTTCCAAGATACTTCCAGGCGAGCTTCTCGATGTGCTCATCAGCCCCTTCTCGAGTCTGCTCTACGATTCTTCCGCGCACGATGACGAACCGCTGCCAGTTCTGTGAGTCGACAACGCTCACCGCGACCCGTGGATCACGAGCGGTGTTCTTCGCCTTGAGCCGTCCCTCGACCGTGTTGATCAACACGTGGCTTCCATCGTCCTCCACGTCCACCCAGACCGGCGTCAGCTGCGGCGCGCCATCCGTCATGACGGTTGAAATCTGAGCTAGCTGTTTCTCCTGGAGCATCTTGACCGCTCCGGGCGACAGATGATCTGCCCTGGGCATACTGGGACAACCTCCACCATGTTCAAGGCTCGCCGCCAGGTCACACTCGGGTCATGCGCCTCTTGTGTAGCCGTTGGGTCCCTGACTCGTGAAAGCGAGATAGGACAGGCGCTGCTCTCCTGTGTTCCGGATCCCGTGCGGGACCTGGCGAGGGATGATGATGTAGTCACCAGCCCTGATGGAGGCAGGCTCGGCGCCCTCGCTGACGTACTCGCCCTCTCCGCAGAGAACCAGGAACGTGTGGGCGCTCTCGGGATGCCAGTGAATCCGATTCTCTTGCCCGGGCTCGAGATTCCACACGACCAAGCTGATGTCTTGATCCTTGTACATGCGCTTCGCGGTCGCGCGCTCCTCAGAAAACTGCTGATAGGCTTCGGCCCGATGGACGCCCGACCCCAGTGTTTCGCGAGTCAGCTCTGACACTTCGGTTGTCGACATTGATCTCACCCCCATGGCCCGAGAAATGGTTCTCCAGAGTATGCGTCCCAGCCACCATCGAGCGATTCAGGCCATTCGCCGGGCACGACGGGCCTTCGCAGCGCAGCCGGACGGGGCCTTCCATCCCAACCGATCTGCTCCATGCTGCAATAGAGCTGGATGCAGTAGCCATCGGGATCGAAGGCGTTGGCGGCATAGTCGATTCCCGGGTGGAGCTCCGCCGGAGGCGCGTCATCCACGCGCACGCCATGACTTCGCAAGAACGAGATCGCGTCCCGGAGCTGGCGGTAGTTCGCCAACTGAAGACCGAGCGCCATGTTCCTCGTATGCGGACTCAGCCCAAGGTCCTCTCGCAGGGCCAGCGGATAGAGCCCAACCGAGTGGTGCTCGGTGTCCACACGAAGGAAGACGCAGCGCTCACCGCGCCACTCGACTTCCTCGGTGACCTTCATGCCCATCGTGTCTCGATAGAACGTCTCCGCCGCATTGAGGTCGTCGACGAACAGTCGGACCGGCCCAAGTCGCACCACCTTGAACGGACGGGGAAGGAGCACTCCGTCGACATCCCAGGTCGCGGGCAAGCGCTCGACGTAGCGATGTCCACTCAGGAGATCCACCCCGTGTTTGAGCGCATCCTGGACCTCGTCGGCCTCCGCCATCTGGGGGAGCGTAGGCGTCTCCTGCATGCTCGTCCGCCCATACATGACCTTCGGCTTGGTGAAGCCGTCCCACCCGATCTGTTCGATACCGTAGTACAGCTCGTTCGTGAACTGGTCCGGATCCGCCACGTAGACGTGCCAGTTCGACCCTGGCGCATCGCGGCCAACTCGATGAACGTTCACCCCTTGACCCGGCAGCCAATCGATCGCGTTCCTGACCTCCCGCAGACTCCCTACCTGCCAGGTGATCTGGCCGAATCGCGTCTCAGTGCGGTTTTTCAGCGCCGGGTTCCGCGCCTCTGCGACCTTCTTGTTTCCCAGCACCAGAGCGTGGTGGTCGCTCCCATATCGGGTGAAATACCCGTTCGGATCGCCGATGGTTGGGAGAATCTCGGCTGGCAGGCGCGGGGAGTAGTCCGTGATGTCCGACACCCGAAAACCAAGCAGGTCCAGGTAGAAATGCAGCGCCTCCTCCATCCGCTCCAGGCTGAGGCCGACATGGCCGAGCCGGCGGATCTTGAACGGACGATCGAGCTGAATGCCACCTACGTCGAACGTTGCTTTCGCGGGTGCCGTCATATCGTGCTCCTCTATCAACCTGAAATCACGGACTCAGGGGCAGGCCCCGAGCTGATCTGATACTTCGCCCAGTTCTCGCGCACCTGTTCGATGACAGCTTTCGGCGGACGTGCTTCGCGCGGGAATCCAATTCCCGTGGGGCGGGTGGCGTTAACGATCATCTTGGAGCCGCGCAGCAACTCTCGCAGCGGCTCACCGCCGGTGACGCCAGGATCCGCGCGCTGGTTGATGATGTCCACATCTCGACTGTAGTCCACCCTGGTGGCCACGGCCCACTCGACCTCGCCTGGATCGAACACATCCACGTCCGCGTCGACGACCGTGACCAGCTTCACGCCGCGGACGGCAAGCACTGCCCGGCCAACACCAAGTCCATCCTGGGCCAGGCGCGAATCGACGGAGATCACGCAGTGCAGATGCCCTCCGCTATGGGGAGTTACGTTGACGGCTTGAACCCCGTCGACATCAATACGGCGCAAAATTTCGCAGGCAACGACGGTGCCGTGCATGACGGCGTCTTCCTGGGGTGGACGTCCCTCATACACCTGCTGATTGATGGCGTCTCGACGGCATGTGATCGCCGTCAGGCGAATGACCGAACGCGGGCCGCCCGCTCCGTAATAGCCGTGGTACTCCCCGAAAGGGCCTTCCTTCCTCGTTTCAGTCGTCACTATCCCTTCGAGAACGATCTCGGCAGCAGCGGGAACTTCGAGCGGCTGCGACACGCAGCGGACGAGATCGACCGGCGCGCCTCGCAGCGCCCCCGCCGCCGCGAGCTCGCTGACTCCGTAGGGAAGGTTGGCCACTGTTGTCATATGAATGACGGGGTCCAACCCGAGCACGATGGCCACGGGGAACTCTTCCTGAGCGGATGAGGAAGCCCAATTGACGTTGATCCCCTTCGACGCCCGGGCATTCAGCGCGAGCGTTCGCCCGTCGAACACCTGTGTGCGATACATTCCGCAGTCCAGATCACCGGTTCGGGGGTTGCGGCTCACGTAGCAAGGAAACGTGATGTACGGGCCGCCATCCTCCTCGTTCCAGGTGGGCATGGCGAACCGCGACAGATCGACGTCGTCACCTTGCAAGACCAACTGCTGGCAGGCACCCTCTGCGGCTAGCCGCGGAGAGAGACTCCGTCCAGCCCGGGCATTCCAGAAAGGCCCGATTTCTCGTGGCTCGACCCCGAGCGCAAGCGCCAGTCGCTCCCGCGTGGCCAGAAGATTCGTGACCAGAGGGTGTGGACTCCCCTTAACGCGCTCGAACAGCAGGCCCGGGCCGTTCATCGCAAGGGACGCACGGCACACTGCCCCCACCTCGAACATCGGGTCCACTTCGACCGGCACCCGCGCCAGTTCGCCCGCACTTTCCAGCGCGCCGAGAAAGGCTCGAAGGTCCTCGTACGCCATACGGTTTCTAGTCCTTGTCCCATAGGAAGGAGCTTCGCGAGTAGGCGCCAAATTGCCCGCCGCTGATGTACCCACCGCGAAGGTCCCCAAGGGCGTGAACGCCGCTGCGAACGCTTCCGTAGATCGGGTTGAAGTTGGGCTGGATGATGGGCTGATCCTCAGCGATCAGATCGGCGATCTGGCGCATGAGCGGGCCGCGATCGCGCTCGGGCAAGGAGGCGCGAAAACGATCGATCAGCGCGTTCATCTGGGCGCTGTTGTAGTGTCCCCGATTGTTGCCACCGAAGTTGTTGCGGGCGGTCGCCATGGTGGGCCCGTAAAGCATGTTGAGAATCGAGTCCCCCGCCGTCTGTGCCGTCACCTGCACGCCGGGGAACGCTTGCGCCCACTCCAGGTCCAGCGACTGGGCCTGCGAGGGCACTGTCACACTGGCGTCGACCCCAACCTGGCGCCAACCACTGGCGATGGCCGCGCCAAGATTCTCGCGGCTGGCTCGCACCTCGATTGAGAGACGCCGCTCGCCAGCGCTTACGAGCAGGCCGTCTGACCCTCGCTGCCACCCCACCTCCGCGAAGCGCTGGATGGCGCGGCTCGGGTTGCCCGCTCGCTCCGCATAGACATCCGCAACGTACGAGTACAGGGGGTCGGTCGGCGGCAGGAGGCTGCGTCCTTCTAGCTCGGGCGCGGAGCGCCCGCCTGTGGAGAGCTCGGTGAGGCCGGCGCGATCCACGGCGAAATGCAGTCCCTGACGGATCAGCGGGTCCAGAACCTCCTTCGAGCCCGCCAGCTCGGGGGCAAGCTGGAATGACATGACGGTGGAGTTGCCAACCGTGGTGACAACCGAGCCAGCGTGAGTCTGCTGCCACTGATCCTGGAGAGACACTGCCTGATCGCCCTCGATGGGTCCGATTGTCAGGTCGATGTCGCCAGATAGCACGGACGCATAGAGCGCGTTAGGATCCAGTATCGGACGGATTACCAGCGTGTCTATGCGGGGACGACCCTGATAGTAGCCGTCGTAAGCTTGAAAGACGGCCTCGGCACCAGGATCGAGCTGGGCGAGCCGGAACGGGCCGGTGTGTACATAGTCTGTCGACCAGTACGGCAGGTTGAGAAAGCGCTCTCTGTCACCGGACGCATAGCTCTCGGCCAGGAGATGCATTGGGAGAGGCCAGAGCAGCTTCAGGCCCAGCGAGCCGGCCAGGTAGTATGGCGCCTTCCACGTGATACGCGCTGTGAAGTCATCTACCACGTCCACCGACTCGATCTGCAGCACGGCCGAGCGATCCATGGCAGGAAGCTGCAGATCTGAGTAAACGGTGAAGCCGAATGCGATATCGTGCGCCGTGAAGCGCTCTCCATCGTGCCAGGTCACGTTGGGGCGCAGGGCCCAGGTGGTGACCATGCGACCATCTTCGAGGATCGTAGCGGTCCCCCGCTCCAGCGACGGCAGATCCGCAGCCAACTGGGGAATAGGCCGACCGTTCTCGTCGCTGGTCACCAACCCGTTCGAGTGGGCTTCGATGTACTGGATGGCCCCCACGTAGGTGCCAACCCGTCCTAGGGGACCGAACGGTGGCAAAGGGGCTCCGATACCCGCGACGAGCACTTTTTTCACCCGCGGCGCCTGACCTTCTGACGCGGACGCCGAATTCGAAGGAAGGGTGTTAGGCCGATTCGACTGGCCACAGCCAAACAGAATGGGAATTACAACGATGGCCACCATCCAGAGAGCTGAAACGAACCTGGTTGGCTCGACCCGCCTGGAGTCTGGGCCGAGGCTCACGGGCTTGGGGTTCCGGCGCGATCCCACAGGTGAGCATTGCGGTAGAAGCTGCCATACATGTCGGCTCCTTGCGTCCCTCCGGCATAGTCCCGCATAGCCGAGACGCTCCGGGCCACCGGGATGCGCGTGATCGCAAAGTACACAGGCATGATCGGCAGGTCGTCGGCAACGGCGTCGGCGATCCGGCGGATCGCTGCCCCCTGATCGCTCCGGGCGAGGCTCCCGCGATACTGACCGAGCAGCGGGTCCATCCGCTGGCGGTCGCAATAGTGTCCGCGATTGTCGCCCACGTAGGCGTTCGCCGCCGTGGCGCTGAACGCGCAGTCCATCCGCTCTAGCAGAGTATCTCCGTATCCTCGCGAGCTCACCTCGACGCCCGGGAATGACTGCCAGAACTGCAGATCGGTCTGTCGCGCCCGGGGTACGACGTAGACGCTCGTGTCTAGTCCCACTTGCTTCCACATGTCCGCCAGGATCGTCGCCTCATTCTCGTTGGTCGACCAGACTGCTGTGCTGAAACGGCGTCCATCTGGCACGTGGATCAGCATGCCGTCACCACCCCGGCTCCAGCCAGCCTGCTCCAGCGCAGCTGCTGTCTGTCGCGGATCATAGCTGAACGCGGCGAGCGAGTCCTTGACGAACGCGGCGAGAGGGTGATTCTCTGGGAGCAGACCCGTCGCCACAGCTCCCTCGACATTCCCGCCCATCACGACGCTAGCCCATCCTTCTTTGTCCACCGCGCGATACAGCGCTCTGCGCACCACCGGATCGAGGAAAGCCGGTTCCGCCTGCAAGTCGGCCGAAAACTGAGGAGCGATGAACTGAGTGACGCCGGAGCCGATATGCACGGTACCCTCGCCGGAATTGGCCCACCGTTCGCGAAGCTCAAGCGCGATGGAAGGCGTCAGCGCGTTAGACACCGCCAGATCGATAGAGCCGCCGAGCAGAGCTGCGTAGGCAGCATTCGGGTCGCCAAGCTTGCGAATGATGATGGTCCCGACCTTCGGGGCGCCGAGAAAGTAGGTCGGCACGGCCTCGAAAACGGACTCGCTCTGCGGATCAAACTGTGAAGGTCGATAGGGGCCTATGTGGAGGAACTCGGACGTCCAGTATGGGTGGTTTTCGAACGCATCTACCGAGCCGCCGACGTAGGCTGCCTGCAGCACGTGCCGAGGCAACGGTTGGAGCGCATTCGGCGCCGTCCCCACAGAGGTCGCGAGATAGTACGGCTCATTCCAGACCATGGAGAGAGTGTGCTCGTCGAGAGTCGTGACGGACTTGACACGGCGCCCCAGGGCTCCCCGGCCAAACGACAGGCGGGAATCGTTCTGAACCTGGAACCCAAACGCGAAATCCTCGGCCGTGACTGGCTGGCCGTCAGCCCAGGTGACGTCCGGGCGGAGCTGCCAGGTCACGACCATCCGACCGTCCGGATCGATCCGCACCGTCCCATCGTCGATGGATGGGATGCGCGCCGCAACTCTGGGTGTTGGCGCGGGGGAATCGAATCCGCTGGTGACGAGCCCTTGCAGCCAAATCTCCTGGAGCTGGATGCCGCTGCCGGAACCACTCTGGGTATCGGCCAGCGAAAAGGCGAGGAAGGGCACCACGATGCCTATGGCGATCGTCTTCTTTGCAGGATCACCCTGCGCGACCGAGTCGGCCTCCCGGTTCGGGTTTGACGATGGCCTTGAAGCTCCGTTCTGGGCCGTACACGCAACGAGGAGAAGCACGGCCATCTGGAGCGGCAGGCAGCGGGCAACGCGTCGTACGAATGTCATATCGTGACCGTCCCTTGTGCCCGCATACTCCGGTTGCCATGAGACAGACTCGTTCCTAACAAGGCGCCAACCATTCTATCTGCGCGGGGCCTATACTCGCGCGGTTTCAAATCCATCACTCCGGAGGTCTCCGCGAAATGTCGGACGAGATTGAATTCCTTGACTACGACCCGCCCCGCGCCTATGCGGCGGCCGCCCGGGTGGGCAACATTCTCTTCCTGGCCGGAGAGGACGGAAAGGTCTGGACTGGTCCCGATTCGTGGACGATTCCAGAGGGTGGAATTGAAGCTCAAGCCGAGCGAATGTGGCAGAACGTCGAGCGGACGCTCCGCTCGTTCGGAAGCGATCTCAGCCACATCTGCAAGTGCACCACCTACTACACCGATTTCGGAGACCGAGGGGCTGCGGCGCGCGTGCGCCGAAGGTACCTCCCTCGACCGGTGCCTGGCACGTCCGTTCAGGTCGTCCGCCTGTCCGATCCGGCAATGCTCATCGAGGTTGACGTGATTGCGCTGGTCCCAGACAACGCGCTGACCCAAACCGCCTCGCGCTAAAATTCCGGACGGGCACAGAAGCCGCGATCCGACCTCTCAGCTCTTCACGTCCCATTCGTGGGCATTCCAGACGACGTACACCGCCGGCCATTCGTCGCCCACATTCAAGAGTCGGTTCGCGGCCGCGCCTGGCCGCGGGTTGTAGTACAGCCCAAGAGGGGCCACCGCGTCGGCCTGGTGACGGAGGATCTGGCCGAGCACCTGGATCCGCTCGGGCATCGGCACCGTGTGGAAATAGGTCTCGAGCAGCGCGTCGAACTCGGCGTTCATGTAGCGATAGCGGTTGCCCGCGCCGGGCACCCGGAAGTTATTGCTCGGCAGACGGACGCTGTCGCTACCCATGAACCGCATGCTGGCCACGTCATTCACGCCACCAAAGGTGGAGTAGGCGGGCAACAGGGAAACCCACTGCTGATCAGCGAATTGCTGCGGCGTCGGACGTAGGGTCGTGGCATCGATTCCCACGCGGCGCCAGTAGTCGGCGATGGAAGCAGCCGCCTTCGCCGTCTCCTCCTCGGGCGGGCTGCGCACCTCAATCTCGAGGCGCTGGCCGCTCCCATCCAGGAGCATCCCGTCCGCGCCCTTGCGGAAGCCAAGCCCCTCCAGCATCTCCGCGGCCAGCTTCGGATCGTAATCGTAGTGACGAACCGTCGCCTCGATCTCTCGATACTGAGGCTGATTCGGGCTCAGGAATGTGTGCGCCACGGGCGATTGACCGGCCATCAGCGTGTCCGCCATCTCCTGGCGGTTGATACCGTGCACCATCGCTCGCCGGAACTCGGCATTCCCAATAATCGCCGGCCGCGGATCGATGAACTGGGTGACCAGGTGGACCCACAGGTCAGACCCAAAGTTGAAGATGACTCTCCCCGAGCGCCACTGATCGCGAAGCTGGAGTGCGAGATCCGTCGAGCCGACGTCCTGGACCACGTCCACCGTCCCCGCGAGCAGATTCGCGGAGAGCGTGTTCGCGTCAGAGATCAGCTTGACCTCGATCTGATCGATCTTCGGCCGACCCAGCACGTAATCGTCGAACGCGTCGAGGCGCATGCCGATGCCAGGCATCCATTCGGTGAGGCGGTACGGTCCGGCTCCCACGAATTCGGACGTCCAGTAGGGCAGGTCGAGGAACGTGGCCTTGTCCCGTTGGTAGGCCTCCTCCAGCAGGTGCTTGGGGAGGACTCCGCCCGAATACTCGCCGCCCAGCACCGTGTTGGGATCGATGAACGCTTCTTTCCAGGTCATCGTCAGCGTCGAGGCGTCGCTGGCGGTCGCGCCCTCGACGTACGCATAC
>JADMIO011778321.1_pt1 | contig 15292 bp, 16 predicted proteins | sample 8958161 | NCBI WGS metagenome assembly JADMIO01 (sample SAMN16585339, study PRJNA669376) | soil metagenome | isolation source: Crop rotation soil | place: USA: Cullars Rotation, Alabama | collected 2011
CTTTCCCAGACGCTGCTTCTTTTGAGCCAGCAAACGTGGGCTTCGAATCTGAGGCAGATTCCGGCAACTGTGATCGATGCCGGCGTGATGAAGAATGTTCCCTACCTGTCATTCCGCTGCGGAGGTAATTACGAAGTGAACGTATACGGCGATCCCGCCAACCCGGCTGGAGTCGAGATTGGGATTTCTGGAAACCTGACGCGTGACCCGCTGGCGAAAAGTCGCTGCGAGCGTTTCCTCAACTCATTGCTCAATGATGCGGCGGACATGAACGTGATCAGTAAACTGGATTGGAGCAAAGACCTGAAGGTCCGTGATGGATTGACCTTTGAAGTGACACCAGCCGACGCGCCGGACGCATACGGAGCATGGTGGATATCAGTGTACTCTGAGCCTGCGTTGAATTTGTCGCGGGCATCAGATGCCGAGATCGTTCAAATCACGACACCTCGAAACGAAACCAATGCAGCAGCCACTTCATCAGACTGGACGTCGAGTGAGCTTGCATTGGCCCGGCCCGCATCCCCTCCGGTAATTACAATCACCACGAGCTTCGGCGAAACCGTTACGAACGCAGAAGTGGTACACGTCAACGATGGTGTCAGCCTGGTGTGGCGTCGTGGCACCAGCGGCGGAGTTGTGAAGCTCGCCGATCTACCAGAGGAACTCCGGACGCGTTTTGGATACGATGCGTCGAAAGCCGCGGCTGCTGAAGCTGCCGAGATGCGACGGCGAGCACAACAATCGGAGCGCGAAGCGCAGGAGCGGGAACACGCGATCGCGAACAATGCCGAGGCACAGCAGGCGGCCTACGCGCCCATCTCGCGAGCGACTTACTCGTCAACGCCGAGCTCAGGCTATTCTGGCGGACGTGTGTTCGTGCGCGGGTATTACCGAATCAACGGAACATACGTGCGGCCGCACACAAGGAGTGCTCCACGGCGGTAGCGACCATTACAGTGTGCTGGCGCGATTGACAACGGCATCGTCGTGTGAAGAATTTCTAAGGTGTCACTCAAACCAAATCCATCCGGATGGAGCATCGTTATCATCGGACTTTGGAACCGACAGCTATTCACTCCCGCTTGGCTTTCGAATCGAATAACGCCTTCTGAGGAGTTCGGCATTGAAGTGCCAATGCACAACCTTTTGGGACCGGTACGATTGCGCTTTGAAGGATTGATCTTTCAAGCTCAACCAAACCGACTGCAACTTTCTGTTGAGCAGTGCGAGCTCGGTTTAATGAGTCGTGCTACTGAGGTGGCGATAAAAATTTTAAAAGAACTAACGCAGACCCCCATTTCCGCCACAGGAATCAATTTTGGTTTTCTAATCGAGGATCCCACTTCGAAACTCATTGGTGCTTTCAAACTACCTGACACGGGAGCACTTTCAGATGCTGACTGCATTGTTGAACAAACTGAAGTTAATCGAAAACTTAGAGCAGGGGGAATCGAACTTAACTTTAAGCTCACTCTGCGCAAGTCGGGTGCGACTGAGGCCGATTTCAATTTTACCGCCGAAACAGCGAACAGCGAAGCGGCCATCGCGTTTCTGACCAGCAATAGCCCTGTAGAGTTGCACGCGAAGGCCATGGACATTTTGAAGCGTATCTACGACATTAACCTTGAAGAGCAGGAGCAGTCACATGTCGCAAACCACAACTGAAACCGAGCCGACGCTTGGCAATGAATTTCGCCAAATAAAGCCGGACGGAAGTGAGACGGTCGGGTCGGAAACGCTTGTCCACCCGGAGCAAGGCGAAACGTACGTAGCGACGACCATTCGCAGTGAGACAACGGTAGTTTTCCCGTTTAGTTCGAAGGCTCATAAAAATCGGGAGATTCGACGGCGGATTAAACAAATGTTGTCACGGTAACGCATACCGCGTGGAGTTTGATGCACTTCACGTACGATCCGCAGGCGCAACTTGACCTTAACCAAGGTGATGTCGTAGGACGTACTCCCGCCATCGATGAGCTTTTAAAAGAAGTTCACCCACATTATTATAAAAACCAGAGCTATGAATACTTCATAGTCCTGACGCAGAGTTGCGACTTGGTCCGAAGACCAACTAGTTGTAAGGCCCGATACATCACCATCGCGGCTGTCAGGCCTTTGCGAATCGTGTTGGAAAGAGAGATTGCGAAATGTCAGCGATCAAACGTTGAAGCCAACCTCAAATTCTGTAGCAAGGAACATTACGAGCGCATATCTCAATTTGTTGAACGGTTGCTAAACAACAATCAGGACGACTTCTTTTTTTTGTATAAAGAGCCGTCTGTTGGAATGGCTGGGGATTACTGCGCTTTCCTGCATCTCTCGATTGCTGTTAAATCCGAGCTTCACTACGACACGCTCCTGGCAGCGAGAAAACTCCAGCTACGTGAATCTTTTCAACATAAGTTAGGATATCTCGTTGGAAAAATGTACTCTCGCATCGCAACTGAAGATTGGCTTCCCAAGCAGATGTCTGAGGAGAAGTTTAATGAGTTGCGGACGAGTTACGTGGAAAATGAAGATTTGGTAATCTGGCTAGAAAAAGCGGTTCATCGAGCTGCATTGACGAAGTTGAAGAAGCTGGATGCTGCGACCGCGGAAGATTTTTCCAATATCATCGCCGAGGTGAAAGGGGCGCAAGATACCAAAAAGGCGCAAGTCGTTTCTGCCTTCGAGGAGGTTTTGACTGAAGGAGGACTTCCATCCAATGAAGTAGCGCGACTTTCCAAGCGTTTCGTTAACAATCCTACGTTCATCACTGCGTGGAACAAATGAGTCAACGTGCAGCCGCTTGTGCGATAAAGCCGGGCGGGACTGACGCTAGATAAGCTTTGTTTTGAAGTCACTCTTGAGCAGGTCCACTCGCATTCGTTTTAGATGAAGCGTCTTACGCAGCAGCAGAAAACCGATGGTTATTCCTGCGAGTATCAAAGCCACTTTGGGATTATCGATGTGACCTTGCTTTGCTTTTTCCAACTGCTCCTTCGGGACGTGCTCATAAAAGTCCGCAAACTCTGGATCCTCCATCGTAAGCCTGTGGGAACGAAGTTTTTGCACTTCGGTTTTTTGATCGGCCAGAACAAAGCCTGAAGTGTTGTGAGCGACAAGATTACGCGTTTTTCTAAGCAGTTCCAAATCGAGGAACAGTGCCATACCGATCAGGCCGTATCCGAGCCCAAGCTGAATTCGGCCCCCAAAAGTTGCAAGGGGGGCAAAGGGCCGGAAAAGAGATTCGATCAGTTTATCAGGATCATCGACAACCGTTTCGATGTGCGCCTTGTGCAATTCACCCAATCTCTCATCAAGGTCCGATGTAAGGAGTAAGACACAACCGCGATCCGATTCTTTGAACAGGTTTTCGAAGTATTCCAATCCGGAATTGAGGATCGCGTTCATCGCCACAGAATAAGAGCTCAACTCGGACTCGTGCAACCGTTGTGGTTGTTACGCGGCTTTCGGCAACGGCACAGGCTCGCAGTTGTGCGGCGCGATACTCCAAAACTCCTTCGCATCCTTCCGCGTCACGAGCGCCTTGTACTTTGCGTGGATCACGTCCTCAGAATTGCCTGCCCATTTTGCGGTCTTCGAGTCGCTTTCATGCTGGGCGAGGTGATGTGAGATGCTTGTGTGACGCATGTAATCCTCGACCCAAGGGACAAGGTGCTTCGTCGTTTCGTCATCTTCTTTGCGGGTGCCGAAGCCGGCCGCGCGTCGCACAGCGTCCCGATCCTTTCGGAAGTTGGCGCCAACAATGGGAGTGCGCTTCAGAGCATGCGGTGTCAGCCATTCGACCAGGCTGTCCGACATCTCGACCACTCGCCGTTTTCGTGTCTTCGCACCAATGCCGCGGACCTTGATCACCCGCTGCTCGATGTCGATGTCATCCCACGTGATATTTGCCAGCTCAGCGTCCGGGCGGAGAGCGGCGAACAATCCCAAGGCGAAGTACGGTACCAGCTTGCCGTCCTTGTATTCGACAGCCGCATTCATCAGAGCACGGACCTTCGCTAGTGGAAGCGCGACCGGGTCTTTCTCTTCAACCTTGATCCGAACAACATTTTTGATCGGGTTCGTCGCACAGTGGTTCTGACTCAGACACCAATTGAAGAAGCTGTTAAGGGCCGACCGATCGTTGCGCTGATTCGTAGCTCCACTGGCGGCTCGGCAGATGTGTTCTTGGCATTCAGCGGCAAGAACGGCGTTGGTCAGCTTGTCTCTTCGGGGTAACACGAATGCGCCGACGCGAGCCCACAGGTCGCGGATTGTGTCCGGGCGGCACTTCTCGGCGACCTTCAAGGCGATGAAGCGCCCGAAGGCTCCTCCGCGTTCCTTTAACCTGTCAACCGTTACAGCGTCCGTCAGATCGGATGGTTTGATATTTCCAAAGTCGCCGCCGAGGGGAATCGGGTTCGCTGTCTCCCGATAGTTAGCGAGGAAGAAGTCAACACAGAGCATCATGTCTTTGTCGCCGAGGCGGTCGAACGCTCGTTCGGCCTGGCGGCACTTCTCCGTCGTCAGTGTGGTTCTCTGGACCGTTGGCGCCGGGGGCAGATTTGCAGCCTCGGCTTCGAGACGTTGCTTCTCAGCGATCGCCGCCGTTCGGTCGGAAAAGTTCTTGCGGATGCGTTCACCTTTCAGCGTGGTTCCGGTCACTCTCCATGACGTGTTTCCACTTCTGTTTTCGAAGTCCGCGATCTCAAAACTGCCTCTCGGTTTCATTGGAAATCATTATGACAACCGTAAAGACAACCGGAAGAAAAACCTCAACAATCCCCAATGAATTGAGGGTTGATCACAGGTTTCCTAAACCGTTGATCCCGGTTCAATTCCGGGCGGGGGTACCATCCGCAGCGTTTGGGCGACATCGAACTTGCCACGAGGTTCATCGCTCGCGCACAAAGGGCGCATGAAATCCGCTGAACGTCTCATATTCGCCGCCTTCCTTTGCGCCGTGGTTCTCTTCGGAAACGCCTGCGCGACCAATCGTGTCGACAAAAGAGTGGGCGTGGGCGCCAAACCGCCGCGCGGCGCCGATGTCATCATCGACGGCACGCGCCAGACGCTCGATGAGAAATGGACGTACTGGGAAGGGCCGCGCTTTGCCTCGTCGTTGCCCATCAAATGGAAGATTGTCGAAGACCCCGTCGACGGCGGCAAATGTTTGCAGACGGACGATCGCGCGGCGGACGGCGGCAAGTACGGCGCAGCCGACATCGTGACGAAGAAGCCGTATCGCGATTTCCGCCTGCACATCGAATTCCTCGTCACCGCGCCGCATGGCAATAGCGGTGTCTATTTGCAGAACCGTTACGAAATCCAGATTCAGGAAGGCGACCGCACGAAGCACGGCATGGGCGCGGTCATCAACGAAAGCGAATCGCCGTATCACGCGTTCAACGGAGTCGGCAAATGGAACGCCTACGACATCGTGTTTCGCGCGGCGCGTTTCCAGGACGGCAAACGCACGGAAAAGGCGCTGACCACGATTTATTTCAACGGCCAGAAGGTTCACACGAATTTCCCCATCAGTCAGGTCTGGGGCGGCGCGAACTCCGGCGTGGATGGCGGACGTGACGGCGGGCGCGGCATCACGGATACGCCGCAGGGATTGAAACTCCAGGCGGAAGGCCACGACATCCGCTACCGCAACGCGTGGATTCAGGAATTGGATTTGAAGGAACCAAATACGGATTTCTGAGAGGGCCTTCTCTGATTCGGGAAAAGGAGGCCGAAGGCCGGTGAAACATTCCGTCGTTATCGTATCGCGGTCCGGCGCGGTGAGAGACTGCTGTTTTACCGACGGTTCACGACGAGACGCCTATCTTGCAATGACCCGCTTTGCCAGTGGGCCATCGGCCCAATGCATACCCGAGTTCCTTCTCCGAAAGCCCCGGGTGATTATGACTCTGCGTTCGCTCGGTTCATTTGCTGGATGGACACTGGCAACCGTGCTGAGGAAGTGAGGTTGAAGCAACCAACGTTGACCTGAACTGCCTAATAGGATGAGAATCTCCGTGCTCGCACCAAAACAAAAGACCTAGTGCAATGCCGTCCCCGGAGCGCGGCTGTGTCACAGACCAGCCGCAGCAACTTCGGAACGGCAAACATCCGTGAAGTGATCCAGCGCACCGCTCGTTGCGCGGCGCTGCGACTGGCTTTCAGCACAGTCGCGCTCCGTCTTCGATCATTTTGCCTTTGTCAAAATGGCGACGGCGAGCGTCGTCGCGAGTCCCCATTCGATTTGGCAGAAACTATTCAGGGTCTCGCCCGGAGGCTCGCCCTCCCGAGCAATCACACATTTGTTTTACACCCGGACAGTTGCGTGCTGGACGATGAGAAATAAACTCGGCGCGTCATTCATTGGTCATGCGCTTCGCGTTGCTATTCCTCGTCCTGCTGTTTCTCGGCTGCGCGGCTTCTTCATGCGTTGCAGACGCAGCACCTGTTTCGAAGAAGAAAGTGGCGGCGGTCGATCTGTTTGAGAAGGGAGACATCCCGCGCGTGCGCCTCGAGCTTTCCGATGATGCGATGGAGAAATTGCACGCGAGTCCCCGCAAGTATGTCATCGGCGCGGTTGTGGAGGGAACACGACGTTATACCAATGTTTCCATTCGCTTGAAGGGCGGGCCCGGGAGTTTCCGTCCGTTGGAGGAACGCCCGGCGTTCACCGTTAACTTCGATCGGCAGGCGCCGGGACAGACCTTCCATGGGTTGAAGAAGCTGCACCTCAACAACTCCGTGCAGGATTCAAGTTATCTGTCCGAGAAGCTCTGCCGCGAGATGTTCGAGGCGGCTGGCGTCCCGGTGCCGCGCGCAGGGCATGCGGTCGTGGCGCTCAACGACCGAGCGCTTGGCATGTATGTGCTCGTCGAAGGCATCAATAAGCAGTTCCTGAAACGTTACTTCCCCAACACAGGTGGAAATGTCTACGACGGGCACTCGCAGCAGGATGTGCATCAGCGATTGCGTGTGAACTCGGGAGACGCGCCGAAGGATCAATCGCGATTGGCCGACCTTGCGGCGGCGGCGCAAAAGTCGGATCTGGCCGCGCGTCGCATCGCGCTGGAGAAGACTTTGGATGTCGAACGGTTTCTGTCGTTCATGGCTGTGGAAATAATCATCGCGCATTGGGACGGCTATTCACTGCATCGAAACAATTTCCGCATCTTCCACGACCTGAGCACCGACCGGATGGTGTTTTTGCCGCAGGGATTGGATCAGACATTTCAACGGAAGGAGATCGGAGCGATGCCAGAGATGGGCGGCCTTGTGGCGAAGGCAGTCATGGAAGTGCCGGAGTTCAGGGCACGCTTCCGCGCGAGAGAATCGCAACTGCTGACGAACACGTTTCAAACGGAGCCGTGGGTCAAACGCTTGCGCGAAGTAGCCGCGCAGGTTCGAAGGGAACTGGAGGCATCGGACCCATCGACGGCGGCCGCATACCTCAGTCGTGCCGCGGCGTTTCGACGTAGAATCCAGAAACGCCTGGATGAGCTACGGACCGAGCTCGCGCCGTGAATACAACCGGAGCGCTTCCTGGTGCTTTTCCAGTTCCGCCGCGAGCGCTTTCATCATTCGTTTCAGTTGGTCGATTTCGCGATCGCGTTCCCGCAGCTTTTCTTCGAGCTTCTGGTTCAATCCCTGAATCGCGGCCAGCGCCACGCCATCGGCGTCCACGGTGGCGATGTGTTTGTCGTCTGTGCCCAGCCCGAAAGCCGCGTGGAAATCCTGCGCCATGGGCCCGACGTGTGGCGTGGTGGCGTCGCCTTTGAAGTTCCAGCGGCTGATGGCCATCGACGCAACTTTCTCCAACACATCACGCGGTGCCACAGGTGTGAAGTTCTCTTTCAGATTGCGATCGCTGGGCGGATTGAACGACGTGGCCGTGACAGTGCCCACCACGTGCAACGCGCTTTGAGGATTGTTCGTCCCGATCCCGACTCGGCCATTGACCAGGCGCATGACTTCGGTGCTCCCGAATTTATTGCCTGCTCCTGTGCCGTTCACGAAGAAGCCGAGGCCGCCCGTGAATCCTCCTGCGTCCAGCGACTCAATGTAGCCGGGTCGCCATTCGTTGGCATCGCCTTGCGGATTGCTGACGAATTCAACGCGACCGAAGCCCGGGGTGCCGGTGGACTGGATGCGGAAGGTCGTAGGATTGTCCGTCGAGTAGAGGTGCAACTTCGCCGCCGGGTTCGCCGTGCCGAGGCCCACTGCACCACTTACAGACAGCTGGTTCGCGTTCAGCAAGTTAGCCTGCAATGTACTACCGAACACGCCTCCACCGTTAAAATGGCTGAGGGTATAGAAGGTGGGGGTGCCGTAGAAATAGCTCACTCCGTCAAATGCGTTGTTGCCCGAAAAGCGTTGATCTGCATTGAGGCGTGCAATGTTTCCCGGAAGCGTGAGACCTACGCCGTCGCCGATGAAGGTGCCGACGAAAGAGGGAGCATTGAACAAAACCGAAAGCGTGTCCTGGGCGGAATTGGCGCTGACCAGATCGGCCTTCCCATCGCCATTGAAATCCGCGGCGATCACTTTAACCGGGGTTGAACCCACCGCCGGGGAAGCGATGGGCGTAAACTGACCGCCCCCCATATTAACCAGCACGGTGACGTTGCCTGAATTGACATTCGCACTGATTAAATCCGGTTTCCCGTCTCCATTCACATCCGCCGCCGCGACGTTCTGTGGATTGGTCCACGCGAAATTTGCGGAGGCCCGTACGAAAGTGCCACCGCCGTTGTTCGTCAACACGACCACTATGTTGGAGCCTCCGCTGGCGCTCACCAAATCCAGTCGCCCATCTGCGTCCACATCCACTGCGACCAACCCGTTGGGGGAAGGACCAATCAGGGAAGCCGAGGCCTGCGCGAACGTTCCACCACCCGTATTGGTCAACACCGTGAGGGTCTGGGAGAAAATATTGCAGCTCACCAAATCGACTTTGCTGTCGCCGTTCATGTCTGCCGCCACAACCGAGCGCGGATTGGCCCCGACTCCCCACCTCGAAGCCACGGCAAAGCCTCCATTTCCGTTGTTTGTTAACACGAACAAGCCGCCTATGTTGAAGCCGCCGCCAGCAGCGATTAAATCTCTTTTGCCGTCTCCATTGAGATCCGCCGAAGTCAGTGCGTAAGGTGGATCAAGGAGAGAAGCGGTGGTCGAGGCCAGCGCGAACGTCCCATTGCCACTGTTCGTCAGGATGGAAACCTTATAAGCATTGGGCGTTGCGCATGCTAAATCCAGTTTTCCGTCTTCGTTCACATCCAGCACTTCCAAGCCGTAGGGGTTGGCAGGCACCGTGGGCGAATCAGCGAGGGCAAAGCCGCCACTCCCATTGTTGGTCAACACGGTCAGGTTGTTTCCCGAAAAGTTGGCCGTCACCAAATCCAGCTTTCCATCTCCATTGAAATCGGCCGCCCTCACATCATTCGGTCCGTCTCCCACGGCGGGAGAAGAAGCGAGCACGAAACCGCCGGACGGCGAAATCATTCCACTTGAGCTGGCCACAAGATTCAGATTGCTCACGCCTGCGCCATTGCCGACGAACGCGCCATTGAACTGGTTGCTCGCGTTGCTCAACTGCACCGCGCCGGTGAAGACCAGATTGCTGTTCAGCCGCGCGATGTTGGGCGAGAGCTGGCTGTCCGCAATTGTCCCTGTGATACCTGCCGCGTCCACGTTCGCCGCGCGCAGCGCATACGGCGTCGGCGTGATCTTCTGTCGCGGCGTGAGCACCGTGAATGCGCCAGGCGTCGTCCGGGCTTCGATTTGCAGCCAGCGATCCGCACCGGTGAAAGGAACGGATGAGAAATCAATGTTTGCGGTGAAGAGACCATTCGACACGTTCAGCGATTGGATGGCCGGAATCGTCGCGGCCAGTTGTGTGCCGTTCGACACCGCGTCCCAAAGAGTGAATTGCATTTCTGCCACACCGGAAAACGGCGCGTCGTTCTGGTTGAACCGGCCCTGATACGTGAAAGGGGCACTCTGCGACCAGCAGTCCAGAGCGCTGCAAATCAAGGTGAAGAGTAGGTATGCATTTTTCATGGATGGCTTCGGTAAAAAGTTTGTTCCAGTAGGCGCCGGTCAGGCACAAAGGACAATCTCTTAAGCGCCTTCGGGCCTGTTTTTTGTTCGTGGAGATCGTCGTACGAGATGCCTCCAGGAAGGAGAGGGCCTGAAGCGCCAAGAGGACCGTGTGTTGATTGTCTCGACCGTTACGGGGCGCGCTTCTATTTTTACCCGCAATGCAATCTCCCGGTCCTGTGATTTCAGAAGTCTCGCGCCGTTCCTTTTTAAGAACATCCGCTCTCCTCGCCGGCAGTGCGCCATTCCTGTCGGGAACATTCAACATGCAGGGGGCTTCTGCCAGGCCGCCGCTGATAGCCTACGTGGGCACATTCAGCTCTCCGCTTAAGGACATGTTGCCGACGCAAGTCGATTTGCCCCCGGGAAATGGACGTGGCATTCACTGGTTCGAAGTAAATCGCTCGACTGGCGCGTTAACACCGCGCGGCGTGTTCGAGTCGGGAAGCAGCCCCAATTGTCTCGCGATCAATGCCACCGGCACACGCCTTTACGCGACGAATGAAACGGACCACGTGGGCGAGAAGAATGAAGGCACTGTGAGCGCGTTCGCAATCAACAAGGCCGACGGACAGTTGAGTTTGATGAACACCGTGCGTTCGGGTGGAGCGGGACCGACGTATTTAAGCATCCATCCCTCCGGCAGATTTGTGCTCGTGGCCAATTACTTTGGCGGCTCTGTCGCAGTCCTGCCAATTCTGCCGGATGGCGGGCTCGGAAGCGCCACAGACATCAAGCAGGATGGCGGAACAGTCGGACCTCGCAAGGCGACCAATGCGCCGCGCGGAAGCTTCGCTTTCAGCGGACACGACCGCACGCACGCGCACATGATTCAAGCGGATGCCTCGGGCCGCTTCGTTCTGCACGTCGACCTGGGATTGGATCGGATCTTCGTTTGGAAATTCGACGAGCGCGCCGGTGTTCTGATGCCGAACGAGCCGCCGGCTGTTTCGCTGCCGCCTGGTGACGGGCCGCGACATTTCTCTTTTCATCCAGGCGGACGCTGGTGCTACTCGCTACAGGAGGAAGGATCGACGATCGTCCTCTTCGACTACGACCGTGCGAAGGGGTCGCTCACTCCGCGACAAACGATCTCGAGCCTGCCGCCCGGTTTCGCCGGCAGTAATTTCTGCTCCGAGATCCTCGTTTCCGGCGACGGCAGGTTTGTTTATGTAGGGAACCGTCTGCATGACAGCGTGGGGCTCTTCTCCGTGGGCAAAAACGGTGAGCTTAAGTTCGTTGCTGACGAGTGGACGCGAGGGAATTACCCGCGCAGCTTCAATTTCGATCCCACTGGTGAGTTCTTCTACGTCTGCAATCAGCGGGCTGACAATGTCACGGTCTTTCGCGTGAACAAGAAAACGGGCCGGCTGACCTTCACGGGCGATTATATTCCGGTTGGCAATCCGTCGCACATCGTGTTTCTCGATTTGGCAAAGCTGTAATCGCTCAACGGGGAACGAGGAATGCGAGATGCCGAAATTTGCAGGCACGACGCGGCGCCTGGCTTATAGCGCGAACATGCGATCCATCCGTTGCACCATGTCGCGTGCAGTTTCCACATCCGCGGCCTGGTTGCTGGGCTGCTCGGTAATTGCCCAGCCACTGTAGCCGGCGTTGTCGAGCGCCTTCATCACGGCCGGCCAATTGGTGTCGCCATCGAGCAGTTTGGGACGTGAATTGCCGCGCGTGGCCGGATCGGCGGGCTTGGCGCTGTAGTCTTTCACGTGGATGCGGTAGATGCGTCTGCCGATCATCTGAATCCAACGTTCGGCCGGCCCGACGCGCCCGGCATTGCCGATATCGAAATGCCAGCCGACCCATTCGCTGTTGATGGCGTCGAGGTATCCAATGGCCTGCTCCGGTTTGGTGATGAAATTGTTGCCGACGTTTTCGATGGAAATCTTCACGCCCAAATCGCGTGCGACCGGAATCGCCTTTCGAATCTCGGCGATCGATCGGTCCCAGCATTCCTGATACGTGGAATCACCGCGAGTGACGGAGGCGCCGCCAACCACGCCCGGCACGAGCAACACGCTGTCTGCGCCGTAAGCATGCGCATCCTGAAGCGACGTGATGAGGCCGTCGTATCCTGCCTTGCGCGTCGTGGCATCAGGTGACGAAAGCGTCTTCACCCAATGGACGTGATCGCAAACGCTCGCAGCCTTCAGCCCGGTTTCCTTGAATGCGGCGAGGACTTCGTCCCGATTCATGCCGCCCATAGGCTCAATGCCTTCGAACCCCGCCTCCTTCATGGCGCGGAATTTCTCGAGGACGGTGCCCTTCACGCCAATAGTCGAATACATGATGGCTTTGCGGAGGTTGCGCTTGGCGGCGGCTGGGGCGGCTGGAGCCCAAGTCGATGCCGCCGCGGTGGCGATCGTGATTTTCAGGAAGGATCGTCGATTCATAAAATGTCTTACGCCGTTTTTGCGGGTCTTGGAATCTCTGGATGCGTAGGGACATTGGGAGGCAGGAGATGAAACTTTTGCATCTCTGATGTCCAAGTGACCATTTGCGGCCCCTCGAACACACTCGGATCATCGAGCGTGCCGACCTTGACGAGAACCGCGGTCGGGGCGCGCTCGGAACGCGCGGTCAGATGGACTCCGCATTTCTCACAGAAATGCCGAGTCGGTGACCACGGATGATCTTTCGCCACAAACACTCCAGGAGTGCCATTGGTGAACCGGAATGTTTGGGCATCGACTGCCATGAAGAGATTGCCCGCGCCGCCTGAAATTTTCTGGCAGGTCCGACAGTAGCATAGGCCACGAAGGAGAGCAGGCCCTTCACACTGGTAGCGGACTCCGCCGCAGTAGCATCCGCCAGTGAGTGCCGGATTGGCGGTCATATGAGTTTACGCCTTGAGGACATCGGCCCAGCCTTTGCGATACGCAGGCCGCCTGATGAATGGGTCTGCACCGGGCGCGTTTGTAGCTCGCATCGTTTTGTAATCCCATTCGAGTTTCTTTCCGGTGCGATAGGCGACATTGCCAAGATGATTTGTTTCGGTCGTCCATCCGGAATATTGGAAATTGGATCCCGGCACTGGACCATTGCCCTTGGCGTAGTTTACCCACTCAATCCAATGTCCGGGAGAACGAGGCAACGATTCGGGTGGCGCTTTGAAATCCTTGAAGTGCTCCTCGGGAAGAAGTTTGCCGTTGCCTAGAAGCATACCCTTGTCGCCCATGAACACGCACGAGCGTTTGCCCCAGGATTCCACCCAGCCGGGCGGTTTGCTGTCGCCCTGATGCCACACCAATCTGACCGCCGGTTGTGCGCCCACCGCCGCGAATTGAAACGTCGCTTGCAAAGTCGCGGGTGCGAGTTCCTTGTGCGCCACCGGGACGTTCGGTGAAGTACTCTCCACCGTTATGGGAGCCAGCACGCGTCCGCCTTTGCCGTCGGGCCGCCACAGATCGAGCACGGTGAATGGCACATCATTATCGTGACTGCCGAGATCGCTCATCGTGCCATTGCCGAAGTCCCACCATCGATACCAGCGTGGTCCGGGGAAATAAGTATCGTGATAGGGCCGTTCGGGCGCAGGGCCGAGCCAGAGATCCCAATCGAGTGTGGGCGGAACCGGCATCACATCTTTGAAGCGCTCGACAATCTGAACGCCATTATAGAACCCGTGCGGCTTGTCGAACTTTTCTGCGGACCCGGCATCCTGCAAACCCCACGCGCGATCCGCCCAGACATGAACTTCGCGCACCGGCCCGATCACGCCGGTGTTCAGAATTTCCCGGACGGCGCGTCTCGCGTCGGAGGCATGACCCTGGTTGCCCATTTGCGTGGAGAGCTTCGGAGACTTCGCGGCGGTCTCCCGAATAAGACGCGTCTCCCAGATATTGTAGGCAAGGGGCTTCTCGCAATAGACATGCTTGCCATGGGTGAGCGCCAGGTATGTTGCAAAAGCATGCGTATGTTCCGCGGTTGAAACCACTACTGCATCGAAGTCGTTCGACCGATCGAACACGCGGCGAAAGTCGGTGAACCTTTTCGCATTCGGATAACGCTGCGCCGCGGAATCGAGTGCGAGTTGGTTGATATCGCAAATCACGGCCACGTTTTCGTGCGGGTGCGGCGCACGCGGAGTGGTTGCTTCTGAACCGTTGCGGCGCGGCCTCGACGTGGCGCGGCCGGGCACGATTGTGAGTTCGTCCAGACTCGCGTTGGCGCGGCCGCCGCACGCGATAAACGCGATGTTCAGTTTGTTGTTGAGATTCTGGCCTCGCAGAAAAGCAGGCGCTCCAGCAATCACACCTGCTGTCATCAAGGTCCGACCGACAAATTCACGGCGCGTCACGGGCTGCGCCGACGTCACCTTCGTGGGAGATTTCATGGCCTTGCCTTGCATCGAGGATTAGCAGTCTTTAGAGAACGCGTCCAACATCAATTGCCCGCGAAACTGTTGAACGCGACCGGTCGATGGCGGAAGGTTCGACTCTGTAAACAAAGAAACCCCGCCACTTCCGTGACGGGGCTCGTGTTTCAAATCTCAAGAGTCCTTATCTTCGGGGCGAAGTCTCTCTCGCCGCGCCTTCGCGCTCGATTTCCACGTCTTCCTTGCGCACCTGCTCGGACACGGTTTGCCGATCCGTCCTGGCGTCTTTGCGCACGCGCACCTCTTCGCGGACCCGCGCTTCCTTCTGGACCACGGCTTCCTCTCGTCGAAGCGGAACATAGATTTCGCGCTGTTGGAAATCCGCTTCACCGCGTCCAGTGGATTCGTTGGCGGGAACTCGTTCGACAATCAGCTCTTCGCGTCTTAATTCGACGGGCTGATTCACGGTCTCGGTCCGAACCACCTTGCGCAATCGCACACCGCCGGCAACAACCTCACGCTTGCCGACCCTCAACTGCTCTTCGCTCAGCTTGCGAAATGCAGATTGGAAAAGACGAGGACCCAACTTCTGGAGTTCTATTCCGGCCTTTTTAGACCTTTCGACTAAACGCTTGCGGCGCGGCGGTTGAATCCGCAGACTCCGCGGCGCTTTTCCAAGCTCTTATGCCTGAAGCATTCCCGAAAATTAAGACAATCAAGTACGAAGGTCCGAAATCCCGGAACCCGCTTGCGTTCAAACACTACAATCCCGACGAGAAGATCGAGGGAAAAACGATGCGCGATCATTTCTTTCCAGCACAGTGGGATCCGAAGCTTGGAATTCACGTGACTTGAAGTCGCGGC
>JADMIO011430615.1_pt1 | contig 15291 bp, 14 predicted proteins | sample 8958161 | NCBI WGS metagenome assembly JADMIO01 (sample SAMN16585339, study PRJNA669376) | soil metagenome | isolation source: Crop rotation soil | place: USA: Cullars Rotation, Alabama | collected 2011
AGACCCCGCCCCGGAGCTCGAGATAGCCCCGCCGGATCGGCGACATCGCACCCTGGACCCGGGTCGGCTGCGGTCGAGGAGTGGTCGGTTGCTGCGCCCGAGCCGTCGACCCGAGAACGGTCAGCGCGAGGACGGCAACCGCCGTCGGCCTGGTTGGAATCATCATCGTCACACCTCCACCCGTCGTCCGTGAGACCGGGACCACCCGCCCCGGCCGCTACAATGACGACCGTCGAGGACCGGCGGTGGACAGGACCGATCGCTGCCTAACGATGGGCCCGGAGGGAACGCCGCGCTCAGCCGATCCGGCGGAGCCAGTCGTGGATCAGACGGGAGGTCTCGGACGGGGCGGATTGAGGAAAGAGATGCCCGTGCCCCGGGATCACGGCGAGCTCGGCCCAGGGGACCTCCTCGAGGAACCGGGCCCGCTCCTCGGGATAGAACGCGTTGCTCCGCTCCCCGGCGATGGCGAGAATCGGCACCGTCGGATCGAGCGCGGCGACGTCATCCCAGACACCGGGATAGAACGACTCGTAGTAATACGCCTCCCACTCGGGCGACCATCGGAGAGCGAAGCCGCCGCCCGGCTCCGGCCGAAGCTGGCCCTCGACGTAGCGATGGAGCGCGTCGTCCGACCAGTCGGCGAAGAGCGATTTCCGGCGCCAGAATCGGAACGCTTCCTCCGGATCGGCAAATCGGTCTCGGCGGACTCGGGCAGCCGTCGCGAATGGATGGTCCGCCGCGGTCCAGCCGGTCTTTTTGCCGAGGGTGAAGCGGGCGACGATCGCGGGCGGAAGAATGGTCGGGTCGAGCAGGCAGAGCGCTCGGACCAGGGTTCGATGCCTTGCCGTCGCGACCAGCGAGGCGACCCCGCCGAACGAGTGGCCCATCAGCACCACGTCGCCGAGGCCCCGACTGACGAGACCCTCGACGATGTCGGCACCGAGCATCTCCCAGCTGCCCGGCGTCTCGGGCGGAGCGCCGATGTCGTCCCACAGCGCGCGGGGCGGAATCGCCACCACCCGATGGTCGGCGGTGAGGGCTTCGATGATCGGCCGATAGGTGGTGAGCGGGAACCCGTTCGCGGGGGCGAGATGGACCAGCGATCCCGTCCCGCCGAAGTCGATCAGCGGAAAGCGCATCGGAGAAGCTTCGCGCCGCGCGTGGAGGGGTCGCAATGGGTGACGCGCTCTATATTCCCGCGATGATGTCCCTCCTCGGCCGGAGTCTCGCCCTGCTCGCGCTGATGCCCGGCGTCGCGAGCGCGCAGGCCCTGACCCCACGGGAGGCGCGGATCAAGGCCTACGTCTCCGCCCACTACCAGGACGCGGTCCGGCTGCTCGGGCAGGCGGTGGACATCGGCAGCGGCACGCTCGACCTGGCCGGGGTCCGCGCGGTCGGGGCCCTCTTTCGCCGTGAGCTCGACCAGCTCGGCTTCACCACTCGCTGGGTGGAGCTTCCAGCCGGGCTCCATCGGGCTGGGCACCTGGTCGCCGAGCGGTCCGGCGCCAGCGCGGATCCGAGCGGCAAGCGGCTGCTCCTGATCGGCCATCTCGACACCGTGTTCGAGGGCGGCGGCCGGCGGTTCGTCCGTCGGGACAGCGTGGCCCGAGGCGCCGGCGTCGAGGACATGAAGGGCGGCGACGTCGCCATGTTTTTCGCGTTGAAGGCGCTCCACGCGGTCGGCGCCCTCGATCGGATGCGGGTGATCGTGGTCCTGACCGGCGACGAGGAGAACGCCGGCCGCCCGACGGCCGTGGCCCGCCGAGCCCTGGTCGATGCGGCCCGGCGGAGCGATGCCGCGCTCGGCTTCGAGGGCGGCGATGCCCGGACGGCGACCATCGCCCGGCGAGGGGCGAGCGAATGGGTGCTCCGAGTCTCGGGCCGCCAGGCGCACTCGTCCGGGATCTTCCGCGACGGCGCGGGCTACGGCGCCATCTTCGAGGCGGCCCGGATCCTCGATGCGTTCCGCCAGCGGCTCGACCGACAGCCATATCTGACCCTGAGCCCCGGCGCCATCGTCGGCGGGACCGACGTCGTCTTCGACACCGTCGCGGTCCGCGGTCGGGCAGCGGGGAAGACCAACATCGTCCCGCGCGAGGTCGTCGTCGCGGGAGACCTTCGGACTCTGACCCGGGGCCAGCTCGACTCGGCCCGGGCCGTGATGCGCGAGGCGGTCGGACAGAGCCTGCCCGGCACCCGCGCGGCGATCAGCTTCGACGACGGCTACCCCGGGATGCCGCCCACCGACGGCAATCGCGCTCTTCTGGCCGAATTCGACCGGGTGAGCCAGGCGTTAGGCTGGGGTCCGGTCGAGGCCCTGCCGCCGGAGCGCCGGGGCGCCGGCGACATCGCGTTCGTCGCCGAGATCGTGCCCTCGCTCGACGGGCTCGGGACCGAGGGGTCGGGCGCCCATTCGCCCGAGGAGCAGATCAAGCTGCCGTCGATCCGGATGGCGGCCGAACGGGCCGCAGTCCTGATGGCCCGGCTGGCGCTGGTCGATTCCGGCCGCTGACCCGGGGAGATACTCCGGGCTCCCCGTGACGCGAGGGGTCGAGGCTGCCCCGGGAGCGGAATCGTCGCGTCAGGCTGTCAGTGGGTCGTCACCAGTGCCGTGTCCTTGATGCTCGTGACCATCACCTCTCCCCCGAGGTATCTGGCCCAATGCTCGGTCTCACTGTCGCACTGCTGACCTCGCTGGCAGCTCAGTTCCCCAACCAGCCGTCGAGCGGCCTGGGCGATCGGGTCCCGGCCGAGCCGGCGCCGCTTCTGGCGCACTTCGAGCGCCAGCGGACCGCGCCGGCCGCCGTGAGCTCGGCTTCACCAAGCGACTGGTTCGGGCCGGTCGGTAACCGGTGGGAGCCCCAGGACACGGTCCGCCGGCGCCGAGGCGCGCAGACGGTGAGCAACGGCTACGCGACCCGGCTCAAGATCCATCAGATCGGGGCTATCGCCATGCTCCCGCTGGTCGCGACCGAGTTCGTCCTCGGTCAGAGCATGATCAACGACCAGGTGCGGTCGTCCGGAATCCGGACCGCGCACAAGATCACGGCGTTGACGATCGGGACGGTGGCCGGGGTCAATACCATCACCGGCGCGCTCAACTGGTGGGAGACCCGGAAGAACCCGGACGGGCGCACTCGACGCACCCTGCACGCCCTGCTGATGCTGGCCTCAGATGCCGGATTCGTCTGGACCGCCACCGCGGCGGGAAACGCCAAGAACGATCTCGGCGGCGCCCGTCACCACCGCGCGCTGGCCGAAGCATCGATCTCGCTCACCGTGCTGAGCTCGGTGATGATGTGGCTCTGGAAGGGATGAGCGCGATGACCGTGGTAGAGCAGCTGGCCCGATGGCTGGCACCCTGGGAATCGGCCTACAACGACTCGAAGACCATCTCGATCACGGTCACGGCCGTCCACGTGCTGGCGATGCTCTGGAGCGGCGGCCTCGCGGTTGCGGCCGACCGAACCACACTCAGGGTCCTTCGCGGGGCGGAGATCGATCGCCAGCGGCAGCTGAGCGAGCTCCACGCGGTTCATCGCCCGGTGCTCGTCTCGCTCGGGTTCGTGATCCTGAGCGGGCTCTTCCTGACGGCGGCGGACATCAAGACGTTCGCCGTGTCGCCGGTTTTCTGGCTCAAGCTGAGCCTGGTCCTGCTCCTCGCCGTGAATGGCCTGGTGTTGACCCGGACCGAGCGCGCCCTTCGCGCCGCGCCGACGCCTCCCGGCCCCGACGTGCCGCGCCTCTGGCGTCGCCTTGCCACCAACAGTTGGCTGAGCCTCGGCCTCTGGTCGCTCACGCTGATCGTGGGAGTCGTCCTGGTCGATGCCGCCTGAACTCGAACCACGCGGTCCGATGGACGAGGTGCCGCACGCAGCGCTGGGCGACGTGGGCGGAATCGGGTTCGTGAGCGACACCGACGGCTCGCCCCTTGCAGTGGTCCGGAGCGGGACTGCGGCTTTTGTCACGCTGTCACGAATCTGTCCCCATCAGGGTGACGATCGGCCGGAGCGGCGCCGGATTCCGGTGCCCCAACCATGGAGCAACGTCCGACGCGGCGGGCACCTGGATCGGGGACAACGCACCAGCGGCATGCGCTCGTACCCCACGACGCTCGAAAGGGGCACCGGCCAGATCGTCGCCATTTGAGGAGCCTGGACCGCCTGTCAGGGAGAATGCAATGACGCGACATCCGACCGATCACGACTGCGGCGCCTGCGAGGTCCCCAGTCGGCGCGAATTCCTCCGCGAGGCCGCGCTCGCCGCGGCCGGGGCCTTCATCGCGCTGGGCGCGGGACCGAGGGATGCGGTCGCTCTGCCGATCGCGCGAGTGATCGGGCACCGGATCGGCGCGTCGGGACTGGTGAGCTATCCGATCCCCGCCGCCGACGGCGCCACGATCGACACCGAGAACGAGATCATCGTGGCCCGCTATCAGGGCGCGGTCTACGCCTTCGATCTCTCCTGTCCCCACCAGCACACGGCGCTCAAGTGGCTGGCGGAGGACAACCGGTTCCAGTGCCCGAAGCACAAATCGAAGTACCAGCCGGATGGGACCTTCATCTCCGGCCGCGCCACTCGCAACATGGATCGTCATCCGGTCAAGCTCGAGGGCGGGAAGCTGGTGGTCGACACCGAGCTGGTGATCCAGAGCGACAAGAGCCTGGCGGCCTGGCAGAGCGCGTTCGTCAAAGCCTAACTCGGAGTCTGGTTCGCGCCTCAGCCGGCGGCTAAGATCCGAGGTCGGTCGCGATCGAAGCGCGTCGCCGACTGAAACGCCGCAGGAGGCCGCATGAAATTCTCCCTCGCCCGACTTCGCCGCGGACATCTCGTGCTCGCGACGGCGCTCTACTGGGCCGGGCTCGCCGCGCTCACGCTGGCTCGTCCGATCGCGATCGGGTGGCGCCTAACCCATCTCGACGCGAGCCACCACGGCAGCATCGACGCCGGTTTCTCCAACACCCTGTTCCACGTGACGATGACCGAGGCTGGCACGGTGGTGTGGAGCGGGCAGGCCTACCTCGCCACCATCCTCGGCTGGATGTTCGGTCCGCCGGCGCTGCTGTTCGCCGGCTGGTGGTCGTCCCGAAAGGCGGCGGCCGAAGCCGAAGCGGCTCGCGAGCAGCCCGCCCTGGACCGCCCGCCCGACGACGCGGCGCTGCCCCCGCCCTCCCTGTCCGATCGCCTCTCCGAGGCCGAGCGCGAGCTCGCCCGCCGGCGCGCGTCGAATCGGGCCGAGCGTTAGGCAGATCGCTCAGCGGGTCAGGCGGGCCCGGAGCAGAGCCACGGTCGCCTCCGGGTCGGGGACCTCGACCACCAGTCGCTGGTAGGTCTCGTCGGCGAGGTCGACCACGATCGCGTGCGACCGCTCGTGAACGTCCCAGAAGACGAGGCCGCCGTCCTCCCAGAACGTTCCCGTCGCGAGCACGCCCGGGAGATACGCGCCCGCCAGCTTGAGCCGATCGAACAGACCGAGGGTCAGATTGGGATCGGCGTGGACGGCGACGATGTGCTCGAGCGGGATCTCCAGCCGGCTGCGGAGCGCGAAGAGCTTGTGGATGCTCTGGAGCTCGAAGATCGCCCGATCGCCCTCGACCGAGACTTCGACCATGGCGTTACCTCCCTACCACCCTGCGCTCAGACGAGGCCCGCCGCCGTGGCGCCATCCACCGGCAGCGTGGCGCCGGTGACGAACGACGCGTGCTCCGAGCAGAGCCAGGTCACCGCCCGCGCCACCTCCGCCGGATTGCCGGGACGGCCGACCGGCAGCCGCGCGAGAAACCACTCCTCGACGCCCGGGGTCGCCAGGGCCCGCTCGATCATCGGAGTGAGAATCATCCCGGGACAAACCGCGTTGACCCGGATGTTCTTCTTCGCGTATTGGAGCGCCGCCGACTTGGTGAGCCCGATCACGCCGTGCTTGCTGGCGGCGTAATGAATGCTCCGCCCGTAGCCCATCAGCCCGGCGACCGAGGAGTCGTTCACGATCGCGCCCCCGCCCTGCTCCAGCATCTGGATGATCTCGTACTTCATCGCGAGCCAGACGCCCTTCAGGTTGACCGCGATCATTCGATCCCAGTCCGCCTCGGCCAGCTCGTGCACCAGCGCGGCTCCGGACACACCCGCGTTGTTGAAGGCGCAATCGAGCCGGCCGAACTCGGACACCACCCGCCGGACCAGCCCCTCCACCTGGGCAGCCTCGGAGACATCGGTCGGGACGAACATCGCCTCGCCGCCGGCGCGCCGGATCTCGGCGACGGTGGCCTCGCCCTCGGCCACCCGGCGGGCGGCGATCGCGACCCGGGCGCCCTGCTCGGCGAACGCGATGGCGGTCGCCCGGCCGATTCCCGAGTTCCCGCCCGTCACCAGCGCCACTTTGCCTTCAAACAGTAGCGTCATTGCGTCGACCGATCTCCTCCTCGAGGTCCAGGTCCGGACCCCGCAGCGGCCCGACGGCCGCTCCAGAGACTACCCAATGGACGACGGTGCAGGCCGTCGTCACGCCTCGGCGCGGCACCTAACCTGAGCGTTCGATCCGAATCGCAATTAATGATCCTTGCCCCTCGACCCCGCCGTACCACTCTGTGTAATCTGTGTAATCTGTGGTTGCGTCCAGTCAACACGACCCCCGAGCCACCGGTATCGAGACCCCCGCCCGGCCTCTGACCGGCAACCCGCCCCCGCCTAACGACTCATCGAGAGACGTTCACCACCTGGATCGTGGTGTACTCCTTGAGCCCGTCGACGTTGAACTCGACGCCGAGCCCGGACGACTTGACCCCGCCGAACGGGGCGAGCGGGTGGAGACCGCCGTGGTGGTTGACCCACGCGGTCCCGCACTCGAGCCGGGCGGCCAGCGCCGCCGCCTCTTCCGGATCGTTGCCCCAGACCGAGCCGCCGAGGCCCACGTCCAGCGCGTTGGCCCGATCGAGCGCTTCGTCGACCGTGCGGTACTTGATGATCGGAATCGCGGGCCCGAACTGCTCCTCCTTCACGATCAGCATGTCGTCGGTCACGTCCGCCACGACCGTCAGCGGATAGAAGTACCCCGGACCTTCGGGCCGAGTGCCGCCGGTGACGATCCGGGCGCCGCGGGCCCGCGCCTCGTCGACGTACGAGCTCACCTTGTCCCGCTGCATTTCGTTGGTGAGCGGGCCGATCAGGTTCTTGGGGTCCATCCCGTCGCCGACCGAGATCTTCGCGACGTACTCCCCAAGCTTCCGAACCACGTCCTCGTACTGGCTCTCGTGGACGTAGAGCCGCTTGAGCGCGGCGCAGGTCTGACCGGCGTTGAGGAAGCAGCCCCAGAAAAGCTTGTCGAGGAGCGGGTCGATGTCCGTCCCCGGCAGCACGATCCCGGCATCGTTGCCGCCGAGCTCGAGGGTGATCCGCTTGAGCGTATCGGCCGCGCCGGTCATCACCGTCTTGCCGGTCCGGATCGAGCCGGTGAAGACGATCTTGTCGATGTCCGGGTGCTCCACCATCCGACTCCCGACCTCGGCGTCTCCGGTGACGACGTTGACTACCCCTGGAGGGAGAACCTGGTTCATCAGCTCGACCAGCCGCAGGGTCGAGAGCGGGGTGTAGGGAGACGGCTTGATCACGATGGTGCAGCCGACCCGCACGGCCGGCATCAGGTGCCAGGTCGCGATCATGAGCGGCCAGTTCCACGGGGTGATCGAGCCGACCACGCCGACCGGCTTTCGACGGACCACGATCCGGCCCTTCTTGTCGTCCTGGATCGTCTCCTCCGGAAGGGTCAGTCCGGCGGTGACCCGGGTCCACGCGACTACTCCGCCGGTCTCGAGATTGGCTCCGGGCCCGCTCTGGGTCTTCCCCTGCTCCCGGGTCACCAGCTCCGAGAGCTCGGCCGAATGCTGATGAAGGAGGTCCGCGATCCGGTTGAGCGCGGCTACCCGCTCGGCGTCGGGCACCGCTGACCAGCCTGGGAGGGCCCGCCGAGCCGCGGCGACCGCCTCGTCGAGCAGCGCAACCGTCCCCTGGGGACAAGCGGCGACCACGGTCCCGTCGGCCGGGTTCAGAACGTCGAACGTGTCGGCCACTTCGGCCGGCTTGCCGTCGATCGTCAGGGAATAGCTGGTCATGGTCGTCATCGAAACCGCTCCATCGTTGGCGAAAGGCAGGAAATCCCGGGGCGTGGAATGTATCGCCGTTTCCCTCGGCCGGGACCGACGTGGCCGCCGGCGTTGCGGAACGTCCCGGGTCGGATAGGTTGGGTCGATGCCGGACCCGCAAATTCGTGACTGCCGCATGAATTCAGCTCATCTCAGGTGACCGACCAGCTCCGCCGCCTCACCGCCGCCCTCGCCGGGCGTTACGCCATCGTTCGCGAGCTGGGACGGGGCGGCATGGCAACGGTGTACCTTGCGCAGGACCTCCGGCACGGTCGCCCGGTGGCGGTCAAGGTTCTCCGCCCCGAGCTCGGCGAGGTCCTCGGCGCGGATCGCTTCGGCCGCGAGATCCGGGTGGTCGCGGCGCTCACCCATCCGCACATCGTCGCCCTGTTCGATTCGGGGGAAGCCGACGGGCTTCTCTACTACGTCATGCCGTACATCGAGGGCGAGTCGCTCCGCCAGAAGCTCGGCCGCGAGCGCCAGCTTCCGATCGACGAGGCGATCGGGATCGTGCGCCAGGTGGCGACGGCGCTGGCTCATGCCCACTCGCGCGGTCTGGTCCACCGGGACGTGAAGCCGGAGAACATCCTCCTCCGCGAGGGGACCGCGATGGTGACCGACTTCGGCATCGCGCTCGGGGCCGAATCCGCCCCCGACAGCGCGACCGGAGAGCGGCTCACCGCGACCGGGCTGATGGTGGGGACGCCCGAGTACATGAGCCCGGAGCAGGCGGCCGGCGAGCGGCTGCTCGATGCCCGGAGCGACGTCTACAGTCTCGCTTGCGTGCTCTACGAGCTCCTGGCAGGCGCCGCCCCCCACTCCGATACCGGCGCGCTCCGGGTGATCGCCCGGAGGCTGACGGAGGCACCGCCCCATGTCCGGCGCCAGCGACCGACGGTTCCACTCGCGGTCGACGAGGCCATCGCCCGGGCACTGGCGGTCGATCCAGGCCAACGATTCTCCGGCGCGATGGCGTTTGCCGAGGCCCTGAGCCAACCGGTGGTGAGAACGGGGGCGGCGACCCGGGGTCCGTCGATTGCGGTCCTGCCGTTCGTCAATCTGAGTCCCGACCCGGAGAACGAGTTCTTCGCCGACGGGATCACCGAGGACGTCATCGCGCAGCTCTCGAAGATCCGGTCGCTTCGCGTCATCTCCCGGCGTTCGGTGATGGCGTTCAAGGAGCGGGACAAGAGCCTTCGCGAGATCGGCGCGACGCTCGACGTCGGCACCTTGCTCGAGGGCAGCGTGCGCCGGGCCGGAAGCCGGGTCCGGATCGTCGCCCAGCTGGTCGACGCCGAATCGGATCGTCACCTCTGGGCCGACACCTACGATCGCGACCTGACCGACATCTTCGCGATCCAGTCCGACGTCGCGCTTCAAATCGCCGGCGCGCTCGAGACCAAGCTCAGCCCCGAGGAGCAGCGTCGAATCCGCCAGGAGCCCACCAGCGACGTCGAAGCCTACCAGAAGTACCTCTTGGCCCGACACTGCATGGCGCGGTGGACGGAAGACGGCATCAACCTCGGGCTCAAACATCTGGAACAGGCCGTCGCGCTGGATCCGAACTACGCCAAGGCGTATGCCACGATCGGCAACGCCTACACCGACATCGGGCTCGGCGTCGCGGGCTCGCTCCCGGCCCCCGAGGCGTTTCGGCGGGCCAAGGCCGCGATCGACCGCGCGCTCGAGCTCGATCCGAAGCTCCCCGAGGGTTACGCGGTGCTCGGATATCTCGTGTACTCGACCGACTTCGATTGGGCTCGCGGCGAGGCGCTGCTCAAGCAGGCGATCGAGCTCGACCCCAACAGCGGCGACGCGTACGACTTCTATGGGCTCCTCCTTGCCGCGCTCGAGCGCTACGACGAAGCGCTCGTGATGCAGCGCCGAGCCCACGAGCTCGACCCGCTGGCCCACCGCCTGGACGCCTCGACCACGCTGATCCGCGCCGGCCGCTACGTCGAAGCCCTCGACGTCGTGACCAAGGTCCTGGAGGTCGACCCTCACCTCGCGATCGCCCACGTGACCCGAGGCTGGGCATTGTTTCTCGGAGGCCGACGGGACGAGGGCGTCGCCGCGATCGAGCGGGCGGTTGCCCTCGCCCCTGACAGCTCGCTCTACCTGGCCCAGCTCGGCCAAGCCTACGGCATGAGCGGCCGGACCGAGGAAGCGCGGGTCGTGCTGGCCCGGATCGAGCGAATGGCGACCGAGCGCTACGTCTCGCCCTATCACATGGCCTACGTCCACGTGGGCCTCGGCGACCACGACCGGGCGATGGACTGGCTCGAGCGGGCATATCAGGAGCGCGCCGGCGGGATCTTCGGCGTCAAGGGTTCGTTCCTCTTCGCTCCGCTCCGGCCGCTCCCGCGGTTCCAGGCGCTGCTCCACAAGATGAATCTGACCTAGGGTGGATCCGTAGTGAGCGCCGACGGCCGCCGATCGTCTCCTTACGGCCAGGCTGGTTTGGTGCTCAATTTCCAGCCCGTTTCGCGCGGGATTGGCCCGCGCCGTCCTTTGACCCGAGAGTCGTTTCCATGAGAAGGTTCCTAGCGCTTGCCTCGTTTGCCGTGCTCGCACTCCCCTGGTCGGCCCCGGCGGCCGCACAGGACAAGCCCGATCTCTCCGGCACCTGGGTCATGGTGGCCGACAAGAGCGACTTCGGGGCGATGCCGGGCCCGACCACTCGAACCGACGTGATCGAGCACAAGGGCACCAGTCTGGTCATGAAGCGGAGCCAGGGCGGTGGTCCGATGGGAGACGTCAACTCGACGCTGACCTACGGGATCGACGGGAAGGAGTACAAGAACCAGGCGGGCCCGAACGACGTCACCAGCAAGCTCCGCTGGGAAGGTGACGTCCTGGTGATGGAAAGCACGGTCGCCACGGGGCAGGGCGACGCGTCCGTCGTCGACCGCTACAGCCTGTCCGCCGACAAGAAGACGCTGACCCAGAATCGGACGATCAGCATTCAAGGGCAGGAGATCAAACAGACCATCGTGCTCGCGAAGAAGTAGCTCGCTCCAATCAGAACGCCGGCCCCGAGCGCTCGCTCGGGGCCGGCGTTCTCGCTTTCGTGGCCCTCAGTACTGCGGAATCGTCGGGTCCACTTCCTCGCTCCAGCCGTTGATCCCGCCGGCCAGGCTGAGGACTCGAGTGAAGCCGGCCTCCTGCAGCTTGATCGCGGCCTTCGCGCTCCGGACCCCGCCCTTGCAGAAAACCACGATGTCCCGGTCCCGGGGCAGGTCGTCCACCTGCCGACCGATCTCGCCTAACGGCGTCAGCCGGGCACCCTCGAGCCGGGAGATGGCCCACTCGTGCGGCTCCCGCACGTCGAGCAGGAAGATCGGCTCCTTCCGCTCGAGCCGGGCGGCCAGCTCCACCGCCCCGATCTCGATCACGTGGTCGGTCCCCGTGGGCGCGGCGCACGCGACCTCGGGCTCGACCAGCTCCTTGATCTCCCGGGTTCCGCAGGCCGGGCAATTCGGATCCTTCCGGATCTTGACCCGACGGAACTGCGCCTCGAGCGCGTCCACCAGCAGCAGGGTGCCGATCAGCGGCCGGCCGACCCCGAGGATCAGCTTGATCGTCTCGTTCGCCTGGATCGTCCCCACCAGACCCGGCAGCACGCCCAGGACGCCGCCCTCGGCGCAGTTCGGCACCGCGCCCGCCGGCGGCGGGTTCCGGAACAGGCACCGGTAGCAGGGCCCGTCCGCGGCCGCCAGCACCGACGCCTGGCCCTCGAACCGGAAGATGCTCCCGTAGGCGTTAGGCACGCCCAGCAGGACGCAGGCGTCGTTGACCAGGTACCTGGTGCCGAAGTTGTCGGTCCCGTCGACCACCACGTCGTAGCCCCGGATCAAGTCCAGCGCGTTGTCCGCCGAGAGCCTGGTGTCGTACCGCTCGACCTCGACGTGCGGGTTCAGGTCCTTGAGCCGGGCCGCCGCCGACTCGAGCTTCGGCTTCCCGAGCGTGCTGGTCCCATGGACGATCTGCCGCTGGAGGTTCGAGGCCTCGACCCGATCGAAGTCCACGATCCCGAGATGCCCCACTCCGGCCGCCGCGAGATAGAGGCTCACCGGCGAGCCGAGCCCGCCCGCGCCAACGATCAGGACCCGGGCCTGCTTCAACTTCTTCTGACCGTCGATCCCGACCTCGGGGAGGATCAAATGCCGCCCGTAGCGGAGCAGCTCCTCGTTCGAGAGCGTCGCCTCGGCCCTGTCGATCACCTGGGTCATGGCTCAGCCCCCCGCGATCGCGGGCACGAGCGAGAGCTCGTCCCCGTCCTGGACCGGCGTCTCGGCCCCGTTCAGGAACCGAACGTCCTCGTCGTTGAGATAGATGGTCACGAACGCGGTCGCTTCGGCGGTGGCCTCGGCGAGCCTGGAGCCAAGCTCCGGGTGGCGCGAGCCGACCGCGGTCAGCACTTCACCGACGGTCCGGCCATCGACTCCGACCTGACGGGCGCCGCCCGCGTGCTTGGCCAGCACGCTGGGGATGAAAACGGTAACGGCCATGGGTGGCGTCCTTTCTTCAGTGCGTCTCCACGAGCGTGGCGATCTCGCGGAGCTTGGGGTTCACGATCGGGGAATCGAACCGACTGGTCGGCACCAGGTCCGGCGTCTTGAGACCGTGCGCGGTGATGCAGAGCACCACCTCGTCGTCCGGCCCGAGCCGCCCGGTCTCGGCCAGCTTCTGCGCGGCCGCGACCGTCACGCCGCCGGCCGACTCGGTGAAGATCCCGGTCGTCTCGGCCAGGAGTCTGACCCCGGCGACGATCGCCTCCTCGCTCACGCCGGCCGCCCAGCCGCCGGTCGCAGCGATGGCCCGCGCCGCACGGGGCCCATCGGCCGGATTTCCGATCGCGAGCGATCGCGCGATCGTGTTAGGCACGACCGGCTCGAGCTTGCCGTCTCCCCGCTCGACCAGGTTCACGATCGGGGAACATCCGGCCGCCTGCGCGCCGTAGAGCCGGGGCGCCCGCCCCTGGACCAGCTCGGCCGAGAGGAACTCGTCGAATCCCTTGTGCAGCTTGGTGAGCAGCGAGCCACCCGCCATCGGCGCGACCACCGCGGTCGGCAGCCGCCAGCCGAGCTGCTCCGCGATCTCGAACGCGACCGTCTTCGAGCCCTCGGCGTAGTAGGAGCGGAGATTGACGTTGACGATGCCCCAGGCGTACCGATCGGCCAGCTGGACGCAGAGCCGGTTGACGTCGTCGTAGTTCCCGCGGATCCGGATCACCTTGGCGCCGTGGACCAGCGCGGCGGTGATCTTGGCCGGCTCGAGATCTTCCGGAATCAGGATCCAGGCGGGAATCCCCGCCCGCGCCGCATGGGCCGAGACCGCGATCGCGAGATTGCCGGTCGAGGCGCAGGCCAGCGGCTCGGCGCCGAGCCCGACGGCGGCGTTGATCGCGGCGGCCACGACCCGGTCCTTGAACGAGAGAGTCGGGTGCGAGACGGTGTCGTTCTTGATCCAAAGGCGGGCCACCCCGAGCCGGTCGGCCAGACGGGGCGCCTCGACCAGGGGCGTAAACCCGCTGTCGAGCGAATGAATCGGGACCCCGGCGAACGGCAGCCACTCCCGGTAGCGCCAGAGGGACGGCGACCGCTGGCCGATCTCGGCCCGCGACGGGAGCGATCGCCAGGCCGGGTAGACCGGCTCGAGGGGCCCAAGACACTCACCGCAAATGGCTTGCGCGGTCGGGGGATATTCGGTGCCGCAGTGGGCACAGGCCAGCGGAAGGGGTTCCGTCGCGGCAGCGATGGGGGTTGCAGTCATCTCGCCTCCTCTGCCGCGCGCGCCGACCCTTGGAGCACCGGAAACAAAAATCGCCCGGTGCTAAAAAGGCACGCGGGCGCGCAGCTTTTTAGCGGTTGATTAACGTGGCCGCAATACGCTTCAAATCGCCACGAGCCAACAATTGTGGGCCATAGACTAACGCTCGCCCGGAGTCCGCGCAAGAGCCGCCTGGTCCGACCCGGTTGCGCCCCCCGACGACTCCCCCTTAGGTTGGCACCATGCTTCGCTCCGTGCGTCACCCGAGCCCGACTTCGCCGAGCCCGCGGGGGATCAACCCGTGGGATCGGCGGCGTGAGGGCAACCCGGTGACCTAGAGCAGCTCGGCGCATCCGCGTCGAACCACCTAACGCCCCGCCGCATCCCACGATGCGCGGGGCGTTTCGCTTTTTGGGGAGTTGCTCATGTTCGTGCTGAAATTCGGCGGCGCCACCCTCCGCCACGCCGCGGATCTCGTCCGCGCGGCCGCGATCGTCGCCCGGCGGCGGGACGAGCGGCCGGTCGTCGTCGTCTCCGCCCTCGACGGAATCACCGACCGATTGCTGGCGCTCGAGACCGAGCCCGATCCCGCCGCGGCCCTGACGGTCCTGGCCGATCGTCACCGGCGGATCGCGAGCGAATCGGGATCGACGACCGACGATCTGTCCCGGTTCGACACCGAGCTCGCCCAGCTCACCCGGTGGCTCTCGACCCGGAGCGCTCGCGAATGGACCGCCGCCGAACGGGACCGGATCGTGGCCCACGGCGAGCTCTGGAGCGCCCGACTCGTGGTGGGCGCGATGCGGCAGGCCGGTCTCCCCGCCGATTGGGTCGATGCCCGTCACTTTCTCCAGACCGACGATCGGTTCGGCGCGGCCGTTCCCGATTGGGCGGCGATCACCCGCGGCGCTCGACGATTTCTTTCCCCCCTGCTGGCTGGCGGTCGGATCCCCGTGACGCAGGGCTTCATCGGGACTACCGCAGACGGCCAGACGACCACCCTCGGTCGCGGTGGCTCGGACTTCACCGCCGCGCTCGTCGGCGCCGCCCTCCAGGCGGACCGGGTCGAGCTCTGGGGCGACACCGACGGCATCTTCACCGCCGATCCCGACCTGGTCGCGAGCGCCCGCATCGTGCCCCAATTGAGCTACGAGCAGGCCTTCGATCTCGCCGGCTTCTGTCCTCGGTCCGCTCGCCGGGCGACCTGGCTCCCCCTGGCCGAGGCGGGGATTCCTTGCTGGATCAGGAACGCGGAGGCCGCCGACCGACCCGGTACCCGGATCGGGGCGGAGACGGACCGGTCGGGCCCTCGGGTCGACGCAATCGGGTGGACTCCTGACGCGTCGATCGTCACCGTCGAGGGACGGCCGGGCGCGGACCC
>JADMIO011545442.1_pt1 | contig 15290 bp, 18 predicted proteins | sample 8958161 | NCBI WGS metagenome assembly JADMIO01 (sample SAMN16585339, study PRJNA669376) | soil metagenome | isolation source: Crop rotation soil | place: USA: Cullars Rotation, Alabama | collected 2011
GAGAGAGAGAGAGAGAGAGAGAGAGAGAGAGAGAGAGAGAGAGAGAGAGAGAGAGCATACAACATATTAATTATAAGAAGAAAAGAAAAAGGATAAGATCTTACTATTGACATCCCAAATCTTCAGAGTACAGTCTGCAGAAGCAGAGGCAAACCAACTAGCACGAGCTGGCGACCAAATTGCACTATAGATGGAACGCTCATGCTCGTAAAAAGTCTGTAGCGAGCGTCGTTGATTAGGACTCCACAATTTGATCGAATTATCCCAAGAAGCGCTTAGGAACGTGTCTTTCGAAACGAGATTCCAATCGACCGAATAGACTTCCTGAGTGTGTTCTTCGTAAGATCTCAGCGGTGTGCGTCGGGGACCTTCGATGTCCCATAGTTTGATGGAGCCGTCACCGCTCGCTGAGATAAGGAAACCATCGGCTTCTTCACTCCAAGAACAGTCGAATAATCCATTACTGCTGTCGAAATATGCACGAGGAACGATCCTACCGACCGCGGGATCGATATCCAGCACGTACTGACGACCATTACCGATGATACCGAAATGTTGCGAAGTTGCGCAGGCGAGTCTGCGTCCATCGAAAGGACTCCATTCCACCTGCAAGCAGGGGTGTTAAAGTAAGCTCTTAAGGATCGTGTTCGCGATACAACGAACCGAATATCCGCTAAAGTCAGTCTTGAAAGTGACCATCTTTGAAGACAACCAGATCTGCTGCTGATCTTCTCAGCTGCTTTTCCTGTCGCCCACTTTAACTATTGACTTTTTTAACTTTAATACTGTGGTCACTTCCAACGATACCTTGTTTATCTCTCTATCTATCTATTGTGAATTCTATCTATCTATCTATATATATATATATATAAAAGGTGTTGGAATAAGAATCAAGTTGAGAGCTCTCGAGAGGAGCTGTGGTTTCGTTCTCTCTCTTTTTTTAAAACTGTTTCAATTCTCTCAATTGTTCCAACGAAGGACTCTTTCTTCATATATATGTGATCAAGTCAACCGTTTTAGATAACCCCGAAGAAGAAGGAGAAGAACAAGAACACATCTTCTTATTATTCTTATTATTATTATAGACCCTTCATTGGTATTGATTTTTGTACAAAGATCTCGCAAGTCAGCGTCGTGAATCACCAAACATCAGGATTAATCAGGATGATGTTAACTTCATCTTCTACCGTTCGATGACTGGAAGATCTTACTCGTTCACAAGAGGGAAGTTAGTTATTCATTTATCGTCAGAGTACTATTGGTATTATCAGGATTATTATTTTCTTCCTCGGGCTCTGAAACCAGGGTGATTTCGTTCTCTCCTTCAGGTTCAACTTGATCTGTTGGTGGATTCTCCACGACAGGATTTGCTGGTTGTGCAAGTGGTCTCCGCGATGAGATACCCAAGAGATTCTCTAACTCGAGCTGTGGTAAGAAGAAACCTTCGTGAGATGAGAGATCAATAAAAACATGTTCTCTGAGAGAATTACCTCGATCTCGTCTTCGAGTTTTGAGTAATCACCAACATTTCTGATTATTTCCGTCCCACTACCTATGTTCGTCCAACAAGAATACCAATTCGTCCAACATCGAAGGTTAGGATTCACAACGGGTTGTGCAACTGGAAGAGCATCCTGTTTATCTTGGCTTTCTTGTTCGTGCACATCCATTTCTACAAAAAAAAAAAAAATGCGACAAAGATGTGAATGTCAACTTGAAAGAAGATAATATGTGTGTCTCTATATGATGTTCACAAGAACTAACTGGATATAGAGATGAGAGATGAGAGAGGTTGCTTGTGGTGTTTGAGTTGTGATTGACAATCTTTTTTTTCAAAAACCCAACAATCAACAATCTTTTCTTTCTTTCTTCAAAAATAACTTAAGTTAATAACTTGATTATAGATATATATATATAACAAGAAAATAGTAAAAAAATAATAAATCAAGAAGAGATGTATTAAAAGATCACTAATGTGATATTTTAAAAAAAAAAAACTATCCTAATATTCTAGTAGTTTGTGATATATCATTTAAGCTTCAACAGTTCTCTGCTTAAGTGTTATCTTATCTCCAAGACTAAGTGCTATTCCTTGTGTTTTACTTCTTATACGAATGTATCCTCCTAACTTGCCATCGGGTTGTTTCTCAATGCAAATATTGGCTAATGCATCCTCACCTGTGGTGAATTAATAACCTTAATTATACATTATTAAACAAAGCTTACCAAAAATACTTTTTGCATAAAGATTTGCAGCAAGGAATCCACTTTCACCATCCAAAGATGCTTGTGGTGTCAAGCACTTCATATTCGTAGATCGAATGATATGATTCAAAAAGTCAATCACAGAACTAAGGAAGAACAAATAAGATTCCATTAAATACTCCAAATATTCTAATGAGAAACTTACTTTATCGTCGTGTTAACTGCAACTTTGTTTTCCCATTCAAATTCAGCCCACATTGTTCGGAATTGCACATCAGTACAGCTTGCTGGAGATATATAATCCATAATGTCAATGTGTATATCATTAAGAATTACGATGTTCTTGTCAGATGTACTTGGTTTTCCTGCAATATCATAGACAATGTTTCCAAAGATAATGCCAGTTTCCGTTGAAGATACCTTATTATTATTTCATTTGGTTATAAAACTATATAAAATGTTATTTTGAAATAAACCTTAATACTGGCTTTGATTTGTTTCCTATCGTGTGGGCCAATAGAATAATTTTGTGGTCTTTCACATAATTTAAGATCTCCAAGAGTTGCAAGTTCAAGACTTACATTTTGAAGAGTATCTCCCGTTTGATTTATAATCAATACATCTATGAGTATGAGTATGAATATGAATTAAAAAACAAAAACAAAAATACAAAGAACAAGAAATTTACCAAGTACAATGTCATATTGATGAACTCCAACATAGGCTTCAGCATAAATGGGATCAGAAAAACCAGTTAATTGGAAGATTTTATTTAATCTTTTCTCAGCACTATCCTTTTCTCCATATCCAGTAGCTCTTGTTAAGTCAGATTCAACTTATTATAATATAAATTATTAAATCATATTAATTAATAATAAAAATAAAATTACCTTCATCTCCAATATCCTCTTGACCAATATTATGTTTCGTATTGAGTTGACGGATCTTAAGTAAATCATCAGCTTGAACAGCAACATCTATAGGCTAATAAAATGTTATTATTGTAAGTATATTATTATTTTATAGAAATAAAAGATTATTACTTTTTTCAAAGCTTCTGTCTTTAGAGCTTGTTGCTCGGTAAGCATTGAATTGAATGAATCACGGCCACCAGAGAGGAAAACAGATTTGATGAGTTCGTTTGGTTCTGACAATGTCTTAATACACAGACAAACTCTTTCATATGCATCGAGATCCATAGTTTGAGGAGTCAGAGTTGATTTACCAAGACGAAGGATAGATGTCAATATCAATAATATCTAGGTATCAACCAGGTTTAATGATTTAATAAATAAAAATAATCTTACAATACATACTTCAGCAGTAAATGAATGTTTAAGAGCAGGATTAACTTGGAGTTCATTTAATCGTAAAACTAATTTGGTTAATGTCGTACCAACGATGGAACCAAGGAAGAAATCACCACTTAATAACAGAGTTCTCAATGTGAGATTTCCATCTATTTTCACTGATGTAGAAGTTACATCTATAAGAGCACTTTGTGTTGCATAAGTTCCTTAATATTTTATTATTAGAAAGAATATTATTCCAAAAATAAAAAAATGTTTTTTTTTTTTTTTTTTACCGTCTGCAAGAATACGAGTAACAGCTGAATGAGTAAGAGGATGGGGTTTTGTTTCATGTGTTTCTGTTTCCTTAATTAAATAATATTAGATGGTCAAAGGAAATAACACAAATGTTGAATTGAATACCTCAGTTTGTTCTAAAAATGGAGTGTCACCAAGAGATTCCTTGATCGTAGTGAAAGCAAGATCAATATCCTCTGTAGTAATAGAAAATTCACCAATGACCCACAATGCAGCACGGTATACTTTAGCAGACTTAATTTGACTAACGGATTGAAGAAGTCTCCGAAGTATAGCTTGACGTAGATCACTATAGGTACCGATCACTTCTCTATTTATATAATAATGAAACGTTTTATTAAGGTGAGTAATGAGTATCATACTAGCTTGAATGTAACTAACCTAACAAAAAGAATTACGTCAACTGCAGAAGCAACGTTGCTATCTCCAAGGAAGTCCAGGAGAACATGTACGACATTACTAGCAACATCAGGAAATTTAACTGCACAAGAATGGATGGCTTGTACGAGCAATTGTCTATATTCTGCAGCCTAAGTAGTTGGAAGATAAAACTTTCAGTACTTTTAAAGAAAAATAAATAAAAATTCACCTTATCTTCTTCTTGGGATTGAGTCTTATTGATCTCTTTCTTTAATACAAGGATTATTTCATCTATATTGCGAGGAGAAACTAGATCTAAAGCAAAGTCTAACGTTTTCTTACGAATATCCATGCTGGGACTATTTATTTTATTTTTTTCAAAATTAGTACGTAATGTCATATTCTTATTATTTTTTTTTTTAAATAGTTAACCTAGCGAGAGCTCTCATTACGTCAAGTAATAATTCTTGTAATACTTTGGTATGGCGTTGTTTGAGATCTAATAAGCGATCAAGTACGATCATCTTAACATTGTTATCACTTTGCTATAATTTATTGTGTTAATATAAATAGATTCAACTAAGAGAAAGAAGAGAAAAATATTTTCACAAACATTACAAAGTAGATCTATAAAAGCAGCAGCAGCAGCTTTGATCGAACCGGAAGCAGATGAAAGAGAAACAAGAGCATTGGCACACTCAAAACGAACTCCGGGAGAAGCTGAATTAAGCAATGAAAACATACATCTCATGTATTTTGACTAGGAGGAATAGATTAGATAACTTGATATCAAGAATTTTCGAAGGATTGCATTCTTACCTTCTCAGCAGGATTGGTCTTGCTAACTTTTTTGATGAGCTCGATGATCGCATATTGAAGAACATCAGCAAAGCTTGCAACCTGATCGAGCGCGGTAGAGAGATAATCGACGGCTTTATCTTGGGCGCTCATGCATAACATGAGAAAAGCATTTCGCTTGCAAGAAGGATCCCCTTCTTGTTGAAGGAAGTTAGCGATGACATCTGGTGCGTCTGGACAAAGGTGCTCAAAATCCCTGTAGATACAGTAAAGAGCCAAAACGGCGTTTCTGCGCACATAGGAATGTCGATGTTCGAGATTCGAGCGGACATTAGGTAGAAGGGGCTCGAGTACCTCAGGTTCTTTGAGTTTACAGATATAACGCAGAGTACAACCTCGGATGTACTCATTAGCGTGCGAAAGATTGCCAAGGAGGCCATTACTATTATATTAATAAGAAGTAATTAGCAAGAAGGAGAAAAAAAATATATATATATATATATATAAAAACTAACCAGACTAAGATCATTTCAGGTAATAGTTTACCATCTGGTGATTTTTTCTCTACAACTTCCCAGTAGATCAGCGTGAGCTTCTTCAGGGCATGATCGCGTGTCGGTATGATAAAACGAATAACCGACATTAAGAGTTGTGGTAGTTTCTCGCCATTGAGCAGTAACAAGATCGTTCGTTTCATAGCGATGATTTTGTCCTCGATCGAGCCACTTTCAAGTTGAGTGCGTAATTCGTTAACATTAGGAGGTTCTCCTTTTTCATAATGGATCAAAATCGTACATGGTTTATCGGTCATAGTGGTAATCTTTTCTAACTAATAATATTAAAATTAAAATGAGCTTTTGTTTTGTTTTTTTTTGAACAATCCACACCCAAACCAACACCAACAACAACGGTGAACACTAGGACCTAGATTATAAGGAGAAAGAGAGAGAGAGAGAGAGGTGGTGGTGTTGAGTTGAAGTGGTTGTTGCCACGTCCTCTTCTATTGAACTCATCAATGAGTTTCACTTGAACAACTCCAATCAAGTGATCTATAATTAAGAAGAAATATAAAACTTATCATTATCAAAGAATAATAAGAAGGATATAATAGTTATAGTTATAGTTATTTTATATTAGTTTGATATTATATTCAATAAGCTTCTTAATATTCTAAAAGAAAGTTCTTAATATTTAAACAATAAAAAAACCAGCAATTTTCCATAACAACAAACCTTCAAGTTCCTTACCCTCTCTTCATCTCTCACACTCACTCACTCACTCTCTCAATATAATAATACCTTTACCCACCAAAGCAGAATACTTTGGAGCAAAGTTCTTGCTTGTTATTCCCTTCTCTATTGTCCTCCTCTATTCCTTCTGTAAATCGATATCGATAACCAAAGGAGGATGCGCAAGGTGTTATCGATAACATAACTCCTCTTCTCGTCGTCGAACAACATGTCGCTCCATTTATGGTTAAGCTTTATTTCAAAAGTCAAGTCTGGAGAGCTTTCTCCTAGCGATATTCGTCATCGTGTAGAAGTAAACCTCGATGCCACAATGCCCTGGGACGAGTTTCTCACCCTTTGTCGCGAACATTGTGGTGGTCGCATAATTCGGGTCTTGCTGAACCGTCAAGCGAGTATAGAAGTAACGAGTACCGACACTTTCGAGAATAACGATGTCGTTGTCGTCGAGATCGAGCCTGAGACAGAGCAATCGAAAAATATCAGGCGCTCGCGCTCGCCACGAAGTTCGTACCATCAACCGATGCGTCTTCAATCAACCGGTGCCTCCCCCAATACGACCACGAATGTCTCGCCCCAGCCTTCTCCTATGTCTTCACCCCGTGAACACTCATCTCAGATCTCGTCCGACACTCCGGGAATAAATAGAACCAAGCAAACCGACACCGAAGAAGATACAGAAAACCTATCGACTATTCCTTCTGATGGGGAAGACTACGAGGAAGATGAATCGCAGGGCAGCCTCTCGCGTAGCATGCGCCTCCCTGCTTCCAAAGTACGCTCTTTCATGCGTTACTTATCGAGACCCGTCAGTATGAAGACCCCACGAAACTCTTCCGAACGCGACATATTCAATTTCGGTAATCCGCCCGCTAATCCTCAATTGCGTCAAACTCTCAGTGGAGCTACTGCCTCTCGTCAAAGTGTACATTCCCCTCCTGGTTCTTATATTGCTAACTCTCGTTATTTAAAATTATTACGAGATGCGCGTGTTCGTCGTCGAGGTATAGATTGATCAATACTATTTTATTTATTTTTTTAAGAAATATATATATATTAAACATTCATCTACTTATAGAAAAAGTAAAGTTAAAGATATGTGTGATGGGAATATTTTCTGAAGATCATCAGAATGCAACGAGTCATTATCTTTCTACTTATGAGAAGAGACGAGAGAAAGGCAAGGTATGTGTTATAACATATCATATTCTAGAATATATATATATCACGCAAATATATGTAAATCTAATACTATTCTAAAGGCTATTTCTAAAACAGCTTCAAGTTTATTTATACATGATCTTACAAATTCATCTGATCCTTCAGCCCTTGAAGAACCTACCTTTCCTTTTCTATCTTTTGATACAGCAACATTATCTCAAGTGGATTGTGCTTATAACTCTGTTGCTGCAGTATATGGTGAATATTAAATTTCAATAAAATAAATTTAACTGGTTACCATATTAGAACAAGGATTCACTGCAATATATGGAGCCAAAGAACTTTGTAAAACAATTTATTGTGGTAATAGTGAGATGCCGGTTGACTTTCATTCTGCATGCAAGATTCAAAGTCTTAAAGATGTTAAAAAAATAAGGTAATTAAAAGCTAGTTTTATAAAACTCTCTTTTTTTTTTTTTGTTTTTTTGTTTTTTTTTTGTTAACAAAATTATTATTAGTTGTGGCAATGCAAATTTTGCTGCGTTAACGAAACAGTGGGAAGTATATGCATGGGGGAAACCACATACTCGTGACGGAGATCCCTGGCAGAGCATTTCGATCGATCAAACAATGACCAGAGCTACACCACCAGCTCGAGTAGAAGGACTTGCAACAAGTACGCGATCCTTCCCTATTGATGTCGTGTGCGGTGATGGTTTCACGGTTGTTCTAGTCGCTGATTTCTCAGCTTGTAAAGACTCCAATATTGGACCAGAACATATCGCAACGACCCCTTCTTTAAAGAAAACCGATCAAACTATTCGCATTCCTGCAAACGAGGAAATTGCAATCGAAGAAGATAGATGGAAGACTTCTATCTTTGCTTGGGGTGTCAATCATAAGAGTCAATGTGCAGTGAAGGCTTCTCCGTGGGTAGAGCATCCAACTAATGTCCAGGGGTTGGATATGGCTCACATTACTAGCATAGCTTGTGGAAGCAGTCATATGATCGTGTTAAGTGATCGTGGATATCTTTATGCTTGGGGTTGTAATGAGTATGGACAATGTTGTGGTAATCTCAGTGAAAAGATTATCAAAAAACCTCAACTCGTAGAAATCCCCGATCCGAATCCGATAAAGGTAGTAGCGTGTGGGTGTTCTCATAGTGCCGCATTAAATATCAAGGGGGAGGTAAGAATCAAATGTTTAATGTAGAACTCAACAGTAACTTTTTTTTTTTTCTTTCTCTATTTTATTAGTTATATACATGGGGAGACAATAAATATGGTGAATTAGGAAGAAAAGTTACAAAAACTGGATTACCTAGCCTTGTTCGCAAATTGGTAGGTCAATTTATTACTCATATATCTTGTGGTCCATACAGAACAGCTGCATGCACGGGTTTGTTAAAAACATTTATACTACATATGGATTATAAAAAAAAAAAATGACTAACAGTGAATTTCAGATACTGGAGATGCTTATGTATGGGGTAGATTGGCTGGAAATAATTTCGTACAGCATTCCGACGAACCATGTTTATTACGCCTCTTGCATGCTAGACACTTTTATGTTACGAAAATATTTTGTGGCGTTACTCATTTCACAGCTGTACAAGATCTCATACTAAGCGACGTGCTCAAACAACTAGTGCATGAGTTAAGCACCACGTCCTTACCAACGACAGGGTCAGCATCGCCGTTAGTCATCGCGGAAAATATGGTGACGGCTCGTCGTAAATTACAGGAAATCCTTTTGGAAGAATCGATCGGTGCAAAAGCGAGCAACGTCAATTCTCACCCAGAAAAATTACATCACATAGAGTTAGAAAATCATCACTTGATAGATATTCCTGAGGCAATCACCAGTCTGGCCGAGATGATCTCGAGTTTAAACCTTTCGCGCAATACCATGCGGCAACTCACGAATATTGACCGCTTCATAGTACTGACGGCTTTACTCCTTCATGATAATCGATTGGCTCAACTGCCTCCCGAAATAGGAAAACTTCAATTATTGCGCAAGCTGGACGTATCGTCGAATCAATTGACAGAACTTGCCTTCGAGATAGGGGCGTTGAAGAGACTTACTCATCTGTTGGTTGCAGACAACAAGCTGAACTCTTTGGTGGAATCGATAGGACAAATAGCTTCTCTTACGGTGCTTGACGTTTCGAATAATAATCTCAACTCTCTTCCCAAACAACTGGGCTCGTTGCCGCTCAAGCTTTTTAAAGTTTCAGGAAATCCGTTAAAGAACGCACCGCAAGAGCTGCTTATCGCACGCAATCCTTCTGCAGCCATTTTGTCTTGGTTCCAGGCGCTGTCTCAAGGCACGAAGCCGTGCTATCGTGCGAGATTGATGGTCGTAGGGGAAGAAGGTGTCGGCAAAACCACTCTCCTCCACTCGTTGCGCAACGACAAGAAGGTGAGCCAAGCAACGAAAGATCCATCGTCGAACGCCATCGATATCGAAGTCTGGAAGATCGAATGCATCACCGGAAGCAATCGGGTCGAACTGGTGTTCAACACCTGGGACTTTGCAGGACAGGAGCTCTTTTTCATCACCCAGCCTTTCCTTTCGGTGCGTGCGATTTACGTGGTGGTGTTCAACGCCACGGATCCCAATCCCAGCAAACTTGCGCTGTGGCTAAAGTCTATGGACTCGAAGGCGAACTTGCCGATCCTCTTAGTAGGAACGCACAGCGAGCACCGCATGTGCACATCCATGTATCTCGAAGGATTAAAGCAGCAACTGATGCAGCAGTTCGGGAGCAACTATTCCAGCATAGTGGGCGTGTCGTTCGTCAGCAGCAAATCGGAGAGGAGTATCGAAGAGTTGAAGCAAAAACTGGTGGAGATCGCTTTTGCTCAATCTTACATGGGACAGGAGTTTCCGAAGAGCTACTTGCTACTCGAAGAGCAAGTCATGGTCGCTCGGAAGATCAGCATGCCGCCTACTATTACGTGGGAGGAATGGGAAAAGATGAGCGAACAAAGCGGCATAGCCGGAGCAGACTTGATCCAGGCCACCGCTTTTCTGCACGAATTGGGCGTGCTGGTGCATATTAACGAGCGAGGGAGGCGACTCAACGAGATCATCATTCTGGACCCCTTCTGGGTGGCTCAAGCCATCGCCGGCGTGATCGCGGCGAAGAACACGAGAGTTCGCAACGGATTGCTGCTGTCGAAGGACTGGCCCGCGATCTGGAAGCCACCGCAGTTCCCACCGCATATGTACGAGCTTCTCGTCAGCATCATGGCAGCCTTCGAGATCCTGTATCCTTTGAATCTCTCGCAGCCGACGTACGACGCCGGAGGCGAATACACCTACTGTCTCATCCCCGGGCTGCTCAGCGAGGATACCCCCAAGAATCTGCTGGACGTGTGGCCGAAATTCGAGAACAAACCCAAGCTGGCTCGGGTCCTGCAGTTTGGATACTGTCCCTACGGGTTCTTCAGCAGACTGCTGACGAGAGTGCTGCACTTGGGAAAGGCGCTCACTCACTGGCAGAACGGGATGGTGATGAGCCTGGAACACGAGGCTCTCATGGCAAAGGCGTTCATCGAATTCGTTCCCTTCGGCGAAAAGCCAAAGCTCAAGCTGGAAGTGCGCGGCGCGGCACTCGGCCGCTGGATGCGCGTGCTGATGCAGATCATCAATTCGTTGATCGAAGGGTTCGGAAAGAAGATGACGGTGGAACGCTACGTCGTGTGCTCGCACTGCTTGTCGATCAAATCGTTCAACCCTTATATGATCCCGCTGGACGAATGCGTGATGGCGGTGTCCGACCGGAAGGCCTTCATTTACTGCAACGGGTTCATGCCCGTTCTGCTTCACGAATTGGTTCCCGAATTCGCGATGGCGGACATCCCCAGGATCGAGTTCAACACCGTTCATATCGAAAAGCAGATCGCAAAGGGTGGCTTCGGACTGATCTTCAAGGGAACGTGGCACTCGGAACAAGTCGCCGTCAAACAACTGATCCCGAACCAAGAGGAGCTAGAAGATCCCATCCAAAAGATCACCGACCTCTGCAGCGAAGCGTGGTTCCTCAGCTGTCTCAACCATCCTAATATCGTGAAGCTAAAGGGAGTGTGCATCGACCCGTTCGCGATCGTGACGGAATTCGTTCCTTACGGCGACCTCTATCATTATCTCCAGGACGAAGCCGGCCCGCTGGAGAGGCCGCTGGCCCTGCGATTTGCGATAGACATCGCCAACGGGATGCGGTTCCTGCACGGCCTGTTTCCGCCTTTCATCCATCGAGACTTGAAGAGCCCCAACGTTCTCCTTGCTTCGCTCGACGCGAGCCACCCCGTCTGCGCTAAAGTGAGCGATCTCGGCATCGCGAGCATCGCGGCCAGCAGCATGAAAGGCGGGGGGGACATCTATAGCGATTGGCAATCTCCCGAAGTGCAGAACTTGCAGGAATACACGGAGAAAGCCGACGTCTACTCGTTTGCCATGATTCTGTGGGAACTCTTTACGAGAAAGAAACCCTTCGATGAGTTCGATTTCAAATCGATATTCATGAAGCGCGACGCTATCTACAACGGCCTCCGACCTACGATCCCCGACGACGCTCCGCTCCTCTATACGAACCTGATCGAAGACTGCTGGGATCACGAACCTACCCACCGTCCATCGTTTGAAGTGATTCTCGATCGTCTCGTATTAATGGAAGAGCAGTTCGTCTCAAACGAAGAAACCGATCGGGAGCTCGACAGTTTACAAGTGGTGGAGGACACGAACGAAATCAACAGCGACGGCAAATCATCTTCGACTCTGGGTATCGCACGCAGAGGAAACGAAACTGCACAAAGGAAGATCACCAAAGGCCATGAAAACAGCAGCACTACTTCCGATGACTTAAGAATGAAAGCCCTGTACGTTGCGCGTTATTACAAGCGACTGACGCCCCTGCTCTCTCATTCGGGATCTGAGGCCATAGTGCAGTTGCTGGTAACCGAGGAGCACGTGTGGAGCGCTTGTGAAGATGGCTCGATCGCCATCTGGAACAGTCTCTGGAAAGACCATAAATGCGTGATGGAAGTAAGGAAGCATAAGGCAAGCATCACGTCGATGACTCAAGCTGGCGACACGGTCTGGGCGGCGAGCAAGGATGGCACGATATCGATCTGGGATAAATCGTCTTTCAAGTATAAACGCACGATCGAGATTCCAGGGAAAGACACCGTCAACTGTATGATCACTGCAAACGACCAGATTTGGGCTGGCTGCAGAAAGTTGATCTTCGTATGGAATCCGGAAAACTGCAAGGTGTCTAAAGAGATCTTTCTAGGAGCAGCCGCGCTCTCGATGCTTCGATATGGATCCACGATTTGGGTAGCAACCGATATTAGTCTCTTAGAGCGATGGAGTATAGACTCTCACAAGAAACTAGACTCTGTCCAGGTCGAAGCTGCGATCTCGTCTATGGTTGTCGTCGATAATTTCATTTGGGCTGGTACCGTAACCGGCAAGATCCTGGTTTACGATGCCGAAACCGTGGAATGCTTGAATAAGATCGATAATCTTTACGGAAAGCGCATGAATATTGTCCTTCAACTTGTCTCCATGGGTCCTTATGTTATTTCTGCACATAAAAGTGGTAGTGTTGTGATTTGGAACAAGTATCAACATGAACCTGTGCAAGAATGTATAGATGAAGAACATGTAACAGAAACTATTTCAACTATTAGTATCATTCCTACCTATGGCTCAAATCGTCTTCAACTATGGTGTGGTCGTATTTCAAGATCTATTTCAGTTTGGATCGTTGTTATTGTATCATCAAGTGTTGTAAGTTCCCTTAAGAATGCAAATCAAATTCCTGCTTTTATTATTGAAAATTTGTGGGGAGGTTAATATAATATATATATTCATTTTTTTTTTTTATTAATTATTAATTCTTACATTTCTTTTTTTAAATAACAATAGAATCATTAGCAGCTCATACAGGTCCCGATCAAGGTATTAATGCATCAGCTTTTCTCAACAATTCTTCTTCTGCATTATTAGATATAGGAAATAATAATAGTGGAAGTTTTGGAAAACAATCTAATAGTATAAGTTTGCGTTCATTAGCTAGAAGCAATACGAGTAGAGTACGCGACGATTCATCTAATGGAGACGTGAGATATCTCATTATTTATTTATTTATGGAATGAATATATTCATTATACAATTAGGGAGCAAGAGAAGTATCAGTTTGTAGACATGCATTTGGAACTAGTATTTCAAATCTTGATATGAATCTATCTACAAGAGAAAGACAAGGAGATCCAAATGCAGATTGTTTCTTTGTGGAAGTTAGTGCAGCACAAGCAATCATCGGAATTGCGGATGGTATGAATTGGGGTGTAAAGGCTCGTCAAGCTGCAGTGACTGCATTAGCTTGTGCTCGTAAATCGATTCATAAAAGTATTAATGATCTTAAATCCTTACAACCAACCATTCAAGTAAAAAAAAATTGTTAACCAAATATATAACAAATAATATTTAATAATGTTTATCATTAATAGGATTTCGGGAATATAATTGTTAAAGCATTTAATAATGCTCAAGAAGTAGTTTTATCTAATGAATCTTGTGGTTCTACTGATATGTGTATTGGAATTGTTTGTCATATTAAAGCAATCAAGTAGGGATTTTTTTATTTATTTTTTTATCAATATATAGATATGGTTATGTCTTACATGTAATTACAAAAAATTATAATAGCGATATAGAACCATCATGGGGATTTATATGCGGAAGTATAGGAATGAACGCCGTTTATTGTTGGGCATCTCGAACAGCAAAAGTCATAGAAATCACTAAATCGAAAAATAATGAGTATCTCGGAAAGGATGGAGATTCATCGGTGAAAACATTAAATCCCCTATTGTATTTCTATCCATGCCACGAAGGAGATATCATATTCTTGACAACTGATGGTGTATACTTGAATCTCGATCCTGAGATACTCAAAAGTTCTCCTTACTGGCTTGGTCTTCCTTTTTCAGAGTGGACGCATGGCAATACCTTTTCGGCAGAATTGATTGAATTAAAGAAGAAGCAGTTTACTCAAGATGTATTTAACTATCTCATCGGTCAACAAACGACAGCACAACAACTCAGCGAACGAATAATCGAGTTTACGCACAATGTAACGCAAGAGAAACGTGCGATGCTCGAGAAACAATCCATGATTTCCACGCAATCCAAACTTTCTCGGAAAGATGCCACGCTACTGCGAAACTCCATCAAGGCATTGAGAGGCAAGCTTGATCATGCCACATGTGTCAGTGTGCGAGTTGGACGGTTCGTCCGCTCTTTGGAAAATAGTCAAACTCAGGTTCTTGAAAGACCACACTCCTCCACGGTTTCGTTCCATGGTCAAGCGATAGGCAGCTTAAGGGGATTTCTTCCTGATCACTATCTTGCCAAGGAGGGTCATCTTAGTCATGGAGTTTCTATTTCTAATTGGAAACCACGATGGTGTATCCTCAACGAAAATCACATAAATATATTAAAGAAACCTAAGGTGAAGCAAAAAAAAAAAAAAAAATATGAGATTCTTTGGAAAAACTTATCAAAACGAATTTAGGATAAAAAACCGGTAGCAGTAGTACTACTCAATGCTGGGTGTCAAGTTATAACATGTGCTGCTGAATTTGATTTTGTTGATAAGAGTGGGAAACGTAAGAAACATTTGAGACAAAACGTATTTGGTATTATAGAAATGGATAACCGCATCACATATCTTCAAGCTGTAAGCACGGCAGAACGACAAGAATGGACAAATGCCATCCTTAATAATATCAATCTATCTGTCAAGAATACTCTTAACAAAAAAAGTTAATTGAATATCAAAAAAAAAAAAAAAAAAAAAAAATTGGGAAAATCAATTGTATGTATTATTTTA
>JADMIO011006437.1_pt1 | contig 15285 bp, 14 predicted proteins | sample 8958161 | NCBI WGS metagenome assembly JADMIO01 (sample SAMN16585339, study PRJNA669376) | soil metagenome | isolation source: Crop rotation soil | place: USA: Cullars Rotation, Alabama | collected 2011
GAGCCTTCTCCCTCTCCCCGCTTGCGGGGAGAGGGTCGGGGTGAGGGGCCGCGCTACCACCGGCGCCGCAACCGCGCGGCCGCGCCAAGCAGCAACGCGAGCGCGAGACCGAGCGTCCGGTCGACGGGCCCGCCGGCGACGGCGCAGCCCCCGCTGGACGGCGACGTCCCCGCGGCCCCGGTCCCCACCGCGCCCGCCGTGCCCGCTGCGCCTCCGTTGCCGGCCACGCCCGTCGGTGGTGGCGCGGTCCCCGCCGTGCCGCTCACGTCGCCGCCGGCCGTGCCCGCCGCGCCCGTACCCGTCGCGCCCGCGGCTCCAGAAGCCCCCGCGGCGCCCGTGGGTGACGGGCCCGTGTCGGGCGTCGCGGCGGCATCGCTGGCCGGGCCGCCGGTCTCGGCGGCGGCGTCCGTCGCTCCGCCATCGCGCGCCGGCTCGACGGCGGGCTTCGCCGCGCCGAGGATGCTCGGGTCGTAGGTCGCGCCCATCGAGACCTGCACCATCGTGATGCGCACCTTGGTGGGCGTGACGAGATCCTTCAGCTCGGGGAAGTTCGTGATGTGGCCCGAGCCGCTGCCGTTGACCGTGTAAACGAGGTCCACCTGCTTGACCCCGCGGTCCCACTGGATCGTCGCGTTGTTGTAGAAGGTGTGCATGTCGACGTCCTTCTCGTAGACGCCGACCGACTTGTAGTAGTCCGTGTAGGGGCAGCCGTACTCGCCGACGTTCGCGACGTAGCAGAGCGCCCAGCCCGCCTGCTGCGTCCCGGGCGGCTTCTCGAGCACCTCGGCGCGGATGTGGACCTTGCCGTCGCGATAGTCGACGGGGCTCATCCAGTTCGTCGGGCGCTGCTTGTTGAGCCAGTTGCCTTCGTTGACGTAGTAATGCGACTTCGAAGGGCGCGCGTTGACGGCGTCGTCCCACGTGTACGTGAACGTCGCGTCGAACAGCACGAACTGCTCGGCGCGGCTCTCGGCCGCCAGGAACGTCAGCAGCGCGCCCACGGTCAGGGCGGCGAGCCACAAATGCCGCTTGCGGCTCCGGGAGGGGCGGTGGTCCATCGTCCTTCTAGTCGCGCCCGCCGAGGGCGATCGATCACCGGGCGGATCTCACGTAAAATGCCGGCCCTGAGACCGATGCCGCACCGTTCACCGCACGGTTTCTGGGCCCTTTGCGGGTTGGTTGTCGTGGCGGGCTGCGCCACGAGCGAGGGCGCGGCCGAGCCCACGCCGGAGGCGCCCGGCGCGACGGCCATGCCGACGCCAACGAAGAAGCGCGGCGCGGCACCGCCGGCCGCCGCCGCGACGAACGAGGATGACGACGAGGACGACGACGGGAAGGGGAACGTTGAGCGCAAGCCCGCGGTCGCGGCGGCACCAGCGCCCGCGCCCGTCGCGTCCGCGGCGGAGCCGCAGAGAAAGACGGCGGCGGATCCGTTCGGTGACGTGGGGTTCAAGGAGGTCAACGAGAAGGACTGGCTGGCCAACATCCGCGAGAAGATCGCGCAGCAGGAGAAGGTCGCGCCCACCGAGGTCCGGCTGTCGCCCGGGATGTTGCGGGCGGCGTATGTGCGTTCGCCGGCCGTCGTCGCGCCGAAGCCGGGCCGCCGCGCCGCGCTCCGCCGGCACGAGATCGTCGTCGTCGACAACCAGGGCCGTCGCGTCGCGACGTTTCGCGCCGTGGCCGCCGCGCACGGCGACGAGCCGCCGAAGGATCTCCGCTTCCTGTCGGACGAGCGGCTCGTCTACGAGGTCGTCGAGCCGCCGCCCGCGGCCGACGCGCCGGCCCCCAAGGCCGTCGCCGCCAAGGGCCGGCGACCGGCGAAGCGCCCCGCCTCGTCGGGCAAGCGGCTCGTGGTCGCGAAGTCCGCCAAGCCCGCGAAGCCCGCGCGCGCCCTTCCGGTCGCGGTCGCGCCCGGCCCCCCTCCGCGAACCTTCGTCATCCAGCCGATCGCGGCGCGCTCTCGCCCCATCCGCTGCCAGGGCGTGCACTTCACGTTCTCTCGCGAACGCGATCGGCTCGCGTTCGTGGCGGGTCAACCCGAGTCCGGGTTCGTCGCGGTCGACGGCGCCCAGGTGTACCCGCGCCGCGGGCGCACCGTCGTGGCCAGCGCGCCCGCGTGGTCGAAGGACGGACACAGCCTGGCCTTCTTGGAGGCGCACCCCGCGCACCCCGCGCGCCTCGTGCTCGTCGCCGAGATCGACAACGCGACGGGCGACACGACGTGGGATCTGCCGCCCACCGTGGCGCTCGACGGCGCGCTGGTCTTCTGGGCCGGCACCGGCAAGCTCGTCGTCGGCAAGACGGCGACGCGCCCGCTCTTCGCGGCCTCGTTCGACAAGGAGATGCCAGGGGCGCGCTGAGGGCCTCGCGCTGGCCTTCGGGCTGGCCCCCTAGGCTGCCCCTCTCACGATTCGTCACAACTCGCAGTTGGCCGCTCTCTCCGGTCGCAGGGCGAGGGGGACGGGGCCGCGCTCGGGCCGCGCCCCCAGCCCTCACGCCCCGCGATCGGAGAGAGCGGGCGATTCCGCCTCGCCACCGGGGACATCGTGGTCTGCCGAGATGTGACGAATCGTGAGAGGCTGCCCCTAGGCTTCGATGCCCGTGAGGCTGGCGGTGACGGCGCTGGCGCCGGTGCCGAAGGACGTGAGGGGCAGGCCGGCGGCCTTGAGGACGCTGAGCAGCGCCAGGTTCGTGTTCTCGCCGCTCGACTTGTAGTGGACGCCCGGGTACTTGAGGAAGCCGCCGCCGCGGCCCGCGACGAGCAGCGGGTAGTTCGTGATGGTGTGGGCCTTGCCGTCGGCGACGTCGGAGCTCGCGTAGATGACGGTGTTGTCGAGGACGTTGCCCGCGCCCTCGGAGATGCCCTTGAGCGCGACGAGCAGGTGCGCGAAGCACTGCATCGTGAACACGGTGCACGCGTGCACGAGCGGCTGGTCGCCGGGCTCGTCGTGCGTCATCGCGTGGTGTCCGTCGGTGGCGTTGACCTGCCAGAACAGCGTCTCGTTCGTGCCGCCCGAGTACATCATCGTCGCGACGCGCGTGAGGTCGCACGCGAACGACAGCGCGATGAGATCGGCCATGGCCTTGGTGCGCTCCTCGACGAGCTCGTGGTTGCTCTTGTCGGTGAAGGCAACCGGCTTCGCGGGCAGCGCGCACGACTTCGAGGGCGGCGGCGCCGCCGGCGTCGACGTGAGGCGGTTCTCGATGCTGCGCACGTTGGCGAGGTGCTGATCGAGCCGCACCTTGTCGGCGGCGCTGGCGCGCCCGCGCAGGGCCGCGATGTCGGGCAGCACGGCGTCGAGCACGCTCTTGCGCAGCGCGAGCGTCGCGTCGACGACGGGCGTGGGCGTCGCGCCCCCGGCGGTGGCCGGCGGCGTGAAGCCCGTGAACATGCGGTCGAAGACCTTGGCCGGATCGTAGAGCGGCGGCAGGGGGCTGTCGGGCCCGGTGTGAGACAGGTAGTGCAGCGTCGTGCCCTCGGCGCCGTTCACGCGGCTCGAGACCCCGACCTCGAGCGACTTGAACTTCGACGTCATGCCGACCGCGTTGGCGACGATCTGGTCCAGGCTCGGCCCCCCGAACGTCGACTTGAAGGGCGCCGTCCCCTTGGGCTGCACGACCAGCGGCACGCCCGAGAGGATGCCGCCCTGCCCCGCGTGGTGGCCCTGCGGGTTGCCCGTCTTGATGTTCATGCCCGTGAGCACGCTGACGTAGTCCTTGATGCCCGCCGTGGCGAGCGGCTCGAGCGCCGGGCTGGGCGTCCACGCCGCGCCCGTCGTCGGCGGCACCCAGCGGTCGGCCTTCATGCCGCCGCCCCAGAAGAAGATGCCCATGCGGCGCGGCAGCGGCGCGCCCTGCGCGTAGGCCGTGCCGTTGGCGTTGAACATCGCCTCGAGCGGCGGGAGCGCGAACGCGACGGCGGCGCCGCCGAGCGATCCCCGCAACACGGTCCGTCGGCTGATCTTCGAAGCTTTGGACATGGTGTCTCCGTTGCGCTCAGGGGGTGGGCTTGGCGGCGTAGAGGAACGACGGGCTCGCGACGACGCTCGTGAGCAGCGCGCGGAAGCGGTAGCCGCCGTCGGAGTAGCCCTTGGTCACCTGGGCGATCGCGCCCTCCTCGCCCGAGCCCTCCAGGTGGCCCATGGCGTAGCGGAAGACGTTGCGCGCCAGGCACGACGCGCTGTCGGGGTGGTTCTTCAGCAGCGTCGCCAGCTCGCGCGGCGTCGAGAAGGGCGCGCCGTCGAGATCGCCCGACGGGTCGATGGTCATGCCGGCGTCGGTCGTGCGGAACGCGCCGATGCCGTCGAAGTTCTCGAGGCCGAGGCCCAGCGGATCCATGCGCACGTGACAGGCCGCGCACGACGCGACGGTGCGGTGGGTCGTGAGGCGCTGCTTGGCCGTGCCGCCGCCTTGCTCGGGCAAGGGCGCGATGTCGGGCGGCGCCGCGGGGATGCCCTGGCACAGCACCATCTCGCGGATGAACTTCCCGCGGCGCGTGGCCGAGCCGCGCGTCGGCGTCGAGCTGACGGACAGGAAGCTCGCCTGCCCCAGCAGGCCCGCGCGCACGCCGGTGTCGGGCAGCGTGGCCGGCACGAACGCCGTGCCGGTGACGCCCGCCAGGCCGTACAGCTTCGCGAGCTCGCCGTTGACGAACGTGTTGCGCCCGTCGAAGAGCTCACGGAAGTCGGCGTCGCGCCCGAAGGCCAGATCGTCGAGCACGCGCAGCGTCTCGGTGCGCATCGACGCGCCCAGCGTGGGCGTGACGAGCGGGAACTTCGTCGGCAGCTGCGGCATCGTGTCGAGCTTCCCGAGGCGATACAGCTCGGTGAAGAACGTCTGCATCCCCGCCGAAGCGCGCGGCGAAGCGATCAGCCGCTGGGCCTGCGTCCCGAGCCCCGCGCCCAGCTGCCCCGCGTCGGCCGCCGCCAGCAGCGTGTCGTCGGGCGTGGTGTTCCACAGGAAGTACGCCAGGCGCGTCGCGAGCTCGTGATCCTCGAACACGACGCGCGTCGGGTCCTTGGCGTCTGGGGCACCGAACTCGACCCGGTAGAGGAAGTTCGGCGAATCCAGCAGCCCCGCGACGCCGTACTCGAGGCCGCCCACGAAGTTGCCCAGCACGGCCTGCGCGTTCTTGGCGACGGCCGCGAAGCGCCCGGTCTCCTCGTCCGTCAGGGGGCGGCGCCAGGCGCGCCGCCCGATCTTCTGGATGAAGGCGCGCGTGCAGGCGTCGTCCGTCGTGCCGGCGGGCGCGCACCCGCCGAGCGCCATCCGCCGGGCCGGGTCGGCCAGCCCCTTCTTCGCGACCTCGAGCGCCGCCGTCTCGAACTGCTCCGTCGCGTGCGGCGACATCCCGACCGTCGCGGCGCCGATCGACGAGAAGCCCGACAGCTCCGTGTCGGGCTCGAGATCGGTGTCGACCGTGAGCGCGAACCCGAAGACGTCGCGCACGCTGTTCTCGTACTGCGAGACCGTGAGGCGACGCAGGCCGGAGGGCTCGGGGGTGAACGAGAGGCCGGTTGGCACCGGCGGCAACGTGCCACCCATGTTCGCCGCCCCCTGCCCGCCCGCGCCCGTGGTCATGCCCGAGCTCCCGCCGGGGCCACCGACGGGGCTCGCGGCCGCGCCGGAGCTCGTCCCCGGGCGGCCGTCGTGGATCTGGCCCGTGCACCCCGTGGCCGCGGTGGCGCCCACGAAGGCCAGCGCCACTGCGGCGATCGCGAGGGAGCGTGCGGGATAGGACCTCGGCTCCGGCTTCGGCTTCGGCGTCTTCATGGGCGCGACCTCCAGACAGGGCAGACGGGTACGTGGGGACCCCGCACTTCTTTTTGTCGCCACACGAACGCCCAAGCGATCACTTCCCGGCCCTGAATCTTCATCCGGGCCGCGGGCGGCGCGGGCCTCGGTCCGCCCCCCTTGATTTCCGCCACCGGCTGGCGTAAGCCGAGGCACCCCAACATGCCGGAAATGAACATCATCCAGGCTGTAAACGACGCCTTGCGCCTCGAGATGCGGCGCGACCCGCGCGTGGTGGTGCTGGGAGAGGACGTGGGGCGGTTCGGCGGCGTCTTTCGTGCCACGACCGGCCTGCAGGAGGAGTTCGGGCCCGACCGGTGCATCGATACGCCCCTGGCGGAGTCGGGCATCGTCGGGGCCGCCATCGGCATGGCCATGTACGGGATGCGGCCCGTGCCCGAGATCCAGTTCGCCGACTTCATCTACCCGGCGTACGACCAGATCGTGAGCGAGCTGGCCAAGATGCGTTACCGGTCGGGCGGCGAGTACCCGGCGCCCGTCGTCATCCGCACGCCCGTGGGCGGCGGCATCCGCGGCGGCCACTACCACTCGCAGTCGCCGGAGTCGCTGTTCACGCACATCCCCGGCCTGCAGGTCGTCTGCCCGTCGAACCCGATCGACGCCAAGGGGCTGCTGGCGAGCGCCATCCGGGGCGACGATCCCGTCATCTTCATGGAGCCCAAGCGCGTGTACCGGGCTTCGAAGGCCGACGTCCCCGAGGGCGAGTACACGCTGCCCATCGGCGAGGGAAAGATCGTGCGGGCGGGCAGCCAGGTCACCGTGCTCGCGTGGAGCGCGATGGTCCACACGGCGCTCGAGGCGGCCACGAAGGGCGAGGCGCAGGGCTACGACCTGGAGGTGATCGACCTGCGCTCGCTCGTGCCGTTCGACATCGACCTGATCCTCGCGTCCGTCCACAAGACGGGGCGGGTCGTCATCGCCCACGAGGCGCCGCGCACGTCCGGCTTCGGCGCCGAGCTGGCGGCCACCATCCAGGAGAAGGCCATCCTGCACCTCGAGGCGCCCATCCTGCGCGTCACGGGGTTCGACACGCCGTTCCCGTACACCCTCGAGCACGAGTACCTCCCTGACGCGAACCGGATCCTCGACGCCGTCGAGCGGGTCCTGAACTTCTGAGCGCGATGATCTACGAGTTCAGGCTGCCGGACATCGGTGAAGGCGTCGTCGAGGGCGAGGTCGTTCGCTGGCTCGTCAAGGAGGGCGATCCGCTGCGCATGGACCAGCCCATGGTCGAGATCATGACGGACAAGGCCACCGTCGAGATCCCGGCGCCGCGCGCCGGGCGCGTCGGCAAGCGCATGTTCGCCGAGGGGCAGCTCTGCCCCGTGGGCAAGGTGCTCATCACGATCGAGCTCGCCGAGGGCGACATGACGGGGACGGCCGCGGCCAAGCCGGCCGCGGCGGCGCCGGCGCGCGGCGCGACGGCGGCGGTGCCGTCGGCGGCCCCGGCCAGCCAGGCGTCGCGGCTGGCGCCTCGCGGCTCCGCGCCGCTGTCGCCGGCGGCGCGCGCGCGGGCGCTCGGTCCCGTGCTGGCCACGCCGGCGACGCGCAAGCTCGCGCGGGACCTGGGCGTCGACCTGCGCGGCGTCTTCGGCACGGGCCCGGCCGCGCGCATCACGTCCGACGACGTCCGCAACCACGCGGGCGGCGGACGCGCACCCGCCACGCCCCCCGCCCCGCCGATCGCGCGCGAGGCCGGCGACGTCGCGATCCCGTTCCGCGGGCTGCGGCGCCGCATCGCCGAGAACATGTCGCGGTCGAAGCACTCGGCCGCTCACTTCCTCTACGTCGAGGAGGTCGACTGCACGGACCTCGTCGCGCTGCGCGACAAGGTGAACGGCCAGCTGGCGAAGGGCGGCCGGAAGGTCTCGTTCCTGCCCTTCATCGTCAAGGCGACGGCGTACGCGCTGCGCAAGTTCCCGCAGCTCAACGCCGCGCTCGACGAGGCGGCCGGCGAGATCGTGCAGCGCCAGCACGTTCACATGGGCCTCGCGACGGCCACCGAGGCCGGCCTCATCGTCCCCGTCGTGCGCGACGCCGACAAGCGCAGCGTCGCCGAGCTGGCGCAGGAGATCGATCGCCTCGCCGAGGCGACGCGCGCCAACAAGGCGACGCGCGAGGACCTCTCGGGCTCGACCTTCACGATCACGAGCCTCGGCCAGCTGGGCGGCGTGCTGGCGGCGCCGATCATCAATCACCCCGAGGTCGCGATCCTCGGCGTTCACAAGATCACGAAGCGGCCCGCCGTGCGCGACAACGCCATCGTCATCCGCGACCTCATGAACCTGTCGATCTCCGTCGACCACCGCGTCGTCGACGGACACGACGCCGCCCGCTTCGTCGCCGCCATCAAGGAGGGCCTCGAGGCGCCGGGCGGCCTCTGGCAGGAGAAGGTTTAGGGCGTGGCGCTCGACAAGATTCGCGCCGGCATGGGCGACGTCGAGTCCGACACCGTCGAGGTGTGGACCGACGAGGACCAGGCGCGCGCCACGGGCCTGGCCCAGATCCTCGCGCCCGACGGGCGGGTCGTGGGCGCGCTCCCCGAGCTGGACGCGGCGGCGCTCCGCGAGCTCCACCGCGGCATGCTGCGCGCGCGCCTGCTGGACGAGCGCATGCTGCACCTGCAGCGCCAGGGCCGCATCGCCTTCTACGCCGAGGCGCGCGGCCAGGAGGCGGCCGTCATCGGCGGCGTGGCGGCCCTCGAGGCGCGCGACTGGATCGTGCCCGCGCACCGCGAGGTGGGCGCGGTCCTCTTCCGTGGGCTGCCGCTGCGCACGCTGGTGGCGCAGCTCTACGGCAACGCCAACGACATCTCCAAGGGCCGGCAGCTGCCCGTGCACCCGGCCGCGCCGCGCGCGCTCAACTTCGTCCCGCCGTCTTCGTGCGTGGGCACGCAGCTGCCGCACGCCGCGGGCCTGGCGTGGGCCGCGAAGATGCGCGGCGATCCCGTGGTCGTCCTCGCCTACCTCGGCGAGGGCGCGACGAGCGCCGAGGACTTCCACGCGGGCGTGAACTTCGCGGCCGTGTATCACGTGCCGGCCGTCTTCCTGTGCGAGAACAACCAGTGGGCCATCTCGACGCCCGCCTCGCGCCAGACGGCGTCGGAGACGTTCGCGATCAAGGCGCTGGCCTACGGCATGCCGGGCGTGCGCGTCGACGGCAACGACGTGCTGGCCGTCTACGCGGCCGTGCGCGAGGCGACTGCCCGCGCGCGCGACGGCGGGGGACCGACGCTCATCGAGGCCGTGACGTATCGCCAGGGCGCGCACAGCAGCTCGGACGACCCCAGCCGCTACCGCCCGCCCGAGGACGAGACCGCCTGGCGCGACAGGGATCCGCTGCGCCGGTTCGAGGCCTATCTGGCGGCCACGGGCGTCCTCGACGCGGCGGCGGCCGGCGCCCAGCGCGCCGCGCTCGAGGCCGAGATCAACGCCGCCATCGAGGCCGAGGAGCCCGTTCCCCCGCCCGCCCGCGCGACGCTCATCGACGACGTCTACGCCCGCCCGCCCACGGCGCTCGTCGAGCAGCTGGCCGATCTCGAGCGCGTGCTGGCCGCCCGCCCCCGCGGCGAGTAGTCCGGAAACGACCGTTGGGGTATAAGCCGCCTATGTCTGCGCGCTCCGCTCTTCCGACGGTGGCCGCCCTCGGCCTGATGGCGATCGTCGTCGCGAGCTGCGGCGACTCGGCGAGCGATCCCGGTCAGGGGTTCGTCGGCACGTGGCACTACGACGACGGCACGGGGATCGTGACGTGCGAGGACGGCAACACGATCAACCTGCCGCCCACGGGGAACAAGACCTTCGCCCCCGGTCTAACGAAGGGCATCGTCGACGTCTCCATTTCGCCCCTCGACAGCGCCGTCTACTGCAACCTGGCGTACGACATCGTGGGTTTCGTCGCGTCGGCCCGCGCCGGCCAGGTCTGCTACCTCACGGGCGGCGACACGTTCACCGTCACCGACGCGGACGCGCAGGAATACGCGACCTTCACGCTCACGAGCCCGACGCAGGCCGAGGAGCTGTCCCTCGGCAACATCCACATCACGCAGCCGGGTCCGCTCGGCTCGCCCCCCGTCATGACGACTTGCCGCTACGACCTCACCGGCCACCTCACGAAGGTCGCGAAGGACTGACGAAACCCGCATGGCATCCGAAACCATCCGCACAGAAGCTCTCGTCATCGGCGCCGGCCCCGGCGGTTACGTCGCGGGCATCCGGCTCGGGCAGCTGAAGAAGAAGGCCATCGTCGTCGAGAAGGACAAGCCGGGCGGCATCTGCCTGAACGTCGGCTGCATCCCGTCGAAGGCGCTCATCAACGCCTCGAAGCTCTACGACAAGATCAAGAACCACGGCGCCGACATCGGCCTCCTGGCCGACAACGTCCGCGTCGACATGGGGAAGATGCAGACCTGGAAGGGCGAGGTCGTGACGAAGCTGACCAGCGGCGTGAAGACGCTGCTCAAGGCCAACGGCTGCGACTACCGCACGGGCACGGCCAAGCTCATCTCGCGCAACGTGGTCGAGGTCACGGACGCCGCGGGGGCCGTCACGACGATCCAGGCCGACAACATCGTCATCGCCACGGGCTCGCGCCCCATCGAGATCCCGGGCTTCAAGTTCGACGGCAAGCGCATCGTCGACTCGACGGGCGCGCTCGACTTCGCCACCGTGCCCGAGCGCTTCATCGTGGTGGGCGGCGGCTACATCGGCATCGAGATCGGCACGCTGTACGCCAAGCTCGGCTCGAAGGTCACGGTCGTCGAGGCGCTGCCGACGATCCTGGCCGGCAACGACCCCGAGATCATCCAGGTCGTCGCGCGCAAGCTCAAGAAGCTGGGCGTCGAGATCATGACGGGCGCCAAGGCCAAGTCGTGGACCGAGGCCAGCGGCCGCGCCGCCGTGACGATCGAGATGGGCGGGCGCGACGTCACCCTCGAGGCGGACAAGGTGCTGGTCGCCGTGGGCCGCCGCCCGAACTCCGAGGGCCTGGGCCTCGAGCAGGTGGGGGTCAAGATCGAGAAGGGCTTCGTGCCCGTCGACAAGAAGCTGCGCACGAACGTGCCGAGCATCTACGCGATCGGCGACGTGGCGGGCCAGCCCATGCTGGCCCACAAGGCCTCGCGCGAGGCCGAGGTGGCCGCCGAGGTCATCGCGGGCCACCGCGCCGAGTTCGACGTGCGCTGCATCCCCGCCGTCATCTTCAGCGACCCCGAGGTGGCGAGCGCGGGCATCACGGCCGACGAGGCCGAGAAGCGCGGCCTCAAGGTCAAGGTCGGCAAGTTCCCCTTCGTCGCCCTCGGCCGCGCCATCGCCAACGCCGACACCGACGGCTTCGTGAAGGTCGTGATCGACGCGGACACGAAGGAGGTGCTGGGCATCCACGTCGTCGGCAACGGCGCCTCCGACATCATCGCCGAGGCCGCCCTGGCCATCGAGATGGGCGCGCTGGCCGACGATCTCTCGCTCACGATCCACGCCCACCCGACGCTGCCGGAGGCCATCATGGAGGCCGCGAAGGCGTCGCTGGGCGAAGCGATCCATATTCAGAACCGGTGACGCCCCTCCCCGCCCAGCTCCTGGACCTCGGCACCCGCGAGTACGGCGAGGTGTGGGAGCTGCAGCGCGAGCTGGTCGGCAAGCGGCAGCGCGAGGAGATCCCGGACACGCTGGTGCTGGTCGAGCACCCGCACGTCATCACGCTGGGCCGCGGCACGCACAAGGAGAACGTGCTCGCGCCGGGCGACACGCCGCTGTTCGAGATCGAGCGCGGCGGCGACGTGACGTATCACGGGCCCGGACAGCTGGTCGGCTACCCGATCTTTCTCCTGCGCCAGCCCGAGCGCGACCTGCACGTCTACCTGCGGAACCTCGAGGAGGCCCTCATCCGCGCCGTCGGGCGCTTCGGGATCCCCGGTGAGCGGAAGGAAGGCTGGACGGGCGTGTGGACGGCCGGAGGCGTGCGCAAGCTGGCGTCGATCGGCGTCGCCGTGAAGCGGTGGGTCACGCTGCACGGCTTCGCGCTCAACGTGTCGACCGACCTCGGCCGCTTCGCCGCCATCAACCCCTGCGGCCTCGAGGCGACGACCATGGGCTCGATGCAGAGCGTCCTCGACCGTCCGGTCTCCTTCGAAGAGGTCAAGCGCGCCGCTCGAGACGAGCTGAGCGCGGTGTTCGGTCGCCAGTTCGCCGGCTGACCTCGGGGATCTCGTCGCCGGTCAGTCTGACGCGTCGGTGTCCGAGGCGTCGCTGCCCGCATCCACCGCGTCGCGGCCCGCATCCACCGCGTCGCTGCCCGCATCCGCCGCGTCGCTGCCCGCATCCGCCGCGTCGCTCGCGTCGCTCCCGCCGTCCGCGACGGAGCACGAGGCGTCGGGCGTGGACGACGACGGCGCGCCCGTGGTGAACGTGGCCGTCGCGCCCGTGGCGAGGGCGCGTCCGAACGCGTCCGGGAGGGCCTCGTCGATGGTCACGACGAAGGTCGTCCGGGCCGGCCACGCGCGCAGGCAGTCGGCCGGCGCGACGTAGATCCGCGACCGATCGTTGGCGTCGCCCAGCACCCTCGTGGGCACCAGCGCGCCGCCGGCCGTGACGTGGATGAAGGGCGCCACGGTCGACGCCGGCGGCAACCGGTTCGAGAACAGCACCGGCAGCTGGAAGTCGGTCGTCGCGGCGCCCGCGGGAACGCCGATCGTCGCCGTGAAGTTGCTGGTCGTCGCGACGATCGGCTTGGGAGGTTCCAGCGCCGGCTCGCCGTAAGCGCTCGTCAGGCTGCTCAGGTCCAGCTCGAACGTGATCTTCTCGTTCGCGGGGAACCCGGGAACGGACGGGCGCGCGAACACGAAAGACGTGTCGTTCCCGAAGCGCCCCGTGCTGCTGTAGAAGACCGAGAGCGCGAACGGCGGAACCATGGCCTCCATGCCCGGCCACGTCGCCGTCACCGGTCCCATGGCCTTGGGCCGGGTCGTGGTGACACCGTTGATCGTCACCGTCTCCTCGATCCGATCGCCGTCCATCCGGCGATCGAAAACGAAGTCGATCTCCGTCCCGAGGGGCGGCACGGCCGGCTGGAGCTGCTGGTCGTTCGACAGCGACCACACGAGCAGCGGCGTCCCCCCCGCCACCCAGTAGACCTGCGTCAGGATGGGCGAGCCGTGCCGCGGCGCCGGCGTCCCGTTGCCGCAAGCGCTCGCGAAGCAGACCGCGACGGCAAGCGCGAGCCCAGGGACGGAAGGACGCGCCGTGGACGCTGACATCGGTGCGATTGTTCTATCACGATCGCGTATCGTCGCCCCCGTGGCGCGCTCGCCCTCCGAACCCGCGGAACCCATCGAGGTCACCGATCCCGACGATCCGCGGCTCGCGGACTACCGGGCGCTCAAGGAGCGCCACCTCAACGCCGAGGGTGGCCGCTTCGTCGCCGAGAGTGAGCGCGTCGTGCGCCGCCTGCTCGCGAGCCGCCTGGGCGTGCGCTCCGTGCTGGTCACGCCGCCCCGCCTCCACGCGCTCGAGGAGGCGCTGGACGCGCGAGGCGCCGCGCACCTGGTGGAGGTCTACGTCGCCACGCAGGCCGTCGTCGACGCCATCGCGGGCTTCCACGTCCACCGCGGCTGCCTCGCGATCGGCGAGCGCCCCCCGGCGCGCGCCCTCCCCGCGGGCGCGCGCGGCGTCGTCGTCCTCGAGGATCTGGTCGACGTCGACAACCTCGGCGCCATCGTGCGGAACGCCACGGCCTTCGGCGCCGACGCGCTCGTGCTCTCCCCGCGCTGCGCGGATCCCTTCTATCGCAAGGCCATCCGCGTCTCGCTCGGCGCCGTCTTCGACCTGCCCGTCGTGCGCCTCGCCCGCTGGCCCGAGGACCTCGACGTGCTCCGCCGCCTGGGCTTCTCCCTGGTCGCCGCCGTGCTGGCCGCCAACGCCACGCCGCTGCCGCGCTTCACGCCTCCCAAGCGCTGGGCGCTCCTCCTCGGCGCCGAGGGCCCCGGCCTCTCGCCCGGCGCCGTGCTGCGCTGCCACGAGAGCGTCACGATCCCCATGTCGACGTCGACGGGCGCCGACTCGCTGAACGTCGCGACCGCCGCGGCCGTCATGCTCTACGCGCTCACGCGGGCGACCTGACGGTTGCCCGCCGAGACCGAGCGGATTGTCCGATTGCCTCGTTCAATCGGACGGGACCAGCATCGGACGGATTGTCCGACGAGGCTCTCTCCTTGTTCAATCGCTCGTGCAAGACGTCCGACAGGTTGTCCGAGCGCAGGCCCGACGGTGGGCCAAGTGCCCAATCGGCGCGGGTTTCGGGGTTGGCATCATCGTTGCTCATAGGACCGGTCAGGAGGACACGACGATGACCAAGAACACGAAGAAGACGCTCTCGACCCTGACGGTGCTTACCGCTCTCGCTTTCGGCTCGGCCTCGGCCCACGCCGCCGACGACATGGCCCGCACGCGCGGCCAGGTCTCTGTCAGCAGCGCCGCCGTCAAGGCGGTCGTCGCCGGCCCCGTCGCCATTCACGCCTACTCGGGCTTCTCGGGCGGCACCATCTTCGCCGCGCGCGCCGTCACCGGCACCGACGCCGACTGCAAGGCGCAGCCGCTCGCCGGCACCGCCCAGACCCTGCGCGCCGACAGCATCCTCGACTTCCAGGTCGGCGCCGGTCAGGTCGCCTGCCTCTCGACCAGCACCGTCCGCCCGCTCGAGATGCTCTGGCACGCGTCGAAGACCGCCCCCGTCATGCTCGCCGCCCGCTGACCCACCGACTCGCAGCTCGCAACCGGACCGACCATGACCTTGCTCGTGATGCTCCTAGCCGCGCGGCAGGCGGCTCCAATCGACGAAGAGCTTTCGCGCCGTCGGTTGGCAGGTTGGGCAGAAGCAGGCGTCGCCGCCCCCGACCCGCACCGCGCGGATCGTCGAGCCGCACACGCGGCAGGGCTGGCCGTCGCGCCCGCGCACGGCGAGAAAGTCGCGCACCTTGATCTCGATGGGCTCGCCGCGTCGCCGGATCTCGGCGATCGCGCCCTCGAGGACGCGCGGAATCGCTTCGTACAGCCCGTCGATCTCGGCGGGTGACAGCTTGTGGCAGAACGTCTTGGGATGGAGGTGCGCCGCGAACAGGATCTCGTCGGAGTAAGCGTTGCCCAGTGAGGCCAGCGCGCTCTTGTCCATGAGGAACTGGCGCACCTGATCGCGGCGCTTCGCGATGAGCGCGCCGAACGCCGCGCGCGTGAACGCGGGCGACAGGAGATCGATCCCCAGCTGGCCGTAGACGGGAATCGTGTGCTCGTCCTTCGCCGCGGCGACGTAGACCTTGCCCATGCGCTTGTCGTCCTTTCCAGCACATTGGGATCCTAAGCTTAGAATTCCACGTGGACAAGTTGTCGCGGCCGCTTCTATAGTGTCACCTAAATACTAGTGACTCCAGCGTAACTGGACTGGCCACAGTTAGGCCGCAAATGTAATCACACTGGCTCACCT
>JADMIO011014799.1_pt1 | contig 15285 bp, 16 predicted proteins | sample 8958161 | NCBI WGS metagenome assembly JADMIO01 (sample SAMN16585339, study PRJNA669376) | soil metagenome | isolation source: Crop rotation soil | place: USA: Cullars Rotation, Alabama | collected 2011
GCCGCGACTTCAAGTCACGTGAATTCCAAGCTTCGGATCCCACTGTGCTGGAAAGGCGACTCAGCGTCCGCCGTTCGAGTCGATGCCTCCAGACATGCAGCGCCGGTTCCTCGGGACCGACTACCTCATCCGACTCGTTCCACCCATCGAGAGCAACACGATCGAAACAGATTGGATACCAAGTCGCCGGAATCGGGACGCGATCGTCAACTAGAATCGGCTCCGAATCCCCCACCTAACAATCGATCCGGGGCGGATCGTGCCACACGACAGCCGTGGATCTCACAGGTATGTCGCAGTCGTTCTTTCCCCCGCAATCTTCTCGTCGTGAGGTGCTCCGAGCAGGCTTGGTTGCCGCGGTCGGAGCGTTCGCAGCCGCGGAACTGCTCGACACGAAGGTGGCAGGGGCGTCGGCGCGACGGATCGAGGCGACGAGGATCTCCGTGGTCGGCGACTCGCTCACCGAGGGCACGGTGCCGTACCAGGCCGAGACGCTGTCGTACCTGGGGTGGAGCGGGACCGCCATCGACGCCTTCAAGAGCCGTGGCATCGTCACCAAGGAGAAGGCCGACCCGCACACCGGTCTCGGCGCGGTCGACGCCATCCGGGCGGCGTCCGGCGACTCCGACGTGTGGGTCGTCGCGCTCGGAACGAACGACGCCGGCTTCTACAAGCAGGACAAGCAGGTCCCGCTGATCCGCGAAATGGTCGATCGCATCGGTGTCGGTCACTACGTGCTGTGGGTGAACGTCTTCCTACCGGCGACCGTGAAGCGACAGAAGATGTGGAACGACTCGTTGGCGATGGTTGCGGCGGAGCGGCCGGACCAACTGTTCGTGCTCGATTGGGCCACGCTCGCCGCGGAGAACCCGAAGTGGTTGGGCAGCGACAAGATCCACTGCAGTGGTGTGGGGTACAAGAACCGGGCGTCGGTCATCGCCCAGGCAACGAAGACACTCGTGCCATCCACCCCGCCGAGCAAGTCGCTGCCGTTCGCTCGCCGGCAGTTCGTGCGGAACGAGCGCTCTTGAACGTCGCCTAAGATACGGCCATCGACATCGCGGCTGTGCATCGCCAAGCCCTGGACGCGACGAGATCGTTCGTCGTCGGGATCGGGCCCGAACAATGGGATCAGTCGACGCCTTGCGCGGACTGGAACGTGCGCGAGCTGTTGAACCACGTCGTCGCCGGCAATTTGTGGGCGGCTGAACTCGCCAACGGCCGGTCGATCGACGACGTCGGCTCGACGCTCGACGGCGACCTGCTCGGTAGCGGTCCGATCGCCGCCTACGACACGTCCGCAGCACGAGCGGCCGCCGCGTTCGAGGCGCCCGGTGCACTCGACGCGCCATGCGCGGTGTCGTATGGCCCGGTGCCGGGTTCGGTGTACGCCGGTCATCGCCTTCTCGACGTTTTGGTCCACGGGTGGGACCTTGCCGCCGCGACGGGGCAATCGACGGAGCTCGATCCGCAGCTCGTCGCGGCCTGTTGGGAAGTGACGCGCCCACAGTTGGCACTGCTGCAGGGCAGCGGCGCGTTCGGGGCCGACTTCGTCCCTGCGGACGCCATCAAGGAAGAGACGCAGGCCACCCTGCTCGCCGCATTCGGACGTCAGGCCTGACGCCACTAGCTTTCCGGCGTGCCACAACTCTCCGATGCCGATGTGTCCACCGCGGCTCATGCCTTGTATCAGGCTGAGCTCGACAACGTTCCGATCACGCCGATCTCGGAGACGTATGCGAACGCGGACGTCGACGATGCGTACCGCATCTCGCAGGCGGTCACCGAGCTCAAGGTCGCTGCCGGCCGGGTGATCAAGGGCCACAAGATCGGCCTGACGTCGAAGGCGATGCGGGCTCTCACCAACGCCACGGAACCCGACTACGGCACGATGTTCGACAACTGGTTCGTGATGGAAGGCAGCATCGTTCCGCGCAGCACGATGAACCGTCCGCTCGTCGAAGTCGAGTTGGCGTTCGTGCTACGCGAGCCGTTGAACGGGCCGGCGGTCGGCGTCGCCGACGTGATTCGCGCCACGGACTTCGTGCTGCCCGCGATCGAGATCGTCGACACGCGTCAGAAGGGGCGAGGTCCGAACACGTTGATCGACAGCATCTCCGACGCCGCTGCGTGTGGGTTGGTGATCCTCGGTGCGAATCCCACCAAGCTCACCGACATCGACGTGCGCAACATCGGCGCGACGCTGTCGATCAACGGCGACATCGAAGAGAGCGGGATGGCGCGTGCGGTGATGGGAAACCCGATCAACGCCGTTGCGTGGCTCGTCAACAAGCTGCATGAGTACGGCGTCACTCCCGAAGCCGGTCATGTGATCCTGTCGGGATCGTTCATCAAGGCGATCCCGTTCCAACCCGGCGACAACGTCGACGCGCTGTTCAACATGGGCTTGGGTGAGGTCACCTTCCGCGCTCGTTGAGACCCGAAAAAAGGATGACGGCTCAGTCGTCGACGTAGGCGATGAACTCGCAGGTGGCCACGTTGCTGTTGGCCACCATCTGCGTGTGGCGTGCCGGTCGGGCGTCGGCGTCGGGGAAGTGCTCGACCCAGATCGGGTTGCAACTGTCGCGGAACGAAAGGTCCGGAACGTAGAACGTGATGCGGGCGATGTGCCGCCAGTCGGCGCCGGCCCCGGCCAGGATCTCGCCGATGTGGTGGAAGAGGTTGGCGTACTGACCCTCGGGCGTTTCCGGCACGGTCGACTCGCCCGGATCACGCGGGGCGATCACGCTCGAGACCAACAACGGTCCGATGCGCGATGCCGCAGGGATCGGATTCACGTGCACGAAGCTCTTGATCTCGATCGAACGCCGGGGCATCGTCACGACTCCTTCTTTTGCCGAGCGGCCTGCCACGCCTCGAACTCGGGGCGGCGCTCCTTCGATACAGGAAACACACCGATCGTGCTCTCGCCGGCGTCGATCCGCTCGAGCGCCCACGACTCCTCAGCCTCCTGCTGCACCGATGACGCCGCCAGTTCGACGACGAGCGAAGGGGGGATCACGACCACGCCCTCGCCGTCGCCGACGATGATGTCGCCGGGCATCACGGTGACGCCGGCGCAGGCGATCGGGATCTGGTGTTCGAACGGCATGTGGGTGCGGCTGAATGTGGCCGCGTGCGACGATCCGTGGTACACGGCGATGTCGAGGTCGGCGACCGCGGGCGTGTCGCGTACGGAACCGTCGGTGATCATGCCGGTGGCGCCGCGACGAAGTGCGCGCAGTGCGAACACGTCGCCGAACGTTCCCGCGTCGGGCGCACCGCGAGCCTCGATCACCAACACTTCCTCGGGAGCCATGCTCTCGATCGCCCGGCGTTGCGCGTTTTGGCCGGAGGTGAACTCGGCGTTGAGGTCTTCTCGGATCGGCAGGAACCGCAACGTGTGGGCGTAGCCGAGCATGCGTTGCCCCGGTTTGATGGGCTTGAGACCGGTCAGGAACGTCGAGCGGATGCCCTTGCGTTGCAGTTGATTGGTCAGCGTCGCCGTTGAGACGGAGTTCAGCTGGGTACGCAACTGGTCGGTGAGCAGAACGGGGCGCGGGGGCTCCTCGGATGGCATCGGCCTAGTCAAGCACGGCGTCGTTGCACCCCCGCAACGCGACCGGCGACGTCAGGTCAATTCGTGCGTGTCCCAGGTCGGCGCGGCGTTCGTCGACTGCACGTACTGCTCGGCAAGGCGACGCAGCAGGTAGTTCTCGAAGCCTTCCTCGGGGAGCGCCGGCGCGTACAGGTGGCCTTGTTGCCGAACGCAACCGAGTGCGATCAACGCGTCGGCCTGTGCTGCCGTCTCGACGCCGTCGGCGGTGACCTCGAGGCCGATCTCGCGGGTCAAGGCGATGATCGATCGGACGATGGCGCGGTCGTGCGGATGGGTCGTGATCGTGTCGATCGAGATCCGGTCGATGCGGACCTCGTCGAGTGGAAGTCGACGCAGCATGCTCAACGACGACACGCCCTGGGCGAAGTCGTCGAGGCACACACGACCGCCACGTGCCCGGAACTCGGCCAGGTTGGATGCGGCCGACGGTAGATCGACGTTGACGAACGACTCGCGGACGTCGACGGTCAGCAGATGCGGATCGATGCCTTTGACGAGCAGATCGATCGGGTTGTCGCGCCACGGCCGCTCGGTGGAATGCGGGGCAAGGTTGACACGGAAGCGAAAGCCCTCGGGCAGCCCGAGCACGGCCAGTCGTCGGATCTGCCGGCGAGCACCTCCGAACACGCGCTCGGTGACCCGGTCGAGCAGGCCGGCGTTCACGGCAAGGTCCATGAACTCGTTCGCGGTCACCACGGTTCCGTTGGGCTGCACCCACCGGGCCAGCAGCTCGGCGCCGACGATCATGCCCGTGCTGGCGTCGAGCTCGGGCTGGAAGAACGGCACGATGTCGCCGTCGTCGATTGCCCGGCGCAGGCGGAGTTCGAGGTCGATGCGATCGGTGTTCTCGCGGGCCAGCTCGGCGTCGAAGTGCACGACGCGGCTGCGGCCGTTCGACTTCGCTCGATACAGGGCAACGTTGGCGTTGGCCAGGACCTCACTGACATTGGCGCCGTGGGTCGGCGTGTGAGCGATGCCGATGCTGACCGAACAGGGCAGCTCCCGACCCGAGGCGTGAATGGCTTGGCCGAGCACGCCCAGCAATTGATGGGCGACCGCCATCGTCGATTGATCGCTGAACCCGGGAAGGGCGACGACGAACTCGTCACCACCGATGCGGCCGGCGATGCCCTTGGACTTGACGCAGCGAGCGATGCGATCGGCAACGATCCTCAGGAAGTGGTCGCCACCGCGATGGCCGAGCGTGTCGTTGACCGCTTTGAAGCGATCGAGGTCGAGGAACAGCACGCCGACGGGTTGCTGTGGGCCGTCGCTGATCAAGCCTTCGAGGGTCTCGAGCATGCCGCGCCGGTTGAGCAGACCGGTGAGCGCGTCGTGCGTCGCCTGGTTGGTGAGCTGCTCGATCGTGGACGCCAGCTTCGTGTTCGTCTCGGTCAACTGGATCTGGTCGCGTTCGATCTCGGCGAGCAGGTCCTCACTTGTCTTCTGCAGTGCGATCGCCGTTCGTACCGTCTTGCTCAACGTGGAGTGGATGACGACGAGCGCGGTCGAATAGAAGACCCACAGCACGGCGAGGCTGCGCAAGCGAGCGTCGGCCGATGTCATCAAGGTGTACGACGAAAGGGCGACGACCGGCAACAGGAAGCTGGCGAACATGTCGCGTCGGCCAGCGGTCAGCATCGCCGCGATCGCGCCTGCGGTCGACGGGAACACGGCAAAGAGCATCACCATCTCGACGGAGGCCGAACTGGCCACCCACGTGGTCATCCCGAACAACACGCCCATCGACATCAGGCCGACGCGCAACAGCACGACGATCGATCGTGGTGTGGCGGTGCCGGCAGGACCGGGGGAGGTGCGCGCATGGTGGCGGTAGGCGGCCACGCTGGCGGTGATCAGGAAGGTGGACATTGCGGCGGCGGCCATCCACCAGCGCAATCTGAAGACGTCGTTCTCGTTCTTGGTGATCGTGCTGACCAACGCGGTGAAGGGGAGCAGCCAGAAGGGCGCGATGGCCATGTTGTCGACGACAGGCGTCAACGCACGCTGCTGCATGCACTCGCTGTCGTCCATCGTCGGCGATCCCGCCTGCGCCACTGATTCTCCTCGGCCGTCGACCGTCGTATCCACAGTTGTTATCGGTCGAAAGAGCGTCGAACATGAGGTCAAACTCAGCCAGACTCGTAGCGTGCGCGGAAGATTCGCTCCATCGCCGACCGGGCCATTGCACCTGGGAAACCTACGTACGGCGATGGTTGCGTGGCTGATGGCCCGCCGCGTTGGAGGCGAGTTCATCGTCCGCATGGAAGATCTGGACCGGTTGACCTCCTCCCGCGAACGCGAGGCAGACCAGTTGGCCTCTCTTCGCGCCATCGGCATTGACTGGGATGGCGACATCGTGCGGCAATCCGAGCGCTTCGACCTGTATCGGGCCGCGATCGAGTCTCTGCGCGGCGCCGGTCTCGTCTACGAGTGCTTCTGCACGCGTCGGGAGATACGTGACGCGGCGCAGGCGCCGCACGGCTCCGATCCCGACGGCCGGTATCTGGGGACATGCCGAGCGCTGACGTCGGCCGAACGCCGTGCCTTCACCGACGCCGGACGGAAGCCCGCGTTGCGGGTGCGCACCGATGGCCGCGAGGTGACCTTCGAGGATCGGTTCAGTGGCGCGCACTCCGGCCGGCTCGACGACGTGGTCGTGCAACGCAACGACGGCGTGCCCGCTTACAACCTCGCCGTCGTTGTCGACGACGCCGCGCAGGGGATCACACAGGTCGTGCGCGGTGATGATCTGATCGCTACCACGCCGCGGCAGATCGAGTTGCAACACCTGCTAGGTCTTCCAGTGCCTGAGTACGCGCACGTGCCACTGGTGCTCGGTCCCGACGGCAACCGACTGGCGAAGCGTCATGGCGCGGTCACGCTCGACGATCTCGCAAGACGCGGGCGCACGCCCGCGGACGTCTGCGGTTGGTTGGCGTCGACCCTCGGGATCGACACCGGTGGGCGCGCCCTACTGGCCGGCGATCTGATCGACCTGTTCGAGCCCGATCGAATGCCGACCACACCGTGGCGGCTGACGGCGGACGAACTCTGACACGATCTCGGTGATGTTCGACGATCTGCAGCAACTGCTCGGCTACCGCGGATTCAGCGACGGCCGCACTGGGATCGCCGAGGTCGGTCCCGATCTGTACGTGGTGCCGTGTTGGACCCCACAGTTCTGCGATCTCGTGGTGCGGGCCGCAGAGGCGGTGGGCGTGTTCGCGCCCCAGCCGGACGATCCGGTGCCCGGCCACGAGGTCTCCCTCGCGGTGATCAGTCCCGGTCTGTTCGAAGCTGTGCAGACCGACTTCGGCACACGCATCTGGCCGCAGCTGCAAACGGTGTGGCCGTACGTCGATTACTACGGGCTACGCGACGCGTTCGTGATCCGATACGCCCCCGGCGAGCAGGAAGCGCTGCGGATCCACCACGATGTGGCGCAGGTGTCGGGATCGATCAAGCTCAACGACGGCTACGCCGGAGCGGACCTGATGTTCCCCCGACAGGACTTCGACAACTCGGCAATTGCCATCGGCGACATGCTGGTATGGCCGTCGCTGGTCACCCACCCGCACGAAACGTCCCAGCTCTCGGACGGAATCAAATATGCGCTGACCGTCTGGTTCGATTTGCCGTCCTTCTGAGGGGTCGATCGTTTAGAATTGGCCTGCGATGAATCGGCGAGCCGCATCACAGTCGTTGCTGCTTGCCTTGCCCGTTTTGGCGCTCGCGGTGTCGTCCTGCTCGCAGAACGGCTCGTCCGCGTCCGCCCAGACGCTACCACCACCCATCACGTTGTCCGGACTGCCGGCGGCGACCGCCGATGCCTCGACGACAACGGCCACCACGCTCGCCGCCACGACGACCGAGACCCCGACTACAACGTTGCCGCCGACCACCACGGAAGCGCCGACCACGACCGAAGCGCCGACCACGACCTTGGAACCGACCACCACGGTGGCACCGCTTCCGTCGAATGTCGAAGTCGTCGGCGTGTCGGATCAGCCGATCGAAGCAGTCGGTGGGCACAGCGGCGCAGCCACTGCAGTGGTGCAGAATCGCTTGTTGCAGCTCGGCTTCTGGAACGGTGGCGCCGACGGCAAGTACGGGTTCACCACCAAGCAGGCCGTGATGGCGTTCCAGAAGTACATCGGCCTGCCTCCCGACGGACTCGTCAACCAGTCGACCGCTGACTATCTCGCCAACTTCGTCGAGAAGGCTCATGCACAGGCCGACACGGGAACACTCGTCGAAGTCGACAAGGCCAAGCAGTTGTTGTTCATCGTCGTCGACGGCAAGACGCAGTGGACGTTCAACACGTCGACGGGTAGCGGCATCCCCTACGAGGCCGTCAACAAGAACGACCCGACCAAGATCGAAACCGGCGACGCGGTCACGCCCGAGGGTCTGTTCAAGACCACCCGCGAACGTCCCGAGGGTTGGTGGGAGGGCGACCTCGGCAAGATCTACCGACCGAAGTACTTCGTCGGTGGCATCGCCGTGCACGGCATGACCAGCGTGCCCAACCATCCTGCGTCGCACGGTTGCGTTCGCCTCAGCACCGGGGCGATGGACTTCATCTGGGACCAGAACCTGATGCCACTCCACACCGTGGTGTGGGTTCACTCGTAAGCGTCAGCCGACAAGTTCGCGCAGGCGGCGGTCGAGGTCGATGGTCGAGCCGGGCAGCTCGCCCTCCGCTACCTGCGGGCTGGCCGTTCGGGTGATCGGCGCGTCGCCGCCCAACGCTTGACGCAACCCCTCGCAGCGTTGACGCGTCGACTCGGACTTCGTCGCCAGCACGATCACCCGGCTGCGATGACGGATCACCGTCTCGCCCTGGTGGAAGACGTCGCTGACCACTCCCGCCGTGGTGATCATCACCGCGTCGCGTTCGAACGGCGCCAGGTCGTCAGTCTTGGCGTCCACGACGACAAAGCAGTACGCATCGGCGGGGACGATCCCGAAGGCACGACAGTGCTGGTAGACCTCCCGCAGGCGCAAGCGCAACACCGTCGGCGTACCGAGGCCGGTCACCGCGTCGAGGGCGGCACCCGAGTTCGCACCGCGCACGTATCGCTCGGCCCAGCCCTCGGCGAGCGCGGCGAGCGACTCGAACGACCGCAGCTCGGACCTGTGCGACTTCTTCGCGAGCGTCGACAACGCGTCGAGCCAGGCGTTCAGCTGCTCGAGCGGCCAGCCGAGGTCACCAAGCGCGTTGCCCAACCGGCGTAGCGCGCCGCGAAGGCCGCGGCGATGCACGTACAGCGCCTCGACGACACCGGTCGCGGCGTCGACGATGCTCAGATCGAGGTGCTGCCCGGCGTCGACCCTGATGAGCGATAGCCACTCGTCGAGAACGCCGTGCCAACCGGCATTCGTTCCGGCATCCCGTCCCCGAGTTCTACCCATGACCCGTTATCGGCGTGACCCGGCCGGAACTTGAGCACTATGTGTCGGCCCGGCGGATCCGCAGCTTGCGATCGTCGGCGGTGAAGCAGCGACCCGTCTCGAGGTCGAACCGCCAGCCGTGCAAGGTGCACACGAACTCTCCCTCGTCGATCTCGCCGAACACGCTGAGATCGGCCTGTCGGTGCGGGCACAGGCGTTCCACGATGTAGTCGCCGATGCGGACTTCCTCGCCGGCGAGATCGCTGCGAAGCGGGTCGAGTCGTCGCCGCGCCTCCGCCTCGGCGCGCCGCATGCGCTCGGGCGACAGCGATTTGAAGAAGTTGTAGAGGTACTCGTTGAACGCGCCACGACGCCAGGCGCCGAATCGCAGTGAGAGGAACAGTGCGTTGCTCCAGTCGACCGCCCGATCGGCGGCGACGGTCTCGACCAACTCACGTTGGATGTCGAACCTGAACGCGTAGTCCTCGCCCGCGAACTCGCGCACTTCGCCGTTCGGGAAGTCGATCATGACCTGCAGATCGCCGGCGCGCAGCAGGCAACGTTCGCCGATCCCCGATCGCAGCGCAGGACACATTGCCAGCAGCGGCTCCCACCACTCCTTCAAGGTCACCAGCAGGTCGTCGCCCTCCGGCTTCCAATGGTGATGCATGTCGGTGAGCCACGGCATCCAGTCCGCTTGGTAGGCGCGCAGGTAGTCGGCCTTGTTGTCGAAGATCGCGGCGACGTCGTCGTCGGGCATGGGATGTGTGACGGTGATCGAGTCACCGCTGACATCGATGGCGGTCCCGGGAATCGCCAGCACGCCTCGATGACCCTCTGCGGCGAGCCGCTGCATGAAGCTGCACTGGTCCGGGAAGATGCTCAGCTCGTCGCCGTCGATCACGTTGAGGTGGAAGATCTCCGGATCCAAGAACGCCGGTGGACCGGCACTCGGCACGACGGCCCGCGCACCGACCGCCTCGACGTAGCGCATGGCCCGCGCGAACTGACTCGCCACCTTGGCGTCGACGAGTTCACGCATTCGTTCCGGCGGCTCCTCGTAGACCATCGGGTACCAGATCGCCCCGCTGTACTGCAGCCAGTGGAGGTCGACGGGCCCGTGGCCGCGAAGCGCGTCGAGGTCGTCGGTGCGGCAGTCGTTCTGATTGACGAGGCGCGCCGTGCCGTCGCTGACCACCAAGGCCGAGTCACCTCCCGGACCGTCGGTGATGCTCGTCTCGATGTGGATCGCGATGCGTAGGTTCGGGCCGAGTGCCGTCTCCTCGCCGTCGGTCGTCCGAACGATGTTCTCGAACCCGAGGGCGCGGATGCGACGTTCCAACTCTTTGGTCGGGTACCCCGGAAGGAGCACCGTCGCCTGCCGGTCGACGTGGTCAGCGAGCCAGGCCTCGTCGAGATGGTCGCCGTGCAGATGGGAGATGTACAGGTAGGTCGGGTGCTCGATGCGGTGCATCAATTCGTCGCTGAGCTGATCGTTGCGCGGGAACACGAACCACGATCCGAAGAACGCGGGAAGGAACCACGGATCGCAGAGAATGGATCCGTCGACGGTGTCGATCAGGATGCCGGCGTGGCCGACCGAGGTGGCGCGCAAGCGGTCAGGCGACGGGCGGGTCGGTGAACTGCTGACCGGAGCGCGAGACGTGCTCGGTCCAGGTCGTGCCGTCCCAGTACCGCAACTCGAAACGGCCCGCCGGGTCGGCATACCAGCCGGCAGGAACCGCCGGTGCAGCGGTTGCCGCTGCCGCCGGGGCTGCTGCCGCCGCCGGGGCTGCTGCCGCCGCCGGGGCCGCTGCCGCTGCTGGGGCTGCTGTCGCCTGGGTGGCCGGACCAGCAGATGTACCGGCTCCACTGCCGGCGAGCGTCGGTGTGCTTGCTGCCGCAACGGTGGCGCCGGCGGCTTCGGGGGCGATGGCCCAGCCGGCCGGTTCGCTGACCGGTTCCTCGACCTTCTCCTCGGTCTTGGTCGCGGAATCGTCGCCGTCCTTTGCAGGCAGCACCAACGCGGCTACGTCGTCGGCAGGCTTGTCGTCCTTGGCAGGTTCGGATGCAGCCGCCGGCTTCGCCGCATCGGCGTCGGCCTTGTCGCGGCTGAGGAACGCGGTGACGTCACCGCCGGTCGGCACGATGGCCACCACCGACCACCCGTCCGCCGCCTTGGCGGTGAGCTTCGTGGCGAGAGCCGAAGGATCGTAGGAGGAGGCGCTGATCGATTCGAATTCCTGCATGGACCGAGAGCGTAGTGGTCGCGGGGACGATTGCTGGTACGACAGGTAAGACGTTGACGAGAGTTTGCGGAATTGTTCGTCAGGCCGGTAGCACGAGGTGGTGCACGTCGGTATCGGCCGGTGAACCGTCGTAGATCAGGCCGCCGTCACGCAGTGCCAGCAGGCGGCTGACCTGCTTCACGAACGACAGCTCGTGGGTGGCGATGACCAATGTCGCGCCGCGTTGAGACGCCTCCTCGAACAACATGAGCAGTGCCTGTTTGCCAGGCTCGTCGAGGCCTACGAACGGCTCGTCCACCAGCAACAGCTCGAACGGACGCACGAACGCCAACGAGATGGCAGCCTTCTGCCGGAGGCCTCGACTGAATGTGGTGGGGATGTCGTCTCGACGTTCCGTCAGCCCGACGCGCTCCAGCAACTTCTCGGCCCGACCTTCCCAGTCGGCGACTCCATGCAGCCTGGCGACGAACTCGAGGTGCTCCCACAGCGACAGATCGTCGTAGAACGTCGGTGTGTCGCTGAGCCACGACAGCAGCCGACGAGCCTCCTGTGAACCGGCATCGTGACGGCCGATCTTCACCCTTCCTTCGGTCGGGTCGAGCAGTCCTGCGGCCATCTTCATCAGGGTCGTCTTGCCGCTGCCGTTGTGGCCGACCAGCGCAACTTTGGCGCCCGAGTCGACCGTCAGCGTCAACGGTTCGAGCGCCGGGCGATCGCCGTACGTCTTGGTGAGTTGGCGGGTGCCGAGTTCGGTCACAACGTGCTCCGCTGCTGTTTGTTATAGGACTGACCGTCGGACATGAACTGACGGAACTTGAGCTTCCACTGGTCGCGACGGCGGACCCAGTAGCCCACGAACGCGGCCAGCAGCACACCGCCGATGGCACCGCGAATTGCTGCGCCGGTCACCGACGTGCCAAGGCGTTCGGCTTGGCGGACGAGCAGCACCGTGGCCGCAGCGAGGGCGCTGACGAAAATCGGCAACCCGATGCGCACGGCGCTGGTGACGCCGGCCATCTCCGGCGGGACGAATGCCTGGGCACCGGTCTTGGTCGGGTCCGGCGCATCGCGCACGATGCTGACGACGCCGCCGGCGGCACCAGCGAGCACCGTCGGCAGAGCGAGGATCGCCGTCGGAGCGATTGCCCGAGAGGTGCCGAGCGTGACGATCGCCGCGACGCCCGCGATCGTTGCGAATGGAATCAGGGCGACCGCCGGGGCAGCGAGGTGCCGGACCATCAATTCCCCGCGCTCGATCGGCAGGCTGTCGGTGCGGTCGGGTTGGTCGACCTCTTGGGAGAGCGGCTCCATCACCTCGAGTCCGAGCAGGAACAGCATGAACGCGGTGCCGATGATCGCCGGCGTCGTACCGCGAACCACCATTGCCTGGAAGATGCCGGCCATCGCAGCGAACGCGGTCATGCGAACCAGCCGCGATGCCGGGAAGCGGGCGACGCTCGCCACGCCTCGTCGCGGGATCGGGTGCGTGACCCACTTCGGTACGCGCAGCCATGGCCGGCCGCGGGTGTGTTCCTGGTTCAACTGACGCCGCAAGAGGATGACCGTGCGCAGGTCTTGCATCGTCACTGCGAACCTGAGTTGGGCCACCAGGCTGCTGCGCCTGGCAAGGGCGTCAAGCGACGTGCGCCGCAGCAACGCCACCCCGACGATCAGCACCACGACGGCGACCAGTGGTGCAAGGAGGTCGATCGGATGTTGCCGCCAGCCCCACATCGCCAGGCTCCCGGCGAGGTTGGCGGGGCCGGGGATGTGCCACGCCAGCGCAGCGCACTGCCATGCCACAACGAACAGCCCCACAGTGGTGGCGATCCACAATGGCAACCTGATCGCATGCGCGACCAGCGCCGTCCCCGCCCACAACAGCGCGGTCGTGATTCCGAACGCGGCACCGCTCGCCGCCCAGGCGACGGGTGTGCCGGGCATCCGGCGACCGACGAGTTGACCGATGATCGCGCCCGAGACAGCGGCGAGCGCCGCGGCACTGCGCGCCCGCTGGCTGACCGGTCGCAGCAACGCTCGCACCCGGTCGACCGGCGACAGCATCACGTACGTGACGTCGGCGGCCTCGAGCGCCAACGGGCCGCCTTGTGCACCGCTGCGCAGCGCGGCCATGAAGGCCAGCGCGGTCACGATGCCGATCAGCGCCGGCCCGTTCTTGGAGATGTTCGCCAGGGTGTCGGCGCCGACCGTCTCATCCTTGATGGAACTGCTGATCCACAACACCGTGCCACCGCCGAACAAGGCGACGAGGTAGACGCGGTAGGCGGCGTCGAACCACTCGATGTCGCCGAGGCGGCGGCGCTTGCGGCGCTTGCGCAACTCGTAGAGGACCTCGATCGCGGTGTCACTCACCGGTGGCGGCCTCACGATCGGGGTCGGCCGACCAACCCGACCAACTGGCCACGTACAGCTTCGGCGTGGCGAGGCCGGCCCGCTCCATCGCCAACACGTTCATGCACGCGCTGACCCCCGATCCGCAGTAGGCGACGACTTCGTGATCGCCGTCGGCGCCGAGTTGCCGGTAGTGGTCGCGAAGTTCGGTCGGATCGAGTGGTTCGTCGTTGCTGTCGAGCACCGCCGACCACGGCCCGCTCACCGCCCCCGGGATGTGGCCGGCCCGCTTGTCGATCTGCAACCCGCCACCGAGGAACCTTTCGTGCGAACGGGCGTCGAGGGCGACGCCTCCGTCGACGATGATCTGCTCGACCTCGGCCGCGTCCGCGAGTTGGTCCTGCGGCCAATCGACCGGCGTGAACGTCGCGGCCTCCGGCGTTGGTGCCGGGCCGGTCTCGATCGGACCCTTCCAGTTCTTGAGCCCACCGACCAGAACGGCGGCCTCCGACCCGATCATCCGCAACATCACTGCCAGGCGACCGGCGGTGAGGCCACCGGTGTCGTCGTAGGCGACCACGAGGGTGTCGTTGCTGATGCCGAGTGCGCCCATCGACGCGGCAAACGCGCTGGGGTCAGGGAAGGGGTGCCGTCCGTCGGTGTCGAGATGTTCGACTGCCGCGAGTTGGTGGTCGAGGTCGACCCATACGGCACCGCTGATGTGTCCGGCCTCGAACGCTTCGCGTCCGTCACGCCCGTCGAGGTACCAACGCACATCGGCGAGCACCGCCTCGGGATGGGCGTGGACGAATTCTGCGTCGACGAACGGCGCGATCACTGGAGGTCCCGTTCCGCCAGCGAGGCGGCTTCGGCCAACACGTCGCGCAACGGCCGCCCCGTTGCCGCAGCAACAGCCGCAGCGTCGTCGTGCTCGACCTTCACGCGTCCGAGGGCGACCTTGGCGCGAACTCTGTGGCCGTCGACGACGACGGTGCGTTCGCTGCGTTGTTGCGGCCAGCGACGGAGGTCGGTGCCGCGTAGGCCGAGGGAGCCGGTCTCGCGCAGCAGGATCGCTCCCATCAGTGGTGCGACGGCCGGCTCACAGAGCACGTGGACGGTGTGGGCCGGGCGGCCCTTCTTCATCACGATCGGTGACGCCCATGCATCGTGTGCCCCGGCCTCGATCAAGGCCGCGATCGTGTGAGCAATCACCTCGCCCGTGGCGTCGTCGACGTTGGTCTCGAGCAACTGCACCCGCTGACCCGGCTCGGGTACGAGGCTCGGTGACTCGGCGTCGCCGATCACGACCTGCACGACGTTGGGTCGCCCGGCGATGTCGGCGCTGCCCGCGCCGTACCCGACGGAGCTGACGTTGACCGCGGGCAACGGGCCGAACTCGTCGGCGAGGGCGCACATCAACGCGACACCGGTCGGCGTGGCCAACTCCTTGCGGTCGTCGACGCCACGGCTGGGCGCGTTCCGTCGAGCCAGCAACTCGGTGACCGCGGGCGCGGGGTTGGGGAGCAGGCCGTGCGCGGCCAGGACCGTGCCTTCGCCCACCGTGATCGAACTGCAGACGATGCGATCGATGCCCAGCGACTCCAGCGCGGCGCCTTTCCAGCACATTGGGATCCTAAGCTTAGAATTCCACGTGGACAAGTTGTCGCG
>JADMIO011216413.1_pt1 | contig 15285 bp, 13 predicted proteins | sample 8958161 | NCBI WGS metagenome assembly JADMIO01 (sample SAMN16585339, study PRJNA669376) | soil metagenome | isolation source: Crop rotation soil | place: USA: Cullars Rotation, Alabama | collected 2011
GACCACGGCGCGCGCATTGGAGGGCGGATTCGGGTCGGGCGCGGGCACAGGCTCTTCATCCAGAACGTCCTGCGCCAGCGGGTTCATAATCTCCCGCTCCAGCCCGCCGTCGAAACCATCCTCCTCCAGCAGCTGATCCACCGGATTACCTTCGGCATCGGTATAGTCCGTCTCCGGGATGTCCAGCAGAGCGGGAACGGTGAAGACATAGCCCGGAAGGGTTCCTTGCGGTCGGAATCGGTCGCTTCCTACCCAGACGATCCGTTCATCCTCCTGGAGCGATCCGATGACGGTCTGCAGGTCTTCGGCGAAGGTGCGATAGTCCGTCGTGACTTCAAAGACATCTTCCAGCAGGCGGGCAGCGTATGTCGTCTCATCGCTCTCCAGAACCACCTGAGTCAGCGCCTCGCGCTCCTTATCGCCCAGGGTGAGAGGCTGTGCAGCCTCCTGCGCTTCCGCCTCGGCATTGTCGCTGACTTCCTGCTCGGCCAGGATCGGGAAATGGGCTGCCAGCTTCTGTTCCAGATTCGGTCCGATCCAGGTTCCATCGGTGAGAGGCTGCGCGCCGCTGTCCGTAAACAGATGGCTGTAAAACCCAACGGCGTCGAAAACCTCCTTGTTGTCTCGCCAGGCAAGGAACTGCAGCGTCTTACCGCGCAGGGGCTTGCCGACCGCATCGAGCAGAGCGACAACGGTTTCCGGGCGATGCGCGTCCAGCCCGACCTTCTTGGCGGCGGTCTCATAAGGCCGGACATCCTCATCGTCCAGGAAGTTATCGAACAGCACTTCGTCTTCGTCTTCCGCCGTGACATCCAACAGCCAGCTCACAGGGGCGATATACGTGTCTCCGATTCGAAAATAACGAGATCGGTCGGCAGCCAGACGTTCCAGCATCTCCTCATAGATCTCCGCCGGACGTCCATAGATCGCGTGAAGCTCCTGGGCCAGATTCGACAGATGGATCGGCTGCCCAAAGGTGTTGAGGATACGCTGCAGATTGTGATCCAGCGTACGATGGATATCCAGATAGCGCGTCCAGAGCGTCCATTTGCGATCGATGGCGGTCATGTGGGGATTGGTCGCCAGCACGACCCGCGCCAGTTTGGTATCCACATCCGCGCGTCCGACCAGGCGAGCGACATCGGAGGCCTTGGCCGGCTCACTGGCTTCCAGAAGCGCTTTATAGACCAGCCCTCCTGCGAAGAGCGCCGCCAGTTGCTCTTCCGTCATAGGTTCCTGAGATTTAGCGATAACGGCAGTTGCCACGATTTTTCTCCTGTATTCTTGACAATTAGGGTTCTTAGGGTTCTTAGGGTTCTTAGGGTTCTTAGGGTTCTTAGGGTTCTAGGGAAATGCCGATACTCAGGATCTCTGCTGTTCAGCCTTGAAGTTCCTAACTCAAGGCCACAGAACCAGGCTCCCAATCTCCACGAACCCAAACATAAGAACCCTAAGCACCTTTAGAACCCTAAGAACCCTGCATTTACAATGTTTCGGCAATCAGATCGTAAGGGCGCGCCTCCACGATACGGGCGCGTACAAAGGTTCCGGGACGGGCGGAACAGCGCCTTACTTTGACCAGCCCATCGATCTCCAGCGCATCCCGGAAGGAGCGGCCTGTCGCCATGGTCACATCCATGGCGGAGCGGCCTTCGATCAGGACTTCCAGTTCACGCCCCACCCACTTCCGATTACAGGCCAGCGAAACAGCCTGCTGACGCTGCATCAGCGCCTCTTTACGGGCACGCTTGACACGCGATGGGACCCTGGGTTCCATCTCGGCGCTGGGCGTCCCGTCTTCCACCGAGTACTCGAAGACCCCGACCCGGTCGAACTGCGCCTCCTCGACAAAACGCTCCAGCGTAGCAAAATGCGCCTTTGTCTCGCCGGGAAAGCCGACGATAAAGGTCGTGCGGATCGCGACATCGGGCGCAGCCGCGCGGAAATCGGCCAGCAGTTTCAGGTAGCCCTCGTAACTCATCGGCCGGCGCATCCGGCGCAGCATCTCGTTGTCCGCGTGCTGGAGGGGCATATCGATATAGTGACAGACTTTGGGCGTGGTCGCAATCGCCTCGATGATGCCGCGATTGACCCGCGAGGGATAGCAGTAGAACAGGCGTATCCAGTGAATGCGCTCCACTTTCGACAGCTCGCGCAGCAGTTCCGGCAGACGCATCTTCCCATAGAGGTCATAGCCATACTGGGTCGAGTCCTGCGCGATCAGATTCAGCTCTTTGACCCCCTGTGCGGCCAGCTGCTCCGCTTCGGCGAGAATACGCTCCATCGGCTTGCTGACATGTCTGCCCCGAAACGAGGGGATGGCGCAGAAGGTGCAGGCATGGTCGCAGCCTTCCGAGATCTTCAAGTAGGCGGTCCAGGGCGAGCCGATGCGGGCGCGAGTGGGCGTGTCCACCCAGCGATGATGCGGCTTTGCGGCCACCTCCAGCAGCTGTTCGGGCCGTATCAGCGTCTGCCCGACCACACGGCCGATGGTCTGCATCTGCCCCGTGCCGAGGAAAACATCCACTTCCGGCATCTCCGCGGCCAGCTCTTTGGCATAACGCTGCACCAGGCATCCGGCCACCACGACCTTCTTGATCTCGCCGCTTTTTTTGCGCTCCAGCGCCTCTAAAATGGTGTTGACCGACTCCTCCTTCGCAGCATCGATAAAGCCGCACGTATTGATGACGATGACATCGGTATCGGCGCTCACTCCATCAGAGTCGTGGCTGGTCTCGATGGCGTAGCCCTCTGTTGCCAGCACCCCCAACATCTCCTCGGAGTCTACCTCATTTTTGGCGCACCCCAGATTGATCAGACTGACTTTCGCCGGTCTTGCACTCGGTTCTAGTATGGACATTAATCTCTTTCACATCTTCGTAGCGATTTTTCTCAATTTCGCCTCTTACATTTTCGATCCACTGCTCAATACAGGTTAGAAACCTCTACGACTGTGTTCTCAGCCAGTTCTGACAAAGTTAACGCGCACCCAATCCTGAAGGAATAACCTTTAAGTCGGATGAGACTTCATAGTGACTAAGATCTCTGAACTGCCCATCCGAAAAAAGCGAATGAAACCCTATGTCCATTTCTGAACTCCTCTCACAGATGCTAGCCTTTACCATATTGGAACTTTCGATCTCATAGCCTTGTTGCTTCCACATCTGACATAAAAGTTCTCGACCTGGGTCTATCGTTTCGCTCTCTATGTAAACATATTCCAATACAGCCGACAGCGCTCTGCTCAAGCGGACATCCTGCTCCCGATCTCTTTCAGAGAGAGTAATGGGCGACACGATTTCCACACTGGTAACAGGCGAATCCTCTTGTTCTGTCTGCAACAGGACTCTCGCTGACACAATCCAGTCATTCCAGTCCTCTACTAAACAAAACTCAACGTTGCGCGAAGGAGTATCTTGTGGTGAGATGTGTATTCCTATTGAAAACAAGCGAGGCCCTTTTAACAGTTCTGGTTCTTCAGGAGATTCACTGCTCTCACTAACAAGAGTTGCCTGATTATCTGTCATCATCTTTTGTTCAGAATCTACAGATCTGGTCTGCATTTTGGATTGAGCATTCTTTTTTGCAGCAAAGAGCACCCCCTTTCCAGGCAAAGCACTGTTTGCATAGGCGCCGTACAGCCAGAAGGAAGGAGGCGGGCCGACATATTTCACGCCCCCTCTCCTAGCGGAAGCGGAAGAGTCTTTGGGTCGGAATCCACGATACCACTTGTTGAACAGATCTTTCATTTTGGACCGATAACCCTCTATGCTTCTGTACCCCACATAGGCACGGCGGAATGAATTCCTCCGCTAGGAGCCTGTGGCTGCATGTCCTTCGGACATTAATGCACCATTTAACAGTTTATTTCGTCCGAAGGACGAGCGGCGGAACGCCCCCAGCGGAGGAATTCATTCCGCCGACTCCTTCTCTGTCGCCCCGATCAACTGGGCGCTCAACCGCCAGAGCCGCTCGCCTATCTCGGTATCATACGAAATCGCCGACGATTTGATCGCCTTCTTGTTCTGGAAGAACTTGCCGGTCATCCCTTCCACTTCCGGTGCGGTGGCTAAATATACCGGCGTTTCCGCTCCTGTCTCCGCCGCTTTTCCAAAAAAGGTGTTGGAGATCCAGGCGATAAGCGGCGGCATCCCCCGGTTCAGATCGGTTTTGATGACGCCGGGATGGAGGCAGTTGACAGTCACCCCTGTGCCTTCCAGCCGCCTCGCCAGTGTGTATGTAAAATAGACGTTCTCCAGTTTCGACTGTGCATAGGCGCGAAACGTATGATACTTTTTCTCCCCCTGCAGGTTCTCGAAATCGAGTTTGACGATACGGTGCGCGTCCGAAGAGACATTAATGATCCGTGCAGGCGCGTCGGCTTTGATCGTATCGAGCAGCAGATTCGTCAGCAGAAAGTAGGCGAGATGGTTGACGGCAAAGGTCATCTCGAAGCCATCCGGAGAGAGTATTCGCTCGCGCAGCATTACCGCCGCATTGTTGATAAGAACGTGCAGATGGCTGTAATGCGCCTGAAACTCCGCGGCCAGCTGCCGAATGGACGCCTGTGAGGCCAGATCGGCAAGCATCAGATCCACCTTAGCACTGCCCGACTGCGCCCGGATCTCCGCCTGCGCTGCCTCCCCGCGCTCCCGGCTCCTGCAGACCATGACGACAGTCGCCCCCAGCCGCGCCAGTTCCAGCGCCACCGCCTTCCCAATGCCCGCATTGCTGCCGGTAACCATACAGACTCTACCGTTCATACGGTTTGATCATCTATAGATGGTAACATCATTCCGAACAGGCGTTTGGACAACTCGGTCTGCAGCAGGTTCTCCGGGTCGCAGCGCTGTTTGAGCGCGAAAAAGCGGTTGAGTGTCTCCTCTCCCAGATAGGCGGCGGCGGATCTGCTGTCCAGGGTGCTGTCTTTGGCGAAGTAGAACCTGCCGCCAGCCTGCAGGGTGATCTCATTCAGTTTCGCCGTCAGTTGCCATAGATGTTCCCGGTTTCTGGCCGTCATCGGAAAATCCAGGGCAAATGAGTAGCCGTCTACGGCGTGAGTCATCAGGAACGCGTCCGGCCGATGGCGCTTAAAGACGCCCAGATACGGCACGATCCCCTCCTGCTGGCAGATCCGGATCTGCTGGGTAAAGCAGGATTCCGCCGTCTCTTTCGGCACAAAACTCTGATACTGGATCAAGCCGCCCGGTTTATAGACGAACTTCCAGTCCGGCACATAGTCCAGCAGAAAGGCAAATCCGGCATGGGACTGCCGCACCGTCTTATGGTTGCCCAGGGTGTTCCCTGCGGTGAATTTGGCCTGGTTCAGCAGCCGCATCCCGAAGTTGTTGGCAAACGGCCGCATCGCCCGCCACATCAGGGACTTGGGAATCAGGCCGAACAGGGTATCCGGCAGCTCCTGCTTCTCCACCCGCAGCGTCTGGGCCGGATTGGCATCCTCTCCCTCATGAAGATAGCGCGCCTCATGCGCCAGACCACGCCCCAGCGACTTCCCTCTTGCAAAGCAGTCTATCCAGCCGACCAGATAGTCCGCCGCGTCCCTGCGCTGCTCGAACTCCTCCATCATATGGCGGAGGCTGCGGGTAGAAAACGCATAGACGGAGAGCAGGCCGCTGCAGACCTTTTTCAACTGCAGGGTCAGACGGACAAAACAGCCCAGCATCCCAAATCCGCCGATCGCGGCGAAAAACAGGTCGCGGTTCTGCTCCCGGCTGCAGAGGACGACCTCTCCTGTCGGCAGCAGCAGATCGAACTCCAGGATGTGTTCCCCCAGCGGCCCCAACTTGAAGTTGTTTTTGCCATGAAAGTTCATGCCGGCCGCGCCGCCCATGGTCACAAACATCGTTCCCGACACCACCGGCGGCCACCATCCGTCGCCGATGGCATACTGCCACATCTGCCGCAGGGTCACCCCCGGCTCTACCGTGATGACGCCGGTCCGTGGGTCCCACGCCAGAATACGATTCATCCGCGTCAGGTCCAGGCCGATGTTCTCCGCCGTCAGAGAGGCATCGCCATAGCTCCGGCCCGCGCCGCGCAACCCGACCTTCAGGCCATGCCTCCGCGCGATCTCAAAGACTTCACGTACTCCCTCCACCGTGCTGGGTCGATAGACATAGGTGAGCGCTGAGGCGTTCATGCCCCATGTCTCCACGCGCTCCAGATGGTCCACCGGCATCGGTGGACGCAGTTCCGGCGTGAGGCTCGCTGCAGAGCCAGGCTTGTCCGATGGCAGATCGGGTGCTGTCGTCTTCAGTTCAATGGCGCTCATACTCTTACTGCGCTAAAAGTTCAGCTTCTTAAAAATCGCGGAGGGAAGATTGCGAATAATCAGAAAGATCCAGCGCCAGACGCCGGGAATATAGGCATTGCCGCTCCCCCGCCGCGCCGCGGCAAGAATGGCGGATGCCGCCTTCTCCGCCGGGATGAGCAGCGGCAGTCTACCCAATCCCTGGGTCATCGGGGTCGCTACCGGGCCGGGTTTGACCGTGACGACCGCCACTCCGCTGCGGCCGACGCGATTCCGCAGCGCCTCCAGATAGGTTGTCAGCGCCGCTTTCGAGGTACAATAGACTGGCATCGTGCGGCGGCCACGCTCCCCTGCCACCGAGGAGATCCCGACAATGGTTCCGACTCCGGCCCGCTCAAAGCGCTGCGCAGCCTCGTTGAGCCAGGCGATCGCGCCCAGCACATTGATCTCGATCATCTGCCGGTCTTTGGCAAACGCGTACTCATCCGGCTCGACAGGAGGCATCACCCCGGCCGCATAGATCACCAGGTCCAGCCCGCCCAGGTCGTGTGCAATCTGCTGAAACAGAGAGGGAACGCACGCATATTCGCGCACATCGTGCGGGTAGATCCGCGCCGACGTGCTGCCGCCTGTGTTCAGTGCCTCCGCGATACACCGGAGTTCGTCTTCGCGGCGGGCGACCAGAGCCACCTGACAGCCCTGCCCTGCCAGCTGCCGCGCCAGCTCGGCCCCCATACCCGAGGAAGCGCCCACAATCAGGGCGCGTCTCCATGCAGATGTTGCTGATTTCATGGGCAGCCCCATGCGGTATCAAATCTTTCCGCCTGCGGTGTAACCTGTTCCGATCAGGCAACGTATAAGGCTATAATAGAGAGAGAAGCAACAGATATTGTACCACATCGAAGAGGAGAACCTGTCTATGACCCCTCTGGAACCGTTTTGCACGTCCGCTGCCGGATCCCCGGATCGACCGGGTTTGCCATCCTTATCTTATTCTTCCTATTCCCGTCGCGCTTTTACACTCATCGAACTGCTCGTTGTCATCGCCATTATCGCCATTCTTGCGGGCCTGCTCTTCCCTGTTTTTCTGACGGCGCGAGGCAAGGCGCGGGAGATCAGCTGTGTCTCCAACCTGCGCCAGATCGGCATGAGCGTCGCCATGTATGCCCAGGACAACGACGGCCTGTATCCCTTTTCCGTAGACCCTGCCGACCGCTATACGCCGCAAATCTGGAACGCATTCCCGGATTTCAAGGCGCTGATTCCCACCATGAGCATGATACATGAAGCCCTTCAGCCCTATGTGAAGTCCAAAGAGCTGTTCCACTGTCCGGCGGACTATGGGTTCGATACGGAAGACTTCACCGGCCTGGAGATCGATCCCACCGGCAATCCGAAGAACGCCTATCCCAGCAGTTACCAGAAGTTCGGAACCAGTTACTACTACCGGACGGAGATCGCGCTCCGGCGGGCCGGGGAGCAGACCTTCCAGCATCCGACGGAACTGAATGTGCTGTTCGATGGAGCCGGCCGCTGGCACGGCAGCCTGATTCCTCTGAAACAGCGCTATAATACGCTGTTTGGAGACGGTCACGCCAAAAACATCGACCGGGATCTTCTGGAACGACTATGGGCGCTGCCGCTATAGATGTTATATCTTGTTGCGACGCCGATAGGCAATCTACAGGACATCACGCTGCGCGCTCTGGACATTTTGCGCGCCGCGGATGTCATCGCGAGCGAAGACACCCGTAAGACCGGCCTGCTGCTCAAACACTTCGGGATCTCAAAGCCGCAGATCGCGTTCCATGAACATAACGAAGAGAGAGCGGGAGGGCGCATTCTGGCCCTTCTGGCGGAAGGCAAAACGGTCGCACTGGTGACAGACGCCGGGACGCCTGCTATCGCTGATCCCGGCTTTACCATTGTGCGGAAAGCGATTGCCGCACAGAGGGAGTTCACCATGATTCCCGGCCCGACCGGCCTGATCATGGCGCTGGCGTTATCGGGCCTGCCGGTTCACAGTTTCACGTTTCGGGGTTTTCCCCCTCGCAAATCCGGCCCGCGCCAGAAGTTTCTGGCGGTGGACCTTCGCTCTCCTCATACGCTTATCTTCTACGAAAGCCCCCATCGCCTGGAAGCGCTGCTGCGGGACGCCCTGACCGTCTACGGCGACCGTCCCGCCGCCCTCGCCAACGATCTCACCAAAATGTTCGAGAGCGTTCAGCGCGCGCCGCTGTCCGAGCTGATGAGCAGCGTGGCAGGAAAGGCGCTGAAAGGCGAATATATTCTCGTTGTTGCAGGAGATAGGGCTGACGACTAACAGGACGTTATGACACACAGTATCCTTTCGCTGGCGCATGGAGAGATAAGACTGCCCGCCTTTCTGCCGGATGCCACGCAGGGCGTGGTGCGGGCGGTGGATGCGGCAGATCTGGAGTCGGTCGGCATCGAAGGGTTGGTGATGAGCGTGTTTCATCTGATGCAGAAGCCGGGCTCCTCCACCATTGCGGCGCTGGGCGGGCTGCATAAGATGACCGGATGGACCCGACCCATCCTGACCGATTCGGGCGGGTTCCAGGCCTATTCGCTGGTTCGGCAGAACCCGAAGTACGGCAGGCTCAGCGACCAGGGGATCCGCTTTAAACCGGAAGGGGCGGAACGCGAGTTTCTGCTGACACCGGAGAAGAGCATCCAGCTGCAGTTGGCCTACGGCGGAGATATGATCGTCTGTCTGGACGACTGCACCCACGTTCAGGACGCCTATAGCGAACAGTGTCTCTCCGTCGAGCGCACCCTTCAATGGGCGAAACGCTGCAAAGCGGAGTTTACCCGCCAGATCGGGCAGCGCAAAAAACGCGATTCCCTGCCCGACCCTCTGCTGTTCGGCGTGGTTCAGGGGGGAGGCGATGTGGACTTGCGCCGCCGCTGCGCCGAGGCGCTGCTGGAGATCGGTTTCGACGGCTACGGCTATGGCGGCTGGCCGCTCGATGCAGAGGGAAACCTGCTGCGTGAGATGCTGGCCCTGACCCGCGAGCTCATTCCTGCGCCGTATCCCATGCACGCGCTGGGCGTAGGTCATCCGGAAAGCATTCTTGCTTGCGCCCGCATGGGCTATGCCACTTTCGACTCGGCATTGCCCACCCGCGACGCCCGAACCGGTCGCCTCTATACCTACACATCCGCTCCTCAATCGCCGAATTTCCGACTGGCAGGCGACTGGTTCTGCACGCTCTATATCGATGACGACAAGCACATCAAGACGGATGCCCCGATCTCTCCTGGTTGCGACTGCCCCACCTGCGCCCGCTACTCCGTCGGCTTTCTGCGCCATCTGCACAAGTGCAACGACACGCTCTTCTACCGGCTGGCGACCCTCCACAATCTACGCTTTATAACACAGTTGATGGAGTGGATCCGGAGGGAACGCTCGTCTGCCGGCCCAAACAAAACCTATGAATGATACGCTTGACCGACTAACAGTCTCACTACAGGAGAGCGCGAAATATCGGAACGTCAGCGAGGATCTGATTCGCAGGATCGGGCAGCGTGAGCTGACGCGTCGGCGCAATCTTAAAGAGGCGATCAAAGAGACCAAAAACACGCTCCATCAGATTGCCGGAGCCTATCTGGAGAACACACCTCCCTACACAAAATGGCGCGAGGCGATAGCCCTTGCAGAGCAGAGTTCGGAAGAGTGGAAGGTCGTTCTGCGTGGTATGATGCAGTATCACGCCTCCACGCGAGAGCGGCTGCCTTCTTTAGAGACGTTTTACACCACAACTCTGGCGGACATCCAACCGGTGCGCACTGTTCTGGATCTGGCCTGCGGCCTGAACCCGCTGGCAATCCCCTGGATGCCCCTTGCAGACGATTTTACCTACTATGCCTATGATCTCTACAAGGATATGATGGCGTTTCTGAACTCCTACCTCGCGATTGCGGCCCCTTACAGCGCCGCAGGGGCGTGTGATATCACCGCCTCCCCGCCTCAGCAGAGCGTCCATGTCGCTTATATATTGAAGTTTTTGCCCCTGTTGGAGCAGCTGGCAAAAGAGGAGACTCTGCCCTGGCTGCAGAAAATACAGGCGGAGTATCTGCTGGTCTCCTTTCCGACCCGAACTCTTGGCGGCCGCGATATACGGATGGCGGAAAACTACGAGGTGCGTTTCCGCGAAAGAATCCAGGAGACAGGCTGGGAGATGCAGAGGTTTGCTTTTCCAAACGAACTCTGCTTTTTGATCAAAACAACCCTTGTCGGCGGATGAGGGCGGGCCGATGGTAATGAGCAATCCATGGATAAAGCGTTCGACAGCGAAAGCGCGGCCAGTCTGCTGCGTCAGCAGGAGAGCCTGCGCGAAGTCATCGAGTCCATCAGCAGCGAGCTGGAGCTGCGTCCCCTCCTGACCCGGATCGTTCGCCATGCCTGCGAACTCCTGGACGCGGACAACGGGACCATCGGGCTTGTGGACACAGAACGCAATATCATCCGAACGGAAGCGGCCTATCGGATGCCCGAAGATGAGATCGGCGCGGAGATGGAGCCTGGCATCGGACTGGCCGGGCAGGTGTTTCGCGCCCGTCAGCCGATTGTTCTGGACCGCTATGGCGAGCTGGAAAATCCTACCCAGGAGGAGCTTGTAGGCAATGCGGTGATCGGTGTTCCCATCTTCTGGCATGAACAGCTGATCGGTTTTTTCGGCCTCGGCTCCCCGCCTCCGCGTCGTTTTACGGCGCAGGATGTCGAAGCCCTCTCCCTGTTCGCCAAGCACGCCGCCATTGCGATTGAGAATGCACGCCTGTTTACCGGCATGCAGAACGGGTTGATCGAGATGCAGCTGCTCTATGAGACCAGCCGCCGAATCAGTGTCGCCATCACCATCGAAGAGGTTGTGGCCGCCTACCTGGAGCAGGTTGCGGCGCGCAGGCGCTACGCCTGTACCATTGTGCTGTATGAAAAGGGGGCAGAAGGACAGAAACTAGCGGTGCTGGTGCGCGGGCGCTGGACGGCGGGAGAGGGAATGACTCTGGACACTGTGCGCATCCCCTACACCTACGATGCCCTCGACCCCCCTCTTGACCTGGGCCAGACCGTCACCATACCGGACGTCCACTCCGATCCCCGGGTCTCTCTCCGACTTCGTGAGATACAGCGCCAATCCCGACGCCCTGCGCTGGCCCTTATTCCGCTTATGGCGAGGGGTGAACGCATCGGCCTGGTGATTCTGAGTTATCCGCAGATTCATGCCTGGCCGGAAGCGGACCTGCGGCCCTATCAGGCAACGGCCGCACAGCTGGCAACGGCACTGGACAGCCGGGGACAACATATCCTGCTCTCCGAGCGAGGACAGCAGGTCGCCGTTCTGGAAGAGCGGCATCGGATCGCTCGCGAACTTCATGACTCGGTGACCCAGCTTCTGTTCAGCATCACCCTGATCGCTCAGACGATCGCTCCCGCCTGGCGGCGCGACCCGGACGAAGGCGAGCGTCGTGTGCAGCGGATGCTGGAGCTGAGCCAGTCTGCGTTGGCGGAGATGCGCGGGCTGCTGGCAAAACTGCACCCGCCGGAGACCCCCCCGGTCTCCCAGCCCCGCCCACAGACCGAGATAGAGCGTATTCGGCAAGAAGGACTGGCCGTCGCGCTGTGTAAACATTGTGAGCATCAGAGGCAGGAGGGGCTGCACATCGCGCTCGATGTCGCCGACTATACGCCGCTCTCGCCGGAGCGGGAAGAGGCGCTCTACCGTATCGCGCAGGAGGCGCTGCATAACGTGGTCAAACACGCCCGAACCGACTACGCGGAAGTCTGCCTGCGTGTCGCAAACCAGACGGCTTTGCTGATCGTCAAAGACTGCGGGACCGGTATGTCTCCCGAGGCCGCTGAACGCCGTACCTCCGGCGGCCTGGGATTGGCGACGATGCGCGAGCGCGCTCAGGCGCTTGGCGGAACGGTGCAGATCCTCAGCGCACCCGGCAGAGGAACGACCGTCGAAGCGACCCTGCCAACCGTTGGAGAGGAGACCTCTTGATGGCACACCCTATCCGTCTTCTGATTGCCGATGACCATGGGATCGTCCGTGAAGGCTTACGGATGTTTCTGACCGAAGAGGCGGACATCGAGGTTGTCGGCGAAGCCGCGGACGGCCCGGAGGCTGTCGCGCTGGCGATCTCCCTGAAGCCTGATGTCATCCTCATGGATCTGGTGATGCCGAAACTGGACGGGATCGAGGCGACCCGGCGTATTCGCGCCGCCGCTCCCGATACCCATATCCTTGTTTTGACAAGTTTCGCCGATGATCGCAATATTCGGGAAGCGATTCAGGCAGGCGCGCTCGGCTATCTGCTGAAAGATGTCCTCAAATCCGATCTCCTGCGCGCCATCCACGACGCCACGCAGGGCAAACCGACACTGCACCCCGAAGCCCAGCGCCTGCTGATGCAGCAGGTCGTCTCCCCCGCAGATCCCTCTCCTTTTCAAGACCTTACCGAACGCGAGCGGGATGTGCTGCGCCTGATCGCACAGGGCTGCAGCAATAAAGAGATCGCGGCCGCTCTCCATCTCACCGAAGGCACGGTCAAAGGCTATGTCAGCGCCATCCTCGTCAAGCTCAACGTCGCCGACCGCACTCAGGCGGCGCTTTTCGCCGTAAAGCATGGTCTGGAATAGTCGAAAATCAGACTGTCTCCTAACTTTCGTCAGGCCGGATCCCTTACTTATTTCCTGTCCTATGCTTCTCCAAGGTGGGTAGTACAGACCAGGCCGTCTGTGTTATCCTGATTAACGTTATGGAGACCCTACCCACTGCGCCCCATACGGTGCTGTTGGTGGACGACTCGCCCGCTGTGCGCGAAGCGATGCGTTGGGCGTTTGAAAACGCCCCGGACTTCTCCGTTATCGGAGAGGCCGGTGATGCAGCGGAAGCACTGGAACAGACAGCCATGCTGCATCCGGACGTGGTGCTTCTGGACATCGAACTGCCCGATTTAGACGGCTATGCGGTGTCCCGCGCTCTCAAGGCAGGGTCTTCCGCTCCCATCGTTGTTTTTCTCACCGTCCACAGCGATCTGGAATCTCAGCGTCGAGGCAAAGAGGCTGGAGGGGACGGTTTTGCAGCGAAGGGGGCCGGATGGACGGCGCTGATCACCCAGATTAGAGATGCCATGAAGTATCCGGTAGAGGCGCCTCCATCCCTGTATGAGCAACACAAGGAGAGATAACCTCGCCCCTGCTTGCGCTCTCCCTTCGGATCGCCTTCCATTCCCGGAAGAACGGAAGGCGATCTATTCTCCCTCTTCTCACTGTCCCTCTCTCCTCTACTCTCCCTGCAGTGCGTTTGCGTAAAATAAGAGAACAATTTCACGGTAGGCTGCTTCTTATAGTGAGTCTTTCGTATCTAAAGGTGGAAAGCCAGGACTCGAAGGCCACAAATGAGAAAGTATTCCGTAGAGCGCCCGCTGCCTGCTGACGAACGGGAGATGCCGGATATAGGTAGAGAACCGATGATTGCTAAGGATCTACAACAGACGGTTGTTCCTCAGGACCGTCCTCCACGCCGATGCCTGATTCTTGCCAATGTAAAAGCGGGAGGAATATCTGCCAGACAGTCTCTGGTGGGATGGACCAGAGGCTGTCTGGATTCTCTGTTTCGACACGGCCCGAAGACCGCTGTCGCCTGTCTCCCGGAGACGCTGACCATGCTGGCGACCGCGGCGGCAGAAGCAGGTTTGCAGGCCAATGTCGAGTCCGTTCCGCCGCCGGAGCAGCTGCCCGGACTGTTACGCTCGGCGCAGGCGGAAGGATTTGATACCATCGTCGCGGCCGGGGGAGATGGCACCGTTCACTCTATTGCCCAGGCGCTCGTCGGCTCCCCTCTGCGGCTGGGGGTCCTGCCGATGGGGACCGCAAACAATGTCGCCCGGATGCTGGGATTGCCCTTCGATCTGGCTGCCGCTCTACAGGTTATTGCCAGCGGGCTGGAGACGCAGATAGATGTCGGCCGCGTCGCCAACACCTATTTTCTGGAAGCGGCGGGCGTAGGGCTTTTTGCCGATGCCTTTAAGGCGTTCGGCAAGGACGAGCCTCGCAAATATCAGATCGGCAGGCTGCTGCGCGTCATCGGCCCTCTGTTCTGGAACCCACCAGTGCGCAATCTTCAATTGACTCTGGATGGTGTGGTGGAGAAAGACCAGGCCATCTGGATATCGATCTCCAACGGCGCCTTTCTCGGCGACAAGATGGAGCTGGCTCCCGGCGCACATATCTCCGATGGGAAGTTCGACGTGATCATTGTAGGCGCGATGAACCGCGGAGAGCTGCTGCAGTTTGCGCTTGCTCTGCGCAAGGGACGCCATCTGGAACTGCCCAAAGTGCGTCGTGTTCATGCCAGAACCGTCGAGATACGCCGAATCCACCGCAGCCACCATTCGATTCCGATCCATGCCGATGCCGAGATCGTCGCACACACCCCGGCTCTTCTGGAGATCGTTCCCGGCGCACTGCGCGTCCTCACCCCGCTTCCCAACCCCTGAGAGACAAATCGCAGCAAGAGCGGGTAGAATGAATGCACCAACTTTGGAGGAAGACACCGCTTTGATTGCACGCGCCCGCCGTTTGGAGAAGATACCGCCCTACCTGTTTGGAGAGATCGCTGCGCTCAAACGTAAAGCGTTGGCCGAAGGCCGCGATCTGATCGACCTGGGGATCGGAGACCCGGACCAGCCTACTCCGGAACCCATCATCCAGGCGCTGGCAAAAGCCGCCCATAACCCGGAGACCCATCGCTATGATGAGACCAGCGCCGGCTGGACGCCCTTTCTGGAGGCCGTCTCCACCTGGTTTCAGAAGCGCTTCGAGGTTCCCGTAGACCCTGCCGCCGAGGCGATGCTTCTCATCGGCAGCAAGGAGGGGCTGTCGCATCTTGCCTGGGCCTATATCGATCCGGGCGACATCTCCCTGGTTCCCGATCCGGCCTATACCGTCTATAAAGTCAATACCCTGATGGCGGGCGGCGAAG
>JADMIO011485927.1_pt1 | contig 15285 bp, 15 predicted proteins | sample 8958161 | NCBI WGS metagenome assembly JADMIO01 (sample SAMN16585339, study PRJNA669376) | soil metagenome | isolation source: Crop rotation soil | place: USA: Cullars Rotation, Alabama | collected 2011
AAGGATGTCTACCTGCAGACCCTGGGCTACAAAAGCTATGCATTCCTTTTTTACAGCAGGAAGCAGCGAAGTGAAAATCCTTCCTACTACCATACTACCGTATCACAGGTCGGTCAGTCGGCGGTGATAGCAGCCAATGAAAGCTGGCTGCTGCATGGAACGATCGACAAGCCGGCGTATTTCATCTGCAAAGTTTCCGACGCGGAAGACTGGAGAAAGGTGCCCGGGCTGGAGGAGACGGGGGAGAGGAATGGGTTTGTCTTTTTCAAAAGATCTATCCCGGTAGTGAGGAAATAAGCAATCGGCAATGTCCTCAATAGGCAATCGGCAATTTGCAATAGGCAGTTTGTGAGTCGAAAACGAAGGGGGTGTCTTCTAGTGCCCAGCAAAAAGATTCGGTGGACAACCTGATTCTTAGTTGAAATTGCACAGGAACTCCATCGTATCGACACCATCCGCATAGTCGTCGAGAGCCGGGTGCTGCGCAGTCCCGAAGGGGATGCCCCCGCTGCCGACGATCGCCTGGATATCATTGTTTTGCTTCAGTTCACTAAGCAGCGCGGCCTTATCGGTATAGTACCGGTAATGCAGGACACTCACCGCAGAAAACGGGATTTCATTTTCTACCAGCAGCAAGGAGCCATTGTCCAGATAGCGGACCCTGTTGAGCAGGTACAGCGCCAGATGATAATCATAGTTGTTGCGGTACTTGTTGTGGTCAATAAAGTGGTGATACGATTCGAGGTTATGTAGCAGCGGGACAAAGTCATACCCTTCGGGAACGCAGATCTGCGTCACATTCCGGCAGCCGAGTCCGAAATAGGAAAATATATCCTTGCCTAATTCCGTGAAATCCTCCGCCGTCTCGCTTCCGTCGAGGATGGCGACCGAGGTACGGTTCCTGCGAATGATATGAGGGTATTTGGCAAAATACTGTTCAAAATACCGGGCCGTGTTGTTGCTGCCGGTAGCGATATAGGCGTCGCAACCCTTCAGCATTTCGGCAAAGTGGATCTGGGTCAGGATTTCAGGTTCCCATTCGCTCATTTTTCGAACGAGGTGCGGGATCAGTACGGCATCCTTTGAGGAGAGTTTAAGAAGCAAGCGCTGGCCGCTTACGAGGCCGCAGAGGAAGTCGTGGAAGCCGACCATGGGAATGTTACCTGCCATTACGATACCAACTTGTGCAACCGTTTGGGGCAACTGGTATTTAGAGATCCATTGCCTGAGCTTTGCCTCGTCCAGGTATTCGCTGCTGATGTGCGAGCAGGCCAGGTCAATGAACTCCTGTGTAAACCATGCATTCTGGATAATCGCAAGCTGCTTAGCCTCCTGCCATGCTTCGCCGTTCTCAGCTATATATTTGCCCAGTCGAACCAATAGGTCAATCCGTTGCTCCGTATTCATTCCGTCTCTGTTTTCTTTGTGCGAAATTGTACCTTTGGCCGCAATAAATCCAGAAAAATAAAGCCCTTCGCTTCATGGCAATTAAGATAACCGACGAATGTATTAACTGTGGCGCCTGCGAGCCCGAATGTCCGAATAATGCGATTTATGAGGGTGGGGTAGAGTGGGCGATCGCCGATGGAACCTCTGTAAAGGGGACATTTATCCGGATGGATGGTACGCCCACTGATGCGAATGACCGGCATGATCCCAGGGCTGTGGACATATATTATATCACGCCGGACAAGTGCACGGAGTGCCAGGGATTTCATGAGGAGCCGCAGTGTGCGGCGGTATGTCCCGTGGATTGCTGCGTTCCCGACGAGATGTACCGCGAGACCGTCGAAGAGCTCCTCGCCAAGAAGGAAAAGCTCCACTTGTAGTTGCGTGTATTGTCCATAGTGGTACTGCAATAATTGAGTCCACAAGAAGGTACTTCGGAGATTACGTCCAACGCAACGGCCGTCGACATGGATTCGTGATATCAAACGTCCACTGAATGGTACTGCAGAGTTTACGTCCAGAAAAAACTGTGTCATCCTGAATGGAGGGAGCAAGCGTAGCGGCGACCGGAATGAAGGATCTGTATGCCGGTACTTCCGAACACAGCGAGAACGTCACAATCCGTCAGCTCTGCAGTACCGGCACACAGATCCTTCACAGCGCTTCATTCCGTCCAGGCCGTGCCTGGACTGCATTCCGCTCGTTTAGAATGACAATTTTTTTCTGTGGTACCGGCATACACTCCTCGAATGCCATCAGTTTCTGGTATCGTGATAGAGTCGTGTTTACTGACGTTGGTATTTCAGGGATTGCGTCCGGAAAAAACTTGGTCCTGCAGAAATTACGTCCAGAAAAAACTGTGTCATCCTGCATCGCCCGCCGAAGCTTCCAGCGAAGGCGGGATTCGCCAGCCATAGCTTCAGCGAAGGCTGGATTCGTCGTTGCTGGTACTTCAGAACACAGCGAGAACGTCACAATCCGTCAACTCTGCAGTACCGGCACACAGATCCTTCACAGCGCTACATTCCGTCCAGGCCGCGCCTGGACTGCATTCCGCTTGCTGCCAATGACAGATTGCTAAGCTGTAGAGCCAATGAGTTGCAGTCCATGCTTCTTTGCAAGTTTGAACAAGAAGGCTTGTTCCCTTTGCTCGATTTGTTGCTCATAGCGTTGTGTGCCCTGCTCTACATAGTCTGCACCTTTGGTAAGCAGGTCATAAAATGCATTCGCAAGTTTTCTGGCGCCTGCTTTTACTGCGATCTTGCTATCCTTCCTGGCCCGTATCCTACGCATGAACGCGCCGATGGCGATGTGTTTGCTGCTTAAGAGTCCCTGGGCTACTTCTCTGAAGATCTGGCCTGCCCGGCTGCCGTTCTTCTGCCATATCCGCCGATGCATTTTCCCGCTTTGATTGCAGATTGGAGCCAGCTGGCACCAGCTTGCGAAGTGCTTCGCACTCGGGAAGCGGCTCATGTCTGTGCCTACCTCACCGAGCAAGCGTAACAGTGTGTAGTCGTTGATCCCGGAAAGGGTATTACCGTCTGTACCATAAATGTTGAGCAGCTTTTGATGCAGCCCCTCCACTTGGGGAGGATGATGCCGGATTGCCTTGGCGGGCCTGGCCGCCACTACCTGCTCCTTACCGGCTTCAAGAGCGCTGAGTATCTCTTCTATTTTACTATCAATTGTAGCCAGATGTTGCTGATGGACCTTCCACATATGCAGGTTGCGTTCCAGGAGGAATATCCAGCTTTCATTATAGCTGCCTTCAAGGGCTTTGAGCACCTCTTCTCCTTTACCCTTAATGATGCGGAGATCACAAAGGGATAGGAGTACCTGCGGATCTCGCTCTCCTGCGATGATTGCTTCTATCATGCGCAGGCCACTTGCGCCATGGATCTGGGCCAGCGTACATGTAAGCTTGATGTTCATCAGTTCCAAACACTTGCTCATCTTGCTGACGTAGGCACTGCCCATCTCTATGATATCTTCCCGTTCCCGTATCATCATGCGCAGCTCCCTGAGCTTGCCTTTAGGCACATAGCTCTGACGTACAAGACCTGCGCTGAATACGCGCTGTATCCACCGGCAGTCCTTGGGATCCGTCTTGCGGCCCTTGACCTGCTTTACTTCTTTGGGATTAACCAGGCACACTTCCAACCCTGCTTCTTCCAGAAGTTCATGGAGAGCGATCCAATAAACGCCAGTGGCTTCCATACATACCCGCTCCGTACCTGCGGCGTGCAGGTCTGCCACCAGCTTTCGGTAGTCAGCCGTGAAGGTGCGATAGGAATCAACCGTAACTCCATCAGTTGAAACGAATACTTTTTCGGCCCCGATATCAATGGCGGCCGCAGCAGGATTTACCTGCTCAAAGGAGATTAGCTTTGCCATAGTTCATTTTTTTAGAAACCAGGCCCGGGCTCAGAGGATTTTACATTATAGGCACGCTGCCAAACGGGAATGGCTGCCGGTAGCAGCCGTCACCAAAAAGTGATGAACTATCTTCTGAAGCAATGCTCAGGTACAGGTACTAGTACACTAAACAAGCGAAGTGCTACGCTGCCCGGGCCGGTTTTTCCCTCAAAGCTCCTAAACACTGTCATCTTCCAGTGATTGTTGCGCAGCGAAATAGTATTTCAGGATGACAATTTTTTTCTGAAGTACCTGCATACAATTCTCGAACATCATCAGTTTCTGGTATCGTGATAGAGTCGTGTTTACTGACGTTGGTATTTCAGGGATTGCGTCCGGAAAAAACTTGGTACTGCAGAAATTACGTCCAGAAAAAACTGTGTCATCCTGCATCGCCCACCGTAGCTTCAGCGAAGGTGGGCAAAGAATCCACGCAGCTGGCGGGCAAAGCACAGTTGACAATGATTGGTGACATCAAAGGTCACAGTACGGTACTGCAGAACTTACGTCCAGAAAAAACTGTGTCATCCCGATCGGCGGGAGCAAGCAGAGCGGCGACCAGAGAGAGGGATCTGTAGGATGGTACTGCAGAACCAGGGCGCTAGATTTATCAAGAATCAGGATTGTATGCTCCACATCCTTTTTCTTTCCGTTCTTTCTTTTGGTCGCAAAAGAAAGAACCAAAGAAAGCGACTTTTGGCCTGACGCTCCGCGGCCAAAAGCAGCTCGACGCTGTTATGTGGGGGACGATTAAGCAACATGGCGCTGATTTTCATCCGCATGGTTGCATCCATTTAGCTTCAGCACATCGTATCATCTGCACACTTTGTTTATGCCTTATCAATCGTATCCCGGATGAAAATGTAGGCGCCATAATGTGTTCAGCAACAGGCTTTTTAATTGGGCTACTCTCTTACGGCCATCCCGGAAGCGAATGAGGGGGCGTGATCGTCTGCCACAGTGTGGTACTGCAGAAGTTACGTCCAGAGCAACTTGTCATCCCTGCTTCGCCAGCCGAAGCTCTTAGCGAAGGCTGGCAAAGGACCTACGCAGCTGCCGGCATTGGCCGCCGTAGCTTCCAGCGAAGGCGGCCAGAACGACCGTCCACAGCGGTCGGCGACATCAAACGTTCACTGAGTGGTACTGCAGAATTTACGGCCAGAAAAACTGTGTCATCCTGCATCGCCCGCCGAAGCTTCCAGTGTTTGTTGCACAACGGTCTTTTGATGACGAGATGAGGTAGTACGGCAAAAAAGAGGAATCCTGGAGCCTCGACATGCTAACAGGATTTTGAAGCCGCCTTTTTTGAGTTAGATCATTGAAGGGCACAATCTGGCTGGAATAGCCTGTAAATAGGCCGGTTTCGACTCAAAAAGTTCGTGGCCTGTTGGGATGGGAAGCACTTTGACCATTGCCTTCAGTCGCCGACACGTAAAGTCTAATAGCTTTTTCAAATTATAGCTCAATGCCGCCATCAGTACGTGTTTGTTGGCTTGAAAAATCCCTCTGGTATTGACCCGCTTCATGTTCCTGTAGTTGATCAAGGTCCCCAGTACCGGTTCAACGGTCCGGCTTCGGATACGGCGCATCTTCCTGGCAGTGCTGCCCCTATGGAGTTTGGCGTGCATGCGGTCATAATATTCCTTGTCTACGCTGTGGGCAATCTCCTTATACTGATGCGACTTGAGGCAGCTCTTCAGAAAGGGGCAGTCCCTGCACACTCCTTGTCTGCTCCGGTAAATGCGCTTCGTATGAGTCTTGTGTGTACTAAGCCCTCTGAAGGTTAGAATGGCTTTATGACCCCGCTGACACTCATATTGGTCTTGTTCCCGGTTATACAGGAAGCCTTCACGTGCGGGTTGGTATGCCCCTATGTTGGGTATGTAAGCATCTATATGCTGCGCTTCGCAATAACGTAGTGCACTACCGCTGCTATAATTAGTATCGGCAATTATCTGATCTATTCGTATGTCGTTACCGGCGAGATTGGCGATCGTTTGACTCAGGATTGCTGGCAGACAATCACTATCCCGCATACTCGCAAAATCAACTTTGGCACCGGTGATTACATGGTGGGCATCATCCACGGCGATCTGACCAAGGTAGTTGAGTTGGCTTGGCTTACCGGGTTTGGTAGATATAGCGGCATCAGGGTCTGTGGTGCTGCAATGCGTGTCATTGCTAATGCGTCTGGCACTGACCGGCGGCTCCGGTTCATCGGTTCGTTTTGGCTTACTGCTATCGGACTTAACCAGGTCATTCTTCGTAGGTGCCTGGCCATCGCTTTGCTCCTGGAGCTCTCTAACATACGCCACGGCATCGGATATGACTTCCCTTTCCAGCAGGCTATCCAGGCTCGCGTTAGCTTTGATAAAAGCACTATCGATAGCCTGGCGCTTACCCCGTACCATGCCTTTGGCGACACATTGGCTCAGTACGTTCTGAAAGAGACCTAAGAACACTTCCTCCCCATATAATTGCCGGGTTCGGCTGATGGTGGAATGCCAAGGCAAGGTCTCATCTATATCATAACCTAAGAACAAGCGGATGGCTAACGAGTCTGCGCAATACTCGATCAGGCGGCGGTCCGAATTGATATTATTGAGATAGCCTACAATCAATATCTTGAAAAAGACAACCGGGTCAATGCTCTCCTGCCCTTCGTTGCCGTAATAAACCGCGGTAGCCGCCCGCAGAAAATGAAGGTCAAGCGATTGACCCAGTCTGCGATAGAAGTGGTCTTTAGGAACCAGCTCTTGTAGCGATACGCTGTAGAGCATTTTAGGTACCAGTTCTTTTCTCCCTTGCATGCCTGAAACGCCCAAACATCATTCCATATCTGCCACCAGCAAGGCTTTCAGCAAACAATATTTATCCACAATATAGCCGCTCAGACCTCTTCGGCTGAGTTGTGCAACAAACACTTCCAGCGAAGGCGGGATTCACCAGCCGTAGCTCTCAGCGAAGGCTAAGTATAGTTCGCCTGATCCGACGCTTATGAAGGCAATGCTCACGGCAGTATTCGCTGGATTAACGAATACCCTGGGCACTTCATCCGTTTCCAGGCAGCAAATTATCAACGTCTTAGTGAGTTCCTACAACACGAAACCAGAAGGGGCAGACTCAATCTTTACTGCATTGCTTGAGTCAGGCAAGGTCAAAAAGCGCAGCGGCGAGATAGTTGAGCTCGCAAGTTCCACGTAAATACAAAGGATTTAGGAAACGGTGGAACGCCCAAACAACGGTGCTCCAGCAATAAAAAGCACCGGGTCGCCCCGGTGCTTGCACAAGCCATGTTGCCCTGTCGGTGATGCCTTTAATAAAGTATCCGGACTGGCCTACTTCACCACTGCCGAATCTTCCCTCCCAAATAATTCAGCACCTGAATCGTGAGAAAGCTCGTCAGTGCGCCAACGCCGGCCATCACAATGCCGCGTACCAGGTCCTGGGTTTGAATCGCCAGTATCAGGCTGGTCAATAGCCCGCCGGCCAGACCGCCGCGGGAAACGTAATCCATAGATTGAAGACTCATAAAAGAAGTGTTTAGAAGTTGAAGCGTTTGGAATTTGAAAGATTGCAGCTGAAGTGATAGTTTGGAGTCGGCCCTCCAATGGCCGCAGACGAGAACTGCACACGGCCAACTACACGGGGCCAACTCCAAACGTTAATCACGAACCCGCATTCCCAATGCCCACCTCGCTCCAGTCACTCGGACCAAGCGAATTGTGAGCCGCAATCCGCACCAGCGGACGGGACCCGGCCGGCAATCCGGAAACGAAGTTGGAGAGACGTGAGCTGATGCCGGCATCCTGCCAGCTTTCACCGTTGTCATGGCTGACATTCATAATGTACGTTGTCGCACCATGAACTTTCTTCCACCTCAGGTATACCTCGCCGGGTTTTCGTCCGGGCTTCACAATTGGCGCATCCGGCTTATCTACCGGCCTGCTGGCAGATGGGAGGTCTTTTACTTCAAAGCCGCTGCTCAGGATGATCAGCTCATCGCCTTTACTCACAGCCTGCACATACCCACCAAGCGCGACGATCTGGGTGTCCAGCTCATCGACCCGGTACGCCACTTTGCCCCTGCGGTCCTTGCCGCCATAGTAGGCTTCCGTGTAAGCATCCTCAACTTTCTGGATGCACTCCTTAACCTCCGTAAGAGAAGGGATTGGACTCGGAAAATGCTCATTCCCGTCCATGGCCTGCACGATGGTATTGGCCTTCTGGATCTTGTCGGGAACGGTGAGTTGTTTGAACGCAATTTTTACGTTGCTCATAGTATTAGTTATTTGAAAAGTCACAAATGAAATCGGGTGCTTGAATCCACGTCACAACAAAGGCACGGGCCGCGTCCGGCCAGGAAGGAACGCATGGCAAGCCCTTGTCCCCGTCGGGATCTGGCAAGCCGGTAAATCCAAAGAATAGCGCGGACTATATTGTTCCGATCGGAACCGCGCTCGACAGCTATTATCTATTAACGAAGCTGGATGAATCGTACGGATAGATCCAGTCCCACGATACATTTGGCTTTCTCCCCGTTCGTTTCAGGTATGATATAGGTCTGGGGAGTGAGCGTTATCGACCGTGTGAGATTCCACTTCACATAGCAGCGATACCTGAGATCATAGGGTGCAGGATCTTTCGCCCGGATCCGGTAGCCTATGCCGAAAGTGGAAACATACACCGGGTTCAGCTGGTTCTTTTTCAGGTCGGCACGACCATACTCCACATTCACAAACTGAAGGGTGCTCATGTGAAGCTTATTGTTCTCCCGGTCGAAGAAATTGACCACCGAATAAGCCGCTCCGAAGTACTGCGTAAGCTCCCAGCCATGACCGCCCCAGTCGGTGGTCAGTCCGCTGAAGTGGAAGCGGAGGCCGAAGGACGAGTAGCCGGTGATGGACCCTGCCAGCACGCTGGCTCCCACCTCGGCGATCGGGTCATACCTCCAGAATCTCCTGAATGGCTTAGCCGTGGTCAATATCATCGGTCCGGAAAGGCCCTTGCGGACATCATACATCGCATCCAGGTTGTGACGCTCGTGATCGAAATCCTTCCAGCGATTGCGTGTCGCCAGCACCAGCGAATCAAGTACGCCTGAGATGTTGTTGATCAGTGCCTCGTCTTTTGCCAGCTCCTCGATGTCATTCATGTCCTTCAGGAGGAAGAGGTAGCCGACCCTTGGTATCAGGCCGCTCTCCGGTCGCGGCGGACCATAGGCGCGCACGATGCTGATGCTGTCCATGGCGACGCGAAGTGGTTCCGGCGTCTTTCCATCCAGCAGCACGATATGTGCTTCATCCGGGTATTCTTTGCACGCTGCCACGGCAGACTGAGTACCATCCGGCACGTACATGGCCAGTCTGCGCGCGGCCGCGGGGTTTTTGAATGAATCTTTGAGCTGCTGCCAGGCCATATGTGCGCCGTCGACAATTGCCGGCAGCGACTTGTCCTTCCAATAGCTCAACCGTCCGAAACGGATGATCAGGAAATTATCGTCCGGCAGGTTTACCCGCATATAATACTGCGTGTCGCCATGCGGCAATGAGAAGATCGCCGAATAGGATGCTCCTGCACTCTTCATGGGTTGATGCGGGATGTTTTTGTAGAGCTGCGCTTCTGTTTTTTCCGGCGCGATGCCCAGTGACAGCAGCAAAACCCAGGGTAGGTACGGGATGTATTGAATGATCTTTTTCATGGAGTAGTAATTGAAATAGTACCGGGAGTTGTGTGTGGTATTCAGAGCTGGCAGGTCTTGCATGGGTATGCCAGCAGCTGGGGATGTATTGGAATCCCTGCGGTTATTACAACATGATCAGGAAAGAGTGGACTATGGAATGTTATCCCCGTGCAGAATGGAGCGCATGACCACCGGGAGGAAGGGTGTGCTTTTCTTCGGTCGTGTATTTCCTTCTGTCAGCAATGTGGACGAATATTCGACCGCACTCAGAGCATGTCGCGGACGGGTAGCAGGCAGCTTTGCTTCCGGAGCGGCTGCAGCGGCAACGATTGGCGGCGGCATCGGAGTTTCAGGCACCGCGGTTGGTGCCGGTCCCGGAATTGCCGGCTGTTTCCGGTGCGCTAAGGGTTGGGGACGCGATACGATCTCTTCGTCTGGCGGAACCGTTTCCAACCGGAATACCAGGCTTTCCGGCCGCATCGCAGGAGTTCCTTCCACGACAGTATTGCTTCCATTGTTCTTCGTGTTCTGTCCGGATATTATGGGGTCCGCAGAGGAGGGAAACTGTAGAACCCTGTTTGCATCCGGCTTGTTGCTAAGTAGATCGGAGTTGTCCTTGCTGCTATCGTTCAGGTAAATGGCTTTGCCGATGAAGAGCAGGAAGAAGAGCAGGGCAGCCGCGTTTCTGCAGGCTCGGAAGTTCAGGCCGCGTACTCGTGGTTTGGTCGGTTCAGGCACAACAGCTGCCGATTCGTTTTCGGCGGGTCGAATGACGCCTTCTGCTTTCAGACGTGCCGACAGTTGCCGCCATGCTTCTGCCCGCTCTTCCGCGGTTTCCAGTTCGGGGACTTGAGAAGTGATGCGTTGGGCCTTAGGAACGGACAGCGTTTTCTCCCATTCATGAATGTCTCCGAACCCGGCATCCATCTTATCGATGGCCTCCTGTTCTTCGAGGGCGTCCAGCTCATCTTCTGCCTCATGAAGAATTGCGTGGGTGTAGTGGCGTACCGCAAGCTTCAGCCATACTTCGGGCGAGCTCATATCGACGATGGCTCCTGTTCCGTCTACAAGTACAGTACGGGAGACCTCTTCATCTTCGGCGGCAGGCTGGGAGCTCAAATCCATCAGCCTGGCGGAGAGGAGCTGGCGGGCGTGTTCCTTTTCGAAATCAGGAATGAACTCATCCAGCGAAAAGCTGGCCATTCTGCGTTTAACTATGGCTTTAAGCCGTTCTTCCCTGGTCATCTGCTCTTGATTTGGTTGTTTGGGAGTTTGATTTGCTCCTTCAGGTATTCAATTGCTCTGTGATAGTCTACCCGTGATTTTTCAGTAGAGATGCCCAACTCTGAGGCGATTTCCTTGTGCGTCATTTCCTCCAATGCGCGTAGTGTAAACACCGCCTTGTGACCATCGCTTAGTTTTTTTACGCTCTTCATGATCTGCCGGTAGACGATACTATCCGGTTCCTCGTCAAATTCCGGCTCGCCACTGTCATCTTTAATAGAGCCGACATCAAAATCATCGAGACTTTCAAGCGCCTGCCGTTTCTTCCGTTCGTACATATTGCAGCAGTTGTTCACGATTGATCGGATCCACACGCCCGGAGTTGCAATCATGGGATCATACGTCCCGAGTTTACTGAAGACTTGCATAAACGCCTCCTGCACCAGGTTTTGGGCAACTTCTTTGTTACGGACCCGTTCCATGCATAGGTGCAGCATGTATTCCCGGTATTCGTCATGAATTTTTGTGCATGCAGTATCATCGCCTTTCAGTGCCCGTTGGATCAGGTGTATTTTATCGAGTAAAATCTCCATAGCGTGTGGGATCAGTGTGTTTCCTTTTTGGTTCCTGTTACATGTTCATTTTCGGGTCGTGGTCCAGCTGGTTGTATCGCTCTTAATAGTCATTGTACGTTCTTGTCGCGATCATTTGAGAAGATAGCATACTATATAAATATGCAGATCGCTCAAAAAATGTTACAGATTGGAAAAGAATTTTTCCGCAGCTTAACTCTCAACAAAATACAAATCGAAAAAATAATATCGAAGTCGGAATGCTGCGCGTTGGAGGCTTACGTGTTGGAATTTGTTGGAGGCTTCGCGTTGGAATGCTTCGCGTTGGAGATCGTTGGAAGCCTGGCGTTGGAATGCTGCGCGTTGGAGATCGTTGGACGCTTGGCGTTGGAAGTTGTTGGACGCTTCGCGTTGGAATGCTTCGCGTTGGAGGCTTCGCGTTGGAAGTTGTTGGAGTGCTTCGCGTTTTCTGAAAAGCCAGTTCCAACGATCTCCAACTATTTCCAACTATTTCCAACAACCTCCAACAACCTCCAACGATTTCCAACAACCTCCAACGATTTCCAACCATCTCCAACGCCCTCCAACTCCCCCAAAAGTATATTTGGTGCACTTCCAGGAAGATCTGGTGCACTTTGCAAAAGATTCAGTGCAGAATGAAATGGATTTAATGTCAAATGCACAAGATTTGATTCGAAGTGCACAAGATTTGGTTCGAAGTGAAATGAATCTATGTCGAAGTGAAATGAATCTATGTCGAAGTGGACAAGATTTGATTCGAAGTGAAATGAACCTATGTCGAAGTGAAATGAATTTATGTCGAAGTGAACAAGATTTGATTCGAAGTGAACCAGATTTGGTTCGAAGTGAAATGAATCTATGTCGAAGTGAACAAGATTTGATTCGAAGTGCACAAGATCTGGTTCGAAGTGACTTGAATCTAATGTCAAGTGCACAAGATTTGATGTCAAGTGAAAAGGATTTGATTCGAAGTGCACCAGATCAACAAAAAAGTGCACAACATTTAAAAAGCAGCGAAATCGCTGCGTTGGCAAACGGAGCAAATTGCAATTCGCTAGTTTTCAATTGTAAACGAATGGCTGGTATTTTAACTGAACTATTGCGAGTGTGGATTGTTGGGACAAATGTTCGCCCAAAAGAAATCGAGTTTTCAGTCTGACACAATTGATTTTCGCGACTTGTGAGAGGGAAAAATGCAGCCGGCAATCCGCATTTTAAAGTGTACTTGTGCAACCCCGGATTCTCGCGCTCCAATCCGCAGGTTTACCCGGAACGCGAAAGTTGTATCCAACCGACACTTACTGGTCTTAATTTGTCTGGCACGGTGGACATGATAATAATGCAAACGTGCTTTTAGTACGGCAGCACGCTTATCTTTCTTGTCTCCACTATCTGACCTTCTATCAGATACCGGCAGATGTACACGCCTGAAGAAAGGTCGGCCACGTCAACCGCAATTTCGGTTTGATTCCGATCCAGTGGAATTGACCGTTGAATTCGTCCCGTAACATCATGAATCGTCAAGAGCCCTGGCACTGCGTATTTAATGTGAAGTTGGTTGTGACAAGGGTTGGGATATACGTCAAAGTCAATGCTCGTTGTTGGAGGTCGAATTCCTGTGGGATAGCAAATCGGATTGGCAGGGCCTAAATGGTAGTTTGGCATGCAGGGGGGCGCGCAAACTCCCGCATAACGGACTACTCCTCCAAACCAGAAACCTGGGAATCTGAGACACTTCCGACAGAATCCAGCCGCAGTGCCTTTGCTATCAGGGTTATTTATCACACTCATCTGTCCGCCAATGCCGTCCCAGGGACCTACATATAATTTTCCGTCGGGGCCCGGATAGATGTTGGAATACTGTTGAAACTCCTGCCATGTAGTGTCAGGTCCAGAAAGCCATGTCCACGCTGTTGATGGATTGCCGTTCTGCAGATCACACTGTTGCACCGCAAAAAAGCTATTGACGTACAGGAATCGGCCGTTGGGTGAGAAGGCCAAACCGCAGGTAGAACTGTCCACCTGGGAGCTGTCAAGCGGATTGCCGGTCTTAGCCGTCGGAACAGGTATCACTCTCACATTGGAAAGCAGGCCGGTGCAGCGGTCAAAATCAGCTACCATTACCTTATAGAGCCCCTGAATGGTGGTTGCGTATTTGGTGCCATCCTGCGAAAACATAGCCTGTCCGCAGATGTCCCAGATGCCGAAATGAGGTTCTGGAAAGCCTTGTATATACGGGCCATATATCTTGTCGTCCGTCAACAGAAACCGGTAGACCATATTGGTATCCGAAGCCTGCTTCAGCAGCCACCAGCTTTTCCCGTCACCATGGCGACAGGCCATCATTTGCGTTTTGCTCAATTTTACGTCCTGGAGTAGCGGGACCATTTTTTTTGTCACCTTGCCCAGGCCGCCATTGGCCTTCATGTCTACCTCTGTGTAGAGTAAGAGGTCAAAAAGTGAGCGTCCTCTATCAGGATGATTCCACCAGTAATTAGTTACTTCAGAATCAGAAGCTGTCGGAGTGATTACCCGGTAAATGTTATTAGAAAATGGGAGAATAATGGAGGTTTGAGCACCGTTACTCCATCCACCATAATGCTCATAGAGCAGCTTGGGTACAATGGTATCTCCGTCTTCAATATAGTTTAGATTGCGGTCATACAGATTATACCCATCCGATATGATCGCTAGTTGTCCAGACGAGTCGCAGATGTTGGAGTGGCCATGGACAAAGTATAGATAATTGAGCGCATCAATAGTGTCATTTTGAGGATCATTCGCTCCGTTGAAAGACGTAGTAAATGTGACTGCACCTCCCTGCACCCAGACCTTATCATGCTGGGCGACCTGAGCCAGGGCAGGACCGCTGAACAGCATTGCTGCTGTCAGGCCCAATACAATAATTGTCAATCTACTCATGTAGCACCGTGATATTCTTAATATCCCTTACATTTCCTCCAACAAGGTATCGGCCGACATAAAGCCAATGTTACGCAACTTCTTTTTGCTACTTACTATCTGTCCCTTGACTGCGTTAGCGCAGGGGGCGGGTAGCCTTTGGGAGCCTCTCCCCTTGAAATTTGACGAACAAGTGGGGACGCTGTACAACGATTCCTCAACAGGAGATTTGTACATCACAAATTTTCTTGGCAATGTGAATGGAAAAGATAGCAGCCTTGTGATATGGGATGGTCATCTTGCGACCTTTATGCAACCACCTTTTGACGACGGCATTCGAGTCGTAAAACATAAAGGCAAACTTGTAGTCAGCGGTATAAGCTATGGACCACCTGCGATAAACAAAATCGCTTCTTTTAACGGTCTTTCATGGGTGACCTTGTCGTTATCCCGGTTTGACGAGGCGTCGCCAATTGGCATAATCGACAGCAATATAATCGTGACCGGCTTATTTGATACAATTGCGGGGCATCCAATTAAATCAGCAGCTTTTTGGGATGGCAATACCGGGTGGACTGATTTGTACAAACTGGACACCTGTATGCCCGGCAACCCATTTATTGATGCTGCAGTGAAATACAAAGGAGAAGTTTACTTAGGTGGTAATATTTACGCTACCAATGGGACCACTCATATAGCTCGTTTTGATGGTAAAAACTGGAAGGATGTCGGTGGGGGTATGCAAGGCGATGGACTGAGCTGGGTTAGTTGCATGATGTTATGGAAGGACGAATTGTATGTAGCCGGACAATTTTTTGAGCGCAATGGTTCACCAGGCAATTGTATTGCAAAATGGGACGGTCAGAAGTAGCACCACCTGGGCAGTGGGATTAATCCGGGCGGAGGCAACGCAGGTATTTACGATATGGCTGTTTATCATGACCAACTATATGTAGTTGGAGTTTTTAGCATAGCCGGCGGTGTTGGCGTAAACAACATAGCCAAATGGGATGGCAGCCG
>JADMIO011718060.1_pt1 | contig 15285 bp, 13 predicted proteins | sample 8958161 | NCBI WGS metagenome assembly JADMIO01 (sample SAMN16585339, study PRJNA669376) | soil metagenome | isolation source: Crop rotation soil | place: USA: Cullars Rotation, Alabama | collected 2011
GATTCCACCTTCCAGCAGTTCACCCTTCGCGCCAGAGAACGGCCACTCATATGAGAACCGCTCACCGCCGTTGTCACTTGTGAAGATCACCAGAGTCTTTCTATCAATGCCCGCGCTTCGTATCGCTTGCACCACCCGGCCGACACCTTCATCCAGGCTTTTCATCATTTCGGCGTACAACTTGAGAGAACCACCGCCGCCCATCGTCACGGGTTCAATAGTTTTGTCCGTGAAAGTGACTTGCTCGCCACCTTTGGGTCCCTGCCATGGCCAATGCGGCGCGGTGTAATGCAGGCTCAGGAAAAACGGAGCGCCTCGATGCTTCTTAACATAACTCACGGCGCGTTCTGTCAGTAGATCGGTGAGATAACCCTTGCGGTCCACCGGAGTCAGATTCTCGTACAAGTCGGGCTGGCCCAAACCGTTTTTGTGCAGGAAGTAGTCGCCCGCACCGGCGAGAATGCCAAAGAACTCATCGAATCCGTGCGCGTTTGGACCCCACTCCGGACGTAAACCAAGATGCCACTTGCCGACGAGCGCGGTGTCGTAACCACTCTGCTTGAGCAACGACGCAATCGTGGGCTGGCCAGGTTCCAGACCAACATCGAGCTTGTTCGCCGGTAGTGGTTCTTCCAAACCGATTTTGAAACGGGCCGGGTATCGACCGGTGATGTATCCGCAACGCGTCGGCGTGCAAACGGCGGACGCCGAATAAGCATCGGTAAATCGTGTGCCTTGTGATGCAAGGAGATCGATGTTGGTAGTGCGGTAGTCGGGTCGACCATAACAACTCAGATCTCCCCAACCCAAATCGTCAGCGAGAATGAAGAGAATGTTTGGGCGAGAATCTTTTGCGCTGGAGGTTTGCGTTCTCGCAACTGAGACGAAGTCGCTCAAAAATGTGGCGCCAGCCGCCAGGCCTTGGACGAAGCGTCGCCGCGTAAGTTTCATATTGGATTAAGATTCAACGCCAAAACGTTATACAATGCAACGCCTAAATCTGCCGAGCTGAACCGGTCACAGTTTGTGACCGGTTCAGAGAAGCATCGCGATCCTCGTTTTCGGCCGTTTGCTTTCACTGAACAAGGCGTTGCCATGCTCTCGAGTGTGTTACGAAGCAAGCGGGCGATAATCGTCAACATCGAGATCATGCGGGCGTTTGTTAAGCTGCGACAGATGCTCGCGTCTAACGCCGAACTTTCTCGCCGGTTGGACGAGCTTGAAAGCAAGTACGATAAACAGTTCAAAGTTGTATTCGTCGCGATTCGGCAATTGATGGCAACGCCCGCTCGAGGTCGTAAAGAGATAGGTTTCCGTTCACGGGCAGTGAAGAGGTGAGTTTGACGGGTTGGTTTGATCGCGCCAAGCGGCAATCTGCGCTTTGTCAGCAACTGAGCGCCTGGAGAAGATCGGCGATGAGATCGTCGGAGTTCTCAAGCCCGACCGAGAGTCGCAGAAGATTTTCCGGTGAGGTTGAATCGGGGTGTTCGGCTGAGGCGCGATGCTCGATGAGGCTTTCGACACCGCCAAGGCTGGTGGCATTCCGGAAAAGTTTCACTCTCGCAGCCACGGCAACGGCTTGCTCTCGTCCGCCCTTCACCAAAATCGAAAGCATCCCTCCAAAGTTGCTCATCTGGCTTGCGGCGACAGCATGGCCCGGATGCGAAGGCAGTCCGGGATAGAGCACCCGTTCCACAGTGTCACAACCCTCCAGCGCTTTCGCGATGGCCAGCGCATTGGCCGCGTGTTTCTCCATGCGGCAAGGCAGAGTTCGGAGTCCGCGCAACACTAACCATGAATTGAAAGGCGAACAAACAGCGCCGAGGACCATACGCGCATGAAAGAGTTTGTCATACAGCTCGTCGCGCCTTCTCAGAACGAGACAGCCTCCCTGCACATCGCTGTGACCACCGCAGTACTTTGTCGTCGAGTGCAGAACAATATCCGCACCGAGTTCGAGAGGCCGCTGGAAGACTGGAGTCGCGAACGTGTTGTCAACAAGAAGGAGCGCACCGACCGAGTGCGCGGCGCGAGCGGCGCCCACAATGTCTGTGATCTGCATCCGTGGATTTGACGGTGTCTCGACCCAGACTAGTTTTGTGTTGGGACGGAGCGCGTGGTCGATCGCCGTCTGGTCTTCCATGTCCACGACACTGACCTGGAGGTTCCAGTTCGGCAGGTATTGTTGATAGGCCACACGAACATGCGCGTACACATCTTCCGGAAAAATCACGTGCGAGTCAGGATCGAGGGTCAGCAACAGCGTGATGGCTGCTCCCATTCCGGACGAGTAAACGAGAGCACCCTCGGCGGCCTCCAATAGGCTGAGGGCCTCTTCAAGGCGATCTTGCGTGGGGTTCTTATCGCGAACGTACGTGTAGCCATGCAATTCTTCGCACGCTGGGCCATGCTCGAACGTGGTAGACAGATAAATCGGCGGGCTGATCGCTCCAGTTACCGGGTCGGGGTCAGCCGCCGCATGGATCGCAAGAGTTTCAATCTTCATGAGCTAGTCACGCGAACAAAGACTAACTCATCCGCTACCGCGGACGGTACTTGACCCGGCCCCAGCTTAAGTCCGACGTCTGAGACAAAGCAGATTTCCCTTTAGTTTTTAGAATAGTCGATCCAAAATTGGATTCTACAAGTCAAAACTTTAGAACATCGCAGAGGAGGGTAAACAGTTGGCTATAACTAACACTCTCGCAGGAAGAAATCTCGGAATGATTCTGCTCGCTATCTGGTTAATTCTCACCGGGCTCTTGCCGTTACTCAGTATACGAGTTTCACCGACCGTCAATACTGTACTCGCAGTACTTGCGATTGCAGCAGGTTTACTGATCCTCCTTCGTCGTTGAGACATCAAATGCGAGTTTCGTCCATCGGACTGCGACGGGGAATCGTAAGACTGCGGCCGTTCGATCCCGAGTGGGCCGAAGCCTTTCGCGCCGAAGCCGCAGCGCTTGAACAGCAGGTCGCCGACGCTCAACTCCCGCCGCTTTTGTTTGAGCACATCGGTAGCACCGCAGTCCCAGGACTTGAGGCCAAGCCGATCATCGATCTGTTGGTCGGTCACCCGCCAGGAGTCGAGCCCCGTGTGTACTTTCCAGCGCTGCAGGGCGTCGGGTACGAACCTCGCGGTCCACAGGGCGTGCCGGAGCGCGAGTTCTTCGTCCGTGGGCCAGAGCATCACCGCACGCATCACCTCAATCTCGTTCCCTTTGACGGGGCGTTCTGGAGAGACCACGTGATGTTCCGCGATCGTCTGCGCAATGAGCCTGCGGTGCGGGCCGCGTATGCGGCGCTGAAGCGACAACTTGCTGCGACGTTTCCCGACGACCGCGAAGCGTACACGGCGGGCAAGGCTGAATTTGTCTCATACATCATCCGCGGTGGCTTCGTATCGCCAGCCGGCTAATCGTCGAAGCCGTCGCAGAAACCATGACAGTGCCCGCATAATTAGTTCCACCGTTCGTGCTGGCCCGTGTGGTTATTGATGACTTCCTGCGAAACCAAAACGTTAGCAGTGCCCGGCCGCCGTGTCGGGAACGCAGCCGCCGGTGGTGTCGTTTTGAAGTTCAAATCGTGCTACTGGAAAAAATACGCTGAGAACAAATGGATTTTCGTAGCCCTGGACGGGTATCGTCCGGTAATCTGTGGCTGGTATGAGCGTATGGAAGACGCTGCTCGAAACAGCCGTTTACGCGCCGTCTCCGCATAACGTGCAGCCATGGCGTTTGCGCATTGTGTCGGACGAGAGTGCGGATCTACTAATCGAAAAACGGCGCACCCTCCCAAAAGAAGATCCCACCGGAAGCTTCATTATTCTAACGATGGGCCTTTTCATCGAGGCCCTCACGATACTGGCTGCAAATCGATCACTTAACCTCTCTTACCAGTTGTATTCGCCGCCGTCACAATTTACACCAGAGCACATAGCCAAGGCAGCGGATGAGTTGCTACCGTTTGCGAGGTTGACCCTTGGTCCAGGCGAGCAGACGCGTGAATACGATGATTCATTGTTTCTGACACGCCGCACTTCGCGAACTTCGTATCTATCTCAACCCTTGCCTGATGCGGCTGTCGAGGCCTTGTCGAATCTTGCACATGCCTGGGGACAAACTTATAAGCAGGTTACCGAACCTGAGACTATCGAACAGATTCTGGATCGTAATATCGACGCGGTGTTTCAAGATCTCAACACGCCCGCCTATCACGACGAGATCGTGGAATGGTTTCGCTTTACTAACCGCGCTGCACAGCGCACTCGTGACGGCCTTGATTACCGTTGCATGAATTCTTCGCGCATATCATTTTGGCTCAGCGCGCGGGTTCCGCAGTTGCTCCAGCTGCCGGTCACCAGACCGCTGCTCAAAAAAATCTATCGCCGGCAGTTGGGGAATGTTCCCACGATCGGCATGCTCGCCGGTCCTTTCTGGGACGCTGACAGCGCATTCAACGATGGACGCTTTCTGATGCGCTTCTGGTTAGAGTTGGCACGACGCGATCTTTACATTCATCCGTATGGGAACCTGGTGACGAATAAGTCTGCCGCCGAATGGTGTCAGCAAAAAATCGGGCTTCGTCAGATCTGGCTGGTTTTCAGAATCGGCTTTTCAAAAGCGCCGCCGCAGAGTTATCGCCGCAGCGTCGAGGAGGTACTGGTTGATTGATCGTTTGCTCACCGGAGCGACACTCTGGTTACTCTGGATCGTTCGCAGAATAATCAGTCTTGATCGCCGCGCCTACATGGTGCTCAGCGCTGATGCGCTGCAGCCTCTTCTGGCGAGAATCGGAATGCTGCGCGCCCACGCTGTTTATTTGAAGGCGAAGGATCACTGTCCCGCCTATCGTGCCTTTCTCGAGAGCAACGGCGAACACAAGAATGCACGCTGGAAACTCTCTAACCTGCCGATCACGACCAAGGATAATTACGTCAAGAAGTATGCGCTCGCTGACCGTTGTTACTATGGCAAGCTGCCGGCTGCGGGCGTCGTTATCGATGAATCGTCGGGTTCCTCGGGCGTTCCAAACAATTGGGTCCGCAGTGCGGAGGAACGCGAAGACGTTAAGCGCATTTTGCAGCTCAACTATCAGCTCATCTACCGCGACAGCGGATGTATCCTGCTCAATTGTTTTGCGCTTGGTCCATGGGCCACCGGTATGAATGTCTCCATGTCGCTCGTCGATGTTGGTATCCTCAAGTCGATTGGCCCGGACCAGAAGAAACTGGAAAACTCGCTGGAAACGTTCGGTCCCGGCTATCGCTATCTGGTATTCGGGTATCCGCCATTCATCAAAACATTCGTAGACACAACCCGCCTGGATCTTAAACAGTACCGGATGGACTTGATTGTCGGCGGGGAAGGTATCTCCGAACCCTTGCGCACCCATCTGCTTCAATATTTTCAGAGTGTCATTTCATCGTATGGCGCGTCGGATCTGGAGATCAATATTGGCGTCGAGACGGAGCTGACGATCAACTTGCGCCGCTTGTGCATGAAAGACCGGGAGCTCTCGCAGATGCTCTTCGGACGCGAAATGCCGCCGATGATCTTTCAATACAACGCGCTGGATTACATCATCGAGACCACTCCCCCTGGAGAATTGGTTTTCACTATCGGCAGACAGACGAGTGCAGCTCCAAAGCTCCGCTACAACCTGCACGATCTTGGCGGCGTCATCACGCACGCGCAACTCAGACAGAAACTGGAATCGAGAGGCATCGATGTTTTCCAACTGGCAAAACCGCAAAGCCACTTTCCGCTTCTTTTTGTTTATGGTCGCAGCGATCTGACCGTTCCATTTTTCGGAGCGAAGGTCTACCCGACCGACATTGAAGAGATCATCAACGCAGATCCGAATCTGGTGAGACAAATCAATTCGTTTCAGATTTCCAGCTATGAAGATGAGTCGATTAACCGGCGTTTGAAGATTCGGCTGGAGACGGTCAAAAACATAACCAGCCCAGTCGCTGCGGACGAGCAACTGCATCAGACAATGTTTGAAGGTTTATGCCGGGTGAACCAGGACTTTCGCGAGGTGACGAAGATGTTCGATCGCAGCTGCGTGGAGATCGAGATCTACGACTTCGAAAGCGGACCCTTCAAGGACCGCGATATCCGGATCAAGAACAGGTATGTCGCGCAGTGAGCGCCGGCGTTCCCACTTTAAAGACTAACAATTGATGCGAGCAGCTTCGGACTAGCGTGGAAGCTCGTTTGTCGTAACGCGTCAATGGCCGCGCTTAAATCGATTGGTCCGCGGTTGTGTGCAGCTACCAAAACCCCAAGCGTTCCGATTGGTTTTAGGCCACGGTTTTCAGCTTCTTGCCGTCCATGGCGTTCGTCCATGAGCACTGCATCCGCATGAACAGTTAGGGCAAGCGAGATCGCATCGCGCTCCCCTGCGTGAAGGCGAGTTAGTCCTGCATCAGGGAGAGGCGCAGCAGGAAACACCTCAATCCATTCAGGCAGGTTCGTCGCCCAGTTGCGAACGCATTGCGGCGCCTCGATCGCGCTGAGTTCCTGGAGTACCGATTCGGGAATCAGAACCCGGCCGTACAATTCCGGGAGAAGATTGATGTGCTCGATGAGAACTAGATAATTGAGTGGTGAGGTATCGGCGACAACCATTTAGTCATTTTATTTGCCGCGAGATCTGGAGATCGCGTTCTAGATCCGCTTCAGTGTAATCAAGGTGGGCGCCAGCCTGCTTCAAAAACGCGTCGGTTTCCCAACGCGAATTGAACCCCAGCAACTGCTGAACCTCGGAGTGGGTCAACTTGCCATCTCGATAACCTTGTGCCGCCAACGCTTCGAGAGCGATGCGCGAAAGGTCCTGACCGGGCTTGGCCAAGCTGTTTGCAATCTCCTTTGGCAGTTCAATAGCGACATTCATGAGTTAACATTACCTCGCACGTAATCTACCACACCGGCGAAGCCTCAAGGTAGCTGGACGGCTACAACTATTGAGCGAATCGAAGCCCTGAAAGCTCGGAGTCGGCTTGTTCGCACTCAAACGCTTATACCGCTCCGGAAAGATCAATCGTTAGTCGTCTTCACCCCGGCATTTTCTAGTCCTGCAGCTTCTCGGCCGACGCGACACGCGATGGCTTTGTCCTCACATTACCAAAGGCCTCTCTGATGTCATTCCTTACTAAATACACGTTATAGGAGAATGCGACAGCAAAACTAACAAGAAAAACTGCGATCGCCCGATATGGGCGACGACTGAAATTTCAATGGACCAATAGCTTGTGCTTGAGACGGGAGCGGATCCTGAAGCGCCGGATTGCGTCACGCACTGTGCAAGCAAGCCTGCGATCGTCCGCATTATCCAGATCCCAAACGGGCCGGCATGACCGCAAACTGCTATTCCATTTTGGCGTGCCGTCGAGTGTAGGTTGCTCGCCTTTCGCCGTGCGATCGTGCGATAGAGAAGGCCGTCTTCACGATTGATCGAGATCGACCGCACGTACGAATTGGGTCGAGTATCGCGTGTCTCCGATTCTTACTTGTCTGAACCCGGATCAATCTGAATCGAGTCCCCGACCTGGAGGATTGTCAGCGGCGAGGCCGCATCATGGCAATCGGTAAATGGGCTGATGAACAGCGGCGTGATCGTGTCGGAACTGAAGATGGGCGCCAGTTGCGCATCGGTCGCATCAAAAATGACGTTTGCTCGTTTCGGGAAATTCGGATCGTTGGTGTGAAGCACCGTTCCCGTCATGAGCGCCTCAGAGCCGATAAGGTTCAGGCAATCGATCTTCGCGATGACCTGCGTGTCATCCGTAAGATTGTCAAACTCTGCTCGTCCTCTCGCGTTCCCGTGCTTGTTCGCTTGAACATCGAACGCAAAGTGAAAGTGCAGGGTTTGGAGATCATGGAAGAAACTAAATTCGCCCTCGCCGCGAGCGGAAGCACCCTGCTCCGGCGCAATGGCGGATGACGACGGCTGAGTTGAACAGATCAATAGAAAAACGATCAGCAACGGTGAGATGGTGCGGATGACTTTCATTGTGTTACTCCCGGTTGAAGGTTGAAGGTGGAGGAATTAGCGAACTATTGCGTTCCTAAGAAACAAACTCCTTAGCCTGCAGCCGTTCGTCCAAGGGAGATCCAGGAGTGCCTGAATTAGCTCGTCTCGGAATGAGTCTTTAACGTCTGAAGGTTGTGCATGATAAGAGTATTTTGTTTTTGAGTATAAAAGCAACTCCTTATCTGCTCTACCGAACCACCGGACTGTCTGACAACAACCCTACTTTAGTAATCGCTGAGACGACATCTATCCTGTCAAGCTCTAAACTAGACTGAGCTGAAATGCGCACGAGTTTCTCTGCTCCATTAGCTAAACCGGCGCTGGGAGTAACTTCGACGCGGATCTCGCGAGTTGGACGTCCGCCGTTAACAAGCGGCGATAGCCAGCCGCGATTACTGGTCATCTCACTTGTTATGTCTGCTCCGTCCGGATCGAAATACTTCACTGTCCAGTTAGGACTGCTTGCAAGTCCCTGGAACTTGAACCGAATTTGAAGCGGACCCTGATTCTTTCCGCGAACGAAGTAAACCGCGGTGGTACCCCGAGGCACAACCTGCCTGACTTCAACTCCCTTCTGAAATTGCGCGTCATCAAATTTTGACTTTGCGATACGGATGCCCAAATCCGGATTCGAGTGCAACGTCACGCGGATTCCGTAGTCACGCACAACGATTCCACCCCAATCGTCTGGGACGTCCATCTTCACAACTATCTTGAGTTTCTTACGCCCATCCTTCGGATCAACTGCGAGCGTCCAGGGAACATACGAGTTCACGCCGCGTGAGCCATACCACGTCTTATTGCCGCCGTCCCAAAGTTGTCGTCGTTGCTCGATAACACTGATGGTGGTGGCGAGGTCGCCCCAGGTGCTCTCAGCATCAATCGGCAGGTCTAAATACCAGGTCGTGGTCCGTATTTTCTTCACATACGATTCTCCGTTGATTCGATGAAACTTGGAGTTCGTAAAGACCGCGACGCGCCATTTGACAAAGTCGAACGGCCAAGCCGGCTCTCCCCACTTGGCAGAAAGCACTTTGCCAGTCTCGTTCATTGCAAACGCGATCGAATCGAGCGGATGGATTTCAAAACGCGCTACGGTCGCGAATTTTTGCGGAGCCAGGTAGCAGGGAATACCCGGCGTGGGCCGGCATTGTCGATGCTCCGCATCCTCAACGAACGCACCCTGCAAATAGGCCCGCCCGCCATCGAGATGTGAATACTTGGTAAAGTCTTGATCGCCCGACTGGTGAAACTGGGCGATTAACCCAAGGTCCCATGCCGGATGCTCCCCGGTCCAGTCCGGATCTAACACGCGAGTGCCGTCTAAATTTTCGCGCCAAACCGGGCGCCGGTCCGCAGGGGGCTGAGAAAGAAGATAGGGTAGAGTGAAATCCGCAGAGTAGAAGAACTCGTCAAAAGTTGTGCTTTGGTGCCGGTCGCAAACCATTAACTCGCTATAGATCGTAGCCAGGTTACAGCTCTCGCTTCTGACACACGCCCCGCGATCCATAGAGCTGTAAGTGCTCCCGAATCCCGCTTGCAAGTCGTTTGCTACGTCAGTCGGCAAAACAATGGAGACATGCCAGTCGGCTTCGTCATCTACGTCTCCGTGAAAGACCGTGATCTTTTTGACGATCCCGTCCAACACGATTTGCCCTCGCTCACCGGACCGACCCTGGTATTTCAGGGGAACAGGAACCGGGGGGTACAGTTGTCCAAAAGTAATGAGCGGCAAGGACAGAATGAAAAAGAGTGAGGCGAATCGAGAAAAACTGAGCTTAAAGAAGCGATACATCATTTCCCTCCCAGCGAGTGGTCCAATATCCGTGTTCTAACTTCTTCGTTTGCTGGGCCGTGAGAGCGCGATAACTCCGCTCGCTTCCCAATGTATATGTCTGTTGATGAGTCTTTTGTTTCGGGATGGTGAGGAATTCAATGACTTACAGCGATACCTTTTCGACGTCTAAGAAACGTAACTTAACAGGCTGTGCACGCCCGAAAAGATTCACCGTGACTTTAAGTAGAGACTTCGCCTGATTGATTGCCTCAACTTTGCCGGTAAAAGATGCAAATGGTCCGGATTTGATGCGCACAGTTTCGCCCAATCTGAATGTGAATCTAGAGGGTTCGTCCGGCTTAACTCCCAGGAGCTTCTGGATTTCATCTTCTGTCATAACGTCGCCTCGATTTCCAGCGATCTTATCGCCGCAGCGACCTCCGTCAAGCCCGTATCGAACCACCCGTGTCGCCGCCGTGAACAGCGCCGGACAGTGCTATTTGTTCCATTCGAGTAACAGAGGAGTTTTACAATCAACCCACGACAGCTGCGCTGCGAATCTGGATTGTTCAGATGCAGAAACTCGAGGGGTAAGGATTAAGGTTCAACTCGATGCGTTATACTTTGACAATTCGAAGTTTCGGGAAAGCGGCCCGATAAATACCATCGTCGAGCGTGAGCAGCGCAAAACCGTTCTCAACTGCATGCGCCCCGATTAAGAAATCCGCCAACAGCCGCCGGGGTTCACCCGACCTCTGTTTGCGACGACGATTTGCGTAAGCCTGAAAAGCTCTCCCCGCTACTCGCCACATTGTCTCGTCTGTTATCCAGTCGACGCCGATGCCGGTGTCTCTGAGAAATTCTTCAATAAACGCTTCCGTTCGGCGAGGGAGTGCCAACAATTCGGCAAAGACTGCGCCGCTGATAACCAGCTTACCGCGTGCAAACGCCGCGTCCAAAGCCGCCTGTGCGCTTGAATTCAATGCGTCATCGCGATCCCAAAGCGCCACCAGAACGTTTGTATCGACTGCGGTCATCATGCGTGTTCGGTGTCATGACCTCGGAGCTCGCGAATTTTTCGCAACACAGTCTTTCGACCGGAAGCCAACCCTGGGTTTCCGATACCTCGATACTTGGCGAACCTGCTTTTCGCCCTCACCGGTCGGACACAGATCTCTTCGCCCTCTTGCTCAAACACGATCTTATCGCCGGGTTTAAGGCCTAGAGCATGACGCACGGCTTTAGGCACTGTGATTTGTCCTTTGCTGGTTATCCTTGCTTCTCTTTGCATCGGAATCTCCAATTCCTTACCTTAGCATATCCCTTCCTTACTTTCCCAGGAACCTTATTACCCTCGAAACCTCTGGTTTCAATGGCCGGATTTAACGGGAGGCTTACCTTGGACGATGAACTTTTGAAAAAAGACACGCGGTGATGGAGCTCTTTGTAAGTGATACAGATGCGCTTCAATCACCGAGACGGTTGCGCCACTTTTGCGGATCTTGTGAGCAGTGGAATACCGAATAGATCGTAATGCTATTAACAGTCAGCTCGTAGAAAATCTCAAAACGGGGAGTTCCGCATCCTCTTGGACGATGCTGTCCCAAAGGTCTTCCGCGAGCTGAAGGCGTTCGGCGCGACTGAGCTTAAACAGTGGCTCAAACTCTGTGTTCATAGCTCGTCAGAATAAAGGTCTTCACCGCGTCATGTCTTGTCAACAATCCATGATAGGCAGGTCTGCGAGTCTCATGAATAAGACTTCTCACTTGGTATATTGGAATCGTTGAAATAGCTGACTCGCCTTTGAGGGATCGAAAATGAAATATCACGTGTCGTTTCTTATCGTTTTGATGGTGGTTCATCCGGGTTGTTCCCTCGAACGCTCGGATCACTCTCGTCAACAGACGGCGCAGCAAATTGAGGATGGTCCCACCCTCAGTTTGGGGATGGGCCACGAATCAGCGCTAGCAATTATCCGGGAATGCGGTGGTCAGGATGTCACTTCAAACCTGGCGGTAGTTGGGCCTCACGGTGAGTGGCCTTTGAATGGCATTTTCTGGTATTTGGAACAGTACAATGCGGTTGTAGAGATCGCCGCGGATGACGGGAAGGTTGTTGAGATCGGCTACTGGACCTCCGCAGATTTTTCCGAGAGTAAGAGTCATCGATCAGAAAGCAGGAGAAGCCTAAGGTCATTGACATTCAAGAAAGATGACAAAACAGTGGTGACACAGGTGCTCTGATCGACGCCGTGAAAGAGAAGCGACTCACTTTCTCCACACATAAACAGACATTCCACGAAAACCCACCAAGCCTGGTTACTCGAAATACAAGAGTCGGTCGAGTAAAAGATGAGGCAAACCGATGAAGAATGTCGTATTGTGGCTTTGCCACAAAGTCAGTAGTCAAACCTGGGCCGGGTCAGCATGCTGACCAATTACCCACCCGCTACCGCGAGGTGGTACTGACCCGATCCAACAACGATTTCCGAGTTTGAGGCAAAGCCTCGTACTGTTCTCCGCATTCCTATGACCTCTTGAGGCCCAATGAAAACAAACTATCGCATCCTGTTGATTGTTGCTGTGGTGGGAATCACGCTGTTTACCTATGCAGTGCGTGCTCGTGTCGCTGCCAATGCGATCGACGGAGACGACCTCCTTGCCGGTTTGCGTTGGCGGAACATTGGCCCATTCCACGGCGGTCGCATCTCGGCGGTGACCGGTGCTCCCGGGCAAGCCGGCGTTTTCTATCTCGGCACACCCGCCGGCGGCGTGTGGAAAACCACGAGCGCGGGCGTGACGTGGTTCCCGATCTTCGATCAGTTCACCAACGTCGACAGCATCGGCGCGGTGCAGGTCGCACCGTCCGATCCGAATATTGTTTACGTCGGCACGGGCGATTCCGTCCAGGGCTCGCTTGGCGACGGCATGTACAAGTCGAGCGACGCCGGCAAGACCTGGACGCACATCGGACTCGAAGAGACCGTCAAGATCAACAAGATGGTAATCGATCCGAAGGATCCGAATCTTGTTGTCGTGTCGACGCAGGGCGATGCGCGCCACAACGGACAGGGAATCTACCGGACGAATGACGGCGGCAAGACTTGGGAAAACACGCTGCGACCGGAGAACGCGAACGGCACTCGCGACGTCGAATACGCCTTCGACGTGCCGAATGTGATCTTCGCGACGTCGCAAAGCAACACGGGTGGTGGATTCGGCGGCGGAGCGCAGGCAGGACCGAACGGCACGGCGCTCTACAAGTCACTCGACTCAGGCAAGACTTGGAAGAAAGTCGACACGCTGCCGCCCTACACCGGGCGCATCAGCGTGGCGATCGCGATGCACACTGAGGCGCAACGCATCTATGTGATCGGCACCGCACTTCAGGGCGGATCCGGACTCTATCGCTCAGACGATCAGGGCGCGACGTGGCAGCACATGGCCGGCAACGACACGCGCATCACCAACGGACAAGGCGCGTACAGCTCGGGCGTGTGGGTCGATCCGCAAAGTCCCGACATCGTTTATACAATCAGCACGACGATCTACAAATCGACTGACGGCGGCAAGACTTTCACGGCGTTCAAAGGTGCACCCGGCGGCGAGGATCCGCACGTCGCATGGATCGATCCGAGCAACGGCCAGCGAATGTTCTTCGGTTTCGATCAGGGCCCCGCGATCACGCTCGACGGCGGTCAGACGTGGAGCGGCTATTACCAGATTTCAGTCAGTCAGATCTACAGCATCGCAACCGACACGCGATATCCGTACTGGGTTATGGGTTCGCAGCAAGACACCGGCGCGATTATGACGCGCAGCCGCAGCGATCAGGGTCAGATCACTCTGGTAGATTGGTATCCGCTGCCGTCATCCGAATTCGGCACTGTCGCGCCCGATCCGCTCAAGCCCACGACCGTTTACGGCGTCGGTTATGGCACCGGCCAGGGCAACGGACTCATCAAGGTTGATCTTGCGACTGGGCAGTGGGGCAACGTCGCGCCAAATTTCGGTACGGACAGAAACCTCTACGGCGAGGTTCGTGATTTCGGGAAACGGTTTGACACTGCGTTCGAGCCAAAGGCGCTGTACGTTGGTTACAACTGCATTGTCGTAACGCGTGACGGTGCACAGACGTGGAAACCATTCAGTCCTGACCTGACTACACTGAAAGGTCAACCGATGGCGCCGTGCGGCGCCGAGCCTGGTCCAACTCCGACGCCGTCACCGGGAGCAAATCCGCTTCCGTTTGCTGTCCGTCATTCGATCTCCGACTTCTCGATCTCAACTGTCAAGCCGGGAGTCGTCTGGTCGGGCAGCACCTCGGGCCAGATCTACAACACGATGGACGGCGGCAAGACGTGGAACAACGTGACGAACTTTACCGATCTGCCGGCAGGCGCCAACTTCGTCACAGTCGAGGCCGGACACAACGATGTAAACACAGCTTATGTGCTCGCTTTTATCGGTTTTAGCCGCGGTGGTCCAACAACTGCGACGGAGCACTACATCTATCGTACGCATGACGGTGGCAAGAGCTGGACACGAATCGTCAAGGGCCTCCCTACCGATGAACGCACGGGTAGTCAGGTGCACGTCATTCGCGAGGATCCGAAGCAGAAGGGCCTGCTGTTTGCCGGCACCGAAACGACCGTCTACGTCTCGTTCGACGACGGCGATCACTGGCAGTCACTGCGGCTCAACCTGCCGAGCACATCGATTCGCGACATGGTATTTCACACCGACGATCACATGAACGACCTCGTGATCGGCACGTACGGCCGCGGCTTTTGGGTGCTGGATGACATGAGCCCGCTGCGCGAGATCGCTGCGAAGGCCCAGGCGATCGCTTCGGCGCCGGCGTACCTCTTCAAGCCCGGCGACGCCATTCGCGCGCGCATGAACTCGAACTGGGATCAGCCGCTCAATGTCGAGAACCCGCACGCGGAGAATCCGCCGTACGGCGCGTTGATCTATTACCACCTCAGCAAGAAGCCTGCGGGAGAAATCAGGCTGCAGATCTTCGACTCATCGAATGCGCTCGTGCGCACAATCACGAGCACACCGCCACCCATGCCTCAGCGACCGCCATTTCCTGATTACTGGCTGATGCCTTCTTCTGAGCGTGCGCTATCGACGAACGTCGGCACCAATCGCATCAACTGGGACCTTCGTTATGACGATCCGCCCGGCTTCAATCCCGACGTTAATAACCAGATGAACTCCGCGCCGGGACAAGTCACACCGGCGCCGCACGGGCCGCTCGCTTTGCCGGGCACATACACAGTAAAGCTCATCGTCGATGGCCAGACGTACACGCAGACGCTCGTCGTGCACAATGATCCGCGTATCGGCGAGGACCCGGCGATGATGTCGGCGCTTCGAGCACAACTCAAACTGGCGCTGGCTGCCGCTCAGAGTATGCGCGACAGTTACGCTGCCAATGAAGAAGTGTCGGCGGTGCGAGCA
>JADMIO011437953.1_pt1 | contig 15284 bp, 10 predicted proteins | sample 8958161 | NCBI WGS metagenome assembly JADMIO01 (sample SAMN16585339, study PRJNA669376) | soil metagenome | isolation source: Crop rotation soil | place: USA: Cullars Rotation, Alabama | collected 2011
ACAACTTGTCCACGTGGAATTCTAAGCTTAGGATCCCAATGTGCTGGAAAGATATCCGGCGACACAAACTCCAAGGCGTCTTCTTTCCCGGCGACAGTAGGCCCCGGTTTAAAATTCAACGGCGGCAACTCTGACACGTTCGTAGCAAAGATCAATACGGCAGGCACAGATTTGATTTATTGCGGCTACATCGGCGGCGCGGGTTGCGAGTTTAATGGCGGCATCGCCGTAGACAGTACCGGAAATGCATACGTGCTCGGTCAGACCACTTCCGATGAATCATCATTGCCTGTGGCCGTCGGCCCTGATTTAACTTTTAACAACCCCGTGTCAGGCTGCGAGGAAGACAGTCCCGGCGATTGTTTCGTCGCAAAAGTTAATGTGTCAGGCGCATCGCTTGATTACTGCGGCTACATCGGCGGTCTAGGCGACGATGAAGCGTTTATCGGCGACATCGCCGTAGACAAAAACGGCAGCGTTTATGTGGCCGGTCGCACAAATTCCGATGAATCAACTTTTCCCGTCGCAGTAGGCCCTGACCTCACTCACAATGGCAGAGATGACGTTTTCGTTGCCAAAGTGAATGCTTCGGGCGCAACGCTTGATTATTGCGGCTACATCGGCGGAGCAGGAGCGGATGGAGGGACTGGCAGTTTCCTGGCAATAGACAACACGGGCAACGCATATATTTTCAGCGACACAACATCGTCGCAGTCAAGTTTCCCGCTGACTGTCGGGCCTGACTTGATAAAAAACGGCGAGCAGGTCGTCTTCGTAGCCAAAGTCAATGCTTCGGGCACATCGCTTGATTACTGCGGGTACATTGAGAGCACGGATGGCAGCGATCTTACCACTCCCGGCGGAATCGCTGTAGACGGCTCAGGCAACGCCTACGTACTTGGCGACACAGACAGCCCTGAAACCCTCTTCCCCGTCGCGCTGGGGCCTGATTTGAAATATAACGGCGGCGATTTCGACACCTTTGTGGCAAAGATCAATGCGGCAGGCACAGGCCTGATCTATTGCGGCTACGTAGGAGGCGGCAGCAGGGATGAATCCGATGATGGCGGAATCGCTGTAGACGAGTCAGGCGATGTCTATATCGTCGGCAATACAACTTCAAAGGAAGGCTCTTTTCCGGTCGCGGTCGGACCCGGCCTTGAATTCAACGACGGCGACAGCGATGCATTTGTAGCGAAAATCTCTACAGAGCAGGGATTCTCGATTAAACATGAGAGTCGTGTGGTAAGCATCGGGCGCGGGAAGGAGACGGAACTCGACATTCACATAGACCGCGACGAAGGCTTCACCGACGCCATAACGGTCACGCCTCGCAACCCGGACGAAAAAGGAGTAAAGGTGACGCCGGGCGAGCGGATTTCAAGATCGGCCACTGACAACGACATAAAATTCACGCTGAAAGTAAAATCGGGGGCCTCGCGCGGCGTCAGGCGATTGTTCTTTACCGGGAGAACATTATCCGGCGTCGAGCACACCAGCGCGGTTACGATTGATGTTACCAAGCGATAGAGATATTGATCACAACAGCAAATGGCTTCTGCCGCGTTAGCGGCTTATGAGTTTAGCCGTGTACTTCAGTGCACGGAACGAGACGCGATTCAGATTCTGCGTCGCGTCAGCGACGATTGACGGTTGTAATCTGATTCAATCGTCGCTGACGCGACGAAAAAACGCTGCTGCTTTCAACCGTGCACTGAAGTACACGGCTAAACTCATAAGCCGCTACGCGGCTAAAGAACTGCTACATCTCAACTCACACTTTTAAATTTCAAGCTGGTCTTCTCAACGCAAATCAATTAACTTTGTCGTTCTCCAAATGATTTCACATACCACACCCAGAGGTCAGCAATGATTCGCGTCATATCGTATCCCGCGTTGATCGCGGCATTCCTTCTCATTCAAATAACCGCTTTGGCTCAGACAAGCCGTCCGGGCTTCGAGCCATCTTCGCGGCTTGAAAAAATCGCGCGCGACACGGTTGCTGCGACCGTAGAAAAATTCGGCAAGGGCGGACTCACAGCAGATAAAATCGCGCTCACGGTCATTGATCTCAACGACCGCAAACAGATAATGTGGGCCAGCCACAGAGGGCAAGAGCAAATCTACCCGGCAAGCGTGGTCAAACTTTTCTATCTCGTCGCGGCGCATCATCAAATGGAGACCGGCGCTCTCAAATCAACGCCCGAGCTTGAACGCGCCCTTCACGATATGATCGTTGATTCATCGAACGACGCGACGCATTACGTTCTCAATCAGCTTACGGGCACGACTGATGGGCCTGAGCTTGACGAAGCGGCGCTCCGCCAGTTTATGGACAAGCGCAACGCTGTGAATCGCTATTTCGCGAGCCTCGGCTACGAAAAGATTAACGTCAATCAAAAGACCTGGTGCGAATCGCCTTACGGAAGAGAGCGACAGGGGCTTGGGCCGAACTTCGAGTTTCGCAACAAGCTCACGACCGAAGCCGTCGCGCGATTGATGTACGAGATAATCACCGACCGCGCAGCGTCCTCTTCCAGGTGTCGCGCGATGATGAGCCTCCTGCACCGTGACCCGTTCACAAAGAGCGCAGACCCGGACGATCAAGCCACTGCTTTTTCAGGCAAACTGCTCCCGCCCGGTTCACAACTTTATTCAAAAGCGGGATGGACATCTTCCACGCGACACGATGCGGCATACATCACTTTGCCGAACGGCGCTCGGTACATACTGGTGGCCTTCACGGTTGACAACAGCAGTCAGACCAATATACTGCCGTTCGTGTCTAGCAAGATTGCAGAAGAGTTTTCTCGCACGCCCGTAACAGCCGACCTCGTTTTAACGAACGGTCGCATCTGGACAGGCGACAAAGCTCGCCCCTGGGTTGAAGCCGTCGCCGCGCTGGGTGATCGCATCATCGCAACAGGCACGGCTTCCGAAATCAAAAAGCTCGCGGGCACCGAAACGCGTGTCATTGATCTTCAAGGCCGCCTCGCGCTTCCCGGCTTCATAGACGATCACACGCATTTCATGAGCGGAGGGTTTCAACTGCTCTCTGTTGATCTGCGCGACGCGGCAACGCAAGAAGAGTTCGCGCGACGAATCAAAGCGCACGCCGCGCGTGTCGGCCCCGGTCGCTGGATTACAGGAGGCGATTGGGATCACGAACTATGGCCCGGCGGCCCGTTGCCCACGAAAGAATTGATTGACGGAGTGACGCCGAACAATCCTGTATTCGTCTCTCGGCTCGACGGGCACATGGCCTTGGCCAACAGCGTCGCGCTCAAGATGGCAAAGATCACCAGGGAGACGAAAGACCCGCCGGGCGGCACCATCGTTCGAGACCCGAAGACGGGCGAGCCTACGGGCGTGCTCAAAGACGCGGCGCAGGGCCTTGTGGGACCGTTCATGCCCGATCCGAGCGATGCGGAATATGACGAAGCGCTCACGGCTGCGATGAAAGAAGCCGCGCGCAACGGCGTGACTTCGGTTCAAGACATAACTTTGTGGCCTCACTACGAAGTCTACAAAAGATTCCGCGATGCGAATCAGTTGACCGTTCGCGTCTATGCTCGAACCCCGCTCGGCAGTTGGAAGCGGCAGGCCGATACGATTGCGCGACAGGGAAAGGGCGATGACTGGTTGCGGCTTGGCGGACTGAAAGCGTTTATGGACGGCTCGCTCGGCTCGACGACCGCGCTGTTTTTCGAGCCGTTCACAGATGCGCCGAACACTTCGGGACTGATGGCCGATGACAACATTCCCGAAGGCACAATGAAGAAGAACATCAAAGACGCCGACAAAGCCGGGCTGCAATGTTCGATACACGCCATCGGCGACAAGGCCAATAACATACTGCTGAATTACTTTGAAGAGATCGAGAAAGAAAACGGCCCGCGTGACAGGAGATTCCGCATAGAGCACGCGCAGCATCTCGCGCCAACCGACATCGCGCGATTTGCGCGGCTGGGCGTGATCGCGTCCGTGCAGCCTTATCATGCGATAGACGATGGCCGATGGGCTGAAAAACGCATCGGCCCTGTCAGGATAAAAACCACCTATCCGTTTCGCTCGCTTCTCGACGCGGATGCTACGCTCGTGTTCGGGTCGGATTGGACTGTAGCGCCGATCTCGCCGATTCTTGGAATTCATGCGGCGGTCACTCGCGCAACGATTGACGGCAAGAACCCGCGCGGCTGGATTCCCGAACAGAAAATCACGGTCGAAGAGGCCGTGCGCGCTTACACCACGTCGTGCGCTTACGCAGAGTTTGCTGAAAACAATAAAGGCGCTCTCGAAGCGGGCAAGCTGGCAGACATAGTAGTCTTGTCGCAAGATATTTTCCGCATCCCGCCCGACGAAATACAAAAGACCACCGTGGTCTACACAATCACGGGCGGGCGCGTCGTGTTCGGCAAGTAGCCATTGGAGATTTATGAGACTGAGAGCCTTTTTACTATTGATACTACTTTCGTCTCCCTGTCTTTATTCCGTTCCGGCCCAAAAGAAAGACAGCCTGCGCGCGCCAGCAACAGGGAGCGCCGAGCGCAAAGCGATAATGGATAGCTTGCGCGGTAATTTCAAAGAGCAGGCCGGATCGCAGGTCACATTCAAGGTGCACTACATCAAAGTGCATAACGGCTGGGCGTGGGTTGACGTAACGCCGCTTGATGATAAGGGCAAAGCTGTGGCCGAAGGCGGGCCATCACTTTTGCATTACGAAGCAGGTTCGTGGAAGGTGATGGATCTGCCCGAACTGCCCGAAGACCCGGATGACCCGATGCCTGCCGAAGATGCCAGTCCGCGTTTCATTAAGGCAGCCCAGAAAAAATATCAGACCTTGCCCGCTGACATTTTTCCCAAAACGCGAAAGTAACTAACTCTTTTCGGCGCGAGGATTTTTAGACTATGACGAAGCTTGCTCGCATATTGAATTTCCGCGACCTGACTCTGCTCATCATCGGCTCGGTGATCGGGTCAGGCATCTTTCTCGTTCCCGGTGGGGTTCTCAAACAGGTAGACGGTCGCATAGCGCCTGCGTTGATGGTGTGGCTGGTCGGCGGACTGCTCTCCCTGCTTGGCGCGCTGACCTACGGCGAATTGAGCGTAGTCAATCCAAAAGCGGGCGGCCTCTATGTTCACATACGCGATTGCTTCGGCCCGTTGCCAGCCTTCCTTTTCGGCTGGACTCTCTTCTTCGCAATCGGCGGCGGAACCGTCGCAACGCTGGCCGTCGCCTTCAGCACCACGCTCGCTCAAGTAATCACCATGTCGCCGAATATAGAAAAAGTTATCGCGCTTGCGATGATTTTAGTCGTGACCATTGTAAACGTCATCGGCACGCGCACGAGCGCAGACGTGCAGAACTGGACTACTGTGATTAAAGCCGGGGCGATAATATTGATGAGTGTAGCGCTGCTGCTGTTCGGTCATGGCTTTCAAGGGACAGAGGCGGCGATGTGGCCTTCGCAAATCAACGGCTCGCTCGCTTCGGGCTTCATGCTCGCGATGGTGAGCGTGCTGTGGGCCTATGAAGGATGGCAATACTGCACCTTCAGCGCGGGCGAGATAGTGAACCCGCAGCGCGATTTCCCTCGCGCTTTTCTGATCGGCACCGTGTCGTTGATCGTTATTTACCTGCTCGCGAACGTAGCTTATATTGCAGCGCTCGGCCCGGCTGGCGTCATCGAATCAAATAGCGTCGCCGCCTCTTCGCTCAACGCCGTAATAAATCCCACTTCCGCGAAGTTGATAATCATCGCCATCTCTATTTCGATATTCAGCGCGGCCAACAGCAATGTGCTCACCTCGCCGCGCGTTTATTATGCAATGGCGACGGACGGGCTTTTCTTCAAACGACTGGCCGAAGTGCATCCGCGATTCGGCACGCCTGCGTTTGCAATCATCGCGGGGTCGCTGTGGTCTTCTGTGCTTGCGATGGCAGGCACTTTCAATAAACTGCTAACGCTGGTTGTCTTTTCCGGCTGGATTTTTTACGCGCTCGCCGCCGCAAGCATATTCGTCTATCGCAAGCGACAGCCTCATGTCGAACGTTCGTATCGAACACCGGGTTATCCGTTCACTCCCATGTTATTCATCATCGCCGCTGTTGTTTTGATTATCAATACCCTCAGAGATCAGTTGTCGGAGAGTCCGCTGCAAACACTGCTCGCGCTCAGCGTAATCGTGCTGGGCATACCGGCTTATTTCATCTGGCGCGCGCACAGCAAAACCGTTTACAGAAGCGCGGAAGGCCCCGAAGCAAGCTGAATTGATCGGGCGGTTTCACGCAAAGACGCCCTGTATAGTCGTCTGAGGCACGATATGGTGCAGAATACCTTTGAGCTTCGCGTTTGGTAAACGTACAGGCGCACTGCATTGCTCTGATCTAAACTGTCTCACCAATAAACTAATTCGCATCCACTTTCATCATTATATATGGGCGCATCTTGGGCATGATTGTTGCACTAATAATCACTCAATCCGCGCGAGCGAACTATTAGCAGGGAGGGATCAAGCAATGTTAAAACAATTAAGCAAGCGAGTCTCAAGTGTTCCGCTGCCCGTTGCATTAGTAGCCGTTATCATCGCAATCATCGGCGCAGCGGGCGCGGCGTTGTTGTTGTCGCGCTCGGAGCCGAAAGTCGAAGCGTTAGCCGCCCCGCGCGCTGCGCGTATCGAACGCGTCGAAGGCAGCGTCGGTTTAGCGCATTCGCTGGAACCCGATGGCGAAGATCAGACCGAATGGACAGAAGCCGTCGTCAATACGCCGCTCACGGTCGGTGATCGAGTTTATACCCGCGACAATTCTCATGCGGCGATTGCTTTCACAGGTCGCAATTACGCGCGGCTTGATCCGAGCGCGTCGCTTGACGTGCTGTCGCTTGCTGATAGCAGAACGCAGCTTGCGCTCAGAGACGGCTCTGCGCTGTTTGATGTCGGTGAGCTTGCCGATGGCGAATTGTTTGAAGTAGCGACTCCGGGCGGAGCGATTGATTTTAACGAGCCGGGCCTTTATCAAGTCGGCATAGGCGACGACGGCAACACGATAGTCTCTGTGCTGAGCGGGCTTGCTCAAGTGGTCGGCCTCGAAGGCTCCGGCCAGATCGGCAAAGGCGAAATCCTCACGCTCGTAGGCCAGGCCGCAACGCAGTTGTTGGTGTCAAAGCTTGCTCCTGATCTCGCAGGCAACATCGTTGACGATTACTACGGCTATCGCTACCCGAACACCTACGATGGGCGCTACAGCGATTACGACGCTTACCTTGATGATCCTGACTACTATGATCCGTATCATCATTCGGCGAGCTACGACTATCTGTCGGAAGACATACCGGGACTTTATGATCTGGATCGGTATGGCGATTGGCAGGACGTTGATGGCTACGGTCGCTGCTGGGCGCCGCGCGTGGAGGCAGACTGGTCTCCGTATCGCTCCGGCTATTGGGATGTGAATTATGTTTATGGGCCGACCTGGATCGCCGACGAACCGTGGGGCTATGCGCCTTACCACTATGGTCGCTGGGCTTATGCAAACAGCCAGCGCTGGGTCTGGGTTCCGGAAGACTGTCGCACGAACCCTGTCTATGCGCCCGCGCTCGTAACATTTATTCCGTTACAGCAGACCCATCAGATAGCATGGGCGCCGCTGGGCCCGGGCGAAAGATATTTGTCGAGATACTATGACGCGAACTTCCAGCCACAGTATTACGCATCGCGTACAGTTGTGAATGAAGTTGTAAACATCCAGCACAACTACGTGAACTTGAATTATCCGTCTGCCGTGACGGTCATCCCTGTGCAGGATTTCAGGCGCAGGATTGACCGCCGAGTGATCGTTCCCGCGAATGCTCAGTTGATCGCGCAATCTCGCGGCGTGACTGATGCGTTCGCCGTTGACGGCGTGCGTCAGCTAGCAGGAAAAGGCGAGTTCGCAGATCGCAGGATGAAGGGGCCGCGCCAAAACAGGCAGGACGCTTTCAACACGCCTGTCGTTACGAGCGTCGCGCCTGTGATTCCTCCGGGGAGAGGCGATGCTGCCAAGACATTTCAAGTTCAGGCCGTGTCTGAGAAGCAGAGAAAGAACAAGCTGAAGGTTGATAACAGCGGGCAGGTAGTGGCCTCGCGCCGCTCGGATGGATTGCCGGAAGCGATGACCCATAGAGCTGTGCCTGCCGTCAATCAGCAGCGCCAACAAAAGATGGCTGAACTTTCTCAACGTGTGCAGCAGGGCGACAAGACAGCGCAGACGGAATTGCGTTCGCTCAAACGCGAGCAGCGCAAAGAAGAACGCGCTGTGCGCCAGATGCCTGTAAATCAGCAACAGGGGGCAGCGCAACAGGCCATTCAGCAAGGCCAGTCGCGCAAGGAACTGAGACAGCTTGAGCGCCAGCAGAGAGCGGCCGGTCAGCAGGCTCAGGCAGATCAGATAAAGGAACAGCTCAGAGCGCAGCGCCAGCAGCAACTCCAAAGGCGAGCCGCCAATCCTCAACAACAGCAGGGCGCGCAACGCCAGCAGATGAAGCAGCAACAGCGCCAACAGCAGGCGCAGGGGCAGGTCAACCAGCAGCGCGAGCAGATGAAGGCGCAACGTCAGGCTGAACGTCAGCAGCGGCAACAGCAGGCTCAACAACAGCAGGTTCAGATGCAGCAGGCTCAACAGCAGCAACAGCGGCAGCAGATGAAACAGCAGCGGCAAGTCGAACGCGCGCAACGCCAGCAGCCGCAAATGCGACCGCCTGCTTCATCAACCCCTGATGCGAGAACTCATCAGCCGGGTCAGGGGCAGGGTAAGAAGCGTAAGCCGTAGTTGATCTATTGACGTAGTGTGCATGGGCGGGCGGTCTCAATTGAGACCGCCCGCCCATTTTTTCATGAGCGCGGGCGGCTTTGCTCAAATCATGCTTGAATCACTTCTTCTTCTTCGTCCAGAGAACAGCATGTCTAGGCTCAGGGCCCAGGGATTCGCCGCTCCATCCCACGATGTCGCCGACGTCGTTGATGCCGATCGCTCTACTTTCCTGTCTGCCCGGCAGTGACTCCAGGACGGTTATCTTGCCCTTCTCCCACAAAAAGGCGGGTCTAAAGACGGGGCCCGTGGCGGTCTGGCCGCCGCCCACGATCTGCCCGCGGCTGTTGATGGCGTTAGCAAAGTTGAAGGTTCCGACCGACTGTACACTCAAGTCTGTCATCACGCCGTCCTCCCACAAGAAGGCGCGGACCAGGATTGGGCCACTGCTCGTGCCTACGACCTGACCGCGTTCGTTGATGCCAAAGGCTGTGCCGGAGGTGCTGCCCGGCAGCGTCCCCAGGTCAATCATCTCGCCGTCCTCCCACAAGAAGGCGTGAATCTCGCCCGATGCAGTACGGGCCTGGCCTACGACCTGGCCGCGATTGTTGATGGCTGTCGCAACGCTGAAGTTTCCACCGGGCAGTGTCCCCAGGTCAATCATCTCGCCGTCCTCCCACAAGAAGGCGTGGAAGTCGCTCGAGGCTGTATTGCTCCCGCCTACGACCTGGCCTCGGTCGTTGATGTCGTTGGCACCACTTCTAAATCCGCCCGGCAGTGTCCCGAGGTTTATCATCGCGCCGTCCTCCCACAGGAATGCGCGCTGGAGGTCGAAAGGAATGGTGTCGCTGGTGCCTACGATTTGCCCCCGGTTGTTGATGGCCGACGCACCACTTTCGATTCCACCGGGCAGGGTGCCGAGGTCTGTGACCCTGCCATCCTCCCAGAGGGCGGCGTGGAGCAAGGTGGATTGGAATGTCGTACTAAAGCCCACGACCTGCCCGCGGTTGTTAATGTCTGTTGCTTCACTTTGGCCTGAGCCCGTCAGTGTCCCGAGGTCTATGATCGAGAACTCCTTGGGTGCAGGTCGGCCAACCGCAAGGGTCGCCATGAATAAAAGCGAAACGATTACCGTACTCATCAGGCGTTTCATCAGTGTTACTCCTTTTTTACTTCGAGGTGAAATGATTCTTAACGGCGTCCACTTATGAACTTGAATACGACTGTGATTAGTAGTACCTGCATCAGATACTAAATCAGCTCGTCATGCGCTCGGAATAAAGTTGGGCTAAGTCCTGCGCCCGGTTAATGATGGGGAGGGCAACAGTGTATTTATCTGAGCGCTCCCGGGGTTTCAGGTTAACGATTTTCGATCTCGGCAGCTTAGGCATCTAATAAACTGCGACAGATTATTGGAAGGCGTTTCGGGCAGTGTTGCAGTGTGAACCTGCGTTTACGGACGCCGCTATGGACAGAGGCGCTGCCAGCACAATCAGTGATAGAAACTGAGGAAACTACCTCACCCTTTAATCGTAATCAGATGACCTGTGAGTGGCGAGATCACTTCGGCACTTCGCGAAAGCGTCCATTCGAGGATCACCAATCTAAACCAAAAAAAATCATTTGTAAAGCTCTGAGATAGATATTACTGAACTGCGGCAAGGCGGGTAGGACTTTGTGCGTAAAAAGTCCTACCCTGTTTTTACGTAAAGCCAGCGTGGGCGTGTTGCCTACAAAATTTCTGATGAAGAATTAATGGCTACTGCTTCGCTTTTTGAGCGAGCGACTCGTAACCAGCCTCCTCATCACTCTCGACTGATGTCGGGAGGTTGAGCATACTCCAGCCCGGTTCGACCACTCGTCCGAAGTTGTCCATAGCGCCTACGAACCCGCCGCGCACGTTTGTTACATTCGTGTAGCCCATCTGGCTCATGACGGCGCAGGCTTGAGCCGAGCGTCCGCCCGACTTGCAGCCTACAACTAACTTTGAGTCTTTGGGCAGGTTCGCTTCGACCACTGCGGGGAAATCCTGATTCGGCGACATGCCAACTCCCGGCGTGAAGTGCAGAAGGGGAATGTTTATCGCTTTCTCAGGGTGACCGGCCTCAAACTCAGGCACAGAGCGAACATCGAGATATATGTATTCCGGGTCGCTTTCGATCAACTCGTATGCTTCCTTCGGGCTTACTTCTTTCATCGCTTCTCCTTTGCTTCAATTCTTATTCGCGAGTTGATTATAGCCAATCGCGACGGCCACTTCTATAAAGCAGGCGGGATGAGATAAGCGCCCGCTTGATTAGATGATTATCTGCGCCTGGTCACTCGAACTTTGTAACCGGTGCCGACTTCGCTCAACACCTCCACTTTAAAATTGCCGTTGACAACATCGAGGGTCTTCTCGCCGCCCTGATCAAGGTTAAGAGTCGCATTGTATAGAAGCCCGCATTTGTAATTCTGTCCCGCGTCTTTGCATGCGCGCGCGGGTTCAACGACGATTGGCCCGGACCCGGATTCCACCCTGGCGTCCACTTTATAAACCAGCACCCCTCTATCGCAGAGATAACTATCGAGATTGATTTTCTGGCGAACCTCTATCACGTAAGCGCTATAAGGGCTGGTCCGGATAACCAGCGCTTTCAATCCGCCGACCTCTTCCAAAGCGGTGATCGTTTCTTCGTGCCGGCCAACGCCCAGACACCGCATTTGACTGGGGTCGAGCCAACCCAGCTTCCTTAGATCCCAGGCGTTGAACATTGTGCCCTTGAGATCCCAGCTCATGACGCTCCATGCGCCGAGGTATTTGAATTGATAATCATAGACGCAAAAATCAAAGGCATAAAGGTCGGCCAAGCCAAACGTGTGTCCCGTCTCATGAACGAAGGCGTATGAGCTGGAGGTTGTTGAGCTATCACGGATATCAGCCCCGAAAATTACAGCCGAGCATATCTCGCCCCCATCTACCTTAACTCCTTGACCGGGGTAGAAGGGGAGAGTAAAAGCAGAGTTGAACTTCGCCCCCTTCGAGGCGACAATATAGACGGTTTTATATTTTGTGAAATCAACGTCTTTATCAGCCTTGCCAATCGCGTCTTTAATATATGCCTCGTGCCGTGCCCTGTACACATCAGCGGGCACATCCCTTTCGTTAAGTTTGTAGTCATAGGAATTCTGCGGCATTCCATACCACTGGGGAACCTCAGTCACCGCAATGGAAAGTTGATTGTTTGAAGCCGTCGCGTACCAAGTCTCCGAATTAGGAACGAATGAGTTATATAAGTCTGAAGTCTTTTCACTTCCCCCCGGCGCGTCGGGAAAGTCCACGAAAAGCATTACAGATTCCACTCGACCTTTGGGACGGACATATAGCGAATAATTAGTCACCCCTTCGTTAGGGAACTGAGGCCCCTCCAAAAGCTCGCCGCAGCTTGGTGGGACAGCCATAAGTGCGGAGGTGGACACGGACGGTCGAGGCGGGGTGACCACACAGCTTCTCTGCGGGAAGTGCGACTTATCACTTCTGCGATCCGGCCTTTGCGCGGCAAGCATAAAATGCTGGCTTAAAAACGCGACCATCACCAGAAATACAGTGTGCCGAAATTTGAGCGAGGGTATGCCGTTTTTCATCATTCATAACCTTTCCTGAGGATTTCGATGCCTACGTTTATAATGGTGACGAGTCGGAAAATATTTCATCTGCAGGCCGGTTTTTACTGCGATTGACTCGTTCAGATTCCGAAAGCGGGCTGCTTTTATAGCTTATTGTTTAATCGTATCGCTTTTGTAAACGACCCCGCCTTTCATCACGAAACCGACTCGGTCGAGCACACTGATCTCTTTCAGAGGGTTGCCAGGGACGGCAATGAGGTCTGCGTATTTGCCGCGCTCGACGCTGCCGATGCGGTCGCCCCATCCGATGATCTCTGCGTTCAGGCTCGTCGCCGATACGATTGCAGACATCGGAGATTCACCGAGAGTCACCCGGATGATCAACTCCTTTGCGTTATCGCCGTGCGGTATCACAGCCGAGTCGCTCCCAACTCCAATCGGAAGCCCTGCAGCCAGGGCGCGTTTGAATCCGGCAATCTCCGTGCTGCGGAGTTGTTTATCGCGCTCGATTTCGGATTCCGGCACTCCGTGTTTCTTTCCCTCCGTTTGAATCACTTCACTGGTGTAGAGCGTCGGAACGTAAAAGGTCTTGCGCGTCGTCGCTTTGAGCATACGGACGGCTTCGTCATCGAGAAACGTGCCGTGATCAATCGTGCGCACGCCTGCGCGAATCGCGGCCTTTATGCCTTCTATGCCATGCGCGTGCGCGGCGACTTGTCGCCCCCAGCGATTAGCTTCGGTCACGGCGGCGGAAATCTCCGCATCCGAATATTGCTGCGCGCCGGGATGTATGCCCTTTGAAAGCACAGCGCCCGTTACGAGTATCTTTATGAAATCGGCTCCGTTTTTCAGGTTCGTCCGAACAGCCTTCACAACTTCGTCTGGGCCGTCAGCGAGATTTCTGACTACCGGAACATCAACGTAGATCGAGAACTGCCGCGCATCGCCAGCGCCGCCCGTTGAAGATACATAATTGCCCGCGACAAGAAGCCGAGGGCCGGGCACTGCGCCTTCATCAATCGCGTTGCGCAGATCAACATCTACGTAAGGCCAGGTCGGCCCCATGTCGCGGCAGGTTGTGAACCCGGCCAGCAGCGTTACTCTGGCATTGCGCGCGCCCCAAAGCGCGTTATGGCCCGGAGTAGTTTTAACGAGCGCTTCTTCCCAGTTGGTGCCGTACTTGTCTGTCAGGTGCGTGTGCAAATCTATCAGGCCCGGCATCAACGTCGCGTCGCCCAGATCAATTACCTTTGCGTTTTTCGGTATCCCCAATTGAGTTCCGACGGCGACGATCTTTTCGCCTTCGACTCGCACCATCGCAGGTTCTAGAGGCACACCGCCTCGCCCATCAATCAAGCGCGCTGCTTTTATTACGATCTGTGATTCTGATGCGGGGTTTTGTTCGACGAGTGAAGCGAGCGTATTGGTTTGCGAAAAAGCCAGAGCACACGCGAGAGCAGTAAGAATAAAAGTTCTCATCACTTCTCTTTTTCAAGTCGGGTAATCTGACCGCGTAGAGGAATTCAATCGTCGCTGACGCGACGAATACTGTTTTTGCTTCTCGCTCTCCCGGCCTTGAAAGACCGGGCTAAATTCAGCGTGCCGCTACGCGGCCAGGTTACAACTGCCTTATCCAGACGTTGCGGTACCTTACCAGATCGCCGTGATCCTGCAATTTCAGTGAAGCCTTCGGGCCATGCGCGGTGTAAAGCGCGGGCCTGTCGTGATAAGTATTGCCATAAATCTCGACGTTGTTCTGTATCAGCACGCCGTTGTGCAGCACTGTGATTCGCGCACGCTCTGTCACCTTGCCCTGCTCGTCGAACTTCGGAGCCTTGAATATGATGTCGTAGGTCTGCCACTCTCCGGGCTTGCGGCTCGCATTGACCAGCGGCGCGTATTGCTTATAAATCGCTCCGGCTTGCCCGTGATAGTAAGTCTTGTTTTGATAAGAATCGAGCACCTGAACTTCATAACGTTCCATTAAAAAAATACCGCTATTGCCGCGCCCCTGCCCTTCGCCTTTGACCTCGGCAGGCGTAGCCCATTCGATATGCAACTGGCAGTCGCCGAACTCTTGTTTTGTGGCAATATCGCCCGTGCTCGGCACTACCTGCATATAGCCGTCTTTAACTTGCCATTTGGCTTCGCCGCCATCTTTAAGGCCGCGCCATTTGAGCATATCCTTACCATCAAATAAGACGATGGCGTCGGAAGGCGGGGCGCTGTTGGTCTGCCCTGGCGTAACAACGGTTGGTTCGTTATTGGGCGGCGGAAACGGGGCCGGTTCTTGTGTTGTCTGAGTCATAATCACTCCAGAAAGCGCGCTGATAACAAAGATGAAAACAATGGCTGATATTGTTAGACCCAAGAATCTTGTCTGGAGCCTTTTCATAAAGTGAATTCCTCCGCGCTGAGTATACCTTGACTATCCTTCTTCGTCCTAGAGACCCAGCCTGGGGCTGAATCAATTTTCTGTCGCAGAATCAGGTTTAACTGCGCCGCGTGGTGTTGGACGTGGCGCATGGCGTTTTCGAGCATGTCTATAGAGGCTCCGAGCTGCTGCCAGATGATTGCCTTCCAGGTAGCACCCATTTCAGGCTCCTTGTGAAAGACTGGCAATCTACCATAAGCAACTTGCGATTAAAAGGCGGGGCCGCGTCTCGCGCGCCGCACGCGAGGTTCTGCCCTAACGCCGTGGAGTCGGGCATCGGCGAAAGCGATGAATTGTTTGATTCGAGAGAGGGGAATGTCTGTAGACCGTCTGGAATTATTGTAATCGAGCGCTTGAAGTATGATCTCGTTCCATTCTTCCGGCAGGTATTTGATGGCCCACTTTCCAGCACAGTGGGATCCGAAGCTTGGAATTCACGTGACTTGAAGTCGCGGC
>JADMIO012791483.1_pt1 | contig 15282 bp, 9 predicted proteins | sample 8958161 | NCBI WGS metagenome assembly JADMIO01 (sample SAMN16585339, study PRJNA669376) | soil metagenome | isolation source: Crop rotation soil | place: USA: Cullars Rotation, Alabama | collected 2011
CTTTCCTAATACCCCGGGACCAAATTTTTTATTCATCTGGTTAAAAAAACTAATGACTAAAGCAGAGCCCGTATTATAGAGCAACAGAAGCTGGAAAAAAGCATCCCATGATTCCTGCCGGGTCACTGGATCGTTGCCAGGAAAAAATCGCTGTAACAAGTAAGGATAAATAGTGTAACGTATGAAACTAATGAGTACAACAAATACAAAAAGGGATAAGATGGCTTTAAAAAGAAGGATAAGACCAAGTGACTTTTTATAAAAAATACGCTGTTCAAAAAATACATCAAACAATCCCGAGGCAATACCGTTAAAAAACCCAAAATACAGTCCAAGTATCAGGTTGGCCTTTAGGGTATTGAATCCAAAAGCTAATGGTACAGCTATAAGCAAAACCAATTGAACCAGGATAGAAAGGAATGCATATGCGAAGACCCAGAAGAAGATTTGCCTGAGTACATAAGCAAGAACAGGAAACCTGGTTGTGAGCCGTCTGGCAAGCGGGGCAGCAGTAAAACCTTTGGACATGCGGAATAGTTATGCATCAAAGCTAAGTCAGACCTTCTGGTTTTGAAAGCTTAATGGTCTACGGTCTTATTTGTCACAATTACACTCGTCACAATTTGATTTGTGAGAATTTATTTGTGCTTTGTCTATGTTGAACTTGGCAATTCAATACGGTTACATTAAATTTATTTTGAGAAATTTTGATTGAAAACAATTTTCTAAATCTTTTGCCAGCCTGTTGATGAATGCAGAAATCTCTAAAGCTCAATTTGAAGACAAACTACTGTACAGTTTTAAATTTAACAGAGTATCAGCCGGTTATCCAATTATTTATTTACCTGGGAAAATATAAATACATTAATTTAAACTGTATTTTGCCATATCGACGGGTATTTGGAAATCCGCCGGTGAGAATATATTAAACCCACCAACATAGTTATGATAAAAAATAAAATCCTGTTTTTTGGCTTTCTTCTCACTTTCCTGTTTTACATGCAACCTTTGGCAGCCCAGGATGAGTTTGTAAATGAGGAAATAAAAGTTGGTCACCACCAGCCTGTAGATATTGTTTTCGACAAGGAAATCGTAAGCATTACTTTTTCACCCACAGGCATTTATAATATTGATGACCAGGCCGCCAAAAGGATCACCATTAGCTGTGAAAAACCTAATCCTGGAATCCCCTGTACACTTACATTAAAGGTTGGGGAAGGCAAAAAGATAAAAACACATACATTCAGGATAGTGTACCGGGAAGAGATAACGGATGATGAGATGCTTTTTGACTATTCAGATCCTAAAAAACTAAAGGCAGCAATAAAGGCAAACCACGAGAGACCACAAACCGCATCCCAGGACAAACCGGCACAAGAATCCTCCCCAGTGGTAACAGAGGCACCAAAAACTACTTCACCTGCTCAAAAGCCACCAGTTACTGTTGCTTCACCGCCGGCTAATAGCACAGCAGCTACAACGGACTATGCAGGTATTCTTAACCAGGCTTATACTGCCTATGATAATGGTAATTATTCAGCGGCTCTTTCATTGGTTCAAAAAGCGCTTGAATTACGGCCCGAAGACCGGCAGGCAAAAAGTCTGAAAAAAGATATTGATGATAAACTGAATGAAAAAAAGAACCAGGATGATAAAACCCGGAAGGAGAATTATTATAAAGCAATAGGCAGTGCGGAAGTTGCAGTTACAAATTATGATTATGATAAAGCTGAAACTTTCTATAAACAGGCTTTGGAGTATGAAGATCCCGGCAGCACATATGTAAAAAGCAGGCTTTCCGCGGTTGAAACAATGAAAAAAACAAAGGAACAGGATGAGCGTCGTGCAAAAGAGCAAAAAGAGAAAGATGATAATTACAGGCAGGCCAGGAGCCTTGCCGATATGGCTTTTGATAAAAAGGATTATGAGTATGCAAAGCAGCAGTATAGGGCTGCTCTGACTTACAAGCCACAGGATTCTTATGCCAATGCCCAGATAATTGAAATAGATAGCAGGATATTGCAAGATAAAAAAGAGCAGGAGAACAGAGAATTGCAGGCAAAGTACACGGATGCCCGCAAGACTGCAGATGATTACTTTAATTCCGAAAATTACGAGTTGGCACGAGCTGCCTATAACGAAGCGTTGCGATATAATGCTGGTGATCCATACGTTACCGCCAAACTGAAAGAAATTGATAAAGGCATTGCAAGAAAGAAGCAGTCGGACGCTCTAAAACAAAGACAGGCAAGTTATACTGAGGCTATAACAATAGCGGATGCAGCTTTTAGCGCCGGTGATTATGAAGCGGCATTGGAAAAATATAATACCGCCGCTAAATGGATGCCTGGTGAAGCATACCCCGGGAAAAAAATAACTGAAATAAGAGCTTTGCAGAAAGCCACTGCTGCCAAAGTAGAAGAAGAACGCAGGCAGGCAGAAAAACAAAAGAAACTGGATAACGACTATACTCTTGTTATAAACAGGGCAAACGACCTGTTCGGTAAGCAAAGCTTTTCAGAAGCAAAACAATTGTACAAACAGGCTCTTGCACTAAAACCATACGAGCAATACCCCCAGGAAAGAATAACAGATATTGATAACATTATTGCCGGTATGGCTGCTGCAGCTAGGGCAAGAAAAGACAGTATTGATGCTGTTGCGGCCCGGAAAGTTAAATACAATGAAGCCATAGCAAGGGGCAAGAAAGCACTTGCAGCTAAAGATTATCCTGGGGCCAAAGATGCTTACTCTGAGGCGTTGCTGCTTACTGATACTGCAACACTTCCTCAAAGCCAGATCAATATGATCGATGGTATTCTGAGGGATTTGGCAGCAAGGGAAAAAGCACGTCAGGATAGCATTGAGCGGGACAGAATTTTTAATGCAACTTATGATTCATTGATGGTTATTGGTGGTAATGCTATGACAGCAGAAAATTTTGATGAGGCAATAGCTACTTACAGGCAAGCTATTGATATGAAGCCTAACGAAACTAACCCGAAAAATTTGCTGAAACTTACCGTTGACCGGAAAAATGATAAACTGTTAAAAGATAGTTTGGCAAAAGAAGAACAATACTACAGGGAATACACACAAACGAAAAACGATGGAGTTGCAGCAATGAAGGAAAGGAGGTATGCAGACGCAAAGGTTCTTCTTGCGAAAGCTCTGACGATGATGAGACCAAATAGATTTTATGGAAACGATAGAGAGTATCTTATAAACAGGATAAACGCTATTGATGCTACCATTGCAAGAGGAGATCCAGGTTTACCGGCTACTTCTGTTGCTGCCGGCAGCTCTCCAAAATCCCCTGATACTAAAACTGGCAGTGTCAGTAATCAGCCGGTCGCTCCGAAGACAGCGCCTGTAACTGATGTCAAAATTTCGAAAAATAACCCTGCTGTTATCTCCCCAAATCTTACAAAGCAATCTGCGCCGTTGCCATATAGCCGGCAGGATTTATTCAGCAAATACCCGCATGTAAACTTTCATGAACCACCACCTGGCCAGGGTTTTAATGTGACGGAATACTATGATACCACTGAGAACTACCGCGTAAGTCAAATGGTGATGGCTGAAAAACCAAGGATGAGCATAACTGATAAGGTAGATGAGATATATCTTACCTGTGAAGGCATTAGCTTCAGTGGTACGAATGCATTTTTCAAATTAAAGCTCAGCAATAACAGTAAGGAAGATTTCTTAGTGGGTCAAATGGTTTTAACATGGCAAAAGAAGGATGGAAGCGAAAGCAAGTTATACCCAGGCTATGTTTCATCTTTTCCCCTTTTGCTTCCAGGCAGGGAGATCAGTATAATATATGTTGCAAAAAGCCTTCCCTTCTTAAGTGACAGGGACAAACTTGCATTTAACTTAAAGGACCGGGAGAAAAAAATAAAGCTTACGCTAGAAATACCCGCGGATCAATACAATGGAGAAAGCAGCCGTTAACTTCGGGTTGTTTTAAAGCTTATATCAAAAGTCAGAAGGTGTCTTTGCGAGGGAGATACGAACGAAGTCTGCCCGTCCGGTCAGGCGGGTAATCCCGGCTTTCGAACTGTTTATTTAAAGAGATTGCTTCACTTCGTTCGCAATGACCACTTTTGAGATAAGCTTTAGAAGATAATTCTTTTAAATTGATTGCTGTAAGAGCAGAATGATCAAAAATAAAAGCGATAGAATTACTGTTATTTTTTTCTGGTATTGTTTATTAATTCCGTTTTCAACAATAGCCAGGGATATTACATTTTGCGGCGAGCGGATACCTGTGGAAGACAATTTTGTTGCACAAAAACTAATGAATGTTATCAGCAGGCAGATACCTGGTGTTAATATGGTACAGCTCAGGCAAAAGAAAATCGATTATTTCCCCATTATTGAAAGTTATTTGAGAAAGTATGGCCTGCCCCAGGATCTTAAATACCTTCCTATTGTGGAAAGTGGTTTTTCAAATGTAAGTTCACCTGTAGGTGCAAGAGGCTTCTGGCAATTGATGCCAGCTACCGCAAGACAATATGGATTAAAAATAGCAGAAGACGGGTATGGCTTTGATGAGCGGGATGATATAGATAAAGCAACACAGGCAGCCTGCCATAAACTGATTGATGATTATAATGAGATCGTTCGAAGGTTCAATATGTCATCTTGGGTTCTTACTGCTGCAGGATACAATTGGGGGAATGGAAATATTCAGAACAAGATGCGGAAAGAAGGTGCCAATTACTTCAGTATGAACCTCAATTCTGAAACTGCTGTGTATGTCTATAAGATAATAGCCGTAAAAGAACTTTTTGAGTTTCCTGAATTATATATGAAAAACCTGGGGGGTAATGTTTTTAATCTTTCCGGCGTTCAAAAAAATAACGGGAAAAAGACAGAACCTTTTCAAACTGATAAAGACGAAACAGAATTTAAAACGATGACGGTCGAGGTAAGTGACAAAACAGCTAATCCCGGTGGTTTATCAATGGATCCAGAAAAAGATATAGAGATAAAGCAATACCTGATCCTTGCAAAATTAAAAGGCTCCTACAAAAAATTCAGGGATGGCGATGTTGTCACTATTGAGTTGAAGGCAGACCTTTCAACGCCTTATGGTTTTGCTGCCGCTGGGCAGGAGATCAAAGGAACGGGTTGGCTTATTGATGGCAAGATATACGTAGGGTTTGAACAGTATGGCCATAGCATATTGGTAGACGGCAGGAACGAAAAAGGAATTGCCCCTGCAATGCTTCAAAAAGATAAAAATGTAACGGTCAGGTGCGAATATGAAGAGCCCCGGCAAGGAAGCAATCATTAGCAGGAGAAAACAAGGCGGTGAATAGCGATTCCCAAATTTGAGCACAAAATTTATCTGTCTAATCATAGAAATTCTAAAAATAAACTGATAGCATAAGTCACTGGAAATGCTCTAAATAATATAATCCTGGCTGTCTTGGAAGCCTTGAGATATGCTGCCCAAGTTCCTGAAAAACAGGCAATTTCTTCCTCACCAAAACAGCCTGGTATTTTTTTTCTGAAAGATAGATAAATTAAAAAAAACGACTATTTTGTGGTATTATTCATTTAAAAACTATTTTTTATGTCATTCAAAGCACTTGCAAAAATTGGAAGTAAAGAATTTGATGTTATATCCTGTAATTACGCATTGCACAGGGAGGTAGATGGAAAAGGCAGGCCAGCGTCCATAGTATATGGTGGTATCATTAATCTTGTTGTAGAATCTACCGATGACACTTCAATAATTGAGGCAATGGTAAATAACCAGCATAAGCCTTTAGATGGAACAGTCACTTTTAAGAAAAGCGATGAAGATGCAAAGTTGAAAGAACTTTCTTTCGAGAAAGGATATGTTATAAAGTTCCAGGAGAATTTTGATACTACCGGCGGAAACCCAATGGTGATAGCGTTTACAATTTCTGCTATGAAAATTAAGATCGGCGGTGCTGAACATGTTAATGACTGGCCGGGAGCTAAATAATCACCTTAAAAATCATGGGTTTAAACGATCAGGTTTCATTCCGGTATGTGTAAAAACATTCTGCGAATAAGCATGCCTCATAAACAAAAAAATCACTCAGGATTTAGATTTACCGGTTTGTATTAAAATAAACTTATGGGTTATATTATATCTGCAGAGGTTGAAATTGATGGAGAAGTTTTACCAGTATATTCCAGTGTTACTTTAAATCAAAAATTTAATGATCATCATGAGTTTCTTATAAGGGTAGATTATGATCTTATTGAGAACTCCAGTTCATTCAGCCTAAGCAATGCCCAAAAAAAAATTGGTAAAACAGCTTTAATAAGGCTGCAAAAAAATACCGATTCCAGCGAAGTTGCATACGAATTTCGGGGCATTATATGTGAAGTGCGGCTGGAACAGGCTGGAAAATCAGATGCCGATTTAGTTTTTAAAGGCTATAGCCCTACCATATTAGTAGAGACTGGTCCAAACCTGGCGTCATTTTACAAAGCCGATTTAAAAAAAATAGTTCAAAAAGTCACTAAACCCGTCAGCGATTTTGACTGTAAAGTAAATATCAATAACCAGTATCAAAAGCCCATAACATATATCTGCCAGTATAAAGAAAGCGGTTTTCATTTTCTCAACCGGCTATCTGCCGACTACAGCGAATTTTTTTATTACGACGGGCAGGATCTTAATTTCGGAAAACCATCGAATACGAAAAATATTGAAGTAGCTTATGGTGAAGATATAACCAGCATGCAGCTGGCATTACGGTTACAACCAATGAACTTTAACAATTTTGCCTATGTTTCAAAAGATGATAAGGTTTTAAATGTTGATGCTCCATCCAGCGTAAACGGTTTAGGTCAGTATGCGAGTTATGTATTAAAGGAATCTAATAATTTGTTTTCTGAACCGGTAACCCAACCCATTCGGCAACGTGTTGAAAATAAATCAGAACTTGAGGGTTTTGCCAAAAGCCAGAAGGCAGCCATGGCCGCAAATCTTGAAGTATTGACAGCTACAAGTTTTAACCCGGAAATCTGTATAGGAGCTGTTATCAATTTTAAAATTTCCAAACTCCAGGATTTAAATTTTATTAAAGAAGATTTTGGAGAATACCTTGTAATTCGGATAGATCATTTTATAAATGAAAATGGTAAGTATTATAATAGTTTCGAAGCCATACCCGCAGCCTCTGAAGTAATTCCGGTGACAAACATTATTGTACCAATTGCGGAACCTCAAATAGCTACTGTAAAAGACAATAAAGATCCTGACAATATGGGCAGGGTAAGGGCTCAAATGCTTTGGCAGGAAGATGACAATATTACAGATTGGTTAAGGGTAATGACGCCGGATGCAGGTGGCGGAAAAGATGGCGCAAAAAACAGGGGGCTTGTTGTAATACCAGAGCCCGGCGACCAGGTTTTAGTGTGCTTTAGATACAACGATCCTGACAGACCATTTGTGTTAGGTAGTTTGTTTCATGGAAAATCCGGTGGTGGTGGTGGCAGCGGCAACAAAGTAAAAAGCCTCACAGCATTATCAGGCAGTGTAGTAAGTTTGGAAGGGGATGCTATTAATATTATCGATGCGAAAGGGAACAAAGTGATTCTAGATGGTGCCGGTAAAATTAATATAAATTGTTCCGATAGTATAACGTTGGAATGTGGTGGATCAAAAATTTCAATGGATTCGGATGGCAATATTAAAATTACAGGCAAAGATATTGAAATACATGGCAGCTCAAAAGCTGTAATGAAAAGCAATGCAGCATTTACGGCTGAAGGTAGTTCGGCAAAAATTAACGGAGATACAATTGTTGATATTAAAAGCGCCACTAAAATTGAAGCAAAAGCGCCTACAACCGAAATAAAGGCTGATGCCAATTTAAAATTAGAAGCCCCGGTTACTCAAATTAATGGAACAGCTACTACAGACATTAAAGGAGGAGTTATTTTATTAAATTGCGGATGACAAACGAGCATAATCCTATCGCCCAGTTAGTTACTAAAATCCAGCAAAGGTGGGCTGAAGAAATTACGCCCCAAACTAATTTAAAACTGGTAAGATGGTTAATTGATGCTAATGAAGCTAAGCTGTTTGAATCGTTTCTTCAACTTGAATCTTCTCCACAAGGCATCCTTTCCGAGTTTTTTGTGACGCTACTTGTTCCCTTTAAATCTGTATCTACTTATAGTGGCGATTTAATTGACGCATTCTTTGATGGTTTTGACAAAGGAAAAGAATTGCTTGATCAATTGGCCGCGGAAGGGAAACCGATCAACTGGGATAGTACCTTTTATAAACAAAAAGCCCTCTCAAAAAATGTTAATGCAGATCAATTATTGTTTGAGATTCTTTCTACCTTTCATAAGGCTTTAAATTTAAGTGATCGAAAAATAACCGTTGCGTTGTTTCAACATTCAATAACGAGTACGGCTGCGTATAATGATTGGCTAAAGAACATTTATAAAATAGGCATCCCTGAACATATACAGTTCTGCGTTTTTGATTTAAAGGATGATAGATTTTATGATAAATTGTTTTCAGGCATAGATCCGTCCCATGCTTTAACCGTGATAAGTGACCTTGATCTCGCAGGTGCGATAAAAAAAGTTGTTCAATCAGGCGATCCTAACCAGCCGGCTACTAGATTACACCAATATATTCAGCAGATGTCTGAAGCGGTTGCGGAAAAAAATTTGAATAAACTTGATAATAAGGGCGATGCATGCATAAAGGATATGACTAAGAGTAAAGTGAAATCCCTTATGGCAACCGCACATATCGTGTATGCAGGTATGCTTTTTAATTTTAAAAAATATGATCAAATAGAGAATGTATTAGCTAACGGCCTACAGATCGCGGAGTCGGGCAAAAAAGCCGGGGACGCTACGTGCCAGGCACTTATTACACAGTTTTACAGTTTTAGGGCTTCGAATTATCAACTAAATAAAAAAAATAAGGAAGCAATCAAATGGTTTTGCATTAGCGCTGAGGCTTCGATTGAGGTTAACCAGTCTCTGCCGGCAATTTCAGCATATAGACAGGCAGCAAATCTGGCAAAAAAATATGATAGCCAAAATTATCCGCGCATATTGGAACTTGGATATGATGCAGGTAGAGACCTAACAAAGGAGCAAACGTCTTTTTCTGATTATTCTTTTTTAGGGTTTGATTATTATAATTATTTAAATCAGAATCAACATTTCGAAATAAGCACTGAGGTTGATCATAATATGAAAGAACTTTTTGGTATAATGTGGAAAGAGGATGTAAAAAAGAGTTTACAAGGGATAGAGAAAAGACAAACCTAAAATAACCTGATTATAATGTTGCCAGCAAGCACCCATTACAGCTTAATCATAGGGATTGATATTCACAGTGTTCTAGTACCTACTCCAGCGGGTCCTATTCCTACCCCTTTGCCTCATCCGTTCATCGGTTATTCATTTGATATAGGTGATTTACTGCCGAAAATAGGTGCTACAATATTTATCAATTATAAAATCAGAGGATGCAGCTTTACAGGAGGGATGCTAGGCACGCTGAAACATTTGCCCACGCCCCCCGGAACCGTATTTGTTGTACCTACCATTGGTCACGATGCTTATAATTTTTTTGGAAGCTTAAAGGTTCAAGCACAGGATAATCTGTTAGCGGTTTCTCCTTTTATGGTGATGACGTGTAACGATCTGGGACTGCCGTTAGCCTTTGCTCCGGGCAAACATTTTAAGCCTGTTCTTTCGATGTATTTGTCAAATGCGGTATCAGTTCCGATTCCCATTGGAAATCCGGTGCTGGTCGGCGGCCCTTATGTGCCTGATCTTGCTGCTATGATCATGAATTTGGCGATGTCTTTTGCATTTATTAAGGGGTTGGGAAAATTGGGAAGAGCCTTCAATCGTGTATTGAAAGCATTAGGGTTGAAATGCACCAGTGGTTTATCGGCGGCCCTTTGTAAAATGTTTGGAGAACCAGTTGATCTTGCAACTGGACGGGTAGTTTATCAAATTACCGATTTTGAAATTCCCGGCCCCCTTCCAGTTAAATGGGAAAGATGTTGGTATTCTGATTCGGATTATGAAGGTATGATGGGGCATGGCACACATTTGTGTTATGATCTCAATTTGGTAACTGACTATAAAGAATCGGTTATTGGTTTGATTCTTCCTGATGGAAGGGCGACGGCATTTCCTTTGTTATTGAATAAGGAAAGCAGTTTCTACAACAGACCGGAAAAACTGACACTTACCAACAAAGGTGATTATTACGAACTGAAAGATCATACCAATGAGCTTACTTATATTTTTAACCAGGTAGAAAAAAATAAATTTAAGCCGGTAAGATTGGTCAATTTCAATGATTTTAGCATCAGCTTTGAATATGATGGTCATTCAAAACTCGTTGGTTTAGTTGATAGCGTGGGCAGAAATATTTTGTTAGATTATGATGATGAAGGCAGAATAACTGAAGTTAACGCGAGGTATAAGGGATATGAACGCAAACTTGTTAGTTACGGCTACAATGATAACAATGATCTATGTATCGTAAAAGATGCTTTGGAAAAGGCCACCCTTATACGTTATGAAAATCATCTGATGGTTGCAAAAACTGACCGTAACGGACAAACATTTTATTGGGAGTATGATGGGCATAGAACTAATGCAAAATGCATACACACCTGGGGTGACAGCGGATTGCTTGAGGGGTGGATAAAGTATCGTGAAAAGTACACAGAAGTAACTAATTCATTGAATGAAACCACTAAATATTTCTACAACGATCTTAAACTCTGCACAAAAATCATTGATCCTCTTGGTAACGCTGTAGAATATGTTTATACAGATAGTATGGAATTGTACCGTGAAATTGATGAGGAAGGTAATATCACAGGATATACTTATGATAGTCGTGGTAATTTAACGGGAGAACATTTTCCGGATAGTTCATCCTCAATGTTCTTATTTAATGATGATGATCAGTTAGTGTTAAAGATGGATGCATTGGGCCAATCAACTGTCTACAATTATAATGAAGATAAACTGGTAAGAGCTGTTACATCTCCGGATGGGAGTATCGTTTCATTTGCATATGATTATCGTAACCAATTAAGCGAAATAATAAATGAAAAAAATGAGGTAACGAAGTTATTGTATGATGAAGATTACAATTTAACCCGGATCGAATTACCCAGTGGCGTTTCTACAAAATGGACTTTCAATATCTGGGGGCAGTGTATAAATATAATTAATCCAGAGGGCAATATACAAACTTACACCTATGATAAACTTGGCAGGATTAGCAAAATGCGGCAGTTTGATAAGAACGTTGTTGAACTAAAATACGATGCTTATGAAGATGTAATACTGGCTGAAGATAAACACTATAGGATTGAATTCTATTACAATGCACTCGGTACATTAACTACAAGGATACTAAATGGAACTTTAGTGAGATTTAAATATGATTCACAAAACAGGCTGGTGGGACTAAGGAATGAACTTAATGAAGAATATGATTTTAAACGAAATGCCAGGGGAGATGTAATTAGTGAGAAGGGATTTGATGGAGTTATACGGAGTTACGAACGAGACCGTGCAGGAAAAGTAATAAGAACACAAAAGGCTGGCGGTAAATGGACAATCCATGAGTATGATCTGTCGGGCCGTATTACAAGGACGGAGCATAGCGACGGGACATGGGAAACCTATTCTTATAACAAGAACGGCCAGCTTATTGAGGCCAGTAATGAATACTCTACAGTTAAGATCCAAAGAGACTCAATGGGAAGAGTTATAGGTGAAACTGCTGGTGAACATTGGGTAAAAAGTACTTACGAAACTTCAGGTCAGCGAATTAATATCGTCTCCAGCATTGGAGCCGATATTAATCATGAATACAATGGAGACATGACGATGAGTAAAACTTCTGCCCGGCTTAATGAAAGTAAAATATGGAATGCTGACTATAAGTATAACGCTCTGGGATTAGAGATTGAAAGAAATTTACCCGGTGGAGTACAAAGGATTTTTGAGTATGATGCGACAGGGAACCCTCTGAAAGAAAAAGTAACTGCTGGTAGTAGGGAAACCTTGAATCGTAGTTATACATGGGATGTTAACTATAGACTTACGAGGATGGTAGACCAATTAACGAAGGGAGTTGTGAATTATGGCCATGATGATTTTGGTAATCTAGCATGGGCTCAATACGATGACATGATTATTGACTATAGGGTAGCTGATGAAGCCGGTAATTTATATAAAACCAAGGAAAAAAACGATCGGAAATATAGTGCTGGAGGAAGGTTAATTGAATCTGATAAAGCCACTTATAAGTATGATGAAGAAGGTAACCTGGTACAGAAGAAAGAAAAAAACGGCAAAACATGGGAATATGAATGGAAGGGAAATGGCATGCTTAAAAAAGTGATTAGACCTGATGGTAAGGCTGTTGTGTTTGAATATGATGTTTTGGGAAGACGCCTTTCCAAAACATATAATGGTAATATTACCCGTTGGTTATGGAACGGCAATGTACCATTGCACGAATGGCGATACAAAGAAAAAGAAAAGCCAAAACCCGTCATAAATGAATTTGGGGAACTCTTTGATGACAAAAAAGAGCCGATATCCAATCTTACCACCTGGATATTTGATGAAGATTCATTCCAACCTGCTGCAAAAATTGATGAGTCTGGAATGTATAGTATTATTACTGATTATATGGGAACTCCTGTTGAAATGTTCAATGAGACAGGACAAAAAACCTGGCAGGCAACATTTGATGTACAAGGTAAAATACGTAAAATAGAAGTGGGTTCTTTGTCTGATTGTCCTTTTAGATACCAAGGACAATATGAAGATGAGGAAACTGGCATGTATTATAATAGGTTTAGATATTATTCTCCTGAGGAGGGAGCATATGTAAATAAAGACCCAATTGGGGTAGTCGGTGGCTACGCACTTTATAGTTACGTTAAAGATACTAATGAATGGATAGATCCATCTGGGTTAGGTGATTGCTGGGGGAAATTTTTCCGGAAGATCAGTGGCACAAGCCCACCTGCATGGATGAAAAACCTATTCCCCCACGCTCATCATATCGTATTTAGGAGTGGCCCAGCTGGCGCGAGGAAATTCATAAGGAGTAGTCAGAAAATATTAAGAGATGCTGGCATTGATCCAATCAGGGGTATTGAGAATTTTGTTTGGGCACCAAACAAAAATCATTCCGTAGCTGCTGCAAAAGCAGTAAATGACGCATTAAAAGAGTCTGTACGACGGGGAGTGCCTGTTGCGGAGACTTTAGAAAAACTTGGTACTCATTTTCAAAATGATACTATAAGTTCACTATTTGGCGACGTTTCTTCTCTATTTTAAATACTATTTTTATGGAGTATATATTATTAAAGGAACATATCATCGACGCAATAAAAAATGTAATACTTCACTTAAAAAATCAAGGATATTGGAAAAGTATTATCTCTTTTTCCTTATATACCGATGAAGATTGCATGACTTTAAGTTTTATTTTTAATACGGATGAACATTTAAAGTTGATGGATAATGATCCATACTATTTAACATATAAATTTAGTCCGGCAGAATGGTATAGTGAAACTGTAAAGGATGATCCCATAATCAAAAACAACAAGTTTTTTGCTGAGATCAGTAAGTCATTGTACACCTACGTTATGAAAAAAAAGACTGATATTGATACTCACCGGGACAAATTTGAAGAGACTTGCATCTCTTCATTGAAGTATTGTATTAGTACGAATGCTTTTGAAAAGCAAGATGCATTTTATCTGTTTATGATGAGTGATGTTTATGACAAGGAGCCTATACTGAAATGGAATAAGGAAATAAATTCACCCGAAATAGTGGCAGAACTTACTAAATGGCTTGAAATGGAAGAGATGGATGAATTGGATGAAATGGATGAATAACCGGGTTTAAAAAATTTCTTAGCAAAGATTTTTGCCAGAACAGTTGATCCTGGCCTTGTGCTGTAAAGGATGAAAATAGTTTTATCGGGCTGTAGATATAATAGCAAATTAATTTTCAAAACAAGCGTTCGAATCAGGATAATGTGGAGTTACAAGTCGTTCAACCGCACACCGACAGCAGTCAGTAGCTCGCGGCGATCGGAAAACATTAAATAATAAACAAATGCCCGTCAACAATTTTAACTACCAGCTTTCATCAACCTGGTCCGATTTTAACCCGCGGTCTTCCCGACCCACGGGTGTAAATGAAGATGCACAGATCCATCCCGAAATGAGCTTTAGTGCATTTCAGCCAGGAAGGAAAGGCAATGCCATTATAATAGCAGATGTAACCATTGATATTGCTGTAGTACCAGATGATACCTGGGTTGTTACCAGCCAACAATCGCCCGATCTGCTAAAACACGAGCAGGGCCATTATGATATTCTTGCTATTTGCGCAAGAGAGATTTACAATGCCATTCTTGCCTTGTCCGGCAGGTCAACTAATGATCTGCAAACAAAAATTAATTCCACAAAGGAAAGAATAGGCCGCAAAGTAACTCAAATAGATGTCCGCTACGATACCCGTACCAACCATAGTCAAAACACAACAGAACAGCAAACCTGGGATCAACGTATTGCTACTGTAAAACAAAACCCTAATGGCACCTTAGATGATCTTCCCTAGAAGATTCAATTTTCGTTGTATTAAGAAGGTGTATAATATTGTTTTAAAACTTCAATCATGTTTCAAAAACTAAGTGCATACAATGTAAAAAAAGGGCAAAAGGTTATTTTGTCAAAAGACCTCCCTTTAGGTAATGGCTTTGGAAATAATTACATCATTAAAGAAGAAACAAGAGGCGATATTATTTCTGATGGATTTGAAAATGGCCGTTTGCAGGTGAGGTTTTATTCTCACTTTTTAGGTACCGAAAACGTAGTGTTTAATGAATTAAGCGCACCTAATTATTTGTTAGTAGATATTTATTAAGAGGTAAACAACACTCGTATTATTACTAACAGGCTTCATCAATAGTATTGTGCTTAAATTATATTCTTTTAATAACATCATAAAAAAGTACATACACCCAGCGTACTATTAAAATCATTAACCCCATCGGCAAGTCTTGTGATCTTTTCTCTTTGGTTTAGTTCAATCTGGATATTTATATCCATATGTACAGGTAAAAAATAATCGCATAACAATTCAAGAATACGGGCATTATTTTGGCCGGGCATAAATTGACTGAGAACAGCATTTTCAACCGGTCCAACTGTTACAATTATTTCATCATCGCCC
>JADMIO010904412.1_pt1 | contig 15279 bp, 11 predicted proteins | sample 8958161 | NCBI WGS metagenome assembly JADMIO01 (sample SAMN16585339, study PRJNA669376) | soil metagenome | isolation source: Crop rotation soil | place: USA: Cullars Rotation, Alabama | collected 2011
CGCCGCCCGCCATTGCGGCCGGCGTGGTTGTGGACTTCCGCATGTCCGCTGCAAGCGCGGGCTATCCACCCCCACCGCGAAGAAGCGTTCGCCACGACTACTCAACTACCAGACGGAGTCGCGATACGCCACTCGCGAAGCAGCAGACGCTTGTAGTCAGCCGGCCGCGGAACGGAAGTCGGACGACTGCTCAAGCGCCGGCTATTAGCCCCGTAACGAACTGCTACTCGCGGAGCAGCAAAAGGTGTTGTGGCGCCAGCCGGACGCGGCACTCCGCGACTGGCATGGGCGCCGACTTCGGGATATCGGCTTCCAGCGCGGCGCCGTTCAACCGTAAGTAGAGCGTCCGCTCGAACGGCGATTCCACGACCTGTCCGATTTCGCAGTCGAACGTGTTCTCTCCCGATTCCGGCGTAAGCTCCACGTGGTGCGCGCGGATACCGACAAATGTGGCGTCCGCTACCGCGGCGGCGACACGGAGGATGCAGCCCCAGTCGTCCACGCGGATATGCTCGTGATCGACAGGGCGCATCTTGGCAATGTTGCGGCAGCCGGTGATGCGCGCCGCCGCCAGCGTTCCCGGCTGTGCGAACAGGCGATCGCGAGCGCCGGCTGCGTCCACCCGCCCATTCGCAAGCACGGCGAGATTGTCGCAGAGGCGGAAAGCCTCATTGCGGTCGTGAGTGACGAAGACGACGGCCCCCGGGTAGCCGGCGAGCACGGCGCGGAGTTCTTCTTCGAGCCGGCTGCGAAGGTGCGGGTCGAGCGCGGAAAACGGCTCGTCGAGCAGGAGGGCGTCGGGTTCCATAGCGAGCGCGCGCGCGAGCGCGACACGCTGCTGCTGTCCGCCGGAGAGTTCGTCGGGGTAGCGGTCCAGGTAAGGCTCGACACGGACCCGCTGCGCCCATTCGGCGGCAACCCGGTTGCAGTCTGCGCGTCCGGCAAGGCCGAATGCGATATTCTCACGAACAGTGAGGTGCGGAAATAGCGCGGAGTTCTGGAACACCACTCCGACGCCGCGTGCCGCGGGCGCCAGATCGATCCGCGCTTTCCGGTCGAACAGCACGCGACCGTTAAGGACGATGCGGCCGTCATCCGGACGGTCGAGACCCGCGATCGCCCGCAGCGTCATGCTCTTCCCGGAGCCCGACGCGCCGAGCAGCCCGAGTATGCGGCCGTTTGTTTCGAAACGGGGCGCGAGTTCAAAACCGGCGCGGCGGAGACGGATGGCCACCGAAAGGTCTGCGCGGGAGCTTGCAGGAGCCGGGGGTAACGGCCGGGCGAGAACCGGCTCGGGGACGAGCGGGCGCGCGGCTGGCCGCGCCGGATTACCGACATGGTGAAGCGCGGCAATGGACGCGAGCGAGAGCGCTGCGGTCGCCAGGACCCATAAGGCCGCGCGGTGCAGATCGCCTCCCTCGGCGGCGAAGAAGATGGCAATCGGCATGGTTTGGGTTCGGCCGGGGATGTTGCCCGCGAGCATGAGGGTTGCGCCGAATTCGCCCAGGGCGCGGGCGAAGGCCAGAACTGTCCCCGCCATCACGCCGGGACGCGCGAGTGGCAACAGGACTCGACAGAAGATGCGCCACTCTCCCGCGCCCAGCGTGCGGGCGGCGCCGAGAAGGTCGGGGCTGACTTGCTCGAACGCGCCGAGCGCGGTCCGGTACATCAACGGGAACGCGACGACCGCGGCGGCGATCACGGTGGCGGGCCATGAGAATACGATGGTCACGCCGATGGATTCCAACGCGCGTCCGACGGCGCTCTGCCGGCCGAAGATCAGCAGAAGAAAGAAGCCGACAACGGTCGGCGGGAGAACCAGAGGGAGCGTCAGGATGCCATCGACGAGGCCGCGGGCGCGGTTCTGCCATCCGGCCAGGGCGCGGGCCGCGGCGATTCCGAGGACGAACGTGACCGTCGTGGCCGCGGCGGCCGTCTTGAGCGAAATCCAGAAGGGGCTCACGGCTTCACCGGCTCGAAGCCATGTGCCTCGAAGATCTTGCGCGCGGCTGGACCGGCCAGGTAGTCCGCGAAAGCGCGCGCGGCGTCGGGGGCGTGCGTGGTCCGGATCACCGCGACCGGATACAGCACCGGCGCGTGAGTCCCGGGCGGCGCAGTCGCCGCGACGCGCACGTTCGGCTCCGATTTGGCGTCCGTCGCATAGACGATGCCTGCGTCGGCATTGCCGGTGGAAACGTAGCTGAGCACCTGGCGGACATCTTTGGCGAGGACCAGCTTGGGTTGCACCCGTTCCCAAAGGTGAAGCGCGGTGAGGACCTGGCGGCCATAGTCGCCGGCGGGCACGGACGCCGGATCGCCGAGCGCCACGACCTTCACCGCCGGACTCCCGAGGTCCTCGAAACTGTGGACGGAGGGTCCGATGAGCACCAGGTCGTTGCGCAGAAGGTCGCGGCGCGTGCCGGGTAAGAGGAGCCCGCGGGCGGATAGTTCATCGACGGGCTGCGGCGCTGCAGAGAGAAAGACATCGACGGGAGCGCCGTTCAGAATTTGCCGCGCGAGCGCGCCCGACGCCCCGTAGTTGAGATCGATATGTGCGCCCCGATAGGCCCGGGCAGCCTCGGAGATCGCCTCCTGCAGGCTGGCTGCGGCCGAGACCGTCAGCGAAGCCGGCGCCGGACGTCCGCAACCGGGGAAAGACAGGAGTACCGCGGCGACGGCGATCCACCTATAATAAAGCCGCCATGTTCCCGTACGATTTGCAACTTCAACAGGCCCTCGCAACACCGCCACAGACGATAGCGCAAGTGCTCGCTACCTTGCAAACGCTGGACGGCCTGATGGAGGACGGAGACGGTCTGAAGTGGTTCAACTGGCTGTACATGCAGGTGACGCAGGCGGCCGAAGAGCGGGTGGCGGCGGGCGCATTTACAGACACGAACTGGCTGGCGGAACTGGATGTCCAGTTCGCGCGGTTGTACTTCGGCGCGGTGTGTGAATGGCTGGCGGGGCGGCCGGCGCCGGGATGCTGGACGGCGCTTCTTAGGCGGCGCCACGAAACGGTCATTGCGCGGATTCAGTTCGCCCTCGCCGGCATTAATGCGCATATCAATCACGATCTGCCGGTTGCTATCGACGCCACCTGCAAGGTGACGTACACGGCGCCGTCGCACGGCTCGACGCAGCACAGCGATTACGCCAGCCTCAATGCCGTATTCGATGGGCTGATCGAGTTGGCCAAGCAGAAGTTGATGGTGCGCCTCCTGGGCGATCCCCTGCCCGAAGTGTCCCACCTCGAGAACACGATCGCCGCGTGGAACGTCGCTGCGGCGCGCGAGAGCGCGTGGGTCAACGCGGAGGTCCTCTGGCGTTTGAGCGACGCGCCGCCGCTGGCGCTGCGGTACATGGATGTGCTTGACGGAATCGCGGCCGTGGCCGGGAAGGCGCTACTCGCGCCCGTCCCGACTGCCAGGGCCGCCGAGGCGTAGGCGCAGGCTAAGGCGCCCACGCCGGCATGACGTAGGCGTAGAACATCGCAATCAGGCCGATAATCGACGCGAGCAGAATGCTGTGCTTAAGGGTGAAACGGAACAGCAGGGCTTCGTCCTGACGCTTCATGGACGTGGCCGCTGCGGCTACCGCGATGCTCGTTAGGCTGATCATCTTTCCCATGACTCCGCCGGCCGAGTTGGCCGCGGCCATCAGGACGGGGTTCATTCCGAGCTTGCCGGCGGTTACCACTTGAAGCGTCCCGAACAGCGCGTTGGCCGAGGTGTCGCTGCCGGTGAGGAAGACGCCGAGCCAGCCGAGCAGAGCGCTGAAAAACGGGAACAGCGCGCCCGTGGCGGCGAAAGCGAGCCCGAGCGTCGCGGTCGCTCCGGAATAGTTCATCGTGAACGCCAGGCCGAGCACGGCGGCGAGCGTGAGTTCCGCCAGGGCGAGCTGCTTCGCCGTGTGGACGAGCACTCGACCGAACTGCCGCAGGCTCAGGCCCACGATCGCCGCGCCGAGAATCGCGGCGAACAGGCAGGCCGTTCCCGACGCCGACAGCCAGTTGAACTTGTAGGGCGGTTTATCTGCGAGCGCGGGCCAGTGGATCGGAATCGTCCAGCTGTCAAGCCATGTCTGCAGCGGCTTGTAGCCCCAGAGCAGGACGAAGACGACCAGCAGGGCGTACGGCGCCCACGCCAGGAAAACGTTCCGCCCGGAATGCGGACTTTGCCCGCGCGGCCGCCGGTGAACGATGACCAGCAACACGCCCATCGCCGCCAGGGACGACAAAATGTCCGTGAGCTGCGGGCCGATGAAGTTCGACACCGCGAATTGCGTCCCGGCGAACGCTATCCCGCAGGCCGCAGCGGCCGGCAACACCGCTCGCAGCCCTTTCCAGCCGGACATCACCACGATCAGATACGCGGGCACGATCAGCGAGACGGGCGCGCAGATGCGTCCTACTCCGGCGCTCAGGCGGTCGACTGGAAGTCCAGTCGTCACGGCGAGGGTCGTGATCGGGATGGCGATGGAGCCGAAGGCGACGGGCGCTGTGTTCGCCAGAAGGCAAATGGCAGCGGCATAGAACGGCGCGAAGCCGAGTCCCGTGAGCATCGCGGCGGCGACCGCGACCGGCGTGCCGAATCCCGCGGCGCCCTCGATGAACGCGCCGAAGGCGAACGCGATGAGCAGCGCCTGGAGCCGCGGATCGTCGGTCAGGTGCCCGATCGAGTCCTTCAGGACATCGAACTTGCCGCTCTCCAGGATCACGCGGTAGAGCAGGATCGCGGAGAACACGACCCAGCCGATCGGGAATAAGCCGAACGCCGCTCCGTAGGTTACGGTTGCGGCGAGCCGCGGCAGCGGCATGTGATAGGCGACGGCTGCGACCGCGATTGCGGTGAACAAGCCGGCCAGGGACGCCATCCAGGCGGGACGGCGAAAGACGCCCAGCAACAGCAGCAGGACGAAAATGGGTGTGGCGGCGATGAGCGTCATCCCTGGACCCGGCGCTCTTTGCCGCTCCAGAACGTCTCGCGGAGCTCACGTTTCAAGATCTTGCCGGTGCCTGTCTTGGGCAGGGCGGCGTCGGTGAATTCGAAACGACGGGGCATTTTGAATTTGGCGATACGCCCGGCGAGATGCGCGCAGAGATCGTCCTGCGTCAGCGATGCGCCGGGTTTGCGAACGACGAACGCGGCCGGCACTTCGCCCCACTGGGAGTCCGGCGCCGCCACCACGGCGCATTCGAGCACCGCGGGATGCGAAAAGATGGCACGCTCCACCTCGATGGAGGAGATGTTCTCGCCGCCGCTGATGATGATGTCCTTCTTCCGGTCCACGACGTGGACGTAGTTCTCGTCGTCCCAGACGGCCATATCACCCGTATGCAGCCAGCCGTCGATGATGACGTCCGCCGTTGCCTTCGGCTCCTTGTAGTAACCGTCCATAATGTTGTCTCCGCGGATGACGACCTCGCCGATCGTCTGGCCGTCGCGCGGCACGGCTTCGCCGTAGAGGTCCACGACGCGGACCTCGCAGCCGGGCAGAGGCCAGCCCGCCATCGCGAGGTGGCGCAGCCGGTCGTCGTCATCCACGGGCTCGACCGTGCCCTTGGGCCGGGCGCAGGTCGCGACGGGCGCGCTCTCGGTCAGCCCGTAACCGGCCGCCACCTGCGCGCTGGGAAAGGCCTGCTCCATGCGCGCGATCAACTCGGGCGAGGATGCCGCGCCGCCGATCATGATCTCGGTCATGCTCGACGTGTCGTGGCGGCCGAGTTCGGGGCAGTTCAGCAGGGCGTTGGCCATCGTCGGGACGAGCGCCATGCCCGTCGCGCGTTCCTGTTCGATCAGCTTCAGCACGGTAGCCGGATCGAACCGCCGCACCATGACTTGCGTCAGACCGGCCATAAAGGACGTCTGCGCGCGCCCCCACCCATTCGCGTGAAAGAGCGGGATGGTATGCAGCTCGACACTGCAGTCCGATCCGACAAGAGTGGCCAGAACAGAAAAGGCGTGCATGTAGAGGGTCCGATGCGAGAGCATCACGCCTTTCGGTGTGCCCGTCGAGCCGCTGGTGTAGAACAACTCGGCGATCGCGTCTTCGTCGATGGAGAAGAGGTCGGGGCGGGGAAGTCGGCCCGATGCGAGCAGACCTTCGTAAGGAGCGGTCAGCTCGATCCAGTGCTGGATGGCGCGGCAGCACGGTCGAAGCTGGTCCGCCAGAGGCGCGAAGTCGGGCTCGTAGAAGAGGACCCGCGGTTCGGCATGATTCAGAATGGCCGCCAGTTCGCCGGGCGTGAGCCGCACGTTGAGCGGCATCGAGATGGCGCCGGCGAGCAGAGGGCCGTAATACCCTTCGAGCAGCTGGTGCGTGTTGAAGCTCAGATACGCGACGCGATCGCCCGCTGTCACCCCCAGCGATTGCAGGCCGGCGGCCAGTCGTTCACACCGCTCGCCGAATTCCGCGTAATTGAACCGCAGCCCGCCCGAAACGACCGCGGTTTTCCGCGGATACAGATCGACGCCGCGGTACAGGCACCGGATCGGGCTCAGTGGCACGCGCATGAATTGAGAGTATACAGAAAAGGCGATCCGCTTTCAGCAATCCGCTTTCAGCTCGGCCCGGGGCGGCGCCGGAGGCCCAAATAGAGAAAGGCCGTCCGCCTCGGGAGACGGACGGCCGAAAGGAACTGGCAAAATCGGATGGCTTCGCTGAAAGCTGATGTGCTACTTGCTTTCAATCCTCATGCCGTAGAAGCTGCGGTACACGAAGAACATCGAGATCAGGAAGAAGACGGCGGCGAGCCCGGTGGTCAGGCCGTTGCCCTGCTTCTTCGAGAGATCGACGGCCAGCGAGACGGCTAGCAGTCCGAACAGCGTCGTGAACTTGATGATCGGGTTCAACGCCACGGAACTGGTGTCCTTGAACGGGTCGCCGACCGTGTCGCCGACCACGCATGCCGCGTGCAACTCCGTGCCCTTGGCCCGAAGCTCGGTCTCGACCACTTTCTTCGCGTTGTCCCAAGCGCCGCCGGCGTTCGCCATGAAAATGGCCTGGTACAAGCCGAAGAGGGCAATCGAGACCAGGTAGCCGATGAAGAAAAATGGTTCCAGGAACGCGAAGGCAAGGGTCGAGAAGAAGACGACCAGGAAGATGTTCAACATGCCCTTCTGCGCATATTGTGTACAGATCTCGACCACCTTCTTCGAATCCGCAACCGAAGCCTTTTCCGCGCTTTCGAGCTTGATGTTCCGCTTGATGAACTCGACCGCGCGGTACGCTCCGGTTGTCACCGCCTGCGCGCTTGCGCCGGTGAACCAGTAGATCACCGCGCCGCCAGCGATCAGCCCGAGCAGGAACGGAGCATGCATGAGCGACAGCTTATTCATGTTTGTGGTGAGCCCGTTCGTAAGCGCGACGATGGTCGAGAAGATCATGGTAGTCGCGCCGACGACCGCCGTGCCGATCAGCACCGGCTTGGACGTCGCCTTGAAAGTGTTGCCCGCGCCGTCGTTTTCCTCCAGGTGCTCCTTCGCGCGTTCGAACTGTGGGGTGAAGCCGTAGGTCTTCTGGATATCCTGCACCGCGCCGGCCGCTGTCTCAATGGTCGAGAGTTCGTAGATCGACTGAGCATTATCCGTGACCGGCCCGTAGCTGTCGACCGCGATCGTGACCGGTCCCATTCCGAGGAACCCGAAGGCGACCAGGCCGAAAGCGAACACCGCCGGTGCGACCATAATCGCCCCCGGGAAGCCGGTGCTGACTTCGAACGCAATGGCCATGAGCGCGAGCATCGTGAACCCGAGCCAGTAGCTGCTGAAATTGCCGGCGACGAAGCCGGAGAGGATGTTCAGCGATGCGCCGCCCTCGCGGGAACTGGTCACGATTTCCCTCACGTGGCGCGAGTTCGTCGAGGTGAACACCTTCACAAGCTCGGGAATCAGGGCGCCGGCGAGGGTCCCGCAGCTGATGATCGTCGCGAGCTTCCACCAGAGCGTCGAATCTCCCGCCAGCGTGGGGATCATCTTGGCGCTGATGATGTACGTCAGGACGATCGAGAGGATCGAGGTAAGCCAAACCAGCGTCGTGAGCGGCGCTTCGAAGTTCATCTTGTCGGCGTTCGCGTAGCGGCCTTTGGCAATCACTCCGTTTACGAAGTAGCCGACTCCGGATGAGATGACCATCACGACGCGCATCGTGAAAATCCAGACCAGCAATTGGACCTGAACCAGCGGATCGTGAACGGCCAGCAGGATGAAAGTGATCAGCGCGACTCCGGTGACGCCGTAAGTTTCGAAGCCGTCGGCTGAAGGTCCGACCGAATCGCCGGCGTTATCGCCGGTGCAGTCGGCGATCACGCCGGGGTTGCGGGCGTCGTCCTCCTTGATCTTGAAGACGATCTTCATCAGGTCGCTGCCAATATCCGCGATCTTGGTGAAGATTCCGCCGGCTACGCGGAGCGCGGCTGCGCCAAGGGACTCGCCGATGGCGAAACCGATGAAGCAGGGACCGGCCAGGTCGCCGGGCACGAACAGCAGGATGAAGAGCATGATGAGAAGCTCGACCGAAACCAGCAGCATCCCGATGCTCATGCCCGCCTGCAGGGGTATGTCATAACAGGGGTATGGTTTGCCGCGCAGTGCGGCAAAAGCGGTCCGCGAATTGGCGAAAGTGTTCACTCGCATACCGAACGCCGCAACCGCGAAACTTCCGGAAATGCCGACTACGCTGAACACCAGGATGATCAGGACCCGGGTCATCTCGAAACCCTGCAGGAACCCGAAATAGAAAACGATGATAACCGCGATGAAGAGTTCCAGCAGCATCAGGAACTTGCCCTGCGTCGCGAGATAGGTTTTGCAGGTTTCATAGATCAGCTCGGAGACTTCGCGCATCGAGGAATGCACCGGCATGTTGCGCAGCCGGACGAAAATGATGAGGCCGAATACCAGGCCGAACGCGCTCACCAGCAATCCGGCCATCAGCAGCGTGTGGCCGTTAATACCACCCAGGAAAGTGGCTGACCGGAGATCCGGCAATTTGAGATTGGCTTCGCCCCCCGCTTCCTGCGCCATCGAGGGAGCGCAGAGGGCGGCAAGAAAGAAAAGCGCCTGCAGGAGCCGGAACGCCAGCGCTACGCCGTGAGCACGGCCGGTGCGCCGGTTGGAGTTCGAGAGCATCGAGAGAGATCCTCCTAACGTGGTGCCCGGTATCCCGTTACGTAAAGCGCCGGGCATTCACGACAAACGACACCACAGTATAAAAGACGGCGGCCTCGGAATTCAATGAATGAAGGGGATTTCGGAGTTCTTAATTCGCAAAAACACCTCCTTTGCGTGGTTGCGCGTGCCCAAATTCGGAATGGCCTCACGTTTCCGCCCGGCCGAGCCGCCACCAAATGTGTGAAATCCAGCGCAGAAGGTCTGTCGGGAATCCGACGGATCTCTTCGCGGTATCCCCCCGATCCTATCGGTCGCGCATGCTCCGGGGCGAATGAGCTTGCATAGTAGAATCGAGCATGTTCCTCCGCTCCCTCGCAGCGCTGGCGTTCGTGTGCGGCGCGTCGGCGCAAACACCCGCCCGCCTTCGCGTCGACGCCACCGACGTGACCCGCCGCGTCATTCACGTTCGAATGACGATCCCGGCGAACGCGGGCGCAATGACACTACTGTATCCCGAATGGATTCCCGGCGAACACATGCCCTCGGGTCCGATCTCCAATCTGGTCGGTCTCGAGATCAGGGGAGCCGGCCGCGTCATCCCCTGGCGCCGTGACGATGTGAACATGTATGCCTTTCATATCGAGGTCCCTTCCGGCCTCTCGTCCCTCGATGTGGCGTTCGACTTTATTCCTGCACCGGAAACGGGCGCCTTTTCCTCGGGTGGCTCGACGACCAGCAAGCTCGCCGTTCTGAACTGGAATCAGCTGCTGCTCTATCCGCAGGGGGCGACGGCCGATACATTTCCTGTCGAAGCCAGCCTGCGCGTGCCCAATGGCTGGCGGTACGGCACGGCGCTGCCCATCCAGAGGGAATCCGGCAACGAGATCGAGTTCCAACCGGCGCCCCTCACCACCATCGTCGATTCCCCGATCTCGATGGGCGCGTATTACCGCACCATCGACCTCGGCTCGGAAGGCGGCGCGCCGCATTTCCTCAACCTCGCCGCCGACAGCGAGCGCGCCCTCGACCCTCCGGCTGAAGTCATCACGCATTACAAGCAGCTGGTCCGGGAGGCCAACGCTCTGTTCGGCGCGCGGCACTACCGCGACTATCACTTCCTCTTCACGCTCAGCGATCACATTACCCATTTCGGTCTCGAGCATCACGAGTCGAGCGATGATCGACTTGGCGAGCGCGCGTTCGTCGACCCCGAGCCCCTTCGCGCCGCCGCGTACCTACTGCCGCACGAGTTCGTCCATTCCTGGAATGGCAAGTACCGCCGTCCGGCCGGACTCATGCCGAACGGCAAGGATGGAGGCTACGAGCTGCCGATGAAAGGGGAGCTGCTCTGGGTCTATGAAGGTCTCACCAATTATCTCGGGGAGATCCTCGCGCCGCGTAGCGGACTTTGGACTCCGGAAGACTACCGCGAGTCGCTCGCCGCCACTGCCGCCGAAATGGACACAACGTTCGGGCGCGCCTGGCGTCCGCTGGAAGACACTGCCGTCGCCGCCCAGATCCTTTACGACGTCGGCGCCGATTATGAGAACTACCGTCGCAGCGTCGATTACTATCCCGAAGGCACCCTGATCTGGCTCGAGATCGATGCCATGCTCCGCGAGCAGAGCCGGGGCGCCCGGTCTCTCGACGACTTCTGCCGCTTGTTCCACGGGGGCGTCTCGGGAGCGCCCGCCGTCAAGCCATACACCTTTGACGACGTCGTGACGGCGCTCAACACCGTCCAACCCTATGATTGGGCCGGGCACCTCCGGAAGCGCGTGCAGGCGACCAGCGAACATGCTCCGCTCGGCGGCATCGAGCGCTCCGGCTGGAAACTGGTTTACACCAACGTCCGCTCCGACCTCTGGAAGGCGGTGGAAGAGGAGCATAAGCGCGTCGACCTGACTTACTCGATCGGGTTGAAGGTGAACTCCGAGGACGGCACGATCATCGACGTCCGGTATGGCGGAGTTGCGCAGAAGGCCGGCATATCGCCGGCCACCAAGCTGATCGCCGTCAATACGCGTGCGTTCAGCCCGACCGTGCTCCGCGAAACGGTCGCCAAAACCGCGGAGGGCGGCCAGTCCATCGAGCTTCTGATCAAGACGGGCGATTACTACGAGACGCACCGGGTCGAGTACCAGGGCGGGGAACGCTACCCCCACCTCGTCCGTGCCGAAGGGACTCCCGATCTCCTGACACAGATCATCGCGCCGAAAGCAAAGTAGCTCGCATGCCGGAAGGAATCACGATCGTCCGCGCCCGCTCAGACGAAGTCGCGACCATAACGGCGCAGCGGCGCGCCATGTTTTTCGACATGGGGCACTGCGACGCTGCGGTGTTGGACCACATGGCGTCCGTATTTGCCCCGTGGGTTGCGGCGAAGCTGGCCGCGGACGAATATCTTGCCTGGTTCGCCGTCGATTCGGACGGCACGATCGTGGGCGGCGCCGGACTCTGGCTGATGGACTGGCTGCCGCACCTGATCGCCCCCGGCAAGCGGCGCGGCAATATCGTCAACGTGTACACGCGGCGGGAGTATCGCCGCAAAGGGATCGCCCGCGCCCTGGTTACCGCTGCCCTCGATTGGTGCCGCGCTAACGCCATTCACTACGTCATCTTGCACGCCAGCCGAGAAGGTCGTGCGCTCTATGAATCGATGTCTTTCCAGCCGACCAATGAGATGCGGATCCTGCTTTGAGCTTATGACTTCACGTGTTACTGTGCCGGCAAGGTACCGGGCGGAAAAGAGTACCCCTGGCACTTCTGGCACTGTGAATCTGCGCCCGCCTCTGCCATCATGGACTCACTGCAAAGCAGCGTCATTTCCTTTTGATTCCATCCCGCCGGAGCCCTCGTCAGGCTCCGGCGTTTAGTTTTTCGGGCCTCTTCGACTCGATCCGCGTGCGGCTCCGGAAAAATACCGTCACCATGATCAGGATAACGGCCGAGCCTGCTGCCGAACTCAGCCAGAACGCCCGCCAGTCGTGCACGTCCGTCCCACCCGATTTGGTTGTAAACCAGTCGAGCGCCACGCCGGACAGCAGCGATCCGATGAACATCCCGACACCATACGTCACGAACGTCAGAAAGCCCTGCGCCGTCACCCGGAGGTGATTCGGCGCCTCCTGGTCGGCGAACAACTGGCCCGTCATGAAGAAGAAGTCGAAGCAGACGCCGTGCAGGGCTATGGCGAGATAGAACATCCACATACCCGCGCCCGCGTTGCCGTACGCCAACAGTCCGTACCGAATTGACCACGACAGGAGTCCGAGCATGATAATTGCGCGGACGCTCATTTTCCGGAAGACGAGAGGCATTAACAGCATCGCCAGGATCTCCGAGCCCTGGCCGATCGTCATGGTCCCGGCGACGTTCTGAACGCCCTTTTGCGTCAGGTAGTCATTTGTGAAGCTGAAATAGAATGTCAGCGGGATGCAGCCCAGGATCATTGCCAGGATAAAGATCAGGTAGTTGCGGTCCCTCAACATGACGAGCGCGTCGAGGCCGAGAAGCGCCCGCGCGGTTACAGGCTCGCCCGCCCCTGCAGGTGGGGTATGCGGAAGAGTCAGACTGTACAGGGCCATTACGACCGAGGCGGCGGCCCCCAGAAGAAACATCCCAGCCGTCTTCTCAATTTTCAGTTGGCTGAGCGCTATCCCGACGGCAATCCAGCCTATCGTACCGAAGAGCCGGATGATCGGGAACTCCCGGCCAGCGTCCTTCATCTGCTTTAACGCGAGGGTATTCGTCAAAGCGATCGTTGGGAAGTAGCACAAGCAGTATGCGAGCATCACCGCGTAAATCGGGCCGAAGGTTGTGAGGCGGGTCACGGTATACAACAAGACGGCCCCGACCAGGTGCAGTGCGGCCAGAACTCGTTCGGTTGCAAAGAACCGGTCGGCGACCATGCCAACAAAGAACGGCGAGATCATGCTCGCCAGCGCCGCCGTCCCGAATACCGCAGCCGCCTGCGTAGGACTGAAATGGATCTGTGGCGTTTCCTTCAGGTAGGTGACGATTGTGACGTACCACGATCCCCAAACGACATAATTCAGGAACATCATCAGGCTCAGCTGCGCGCTGCGCGAAAAGGGCATAGGGGCAGTGTAATCGAACACAGTGCCGTCCGGGGAAGTCCTGTTCGGGGTGAACGATCGCAAATTCCGGCCGCGCCGTCGCGCATTGAACAACTGGAAACCGGCTGCGCGGAGCACAATACGGCTACTGGCGCGGCAGATCCCGCGCAACGGCGTTAGCACCCACAACTCTGCTGAGGAGAGAACATGAACAGATTCAAACGTGTATTGCTATCGCTGTGCCTGGGCGCGTCGGAATGGATTGCCGCATGGTCGTACGTCAGTCCGACCCAGATCAACGCTCTCGCGCCGCTTGACGAAGGCATCGGTCGCGCCAGCTCCGGCGATGGTGCAAGTCGATTCGCAATCCCCCGGCTTCTTTACATTCAACGATGCTACATCGCCGGTCTCGTGCTGGATTCCGGCAGCAGCTTTGAAGATCTCGCGCGCGCCGGCTCGCTCGGGTGCGCCGCACAGTCTCGTGCCGCAAAGGTGGGCGACACGATCCTCCTGTATGGAACGGGGCTTCGGACGCACGACCACCCTGCTCAATCCGTTCATGGCGGCCAGCGTCGCGTACCCGCTCGCGCATAGCGGCGCCGACATTACCGACCCGACGGCCACGGGTCACCATCGGCGGGCAGCCCGCCCAGGCTGTGTTCGCCGGCATCGTCAGTCCGGGCTTGTACCAACTCAACGTCGTGGTCCCGCAAGTCCCGGCCGGCGACCAGCCCGTCGTCCTCAAACTGCTATCCGGGGCTTCCACCGCGCAGCAGGTCGTGATTCCGGTGCAGTAGCGCCGCGGTGCGCGGCCCTCACCGGGTCGCGGGGCGGGCAGGGGCTGCCCCGCGACGGGCCGTGCTAACCTCGAATTTACCCCTTCTATGTCCTATTCATCCATTCGCGACCTCGACCTCCAGGGTAAACGCGTGTTCATCCGCGTCGACTTCAACGTCCCGCTGCAGAAGAACGACCGGGGCGAGATGGAGATCACCAGCGACAAGCGCATCAAAGCTTCGCTGCCCACGATTCAGTACGCGCTCGACCACGGCGCTGCCGTGATCCTGGCATCGCACCTCGGCCGGCCCAAGGGCAAACCGAACGCCGAGATGAGCCTCAAGCCCGCCGCCGTCCGCCTTCAGGAACTGCTCGGCAGGCCGGTCAAATTAGCCCCCGACTGCGTCGGTCCCGAAATCGAGGCGATGAAGCCCGCGCCGGGTGAAGTTCTCCTGCTCGAGAATCTCCGCTTCCACGGCGAGGAGGAGAAAAACGATCCCGCGTTCGCCAGGCAGCTCGCGGCGCTCTGCGACATTTACGTCAATGACGCATTCGGCTCCGCGCACCGTGCCCATGCCTCGACCGAGGGCATGATCCAGTTCGTCCCGACAGCGGCCGCCGGACTCCTCATGGAACAGGAGCTGAAGTATCTGGGAATGGCGACCACGAATCCCGAGCGCCCCTGCGTAGCAATTCTCGGCGGCGCCAAGGTGTCGGACAAGATTGAAGTGATTGAAAATCTCGGGAAGGTCGTCGATCGCCTCCTGATCGGCGGCGCGATGGCGTATACGTTCCTCAAGGCGCAAGGTCTCCCGGTTGGCAAGTCGCTGGTCGAGGATGACAAGCTCGAGCTCGCCCGGAAGCTTCTCTCCGAGCTTGGCGGCAAGTTGACCCTGCCCGTCGATCACATCGTCGTCACGGAGATCGCCGCCGGCGCCCCGCACGAGACCGTCGAACAAATCGGCGAGGGAGAAATCGGCGTCGATATCGGGCCAAAGACCATTGAGCTTTACTCGGGCATCATCAAGACTGCCAAAACCGTGATCTGGAACGGACCGATGGGCATCTTCGAGAAGCCGCCCTTCGATACGGGCACGGTTGCGCTGGCCAAGGCAGTTGCCAATTCCGGCGCGACGTCCGTGGTCGGCGGGGGCGACTCCGAGAAAGCGATTAAAGCCGCCGGCGTGACGAGCAAGATCTCCCACGTCTCCACCGGCGGCGGCGCGTCGCTCGAGTTCCTCGCCGGCATCAAACTCTTTCCAGCACAGTGGGATCCGAAGCTTGGAATTCACGTGACTTGAAGTCGCGGC
>JADMIO012572633.1_pt1 | contig 15279 bp, 12 predicted proteins | sample 8958161 | NCBI WGS metagenome assembly JADMIO01 (sample SAMN16585339, study PRJNA669376) | soil metagenome | isolation source: Crop rotation soil | place: USA: Cullars Rotation, Alabama | collected 2011
GCCGCGACTTCAAGTCACGTGAATTCCAAGCTTCGGATCCCACTGTGCTGGAAAGGTTTGTTCTTCAACTCCTCGTCTTCTTCGTCCTTTTCGTCTTTACCTTCCTGGTAGACCTTTAGAAATCCGTCGAACTTGGGAACGCTGCCGGTGGCGCGGAACAAGTAAGCCGCTCCGTCCTTGCCCTTGGCGTCGACGTCGATCGTCGTCTGGTCGAATACCGCCGGCGTCATCTGCGAAGCTACAAAGCGCATCCAGATCAGCCGGTACAGCTTCATCTCATCTTCGGCCAGAAACTTTTCGATGCTCTCGGGCGTGCGCATCGCGGAAGTCGGACGGACTGCCTCGTGCGCATCCTGCGCGTCCTTCTTACCCTTGTAGACATTGGGCGACGCGGGACGATACTCAGCGCCCCAGCGATCGGTAATCATGGCCCGCACTTCGTCCACGGCGTCGTTCGATACGCGGACGGAATCGGTACGCATATAGCTGATTAAGCCGGTCGCACCTTCTTCGGAGCCGAGCTCGACGCCTTCATACAGCTTCTGCGCCAGCATCATGGTGCGCTTTACACTAAAGCGCAGTTTCCTCGCGGCTTCTTGCTGTAAAGTGGACGTGATAAACGGAGGCACCGGGTTGCGGCGCTTCTCCTTATTCACAACCGAGCGAACGACGTAGTCTACGCCTTCCACGGCAGCCACGATGGCCTGCGCCGCGGCTTCGCTCCCAATCTCGACGTTCTCGTCATTCTTCTTGGCCAGGTGCGCTGTTAGCTGCGGGGGCTTCTTGGCCGCGAGGTTGACGTCGATGCTCCAGTATTCCCGGGTTTGGAACGCTTTGATTTCGCGCTCGCGGTCGACGATCAGCCGCAGCGCGACGGTCTGTACGCGGCCCGCGGACAGTCCGCGGCGAACTTTGTCCCACAATAGCGGCGAAATTTTATAACCGACCAGCCGGTCCAGCACGCGCCGGGCCTGCTGGGCATCGACCAGGTGCAGATTCACCGCCGCCGGCTTCTCAAATGCTTTTTCGATGGCCTTTTTGGTGATTTCGTTGAACATCACCCGGAAGAATTTGGGACCGCCCTTTTTCTCCTTTAGCTCCTCCTGCAGGTGAAAGCAGATGGCCTCGCCTTCGCGATCCGGGTCAGCCGCCAGATAAACGTTTTCCGAACCCTTGGCCGCCGTCTTTAACTCGGCGATCAGCTTCTTCTTGCCTTCGATGACTTCATAAACCGGAGTGAAGTCGTTATCGACGTCGACCGACAAATTCTTCTTGGGCAGATCCTTGACATGGCCCAGCGAGGCCTTGACCACGAAGGTCTTCCCCAGGTACTTGCCGATGGTTTTCGCCTTCGCCGGAGACTCGACGATGACGAGATTCTTTGCCATAGTTAAGCGCGTTAACCTTCCTAGAACACGTTCCTACACAACTTCGGCCGCGAACAACCGAAATCTTACCATGATCCTGCGGCAATTCCCGAAATCACGCCGACCGAGGTTCGTAACTTCAATCCGCCCAGACCTTTATAAAGCTCTTCCCGGGAAGCTGCCGAACCAGACCCGCCAGTTCGAGCTCGAACAAGGCAGCGATGATCTCCGACGGCGACGTGCCGCCCAGCGTATCCACCAGATAATCCAGGGTGATGGGAGCGTCAGGTTGGAGGTGCCCGAGAACGGTCCGGCCAACTCCTTCCGGTCCGTAAGCTAAGGATGATTGTAGCGGATCTTTCGATTCATCGGCAAAGTCTCCCTTTAGATTCAATCGATTGCGGCATCGCTCGACCAGCCTGCGCCGGTCGTCGGGCTTGAGTTCCACCACCACGTCATTCCATTCCTGGACCAGTTTCGCACCCTGTTTGATGAGCAGATTCGGTCCCCAGCTCATTTTTGACGTGATATTTCCGGGCACCGCAAAGACCTCGCGATTCTGCTCGGCGGCGAGCTTGGCGGTGATGGCCGAACCCGAATACTGTCCGCCTTCGATCACCAGAACACCAGCGCTCATCCCGCTGATGATCCGATTGCGGATGGGGAAATTCTGCGGATAGGGCGGCGTCGCCATAGGGAATTCGGAGAGGATCAGCCCGTCCTTACTGAGCGGTTCCGCCAGCTTGCGATTCTCGGCTGGATACACTTCGTCCACGCCGCATCCGAAAACAGCGACAGTGTTTCCTCCTCCCTCGAGCACCGCCCGATGAGCCGCCGTGTCGATTCCGCGTGCCATCCCGCTGACGATGGTCAGACCGGCCGAGGCTAGATCCTTGGCCAGGCGCGCTGCGACAGCGTTCCCATAAGCTGTAGGACGCCGGGTTCCAACGATCCCGACTGCGAGCTCTGACATTAGTTCCACCCGGCCTCGTGCAAAAAGAAGCGGCGGGGGATCGAAAATGTCTTTGAGCCGTGCGGGATAACGCGGATCGTTGAACGGGACGAGCACGGTCCCGGTCTCGACTAACTTCTGCTGCTGGGTGACGGCGTCGTCAAAGCCACAACCGCTGGCGATGCTTTGGGCGAGACCCGGCCCGATGCCGGCTGCCTCCAGTTCGGATCGCGAGGCGCGGAACACCGCCTGCGGAGTCTGAAACGTCTCGATCAGCTGAACGGCGGTCCTGGTTCCCAGGCCGGGCGTCATGCGCAGAGCCAGCCAGTGCAGATCGGTCTCAGTGTTTAAGGATGGGGCGGTCACCTAGACTTGTGGCCGATGCTGAGCCGAATTCTCAGCGCCCATGTAATCGGGTACGCTGAAAGTTATGTCGCAACCAACGTATGATGATGCCAACCTCCTCCTGCGCCTGTATGAGCTGCGCCGGGATCCCAAGATGCGCGAAGCCCGCAGCTGGTTCGTCGCAAATTTCCGCTGCAAAACCATGGCGGATTTCGCCCAGCTTTGTCCTCCCGGCTCCGACGCGAACGCGTCGTACCGGCAGTGCGTCAGCTACTGGGATATGGTGGCATCCTTTGTGAACTCCGGAGTGCTGAACGCGGACCTGTTTTTTGCCAACACGCGCGAAATTCTTTTAGTCTGGGAGCGAGTGAAGCCCTTCCTCGGCGAGATCCGCGCAGCCTTTAAAGATCCCAACTACCTGGGCAATCTCGAGAAAGCCGGCAAAGCCTGCGCCGAGTGGGTGTCCAAGTCCAGCGGCGAGGAAGCGTACAAGGCTTTCGCGGCCCGAGTGGGTTGAGAGGCGCGGGTTAAAACACCGGGAATGCAGCGCCAGCCGGAGGATTTCGGCGACCAGGAATTGTGCCTGGTCTACATCGCCAAACGTCTTAAGGACGCTCTGCGCCTGGAGCAGCTGCTGACCGACGCCGGGCTGGATTATCTAGTCGAGCCCGACAAGTATTCGGGCGGTATCATCTTCCAGTCCGAGAGGGTGGGCGCGTTTTTCTATGTCGCGCCGGGCGATGAACAAGCTGCCAAGGATACGCTGGCGCGCAGCGGCTTCCAGCCCTACGTAGTTCCGTAGCCAGCTATGGCGCCGGAATCGGAGATTGTGCGTTCGGATCCACCACCGGAATGGTCACGATATTACTGGTATAGATGAACTGCGAGATGGTCAGCTGGACTAGCGGGCTGGACGCTGTTCCGAACCCCAGAGAGAGCTTCACGGCCGAGATCCCGACCGTCCCTGGCAGAAGGCCGGCCGAGAGCACGTTGGCGGTAAATCCTCCGGCGAGCGACGAGACAAAAGCCCGCGGCTCGTTCAAAGCCGGACCTTTGTACTTTATTCCGGTTTCGAGCTGATCCGGCGGATCCACGATCCCCAAACCAGTCGCATAGATCAGAATCTCTTCACCGGGTACGGCCGGATTCGCCTGCGTGATCGGACTGCCGGCGCGGTTCGCGCAGCATAACTGGGAGCCGATTGCGGACAGAATCAGAAAAGCTCCCGTGTTCGTATTGGTGCCTTTGTCGGTAGTCGCTTCAAACGTGATGCTGTTGCCTTCCGGTCCCGGAACTTTCGCCCGCAGTTCAATCCGGTGGAACGACCCCAGCGGCGACGCAACCACTTCCTCATCCGGATTCGCGTTGATCAGACCGATCAGTGCATCGCGCACCGTGCCGAGTGTGTCACCGGTCTTCACCGTATAGTTATAGCTCCGCGCCTTGCCGATGGTAATGGTCCCGATATCGCCCGCCTGTATGCTGCCGTCCACCGTGACGACGCCTGTAGCGTAGCTGGAGGCGTGGTACGCGATTGCCACCCTCGGCTCCTCACCCTCAAAGGCGAAAATGCCCGGATTCTCCTGATCGATAGGCACGGCGATCGCCGTGGTTGCCACCACCCGCCCATCGGAATGCTGGGTGCGGACATAGCAGCTGATGTTATTGGAATCGACAACTTCCCAGGGAATCTGCGCGTTGATTTGGGTGGGTGAAACGTAAAGCAATGGCGAGCGGTTGCCGTCGCAATACAGTTGGACACCGCCCAGATCCAGGGGCAGATGATCCTGGCTCATATCGGCCGAAGCGGTCCCGTCGGCCAGATTGCTGCCGAACAGGGAGACCAGTGTTCCCGGTACCAGGATGGTCGCGTTTTGACCGCCCTGCAGAGTGGTCCCGCTGGCCGCAGCGATGATGGTGGCATTGGCCGACGTGCTAACCGCCAGCGTGATGGCGTTACCCTCGGTTCCCGGCTTGCGGGCGACCAGCTTGATGGTTCCTAGAGCAGGCTCGAATTTCGCAAAGACAGCAGCATCGCCGTCGCCCGAATTGATGGCCGCGGCCAAATTCGTCATGGCCGTGGTCAGAGTGTCATCTTTGACGATGGTGTACTTGTGGTCCACGCTATTGATGGTCACGGTTACGGTATCGTTCGCCGTAATCGTACCTGCCAGGGTCACCGAACCTAGCGCGAAGATCTCGCGGCTGGCCGAATTCCGAATCCCATTCAGGGGAATCAGGAATTCGCCCGCGGTGAATACCAGTACGCGGCGATTGGCGGGATCGGTGACATACAGATTCGTCCCATCCCAGGCCAGCGACGTGGGTGTGGGAGTGATATCCGCGCCCGCCTGCCGCAGCAGAGGATGGAACAGATCGGTGGTGCTTGAAACCACGCTGGCGTTCTCGTCAGGCTGCCCCAGAATCACGTCCGCCGCGGCTCCGTTCTGGGTCGGAATGCTGTTGTAGATCAGAACCCGGTCATTTCCGCCATCGGCGATAAACAGGCGCTTGCCGTCGGACAGCGCGAAACGCGGAAAATCCATGGTCTTGCCGCAGCGCGCCGGAAAGGTATCTTTGCCGTCCGCATCCTTGCCATTGGACGGGCACAAACCAGCGGCATCGTTGGCGAGCCCCGTATCTAGATCCTTTTGCCCCACGACAACGTTCGCCGGCTGCTGGTTGGAGGTCGGAATCGAATTCCAGATCAGCACGCGGTTGTAACCCAGATCGGCCACGTAAAGCCGCGTTCCATCGCTGGTCACCGATACCGGATTCAGCAGGGTGTTGGCATGCGGATCGCCGTTGCCTTTGGTCAGATCGGGCTGGACTGCCGAATTGAAGTTGGCCTGGCCGAGCACGAGATCGGCAGGCTGCCGGTTCTGGGTGGGAATCGAGTTCCAGATCAGGACCCGATGATTCTGCGTATCGGCCACGAACAGCTTGCCGTTCTGAATCCAAACGCCTTGTGGAGCGCGAAGACTCTTGTTATCCACCACCACCTGCGAACCTTGCAAAACCGTGGTGAAATCGGGCTGGCCCAGCTCAACGTCCGCAGGCTGGCCAACCAGGGTGGGAATCGATTTCCAGATCATCACCCGATTGTTGGCGGTGTCGGCGACCGCCAGCACCTTTCCATCGCTAGCGACTGCGGTAGGCAGCCGCAGACCGTTCGCGGCGATATGGAAAGCGCTACTGGTGAAGTCCGGCTGACCTAGAACTAAAGTAGCCTGCCCCACGCATACTGCGCAGCGCGCTATATACGGCGCAATGGGGTCCAGTGGGCCGGGAAACTGCTGCGTGGGAAACGCCAAAACACGGTTGTTCAGCGGGGTCAGGCCGTTCCGGTTGGAATCGGCGACGTACAGGGTCCCATTGGCGTAGGCGACGCCACCTACCGCGCCCAGAAGGGTCGCGGACGCACCCGGCTGCTGGTCGGTGAAGGTCTTTTGACCGACGACTAACCGCGCGCCCTGGCCAGTGACAAAATCGGCGGCCAGGCCCACACAGGCACACAGTGAAATAAGAGCACAGGTTTTGAACATGCTAGATGACGGACAGCGGGTGTTGTATCAGTATAGCAACCTAAGTGACGTGTGCCAGTCAAAGCACGTTTCGGACCAATGAGGACGGTTTAGTGCGCTTTTCGGCCAGGCGAGCACGATATATCGGCCAGCGCGCAGCGCGTGTGCTCAAACTGAATAGTGCTGTGGAAAATGGAAAAGCGCTCCTGGAGTACGCAGTTGACGTCCCGCAGAATCGACTCGCTGGCTGAGGGCGGCACATCCTCAATCAGCACATGGCAGCTCAGCGCGCGGTCCTCAGCGCCCAGGTTCCAGATGTGCAGGTCATGCACCCCGATCACGCCGGGCACGCCCTGAATCCCGGCGGTCACCTCGGCCAGACGCAAACCCCGGGGCAGCCCCTCCAGCAGGATGTTGAGCGACTCCTTGAAGATATCCCAGGCGGTCCAGACGATCACCAATGAGATCAGAATCGATAAGATCGGATCGATCGCCAGCCAGCCGGTGTAGTGGATCACTACCGCGCCCGCAATAATGGCGACGCAACTGGCCGCATCGCCGATCTGGTGGATCCAGGCAGCGCGGAGATTCAGGTCATGATCATGGCCGTGGCCGTGCCCGGCGATGCTGCGGGCAATCGCCAGATTTACCAGGAGACCGATCGCCGCGACCCACAGCATGGTCCTTTCCGACACAGGCTCGGGCACCAGCAGGCGCTGGTAGCTTTCCCACAGCAGGGCCATCGATAGGACCACCAGCAGCAGAGCGTTCAAGAACGCCGCCAGCACACCCGTGCGCTGGTAACCGAAGGTCCGGACGTGGTCCCCGGGCTTGGCGGCCCAATAACATCCGGCCGCGGCCAGCCCCAGCCCGAAAGCGTCGGTGAAATTATGGCCCGCGTCGGAAAGCAGCGCCAGACTGCCGGAGCGCACTCCCGCCACAGCTTCCACGGCCACGAACACCAGGGTGACCAGCAGGGCGACCAAGAGCATTCTGCCGGTCGCCTGCCCCCCGTGCGGGTGAGTGTGAGCGTGGGCCATCTGTTATTAATGTAACTCGGAAGGACTTAATGGACCGAGCTGGGTAGCGAGGACACACGTTGTGCAATGCGATACGACCTCTTGCGCTTGCATCCTTCTCCGTGACACGATACTGAGTTGCAGATTTCCGTTTTTATTACCTGCTACAACGACACTCTTTTCCCAACACTGGTAAAGCGGTCGTTACCGTGCTCGAACGGCTGGGGCACACGGTCGAGTTCCGGCCGCAGCAGACCTGCTGTGGGCAGATGCACTACAACACCGGCTATTGGCCGGAAAGCGTGCCGATGATGCGCAATTTCCTCGAAACGTTCGAGGACGCGGAAACCATCTGCATTCCTTCGGCCTCCTGCGTTGCGATGATCCGGGACCACTATCCTTCGATCGCCGCCGAGACAGGAGATCCCAAGATCGTTCGCGAGGTGGAAGCTCTTCTGCCACGCATTTTTGAATTTACGGAACTTCTAGTAGACAAGCTCGGCGTCACCGATGTCGGCGCTTTCTATCCTCATACTGTGACGCTGCACACGTCGTGTCATTCGCTGCGGTCCTTGCATGTCGGCGAGAAACCACGGCGGCTGCTGCAAGCCGTCAGAGGACTCAACCTGGTGGATCTGGACCAAAGCGATCAGTGTTGCGGATTCGGCGGAACCTTCGCGGTCAAGAATGCAGAGGTATCGTCCGCCATGGTGGGCGACAAGACGCGCTGCATTCTGAACACGGGAGCGGAGGTTTGTGCGGCGATCGATAATTCCTGCCTGATGCAGATTGGGGGCGCGCTGCACCGCCAGCGTACCGGCGTTCGCACCGTACATTTGGCGGAGATTCTCGCCTGCACCGAGTCAGGGAGCTTGCCCGCGTGAGCATTCGCGTCGGTGAAGCCGCGCAGGCTCCCTCCTTTCCGGATGCGGCGAAGCCGCTGATTGAAAACTCCCAGCTGCGCCGCAACGTCCGGCATGCCACGGGGGTGATTCGCACCAAGCGGGATCGCGTAGTGAACGAACTGCCGGATTGGCAGGAACTGCGAAACTCCGCACAGGCAATTAAAGCCCATACACTTCAGCACCTGGATTCCTACCTCTTACAATTCGAGGCGGCATGTACCGCCGCCGGCGGGAAAGTCCATTGGGCCGCCGACGCCGATGAAGCCAACCGGATCATCATCGGCTTGATCAGCGCGCATACCGAACGCGAGGTCATCAAGGTTAAAACGATGACCACGGATGAAATTCAACTGAATCCCGCGCTCGAAGCCGCCGGCATCACGCCGTATGAAACCGATCTGGCGGACCTCATCGTGCAACTGGGCGAGGACAAACCATCGCATATCGTGGTGCCCGCTCTCCACCGCAACAAGATGGAGATCCGCGAAATTTTCCTCAGGAAGATGAAGCTGAAGGAACTGGGCCACAAGGCGGAGGATCTGGCGGCCGCCGCGCGCACCTACCTGCGGGAGAAGTTCCTGCGGGTTCCCATCGCGATCAGCGGCGCGAATTTCCTGGTTGCGGAAACGGGATCGGTGTGCGTGGTCGAGTCGGAAGGCAACGGACGCATGTGCCTTTCGCTCCCCAGGGTCCTGATAAGCGTGGTCGGTATTGAGAAGGTCATCCCCACGTTTCAGGATCTCGAAGTGTTCCTGCAGCTTCTTCCCCGTTCTGCAACGGGCGAGCGTATGAACCCCTACAACTCCATTTGGACCGGCATCGCCAAAAATGACGGCCCACAGGAGTTCCACGTCGTACTGCTCGATAACGGCCGAACTAAAATCTTGGCAGACAAGACTTCTCGCGAGACGCTCGCGTGTATTCGGTGCGGCGCTTGTCTAAATGCCTGTCCGGTCTATCGCCAAACCGGCGGGCATGCCTACGGTTCGATCTACGCGGGACCGATTGGAGCGATTCTGACGCCCCAACTACAATCCATGGAGCACTCGCAGTCTCTGCCCTACGCATCGTCTCTATGCGGAGCCTGCTATGAAGTTTGTCCGGTTAAAATCAACATTCCCGAAATCCTGATCTATCTGCGCAAGAAAGTGGTCGAGAGCGGCCAGGCGCCGGCTTCCGAACGTATGGGAATGAAAATGGCGGCCTTCGCTCTGGCGAATTCCGGCCGTCTGGGGCAGGCCCAGAAACTGGTCCGGATCATGCAAAAGCCGCTGTTGCAGGACGGCGTGATTCGCAATCTCCCCGGCATGATGGCCGGCTGGAGCGCGACCCGCGACTTCCCGCAGGTGCCGCAAGAATCGTTCCGCGAATGGTGGAAGAAACGAGGCAAGCGATGAGCGGCTCGCGCGAAGGAATTCTGAATCGAAGCCGTACCGCGCCGGCCCAGGGCGTGGAGACCCAACAAGCTGCGTACCGTAGCATCGCGCGGCGCTACACTACCGCCGGCGTCCAAGGTGTGCCGGCTAGGCTCGAGCTTTTTACAGAACGCTTACGCGACTACGACGCAACAGTATATCCATGCCAGGAGCATGAGATCGCAAGTACGGTTGCCCAGGCCCTAAAGTCGCGGGGAAAGACCACTCTGTTGATTCCTCCCGCAATCGAAAAGGCGTGGCTGCCGGAGCAGTTTGCCTTTCTTCCGGATGAAAAACTCACCTACGAACAACTCGATCAGAGCCAGGGGGTGATTACCGCCTGCGCCGTGGCGATCGCCGTAACGGGCACGATTATCCTGCAGCACACTCCGGGCGCTGGACGACGAGCTTTAACGTTGATTCCCGACTACCACCTTTGCATCGTGTTCGCGAACCAAATCGCAGAAACCGTGCCCGAGGGTTTTCGGCAGCTAAAGAATATAGCGAGCTCGCCGCTCACTATGATCTCCGGCCCCTCCGCTACTTCGGATATCGAAATGACTCGCGTCAAGGGCGTGCATGGCCCGCGAGTTCTGGACGTTATCGTCGTAGCCTAAAACAACGATCCGTCAAAAATCGAATTGGTCGACGTTGGACTTGTTGATGATCAGCGGATCGCCAAGAATGATTTCGTCCTTGCGGATTTTGAGCGTTCCCAGCCTGCCAGCCGTTACCGACGTTGCGCCCGCCTTCAATTTGTCCTGTGTCGCGAGCACGCTCGAATAGGCCGCAAGATATCCCAGGTCCCGGGTGCTCCAAAGCACGACAGTTTGCACGAAGCCGTCGTGAATATACGGTTTCGTGATGCTGGGCAGTGAGAGGCCAATGACAAACACGTCTTTGCGCGCAGCCTGCCGCACTGCTTCTCCCGCTCCCGGAACTGCCGGCGCGGAAATCGCCATAATGAGCTTCACTTGCGGATACACCTTGAGGATCGTTTGGGTTTCCGCGAACGCCTTATCGCGATCGTCGTCGCTGGGCCGGATGGTGGCCAGCGTCAGACCAGGATATTGATCCGCGAGCTTCTTCTTAATAAACGCGATCCATTCGTTCTGGTTGGCCGCGCTTAGCGCTCCGGTGATGATCGCGAACGTGCCCTTGCCGTTCAGAAGGCGCGACGCTTCGGCCGTCAAGGTAGTCGCGATTCCCTCCGGGGTGGCTTGGTTCACGAAGAAATCGCGTGCGTCAGGTTCGCCATCTGCATCCCACGTTAGGACTTTGATGCCGCGCTGCCGGGCCTTGCGAAGCACGGTAGAAATACCGGCCTTGTTCTCCACTGCCACGGCGATGGCATCCACGCCCCGGGTGATCCAGTTTTCGACCAACTCGTTCTGCTTGGCCGCATCGAGACCCGTGGGACCGTCCCAGATCAGATCCACGCCGAGCTCCTTAGCGGCCTCCTCAGCCCCGGCTCGCGCACTCACAAAATACGGATCGCCCTTGGCCTTGGGCATGATCGCAATCACCGTGCGATGCTGCGGACTGGAGACCGCAGGTGTGTTCGCCCCCGGCTGCGCCGCCGAGCCGAACGACCGGATTAACCAGGCGTTGGTGCCGGCAATGATCAGCGCACCCACCAGCACGGAGCCGCCGAGAACCGCTACTTGATTGTTTGTCACTGAGTCCCTTTCTTCGTGCGCGCGAACCGGTGTCGAAACTTGCGCGCGATGCATGCGCCGTATGCGGTCGAAACCGATGATAACCAGGAGCAGCGTGCCGGTCAACACGCCTGTCAATTCAGACGGCAGCGCCGCCAGATGCAAGCCATTTTGCAGGATCGACAGGAAGAACAAGCCGAACAATGTGCCCCACAACGTGCCCCGTCCGCCGAAAACCGACGTTCCTCCCAAGACAACAGCCGTGATGGCATCCAATTCGTAACCGGTTCCGGTATCCGCCCGTGCCTGGCCCAGATGCGAGACGTAGACGATTGCAGCTACGCTGGAGATCGCTCCCGATAGCAGGTAGACCAGCCCGATTCGCCGCCGTGTGGGAATTCCGGCGTATCGCGCTCCGGATTCTCCAAACCCAATCGCGTAGAGAGCCCTGCCGACTACTGAAACGTGGAGCAAATAGCAATACGCCAGAACCACCGGCGCGAATATGAGCAGCTGAACCGGAATCACGCCCCACAAATAGCCTTGGCCCAGGAAAAGAAATCGCTGCGGGAAACCCGTGTAGTTCACGGCTCCGTGCGTGATCGCTTCGGCGATTCCCCGAAACATAGAGAACGTCCCCAGCGTGACTACCAGCGGAGGGATATTTAACCGTGCGATCAAAGCCGCGTTCAAGCAGCCGCCCGCGCAGCCCACCAGCAACGCGGCCAGAACGGCCCAGGGCAGAGGGAAGTGACCGTCCTGCCAGACTGCGCCGAATATGACCGCAGCCAAGCCCATCATCGCGCCGACGGAGAGATCGATGCCTCCGGTGATGATGACCGGCGTCAACGCGACGCTGATCAAGCCTATCTCCACGCTGAACCGGACGATCTCGAAAAAGTTGGCCGCTGAGAAAAAGTTAGGCGCCAGCAGAGAAAACACCGCAACTTCGGCGAGCAGCGCCAGCAGCAGGACCCACTCGGCGTTCGGAAACAGGCGCTGACGCCAGGGTCTTTGCTCAGACATTTGCCGCCACACGCGCTGCTTGTTTCGTGGAACCCGATTTTCCAGAGTGGAGCCGCAGGGCGTCGATCACAATCGCGACCAAAATAATCCCGCCTTGAAGCGCCTTTTCCCAAAACGCATTGATGCCTAGAAAAGTGAGCGCTGGTCCAATGGCTCCCATCAAGACTACACCGAGAACCGTTCCCACAATGGTGCCTGAGCCACCGGTAACCGCGGCGCCTCCCACCACCACGGAGGTGATCACTTTCATTTCCAAGCCCAGTCCGGTATTGCTCGGAATCTGGTTGAACCGGACGGAATTCAACCCCGCTGCCAAGCCTGTTAGGGCCCCCAGAGTTGTGAATACCGAAAATTTGACCAGCGCGGCCGAAATGCCCGCCAGCCGGGCCCCTTCTTCGTTCGATCCGGTGGCATAGATCGCTCGCCCCGCCGCGATATTGCGAAGGGCCCACGCCGCCGCCGCGGAAAGGCCCGTCGCGATCAGCAATACAAAAACTGGATACGATCCCTGCGATAAGCCCAGCCACTGATAGTCGGATGGCAGGTTATCGATCCAGGCCCCCTGTGTGGCCCAGCGCAGCCCGTCGCGTAGCGCGACCATGGTCGCAAGCGTCACAACAATCGACGGAATGCGAACGTGGGCTACCAGCGCTCCGTTCAGGGCCCCCAGCGCAGCACCTACCAGGCAGGCCATTATTGTGGCAGCCACGGGCGACAATCCTTGGATCGCGAAGACTCCTGAAGAAACACTCGCAACGGCAAAAACGGATCCCACCGAGATATCGATCTGTCCCGTCAGGATCACCAGGGTCATGCCCAAAGCGACGATCAGCACCGGCGCATTGGTCAGAAACAGATCCAGCAAATTCGATTGGGTGAAGTACTGCGGAGTCGTCAGCCACAGCACGACGAATAGCGCAAGGATAGCCCCGGCGACGGAAGCTTCGCGGCTGCGTCGCATCTACTGAATCGTCTCCCGGCCTGCTTGGATCGAATGGCCGAGCGCCAGGGCCAGGACGGATTCCTGCGTGGCCTCTTCGCGCGAAACGACTCCGGCAATCCGCCCGGCGTGCATCACCGCAATGCGATCGCTCATTCCCAGAACTTCCGGCATCTCCGACGAGATCATCAGAATTGCAACGCCCTGCTGAGCCAGATCCATCATCAGGCCGTGAATCTCGGACTTCGATCCAACGTCGACGCCTTGGGTCGGCTCATCGAGGATGAGAACCTTGGGGCCGATCGCCAGCCAGCGCGCTAGGGCGACCTTCTGCTGATTGCCGCCGGAAAGCGCGCCCGTATCCAGGTCCGGGGATGGCGTCTTGATCCGAAGTTGCCCGATGTAGCTTTTCGCGAGCTCACGTTCCTGGTCGCTGCGAATCCAGCCTAGTTGCGAAACGCGCTTCAGGCTCGCCAGACTGATATTCGCGAAAATCGGCAGTTCCAGAACGACTCCATGCTGGCGGCGATCCTCCGGCACGTATCCGATTCCCTGATCGATCGCGTCCGAGGGGGACGAGATGCTCACGGGGTTGTCCAGTACCCGGATTTCACCCGCATCGGCCGGTGTCAGCCCGAAGATCGTCTCGGCCAGCTGGGTTCGGCCTGACCCGACCAAACCGGCCAGACCGAGAATTTCTCCGCTTCTGACGGTGAGCGAGACGTCATGAATACCGGCCGCATTCGACGAAACGCTCCGCAACTCCAGAGCGACCGCGCCGATGGGCACGGCCCGCTTCGGAAAGACCGCGGCGATCGGGCGTCCCACCATCATTTGTATCAACGATGCCCGATCTACTTCGTTTATGTTGCGCGTTCCGACGGCCTCGCCGTCACGAAGAACGGTCACGCGATCGGCCACCGCAAAAATCTCTTCCATACGGTGGGAGATGTAGATGATCCCCACGCCGCTTGCTCGCAAGGCACCGATCACACTGAAGAGACTGCTCACCTCACGCTCCGTGAGCGACGCGGTGGGCTCGTCCATAATCAGGATCTTCGCGTTCGATCCAATCGCTTTGGCGATCTCAACAATCTGCTGCTCGGGCATGCTCAGCGAGCGAACCAGTCTATCGGGATCGATTGTAGCCCCGGCACGTTCCAGCAATTTCGCCGCGTTTTGGCGCCGCGTCTTCCAGTCCAGGCGTCGCCAGGCGCCCCCGGATTCGAGCGCGAGCGCGATATTCTCGGCGACACTCAGGTGTGAGAACAGCGATGGCTGCTGGTAAATCGCCGCGATGCCCGCCGCACGCGCGATCCCCGGTGAATTGCGGGCAAGCGGTTCGCCCGCGACGGTCAGAGTCCCTTCGTCCGGCTCGACCGCTCCCGTGATGATTTTGACCAGCGTCGACTTGCCGGCTCCATTTTCGCCGACCAGGGCGTGCACTTCCCCCGCATTCAGCTCGAAGGAAACGCTCTTTAGAGCTTCCACGCCGGCGTATGCCTTGCGAAGGGCCTTGGCCTCTAGCACTAGCACCGCCATAGGATAGCAGCGGCTATCTTAGAAATGCGTCTTGCAAGCCGCCGTCTACCGGAATGATATGCCCGGTGGTCTTGGCGCTTCCCTCGCTCGAAAGCCATACGATGGCGTTGGCGCAGTCCTGGGGAAGAATTGGTTTGCGCGTCAGAGTACGCTGGGCGTAGAAATTCGCCAGCTTCGATCGTAAGTCTTCCGTCGACTCCGCTTCGGAGAATTCGATCTTGTACTTTTGGAGCGACTGGATCACACGGTCCCGGGGGAACATGGTTGAACCCGCGACCACCGTCGCCGGCGCGATGCCGTTCACCCGCACATCCGGACTGAGTCCCAGCGCCAGCTCACGGACCAGATGATTCAGAGCCGTCTTGCTGGTATCGTAAGCCTCCGAGCCTTTCTTGGGAACCAGCGCGTTGGCCGAGCTGGTCAACACTAGAGTTCCGCCAAGTTTTTGATCGCGGAAGACCCACTCCGCTTCTTGAGACAGCAGGAAGTTCCCGGTCACGTTGATCTGGAACGTCTTGGCCCACTGGGCTTCAGTCAATTTGCCATCCGCACCCGGCACGGGGTAGATCGCTGCCGTATTCACCAC
>JADMIO011356739.1_pt1 | contig 15278 bp, 31 predicted proteins | sample 8958161 | NCBI WGS metagenome assembly JADMIO01 (sample SAMN16585339, study PRJNA669376) | soil metagenome | isolation source: Crop rotation soil | place: USA: Cullars Rotation, Alabama | collected 2011
GGACTATACCGATAAACCGCCGCTGACAGCACCGCTTGAAGTTCGTGTTGGATGGTGGGAAGATCAGGGAGAACGCGGCACTAGCAGCAACACGATATTTGCTGCCTTTACCGGATACTCCCCGCGAGATGTAAACTGGCCGCTCGACCCAGACGATTTTCGGCGCTGCAAACTCCTGCTTGATCTGATTCCAGAATGGCGAGCGGATCTGTCGCCAGTGTCGCGAGCATATCCTTGGTTCGCGCCCATGATCGATCGCTGGGGAGATATCGAGGCACTGTTTATGGAGGAGTCCCCCAAAGGGGTGTGCCCTCGCTGCTATGAGCTTATGAAGCGCCTGGAGAAGGAGTGCCACATTCTCCGCTATCCCCCGCACAGTCGGAGCACCACATAGATGCCCGAGAACCTGAAATCCAGCCACGTAGGAGCACCAGCTATCTTCGCTCTGGAACTGGCGTGCAAGCACCTGAATAAGGCCTTTGGTGGTTACGGCTGTTTCCTGTGTGGGTCCGCCTTAGAACGTGCTGACTGGCGCGATGTCGATGTCCGCATAATTCTCTCCGACGACGATTTCGCCAAGTTGTTCCCGGCTGTCGAAAGCATTGAGCATCCCTCATGGGAGAAGGACCCGCGCTGGCTCATCATGACGACTTCTATTTCCAACTGGCTGAGGGAGCAAACCAAGTTGCCGGTGGATTTCCAGTTTCAGCCGCAGACGTTCGCGAACAAACGACACTCAAAGCCCCGCAGTGCTCTCGGGGTAAATATCGCGCCCGGAACCGTATGACCTCCAGCGAACAGCACTTCTCCGTCGCCGAAATAGCCGCGTCCTGGGGCCTGTGCGAGAACACCGTCCGCAACCTGTTCGCGGAAGAGGAGGGCGTTATCAAGCTCCAGTCGCCCCGCTCCCTTATAACCCGCAACTCCACGCGTAAGCCCTACACGTCTCTCAGCATCTCAGTCAGTGCCCGTGACCGCGTGTATGCCAGAATTTCTGCCGGGTTTCGCTCTGGGTTTCAGCGTAAGTCCTCCGGTGGCCGAATCAAGTAGGGTCTGATGCGACAAGACAAATTTCCCATAGTTGCGCTCGGTTGTCTGGATAGAGGCGTGCCCCATGAGCAACTGGACCGTTCTAAGTTCGGCGCCGTTCTCAAGCAGCCGGCAGGCGAACGTATGCCTCAACTGGTGAGGGTGCGTGTCAATGCCGGCGATCTTCCCGACGCCCTTCACGACCTCCCAGATCATGTTGGTGAGCGTGCGGTGGCCACAGCGTCCGTTCCAGAAAAAGTAGTCCTCGAATTGCTTTGGCAGCGCATTGAGCGCTTTGATGGCTTCGGGGTGGATTCGCAGGCGGACTGCCTCTTCGGTCTTGCCCTGGTTCACGATGATATAACCTCGGGAGTCGATCATCGAGGCACGAAGCATCCCGACGTCGCCTTCTCTGAAGCCCGTGGCAAGGATGGTCAACACCAGAGCCCGGGCGCGTTTGATGGCGTAGTCCCGCAGCACTTCCTGGGCGCGCCTGATCTCCGGATCCGCCTGGTTAAGGGACTCAATCCACCGACCGAACTTGTCGCACGCCGCGATGAGTGCTTCCTGCTGGTCGATGGTGAGCGGCGTTTTGAGCTTACGCTGGCCGCGCTTGAACCGCATCTTGGACATCGGGTTCACTTCGATGTAGCCGAGGGAGTGCAGGTAGTTGAAGAAGGTTCGCAGGTGGCCGATCTCGAGCGTGCGAGTGCTCTGGGCGTATTCCTTGCGGCTGGCAATGAATCCCTCTATCCCAGGCCCGTCGATCGATCGGACCAGCGTGTCGGCGCCGAAGTGCTTCACAAGAGCGTCTGTCGTTCTGGTGTTGGACCGGATTCCGCCGTCTGTGACGTCCGTGCGTTCGAGGAACTTTCCCACCGTCCACTTCAGTGTGTGGCCGCTCTTATCGCTGGCGTCCTCCGACTCTCCAGCCGGTTCGCAGATCGTGACCGCGCGTCTTGCCGCCTCAGCCTCATTGGACGTACCGAGCGACTTTCGAACGCGTTTTCCGTCCACCTTCGTGTCGACCCACCACGGACACGGGCACGCCTCGGGGGCCGTGCAGCCCTTCAGGTGCCTCTTGTATATGGGGGTGGATTTAATCCGGTACATGGCAGAATACTACCATATTACCGTAAGAAGTTTGGTACACTGTGGTACACGAGTTTCTATGTTGTTGATTCTGTGTGCGTTGGCTCCCCGACATGGATTCGAACCACGATTGCAGGACCCCGTTTATTCTTTATAAGTTACCTGTTTTCAGAACTCAAGAAATTCATTAAACTCAAGAAATATAGTCGGTTTGGTACGCGTGTGCCAGTAAATGTACCAAAGTGTGTGGTCCGGATTCCGGACTGGGTGGTGGTGTGAGCACTCGGAAGATCGAAGCCCTGCGGCGTCTGGCCGAGCGACCGGGAACGGAAGCCGAGGGCATCGTCGCGCGCGAAATGCTGAAGCGGTTTGAGGCGAAGGCTGGCATATCATCGCCGTCGGACCGTCTGATTCCTTCGCTGCGGGATCTCCTTCGCCGCTATGACATCCCTGACGTCGTGAAGTGCCCGTGTGGAGAGGTTCGCCCAATCGGGGAGGGACCTTGCACGAATGTGTGGCGGCATCTGGAGATTCAGACTGAGATTAGGGCGCAGTTCAAAAAGGGTGACGTGGTCTTCTACAACTACCATGCCTACCCGAAGAACTGTCCTGGCGTGATTGCGAAATACGTTCCTCTTGGGCGCGATAGCACGTGGCACTGGATTTCTGTGAAATTCGGGCATCTGAAGCACTCGCGGCAGGTGCCGATCATCGACGCCGATGGGAAGTGGTGTCTGACGAAGGAGCCTGTGTGAGTTTCGAGATTAGACAGGGAGACGTGCTGGAGCGACTGGCTGAGATGCCGGACGAGTCCGTGGATTGCGTCGTGACGTCGCCGCCGTACTACGGACTTCGGGACTACGGGACGGCGCAGTGGATCGGCGGGGATACCAGATGTGACCACAAACAGAAATCTGGCTCACAAGGCAAGACAGGCCAGCGCGCAGACCGCACCCATACCGAAACGGTGCCCTATCGCTCATTATGCGGAAAATGCGGAGCTGAGCGTGTCGACAAGCAGATAGGGCTCGAGGAAACACCGGAGCAGTTCATTGAGACGTTGACGGCTGTGTTTCGCGAAGTTCGCCGGGTATTAAAGCCAGAAGGAACTCTCTGGGTAAATATCGGAGATTCGTACGCGAGTAGACCGGGACAGCGCCAGCAGGGCGTTGAGAGAAACGACGTCGCCGGATGGAAGCAGCAGACAAATGCAGGTTGTCTGACGATTGGCTCTCGTGCTGTACCGGGATGTAAGCCGAAAGATCTAATCGGCATTCCTTGGATGCTTGCGTTTGCTCCGGAAGCGCACTTCGCAACTTTCCCGCTGGAGTTACCTGAAACCTGCATCCTCGCAGGCGCCCCCCCCCACGGCATAGTTCTCGATCCCTTCGCAGGCGCTGGCACGACTGGGCTCGCAGCCCTGAAGCAGGGTCGCAACTTCATCGGTATCGAACTAAATCCAGAGTATGTGAAGATCGCCGAGTCCCGACTGGCACAGAGGATGCCGCTATTTTCATGACCTTCCTCCAAAAAATGGACCGCCCCATCTCCATCACCCTCCCCGCCGCCGACTGGTGGGTGGTTCAAGGCTTACTGACACAGGAACGAAACAAGGTCCGCGACGAAGCCACGCGGCCCGAATACCTGAAAACGCTGGAACGAATGAGAGACACGATCATAAGGAGTAACGCTTGAAAATCACTGAATATAAGAGCATCAACCGCGGAAGCCTTCTGGCCGGATTCGATCTGGAAACGCCGTCAGGAATGCTGATTTCCGGCATGAAACTGTTCAATGGCAAGAACGGCCATTTCGTCGGATTCCCGGAACGCTCGTATGACAATGGCGGGGAGACAAAGTACGCTCGTATCATTTCCATCCCGAACCGGGAGCGCAGCGATGCGTTCAACTCCGCCGTGCTGGATGCGCTCCGGGCGGCTGGACATCTCTAGCCCGCTGGGCAGAATCGCGTAATTTTATTACAGGATTTAAGCACAGGACTTCTTGACCGTTTCCGCTGACATCATCGCTGCCGTTAAAGATGCTACCGACCTTCCAGAGGTCGTGGGCGAATACGTGCGTCTGCGCCAGATTGGGAAGCGCTACTTGGGACTGTGCCCGTTCCACAACGAGAAGACCGAGTCTTTTTCGGTAAACGCGACATTTTTCAAATGCTTTGGGTGTGATGCCAAGGGCGACGTTTTCAACTTCGTGATGATGATCGAAGGAATCGCATTCAATGACGCGTTGAAGCATCTCGCCGGCCTCGCGGGGATCTCGCTGGACTCAAGGCCCGTCCATCGTGGGGTGCTCGCAGCCAACCGGGAAGACGTGCTGACCGCGGCCTGGTGGTGGGCCAAAAAACGCACCGCTGTGCTCAAGGCTCTTTATGCCGAACTATGGGAAAATCCTGAAGCCGTGAGGCAGTATTCGTTCAGCCCCAATGGGCTGGAATGGACCCAGCTTTCCCCCGCCTTATATCCAGACGACGAATTCGCCGACTCCTGCGGTAACCTCCTCCGCTGGATAGACTCCCTATCGAAACCGGACCGCCTCCAGCATTTCCTCGTTCACGTCACTTCAGCCGATCGCGTGGAATACCGTAAAGAGGTGGCCGAGGAAAAAGCATTTATCGAATCCTGGAACGCCCTCGGCCGCGCCTGGGCTGCGCAACTGGAGGCGTTTTGATCCCTACCGATACTGACGCACCTCCACAACCACAAGCCACAGAAAACAACACTACATCCTCTCTTCGCTTCCGTGTCGCCGCCGCGATCGCCACGAAGAACGGTGGCTTGGAGATGTGTTACGACGTTGAAATGGCACGGGCCTTCGCGCTGGCCTATCTCGGTAGCCCTGAGTCCGTCATGGAGGCCGACGGCCTCGAGGACAAATTAAAGCGGCATTTTAAAGCGGACCTGAACCTGCAGCGGCTGCGAAAGTCGATTAAGCTCATCCGGGACCAAATTATCGACTCTGCGGCGCCAGAGGATTCCGCGGGTTACATCCGGACGTCGGAAGGCACGATTCGTCCTATCCTGGCCAACGCGATTACCGCCATGTCCGGACTGGATCTAGCCTACGACTCATTCCAGAACCGGGTTGTCCTGCGCTCCGATCCGCCATGGGGCAGCGCCGGGCTATGGAATGACGATGACGACCTGTACGCGACAGAATCCTTGCAGCGCCAGGGAATCCTTGTGGAGAATCCCCGCACCACGAACAGCGCCGCACGCCGGGTATCTCTTCGCAAGCCGTACCACCCGGTAAAGGACTGGCTCACCTCCCTTGAGTGGGACAAGACACCACGGCTGGACTTCTGGCTCAGCACGTACCTCGGAGTTCCTGAAAACGAGCTCACGATGGATTTCGCCCGCATGTGGATGATATCCGCTGTGGCGCGTATCTTTGAGCCCGGATGCAAAGCCGATTGCATGCTGGTCCTTGAGAGCAAACAGGGTTACCGCAAGTCGTCCGCTTTGCGTATGTTGGTCAATGGCCACCTTGACGCCGGCCGCGAACCGTTTTGGTTCCGCGATCGTATTCCTACTCTGTCATCGGAAGACGTTGGACTCCACATGCAGGGCGTTTGGGTCATCGAAATCGCCGAGCTCGACGCTATCCGCCGATCGGCTGCATGGACAGCTACGAAGAACTTCATCTCAGATCAGTCCGACACATTCCGGCGTAAGTACGGCATCAACCTGCAGGAATACCCGCGGCAGTGTGTGTTTGCTGGCTCTACCAACGAGAAGGAATGGATGGGCGACCCGACCGGTGGGCGCCGATTCTGGGCGGTGAACGTGACGGCCGTAGACCTCAAAGGTATACAGCAGGACCGGGAGCAACTGTGGGCTGAGGCAGTGCACTGCTATGCGAGTGGTTGCCCGTGGCACCTGAGCGAAGAACAGGAAAAACAGGCGCGTGAAGAAATTGAGTCTCGGATGCCGGAGGACGTTTGGCAGGAGCGTGTTACTGCCGTCGTTGACCAGCTTGTGGTTCAGGATCCGGACGATTCGGTATCAGTGGCATCCATCCTGGAAGCAATGAAGATCGACATCCGGCAGCAGGGGCAGGCGGAACAGAACAGGGTGGCTAAGGTGCTTAGGTCTTTGGGGTATTCCAAGTACCGATCGTCGGTTGGGAAAAGGCCGTGGAGGTACAGGAAAGGTTAGGGCGCTATGCCGGTATCCCAGCGATAAGTATCCGGCCCATCCACGCCAGCTTTCGCCCTTCGCACGACCTCTTCGTATTCCTTGCCGGCGAGAATCCGCACCATCTGGTCAATCACCCACGCCTTGTGATGGTCTCCGTCTATGCCGCCATAGCGCACGGCCAAGTCGATCGCCTGCTGGCGTGGACTCGGAACCGCCCGCATGGCTGTGCGTCGACTAACGCCGAGTTTTTCCGCTATGGCGTCCCACTTTAGGCCGAGCGCCCGCATCTCCACCACTTTCTCCGCGTCCTGAAAGGCAGGACGTCCGCGTGGGGGCATTAAAGAGCCTTCCAGAACAGGTATAGTGCAACCAGGAAACCGCAAGCCAACAGAGACAGGAAGAGTTTTTCAGGGATGCGTTTACCCATTTAATTCACCCTCTCCCCCACAACACCCACATAGGGCTCCTCGTCATCCCGCCAGATCTCCTCAGATATCTGGCACTGTTCCGCAATCTGATGCGCTTCCGCAGGTCCGCACACCCAGCAACCTAACACGCTACCGCAAAACATCGGAGTATCTCCAGGCCAACACTCCATGTATTGGCCGTCGTGCGCAACAGCTATGGACTGGCCGGGAATCAGCCTCTGGCTGCGCTTGGAGATCTCTGCGGCGATATCGGGACTAATCACGGTTCCCCTCAACGCGCTTCCGATTCCCCCAATACACCGCCCACACGCCCACCACAAACCAACCGGCGACGATCCAGTCGATTGCGTGGCCAAATAATACGTAGCCGTTCACTGGACGGACTCCTGCGGATTGGCATTGAGCAACATCCGAAACGTTCCCTTGAATTGGTAGTTGCGAACGGCCCCTTCGAAACGATAAACACAGCCAATCTTGAACTGGCTTTCGTCATCTGAGCATCGCTGCCCGTTCCCTAAGAAATCGGCGAGGGCATCGAAGAACCACGGCGAATCGGGCAACTCGCCCCAATCGCAGTGAAGAACTGTAGGGTTCAGGTGGTCGCTGCCGTAGTTACCAATAGCGAACGTAACCACACCGTTATAGCGCTTGTTCTTTTTCGGTGCCAGATGGCCCCACGTTGCGGCCATGACCTCGGCCTTGTAGGATGCCTCCCATGGTTGGAATGCCTCGTATATCGTTTGTGCGCTCACGCTGCTCTCCTTGCTGTCCTATTTGCTCTCCGCCTCACATTCCGCCTCGCCAGCCCAACCTCCAGCAACCCCTTCGCTTCCAGAAACCGCTCTTCCGGCACAGCCCAAGCGCCCTTCCGTGAATCCCACTGACCACCGAGCGCCCGCAATTCCCGGCGAACCAGATACGTCTTGCCGGATACGTACCTCATGCGGTAGCCCCACGCGCCTGCACGCCGTGCCGATTCATATACTCCATAACCGCCCGCTTCGCAGTCTGAATGACGGAGTAATCCTGTCCCAGTTGCAGTTTGAGTTTAATATCCTCCGCGCACTTCGGCATTCCGTCGACCGTATTCAGCACCCACGCTTCCCACCGCGAAGTGCCAGGCACGTTAATCACGATCCCGTAGACGCTTGAATAGTGCTCTGGAAACAGATCGTTCTCCGGATAATGCTCCCATTCGAGATCCCGGAGCGTTACCGGGTTTCCCAAAGTAATCACGTGCGTATCCCCGTCCTCGCCTGCACCACTTCCGCGCTATAGCGCTGGTAGGCATCCGCATCCAACACCCCGAAGTTGAGCGCTTTCATATCGCAGAAGTGCCGGATATTTACGAGCAATTCCACGATCCCGGCGCCGTAACTGTCCCGGCTGCGAAGTGGATCGTATGGCGTCCCAGCCCGCTCACAGGCTACGCGCTTTGCTTCCTGGAGGACCAGCCGCACTGACTCGCCGCATTTGCGGTTTTGAACGGTGAAGCGTTTCGCCTGAGTGCTACGGGTGGTTTTCTTAGTCATCGGTATCGCCTTGGTTGGGAGGGACATTAATCGCTGGCTTATCCACCACGCGGGCGAAGCGTTCGTCTGTAGATATATCGGTCCGGCTCGGCCAACCCGACCCGGAACAGCGCTCATTAAGTCCGTACTTTGGGCTGTGTGGATTAAGTATCGCCGCTTCAGAGGCCACCTGACGGTGACAGACGGGGCACGGAGTGAGGCTCGGTGTCATGCCGGATTTCCTGCCACTTCTAACCATTCGCACCCTGGCGATTTCAGTTCAATGAGAACTTCGAGAGCAAACTGAGCCACCTGCTTGAGGTAGTAGTCCGGGTCTTCGTAGGCGGCGTAGGCGGCGGCGTAGGCGGCGGCGTTGGCGGCGTAGGCGGCGGCGTTGGCGGCGTTGGCGGCGTTGGCGGCGTTGGCGGCGTTGGGAGTTCCTTCGATCTCACACCGCTTTGCTTCTTCCAGGCATTTACGGTGCAATTCCGACTCGCCCGTAAACACCTTGCGAAAGACATCCGGTACCACGCCGCGAATAATCTTCTCCGAAAGGCGCTTGCAGAACTCCACATCGTCCACGACGCCTTTGCTGCCGACCTGAGCAATGCCGAGCGCACGCAGACCTTTTGCGCGAGCCGCCGCGCTTGACCATGATTTATCGTTCAGGGAAATCTTGAACGATCGGACAGCAGCCGAAACGCATTCCGGGTCGTCTCCGTGCGGAAGGTCCATGACGCAGCAAATTGCTGCCTCAATGCACATCTGGCCAGTTCGATGGCCAACCCCGCTACACAGGCCGCGACTCAGGATCGCGTCGAACTTCTCGATTCTTTCTTTGGTCCACGTTAGATTGCTCATTGTCCGTTCTCCTTTTTAATTCCACCTTCAGCTTTAGCGATAGCGGCATGCGCCCGCTCATAAGCCACAGTCTTCCGATCGCTTTCGGCGAGGACGGCTTTGAGAGATTCCAGGAGATCCCGCGCCGCCAGAAACAATGCCATATTGGCCATCTGCTCACCCTTTGGGGGATATCCGATGAAGTCAGGCGGACATCCCACAGCCTTGGCGAAGAACGTTGCTATGTGGGTATCGCCGCTGACCACCTTGGAGGTGGTTCGGTTCAGCGGGACTTCTTTCCAGTTGCCAGGCGTGTACTTATTCATGCCTCCTTAGCCTCCTTTCGCTCTTCAGTGCAATCCGGGCAAATATCCTTCTCGCCGTCTTTGCTCCAGCCAGCCTTCGCCAGTTCGGCGTTTACGGCTGAGTCACTCAGATCAACGAATGGCGTATTGCCCGAGTAATCGCGATGGAAAACTTCCGGCTGGATCTCCTCGCCGTAGTCGCATCCATCAGCGTCACAGGTGGCCGTGTAAACCGCATCACTCGTCATTTGTCGTTCTCTCCTTCCTTCCGGGATGCAGCCCGGAAAGCCCGCGCCTTTTCCCTGTCCGAATGCAAAGACAAATTGTCAATGTCGTCCGTCTCGCCGTCCGCATATTCTGCGACCCAAACCCAGTAACTCAGGCAGCAATACCAAAGCCTGACTGGTTCTTGTTGTCTGATGCGTGAAAAGAAATCCCAAGCAACCCGCGCCCCCAACGATTTCGGCCGCGACGTATGAATCTTTCGCGTCATGTCCTAAATCTTCCCGATCATGGAATCGCGATTCTGAGCTTGCCGGTTGCTGTGTTCACGCCGCGCCAATTCCTCGCGGGCTGCATCGAGAAAACCGAACTCCTGCAGGATCATAAACGGCAATTTCTTGAGCCGATCCGTGCTGAGTTTCCCGAAGAAATCCTTACCCCAGCGCTGCAATGCGCACCGAACGTGTACGTTCGATCGAGTTGCATAGTGGATGATCGGGTTTTTGTGGTCGTTGCCTACGATTTCCTGCTCGTGGCACAGCCTGCATGTGGCGATACTTGTCATATACCTTCGCTTCCTCCCTACCTCACCAAATCTCCCCGCCCCGCATCCCGCATATCACTGCGATACGCTTCCTCGCCTGCATCCCCGTCCAAATCTTCCTCCCGATAACACGAAATCCCATCTGCGCACAGGCAGCAGGCTTCGTCATATTCCGTGTAGCAGAGGCAGTGGGGGCAGTTATTGGACATACATATTACCTGACGACTGCGACAGCTTTGCAGCCGGACCCTTCCCTCTCCCGTCGTGTGTTCTCGCCGATCCAGTTTTTACCCTTCGACGCCGCGATACAGAACTTCTCCCACAAGTCCGCGTCCCGGAATTTCAGATGCACGGTGCCTTTCTTGAAAAACCGGATATCGAAATAATCGCTGCGCGCCTGCTGTTTCATGGCCAGATCCGCGGAACTCAGATCGCAGTCCGTATACCAACGCGTAGCGCTCTTTCGTCCCGGATGGTTCAAATGGTCGAACGCCTCAGAGAGAGCGGCACCGATCGTAAAGCACTCCTCGAACTTCTCGCCGGCCAGAACGCACATAATGCGGTCCAGATCGCTGTAGATGTCGCTTGAATGGCCGTAATACATCCCCCACGGGCCCAGTGCTTGGTACTTAGACTCATACCGCAGGCCATAGGGGAAAACCAACTTCTCGTTGACCTTATAACTATCGTTAGTCTTCCAGCCGGTGCGCCCCTCAGTACCGCCCCCGCCACCGTTCGTATTGCCGTTGTAGTAGCGCGTCAGTTCATCAAACACGTTGGCGACCGATTTGTTAAACAACTCGTTGCGCTGGCCGAATACGTTCCGCAGCGTAGCTTTGATGTTCTCTTTCGTGAAAGGTACATCGCCGGACCGCTCGATATCGCGGATAAACTCGTCCGTCTGCTTTTTGTCCAGCCACTTCCGGAACTCCATCCTCTCAAAAACCTGCATCCACGCATCGCGCCGATGCTTCCGCGAGAATTCCGCGCGGGCGCTGTTTACGTTCTTCATCGCGAGTCCGACTACCTTCTCGTAAGCATCCCCGCTTTTGTCGATCTTGTTGAATGACAGGTACAGACTCGCCTTTCGCAGGTGCGCGAACGCCTTGAGCATGTGTTCATTCGCGGAGTTATACCAGTGCTCCATGTTGCCCAGATCGTCACGGAGCGCCAAGATGTTCGGGTCTTCGCCTATTGAGTCGTCTATGTCCCGCTCGGGCGTATCCTTCGCCCACATTTCCACGGTGTCATCGTCCGATACCTTTTTCAGGTACACCATGGCCACATTGACAGCCGCGGTGCGCTCCGCGCCCTTGGTCTTGCTGGCGAAGCAATCACCCAACCACTCGACATTGCCGTGCTGTGCAATCAACGCCGCCAGCCGTTCACGTTCGGCGCTATAGGGGTTCTTAATCGTCTCCTCATTCACCAGGCAGACGATTTCGCCGTCGTGCATGAAATCCCACGCCTTTAGCAGATGCGTGGCAGCGTTCGAGAAAGGCGGATTCATTACCACCGCATCGTAATAACAGACGCCGGGATATTCCAGCCAATCGAATCCAACCACGGGAAAGCCTTTCCCTTGAAGGATCTGGCACAACTCCGGGTTGGCTTCGATACAGTCAACGCTGTGCTGTGAGCGCGTCCCGTACCGGTCCCACTTGCCAGCATCGAAGATGGCCTGCGCAATGTCACCTTTCCCGGCGCTGGGTTCGAGGAAGTACTGCGCGTTTTTGTCGATCTTCGCCAGCATCTTTTCGATTACCGGCTTTGGGGTGGGGAAAAACTCAGCACCGAACATTACGCGCTCACCCCCTCCACCATCCCCCGCACCACTTCATCCACATACCCCGGCGTAACCTCCCGCGGCAGATCCACCCCACCTACCGCCGCTTCCAGACTCACGCCATGGGCTACCTGGTAAACCAGCTGCTGGTGAACCTCACCGCGGTGCGAGTCCCCGTAGAATTTCCCATCCCTGAACCCATACGGAACCACGCCACCGCCACCGACCACACGCGGGTATTCCTCGTCCCCTTCAACCTCGAGCACCGGGAGGTCACAGTGACGCGCAACCAGCTTGCTTGCCGCCTGCATCGTCAGTTTACTTACGCGCCGCTGTCCGTGGACAAAATCCACATGGAACCGCACCCGGCGCCCGTTCCACTCGTAACCCTGCTTGTACGTCTTCAGATCCTGCATGCCGTCGAAGTCCGCACCCTCGAACGATTCCAGAATCGGCCGCACCTGCTCAGCCGTCGGACCATCCACCCATCCCACACTGATGCTCGACCCACCCGAATACGATTTAGACCGCGCCGAGAACTTCGTACCCGGGAAAACCTTCCGTAGCGTCCCTTTCACCAGTTCCGCAGTCTCGGCCAGCGAATAGTCGCCAGTCTCCGCGCCTTCGTGCTTACGCTCCGCGCGCACTTGCTTCTTGTACTCAGCGTGCCGCGCAATGCCGGCGAAGAACTCATCTACCTTAGCCGTCCGCTGCGCCTCAGTCTTATAGCTGTAGTGCCACTCACTTTTCCCTGCCGTGCCGCGGTACGCGATCGCCAGGTAGGCCTTTGCGCCGGCGCGTTCCACCTCGTAGGTGTAAACCACGCCGCCGGGACGTTCCACCGCCGTGGAACCGTTCGGAATATAGCGGGATGCAATGCGGGTGTCTTTTGATGCGCCCCAGAGAGACCTGATAGCCATGTATTTACGCCCTCCTCAAGGCGCTTGCCGCTGTGCATTAGCCGGGCGGCTAATTAATTAATTCACAGTGACAAAATTATAATGCCTGAGTGCGGCGAGGAATGCAATACCCTGATGCAAAATTATTTTACAGCCTGCGAAACTAGTCCGGATTCCGGACTACTCCCAAGTCCAAACCCTATTTACCCGGGCCGCGGATCCTCTCCAGCCTGCACCCGGCGCGCAATCTCCATCCGGCGAGCCAGCTTCATTATGTACCCCTCCAGTTCTCCACTCCGCGCGAGTTGCCGGGACCGGTGACTGGCGTGCACCTCCCAGTTGCATTCCCGGCACCAGTTATTCAGCCCATCATCATTCGCCGTTGAGACGCAATAGTCCTTCACGGACTTGTCTTTCTTACACCAATAGCAGCGCTTCTTTCCCCGGCGAACGGGGCGAATAGCCTTACCACTCTTCGTTTTCTTCCCTTCGGTCTTCTGCTTCCTGATTGCCATGACAGATATAGTAGCTGATGGCGTCCCGGGGGCTCTCTGGGAATCCAGACTACCGGCCACACCCACACTCACACACCACAACCTCTTTAGTGTCGGGATTAGTCTGCCCTCCCAGGCACATGTCGTGGTCCCCTGTAATACAGAACCCGCACAGCGGCCTTTCCCCGGCTGCGGAATTTTCCCCGGGCGCCGCGGTTTTCCCCTTCCTCCACTCCTGTGTCGCCCGCTGCAGCAGCCACCGAATCATCCCCACGCGGGAACGCATGGTTTCAGTAGCCATTTTGTCTATTTCTGATATCACTTCAGTAGGCACGCGCAACGAGAAATATACTGAGCCGGTATCGGTCTGATTAGTCCTTGGCATGAAAATGATTATTCCACGATACCGCACCGATGTGCAATGAGTACTAATCTGGTCTGTGAATCAATCTATGGCACGGAGGGCACAGCCAATCAACCGCCAACGGCTTGCGGTAGTTCTCGTGGTGAGCCTGAACAACGCCAGCCAGCAGACACTTCGCGCACCATTTCGGCTTAATCAGGCGTCCGCTACGAAGTGCCCGATGTACCGCATCCCTGGCTCTATTTCGCAATCTCTTCTCTGCGGGTGTTAACTTGAACCTGCCAAGCAGCCCATTATTAGTCATTACCGTTCACCCTCCCGATCCTTCCACTCATACGGCGCCAACCACACCACCCTGCGCACACCTGCGATCGCGCGGCGTTCCTTGTGCCAGCCCGCGCGTTTCAGAATGTCGGGTATCACGCGCTCCATTCTGGACACGTTATAGCCCTTCGGCATCCACTCCTCACGAAGCCGAGCAATGATCGAGGCTACAGCGATTTCGCGCTTGTCTCCTTCGCTCACAATCGCCGTGACGGCCGCTGAGAAGCCATCCACTGAACCACTGGCTTTGAGGCGGGAGTCCTTGCCGCTGTCCAGCGAGTCGATCACATCAGACAGAAACCGCTTGGCAGCCTCGTCGATCCTCTCACCTGGAATCGTGTGCTCGAACAGCTTCGTATATTGCTCATACGAAACGCGTAACCGTATTTCAACGGTCTTGCGAAGAACCTTGCGTTTCTTTCGTATCGGCTTCCGGCTTATCGAACCAATATGTTGGACAGGCTGAGGCGCTGCGATCGTGCCTGTAGGTGTGGTGTTATTTTCCAATATAGTCATTCCTTTCTATTACTTACAGGTATATATAGACACTCTGTACGTGATTCTGTCCATGTCACAGCAAGTTCGGAATGCTATTAACGTGCTGTGCCTGTCAGTGCCACTAGTCTTTGTTTTCAATAATATACTGTGTAAATACTTTTAGAATATACCATAATAAGGGGAAACAGGGTATAGGAACAGAAATCAAAAAGGGGATACATACTTCTCTGGCTGAGAACAATGGAGAGAGATCGGGGTTAGACACTCCCGGATACTTCACTGAAAACATTAAGGAATGGACCAGGACAAGACCAGTAGAATCACAGCACTCTTTCGATGCTGTGCCACTGAGGCCAGAAACAACGAAACCCGCGCCACAAGGACGCGGGTTATATGGGAATAGGTATGTGGACGGCAGCCTCACTACTCGCTGCCTGAATGCTTACATCATACGGGGAGGGAAATGGATTTGCAAGAGATTCTTGGGGATTGGGGTTTAATAATCCTGCTTCCGCTCGGGGAAACCATTGACGCCGCCTGGCGACTTATCCGGAGTCCGGACCATGTCCTGACCGGATCGGCTGTATACTGTTGGTGGCCGCTACGGTCTAATGCATTTGATCTAGTTATGAGTCTATAAATCGTATTTATGCCAGCAAGTCATACAGACTGGAGGTGTACTAAATGCCACACCTTCAATGGTAAATCCGCAAAAACCTGCCGGAAATGCGCGCGCGTAGCGCTCCCTTGGGATCGCAAATACACGCGCGCGATGCTGCGTGAGT
>JADMIO010647579.1_pt1 | contig 15276 bp, 10 predicted proteins | sample 8958161 | NCBI WGS metagenome assembly JADMIO01 (sample SAMN16585339, study PRJNA669376) | soil metagenome | isolation source: Crop rotation soil | place: USA: Cullars Rotation, Alabama | collected 2011
CCCCCCCTAGGGGGGGTGTACTTGAGATTTTTTGCGCTCAGCACCCCCCCCCCCGTAAGAGTGCAATATCAGGCCTACAGTGAACAAGTATCATTATTAGAATAAATGCAAAGGCCAGGCCAGGGATTTGCAGCAGCACCCCCCCTTGGGGGGGTTGTAATGTCATATCGAAGGCGCAGAAAATTTGTTTCGCATCTACACCCCCCCAACACCCCCCCACCGAAAAAGTTCTGCGCAAAACACTGCTCGCCCCGGTTTCGAATTCACGGGATTTCAATGCACCAGGATCTGTCATTTAAAATTTCATGACATTACCTAATGCGCTAACAAAGTCAGCTATTTAGACATACAATTACACTACTATTCCACAATCAGGTTTAATTATAAGACCTAATTAAACAGCTTAAACAGCTAAATTTGCGAAAAATTGAAAAAGCTAATTTAATATAAAAAATACGAACTTCAAAGCAAACTTCAAAGCAAATATTCCGGTGGGCGTGGTTTGTTTATCTGGCAACCAGGAAATGGATCAACAAGTGTGAGTAAAACGGATAGGCAAGAAAAGTCCGCGTTGAACTGAGTTATAAATTATAATGCTACGTAAAGGAGACTTTCGGAAAGGATATAGGAGAGTGCAGAGAACATGATGACACTTTTTAAGAATTGAAATAAGTTCATAAAATGATTGCGGCTTCGACTGAAGTGCTACTAAGTATAAAGTGTAGTTATGTTCACAATTGTTTGTGTCGAATTTCAAAAGCTATCAGACAATAACGGTTGCTAAAAATAAATAACAGCCTACATAACGTCACGCTATAGTCTACTTTTATGCAAGTGCACTATTTTGCACACTAGGCATATATAATGCTGTTAACGTTGTTGTTATTAGCACTATTTGTAAAAACAATTTTGAGTAAAAATTATACTGGTTAACGTCATCAACGTCTTTTGAGTAGAATTATCCCTGGCGACTTATTTATGATACAAACTATTTTTACACGATAATCTTTTAAGATTAATAAAATAATAACGTTATATAATTGCAACAATGAAATACATACATGCATGTTACAGTTAACGTTGTTACAATGCCGAATTTCACAGTTTCACTTTCATATGCTCGATATAAGCACTAATTGAATAGATCTCTTTGTCTTGTACCGATGAAAGTATTTCAATAATCACCTCTTTTAGCAGCTCCAAAAACTGGATCATTTAAATAGCAAGTCGAATTCTATATCAATGTGAACACGGCTACACGTGGAGGTGGTCGATACTAGCGAGACCAGCTGGCTTCGGTGTAATGGATGCAAAGAGGCGGGACGGTGACCTGATCGCAGTCTGCCCGTTGCGATGCGCGAGAGAGTAATGTGTGTATCTGATGTGAGCGGTGGACGAGTTCGGGATCGGACGGGATGTGTCTCATCAGGTTCGCTCGAACGCCTCGGCGCGCCTTACACGAAGAGGACCGATAGATGTCGATCGTAGCCAGGGGTGTTCCAAAGTTTTTGCCAATTTGGGCATTTGTTGTGAACTTGTTATGCACCGGCAGTCTACTGTTCCTGGTTATTGAAGATATTACTTACCGTTTAATTTCACACATGACGTACGCACATGTTTACGAAGTCTCATTCTAGTTTGCGTCTCACTGATTAGTCGTACCTTAGCCGTACATATTCTCATGTTTGCAGTGTTGGATCCGGGAAACATGAGAATAGATCAACCTAAAACTGCTGGTTTTTTAAGAGACGAGTAAACCAGATACTGAGGAAGGCAACGCGAAAACACCTCAGAGAACACATTTTCCCAAATCAAAGGCTACTTTTTAAGCATGGTAAAGGCTTTTTTGTGATTGGATTCACTTGTTGGTTGATGGAGTGCTCATTAATTAGTTAAAAGTGATAGCAGACTGCGAATATACCTTGAACCTGTCAATAGGCAGTAAGCCTATATAGCGTCAATAGCATCTAGGAATAATTATATTTACTGCAATAATATAATTTCAATTTAGAGCTTATTAAGCGTTATTGTGTTAGGTCCCAGAAATTTGAGAATAGTCCAACCCAAAATTTCATTTGTCTCGTTATAGCCTACTCACGCAGATATGAAGCGGAAACCATCTCAGAAGCCACAATTTATCCCTTGACGAAAGGCATCATTTTAGGCATGATAATGGCAAAGTTTGCACTGTGTTACAGGCACTGTAATGTGATAAATTCGCAGGTTTAAGGTGTGCTTAGGGCACACCTTAAACCTGATTATTTGATTAATGAATCAATTAATGAATCAATGAGGGCTTAACGCCCGGTTCCTCACCTGAAGGCACTGTCAGAGGCTGGATAGTATTGAGAGAGATAGAACATTTGAGAGGAAATTGTGAACCTGTTCTGTGAGCCTGTCATCATATGCTACCGTCGTCAACGAGACCATCCTGCACTGTGACGCCAAAGCGAATCTGCCAAGCTACTTAAATTAAGGTCCATCCAATCCAGTACAGAAAAAGGTACACCATAGATCAATACTGACTACTAGGTTCTGACTTAATCCAATTTCTAAGCGCTTTCAGGACGCAAGTGGCAATGGTCATTTTAGAGGCAAGGTCTTCAGCACAACATTATCTATTACTATCATACGCCAGACCTTCGCAATCTTCTATAGCAGTCACCTACTGCGTACTAATTGCGAAAATGGACTCAGTTACGTACTGTATATTGCGTCAGTACTGACTAGCATCAAGTTAATTTATAATAAAAAGCACTGTAAACATGTGCGTACGTCGTTTGTCAAATTAAAAGTAATAATAAGGAAAAATTAAGCTACTGTCAACTTGATCATTTATGACAGTCCGCAGTTAATAACGGTTATATCAGAACTTAATGTCAGTATCGCGACCTCTATGTGCTACGTCAGTGACGGGTGGGCCCGGAGATTCGAACCTAGCGCCTAAGGAACCTAAATCAATGCCTCACTGGCTCATCCAAAAAGTTTTTTTATTCTTAGTTTATGTCGGATAGTTGTTTGAAATTCCGTCATGATTTTCTTTCTGAAATAGACAACAATAGCAAATCATCCTACAGTATATGCAAGTTTTATTTAGAGCTTAAATAGTGGCGTATATCGTTATTACTAGGACCGTGTCGAATATTAATTTCGGATCCGAATAATGGGCCAAATAATTCTTTGTATTCCGTCGCATAATAATTTGGTATTCGACCGAATAGTAGCGGTCGGATCACGACTAATGATCACCGAATAGTAGTGGTCACGTGACATCCGATTCTCCCATGCTGCTGAAAGACTGCACTATCTATAGTGAGTGAACTGAAGTCTCATTGAAGCGACTCTCTCATTAACGGAATTAGGGCCACTTTATAATAATTAACCTGAATTAAATGTAGGTTAATTAGTATTAAAAAGAACAAATTTCGGGCCAGAAGGCTACATCAGCGACGGGGAGCCCGGGGATTCGATGTATACTTGATTGTATTACTGTTTACTGTAATTTTTGAATTAATGTTATTGTAAGATACTGAAACTTTAGCTTACATTTAAAATTACTGCATTTAATAAATAAATGTATCGATTGTTTTTTCAGAAAAGGATGACAGACTGCGGTCTAGTTTTATTTGTAAAAATGGTTTTTAGGTTTTACCCAGTGAAGAGAAGTCTTCAGGATTTCGTACGAAACTGACGCTAAATTTGGATTTAAATCTGGGCTTAAATTAATTAAGAATTACAACTCGATCAAATTCTTACCCAGTGAGGAAAAGTCTTTAAGATCTCGTACGTCGGATTTCCGGGGGCATAAGGGAATGGTCTGACCTGACGCAGGGCGTAGAGAGTGTAATCCGGGGCAAGTTTATTTACCACTCTCAGAAAATGCAGGAGGAGCTGAAGGGTCCTAATGGCTTCCTCGCTAGGTGTAGTGGTGGTGTAGGTGCCGATAAACGAAATACCGTAACTTTTGAAGTTCCAGCTAGAAATGATTGTATTCACAGCAGTAAATATCAACATAGAAATGAGTTGTGTAGAATTCTATCATGGATTGCAAATTTTACTCAAGCCATTTATTAGAATTTGACAGCATTCCACCTTCTATGTTGAAAACCGCTTTGAGGAGAATAAGTTATAAATTATCTGAACATGGACATACAGACCTAGTCAAATAGGCTTAGTCAAGTAGGCCTAGTCAAATAGGCTTAGTCAAATTGCTATTACTACTTATTAGTTAAAAGGTTGATTCTTTTTATGTATTTTTATTATGTATTCTTTTTATTAAGGAAGGTAACGGAAAACCACCCCAGAAGCCATATTTTCCCAAGCTAATGGCTACATTTTAGGCGTGGTAAAGGCTACATTTTCGCGTGGTATATCATTATGTATTTTTCTATTATATAGATTTGTTATATTCACTTTCGATTTTTAAATTGTTTTCATAGATGACTGGCAATCGTGTTTGAACCATCGGCACTGAGATTTTCTGACAGCGTTTTGAGAGGATCGGCTAGTATATGACATATGCTCTCCGAGTGTTAGACATACGACTCTGATATCGTCGCTAAACGATAAAACGTATAAGAGGAATCCGTATTGAATTGTGAAAAGATGATTTAAGGTCTGTTCCACATCCAAAAATGATATCGGAGATGGAGTCAACTGGAAGCCGAACCCGCGGCAAGTTTGCTAGCGGCTGGGATATTTAACCGAGACAGTGTACTGTATCATAGGTTTTTACCCATAGGCAAAGGCTCCTGACCAATTCCAACCTCTTCCCTCGTACACCACTCCGTCGTTACCAATCAGAAAATTAAAACCGATATCGCTCCATCCTGAAAACAATCAATTGGCAACGTTTTGCATCAATTTATCTGAATGATTGTAGGCGAACGCCTGGCATAATTTTTTATCCAAAGAAAAATGATTACAGCTGTTTTGAGTCTTTAACAGAGTTATAAAATGTGTTAAAATTATACAGTTATTCAGCCTACAAGGGAATATAGAAACTATCATTTGAGGAAACAATTGGGATTGACCATACTCTTACGGTGAAGCCTTCAACCGTGAAGGTATAAGGAAGATTATAGCAGGAAAGTTTAGTGGAAGAAATAGAGGAGGAATACACCGTATAGGAATGTTGAATGATTTAAAGCAAGCAAGGTGGAACATACATGTATGTTGCCATGAAAAGAAAAACTGATGATAGCGAGTTGAGGAGGAATTGGACTTTTAAAACTGGCATTGTTTCGGATCTCGCTTTCACACCGGTCTATGGATGAGCAAGTCCGTTCTGGTGGTATAGAACTGCTTGCAGTTGCATATTCCGCTTGAGACGTCCCTGATATCGCCTTCAGGTGAGAAACCGGACAATAAATTCTCATTGTATTGCATTGTAGGACCTGTCATTTGGCAGAGCACAGACAGATTTACAGTTATAAAAGAATGTAAAAACATTCCAGTATGTCTAAACAACTCAGTTGGTTAGCGCGTTAGGTAAGGTCATGAAATTTTACACGACAGATCCCGCATTGAGATATGTGAGTGTAACCTTAGCCTTTAAAAGCGAATGTTATTCATGAACGTATGTTGGACATGTGTTTGTCTGAAACTTTTTTAATTAGAAACAACAAAAACTTTCAAACCGTTTGCAACCATATGTGAGTATTGAGTCGCTAGCACATGGTCAGCGCACTGCTCTGTGCTGGTCGGATTCCCGTTGGTAACGGTGTGAGTGATAATAACGTAGGGCACAGGGGTCTTAAGTGAGTTCTCTTCCTTGGCTGGCTGGGCCTTCCAACCAATTCTTGGCAGAAAAAGGAAGTTTCCTCTGTCTTCAAATACAGTAAACAGTAAAAGTGCCTGAGTAGAATACAACACAATACAATACGGGTTTAACGTTGTTGTTTTTGCTCTACCAGAATGTCAGCCGTGGTGCTGACGTCCTTCATCGTTTCTTTGGGAGGATTACTGGGCTCAACTCCTGGCGTAGGGCAGCTCTGCCGGCGATTTTGCTCAATAAATTCGGGTATGTAATGATGAACCCGGATTAAATAACCCCACACAGCACTACATAAGAGTGTGCATTCAACAGCGGAAATCCCACCCTGGATGGCCCTCCCAAAAACGGGAGATAGGCACCTGCTGTTGCAGGAACAGGAAAAATAGGATACAGTATGTAATCGAGGCGGGTTTAACGTTTGCTTCATCATCAGACGACGACATTAGTGTCGTCTCGGACAGCTTAGACATTACTATAGCTGCTCAACCAAAAAGCAACTAGAAAAATACAAACGGTGAAAGAGAAAAGATCTAACATGGTGCACGTTTGTTAATCAGAATAAACATTAAAGACGACCCTGATATCGCCTTCAGATTATAAAAATGACGTCAAACCTTTATTGTATTATACTGTATTAATTGATTATAATAAAATATAGAAAGAACATATACTTTTCCTTTGAGCGAGCAAACTGACGTTAAATTCTGAAAGATAGAAGACTCAAATAAATGCTAATAGGCCTAAATACTGATAATTGGTAAATGCCTTGTACTGATTTAATATAGAAATGGTCGCACATTCACATTGAAGATAACAAGTTATAAAAGGTTGCTAAATTTTTCAGAATTAATTATACCTGTAGGAATTTTATAAAAGTGATACGAAGGTATGACGGCCAATTCTTTGATATGATCGAACTTTCTACGCTTACTCGCAGTAATTGTGGCCTGTGGTATTCCAAGGCCCCTCAAAGCTCTTTCAGCATCCTCGACAATGGCCTTCCAATCCGCCCCCTTCACGGAAGGAAGGTGCGCCAACCGATTACGAATTGTTCGCAAATTCATGGCATGAGTCTTCCAATCGCAGTAACATTCCTCCCCTTTATGACCCCGTTCCTTGGAACATGGTAGAATAAACTTTGACTTATTCGTTACGTGCTCAGCCAGAAAAGCCCACAGAGAGAGATCCAGGGCATTTAAATTTACATCGGAATTGTTTGGTGGATATAGAACATTTTTTTGATCTTTATTCCGCATAATTTTTTTTAAAGCATCCCGCTTCCAATCCAAAGATAGCCTTAGAGTCTTGTGGGTTAGGTTCTTCATGACGTGGGGTCTAAGTGCCCTTATTCCGAGTTCCTGGACAAGAGCTTGCACGCAGCACATGCTGTCATATTGTTATTTCTTTCAATGCTTAATTCAATTTTGTGGCAGCGATTGTGTTGTGTGTTGATATTTTCCTCTTCCAGTGTTGACTCAGGTTCCGAGCTCATAGTTTCTTCAGAAGCAGTACCACCGTCAGAAGTTGAACGACCAGTTTGTTTGTTAAAGGTTTCGTCTTCCGATGTTGATTCATCAGGTTCCGAGATCATAGTGTCATCTGATGTAGCGCTCCCTTCAGATGAAGTGTGACTAGCTGCGGGCCAGCATTTAGACCTACGTAATCTATCAGGAATTTTAGAGTCCTTTTTCTTGATGGCAGAATTTTTTTGCCATGTAGCTAACTCTTGATTATTGTCATCGCCTTCGTATGACGCAACCGACGTTAAATCCTCATTGTATCGTACTGTACTGCCAGATGTGTTTCCATATTGCAGCAAGTTCTGCAAGGAAAAAGTTATATACTGGAATGCTCTCCTAACTAAATACATGTTTCAGTCCATTTGCAGTAGTAATTCAAGATATTTTCCTTCTTACAATCTTTGATCTTCTCCCAAGCTATAAAAAGGATTCTTTTGCAGCTTATATATTCTTACTGCTACTCTTTATTGTTCTCTTAATTAAACCTAAAGCACGATTTAGCGCATTTCACTGCGGTACTACATTGCCCAGAGAATTTCAAAGTATTGTCTATAATAACACAAATCTTTTTAAAAACTATTGACTTAAGCATAGGCGTAAACTTGCCCAAAAAAATGGGGGGGGGGGGGCCTACTGTTAAAAAGTGAGGTTGAGATTCTTTTTTCACACCTTTGACAGACATTACTTCCTCTCCTTGTGTAACGCTCATCCAACACAGAAACACCGGCAAAAAGCAGCACCACGGTAGTTTTTTTAGAATTTTAATAATGATGTCAATTTTCGTAGCTTAAATTTTTGTGTTTCCCACAAAAAATGTAGGGGCTCAAAAGGCCCAGAGCCCAGCTTATTAAATTTTGGGGGCCTTGAGCCCAATGGACCAATAGGAGTTTACGCCTATGGACTTAAGCTCTGAGTTGGCAAGTTCATATTGGTTACACTTGTTATTATGACCAACGGGCATAACCGCACACATGTCTACATTAATATGCACACACATCTACATTAATTTATCTGCCAGTCAGTATAGCACTCATGCAAACTATCGAAGTCTCTTCGAAATGCTATTCAATATAGATTATACTAATCAATATTAATCAATACTAAGTACTAATAAATAGACATGCATATTTATTAGCACTTAATATTGATTAATATTAATTAGTATAATGTAGAAGTTTTATGTAGAATCTAATACATTTTTACTGAATAGTGACGACTACTTTTACATTCTAACGTCTTGCTGTAAAAGGCATCATGCAAAATAGAATGATTGAATGAAAAGTTACAAATAACTGTCAGAGACAGTCCGGCTGGGATTCGAAACCGTGGCCTACTTATCAGGCAAGTGTGCTACCAACTCGGCCATCCAGCCGGAGCAAGTAGTAATATGGTTGTACGTTTGTGGTCTAATTGTATTCGGAGTAAACTGTTATAAATACATTAATTTGTAACATTACTCTGTAACAACAGAGTTATAATGAATTAATTCATTATAACACTGTTGTAAAGACGCTAAACTGTCTTAAAATTGTATAGCTTTCATTTATATAAAAATATACGTATAGCAAGTCTATCTATCTAGCAGTCTAGTGCTCTCCCAGAAGGCAGGTGTAAGACAAAATTTCTTAATCAATTATCTCGCTCATTAATATGCGCACCCTCGATCAACCCCATAAGTTGATCTCATTATAAAGGCATTGCATTTACTAAAAAATATGATCCCCTTAGCGCCATTTTCCAGCAGGTCTATAGTTTAATTAAACGTAATTGTTGATGGTACAGCTTATAAGTTATAGCCTTATAGACAAGAAGGTCAATGTTAAACTGCCTGCCATAGCTATAATGGGGCGATATAGGAAGTTTTGCTTAGATCTCTATATTAGAATCAATATTTCGAAAATAGGCGAATCCTATAAAATTCGCTATGCCAACGGTAGTCAAATTAACTACAAATATCTCGAAATCGTTAGCATCGATTTTCAGCAAACTTTTCTTGTATCCAGAAAATAAAAGCAAAGCAGTCCGAGCAGATGTAGCGACAGAGTAGGCCTAATTTAGCGTGACACAACACTGGGTCAGGAAGCATCAGATGCTTGTTTAAGACCCATCCAACTACAAAAATAAATATCACAAATTTCAGTTAACTGTGGTACATGATACTACATAGTTCCGATATATACAAGCGGTTCTAACACAAATAGTTAGATCTGGGCCATAGATGATTATTGTGTAAGTTCGGATAAACTTACACAATAATCATCTGATACGTAAAACATTCGAATTTTAATATGAAATATTCAACTTACTTAACTATTCCTTGCTTAACTAAACTAACAGTACATATACAGTTCCGTCACACGCACATAGTTCTGACGCATATACAGGATGCGAAAAAAAGTAGCACCCTAGCGAAAATTAAATATTTTTGCCATTTTTAGATATGTTTTCATGAAATATTTCAGAATTTTGTGGAGAAGACAGTTTGACATTGTTCTACCAAGTTTTATTAAGGTAAGAACAAAACTTTTTAAGTTATAGCGTTTTTACGAAAACCGCCATCAATTCGAGAATTAACAAAGCGTGATTGGCAATGTAAAATGACGCTTTATATCAAATTTGAAGCAAACAGCCTTCAGAATAAGGATTTTATGAAGCTGACCACATATATCGCCCAAAATGAAACTCGCACAAAATAAAGATGAGCTCAAAACAGTGCTGAAAAATATTTGAGACGATATACCCAGGGGCGGGGCCACCATTGTAAGTGGGGGGTCATGACCCCCACTTGAATTTTGGACCCCTCCACTGAAAATTTTAGGACCCCCCTGGACCCCCCACTCAGGGGAGGTCATGACCCCCCACTTTTTAATTTCTGGACCCTCCCACCTGGGGGGTCCAGAAATTAAGACCAGGGGGGGGTGCTGGGCAGCAAAAAGTTGAGCTCCTAAAAAGTTGCTCAGCACCCCCCCCCCCCCGGTCACACAACAACCCATTGTTTAAGACCTCCCCACTTTTTGGAATGACCCCCCAAAAATTGGGGGGGTCCTTACGAGATGTGGGGGGGTCCTGATAAAAGAATTTTATGCACTCTTCGCTAGCACAAATTGGACCCCCCACCTTCAAAACCGTGGCGCCGCCCATGGATATACCCCAGCAGTCCTCTCAAAAATCCATTCTCACATTCAGAAAAAGACTGCAGCTCTGCATTGTAGCTGTTGGGGGTCACATTGAGCATCTTCTTTAATAATATCTTGTCTTCTCTTACAACATCACACAATAAACAGCCCTTTTCAGGGCTACAAACTAAATAAATTTTCAATAAATAAAAACAATCCTTATTCTAGGGCTGTTTGCGTAAAAATAGGTGGAAAACGTCATTTTATATTGCCTATCACGCTTTGTAAATTCAATTTGATGGGTGTTGTCGTAAAAGCGCTATAACTTAAAAGTTTTGTGCTTAACTTAATAAAATTTGGTAGAACTATGTCAAACTGTCTCCTTTACAATTTTGAAAAATATTACTAAAAAATATCTAAAAATGGCAAAAATATGTAATTTTCGCTAGGGGGGCTACTTTTTTTTGCGCACCCTGTACATAGTTCTTTCTTATTAAATGTACAATAATACCTGAATACAATATCCATCCGATACATAACACATTAGAAATTTAATATGAAATATCCAAGCAAACTTTACTTAACTAAACTAATACAGTACATATATAGTTTTGATACATACACACAGTTCTGATACGTATATATAGTTATTTCTTATTAAATGTATTTCTTATTACATGTACCAATAACTAATTTAACACAATCATTTACGGGGTATGTATGAAATATTTTCAAATGTCACTGAACTATATTAACAAGATCTACTCTTTACAATCTTAACCTCAAACGGACCTTCAACCGACTGCTTATGTGTATCATATCTATTATTTACGTGGGATGTATGAAATACTTTTAAATGTCACTGAACTATCCTATTAAAAAGATCTACTCTTAATCTTCTAACCTCAAACCGACCTTCAACTGACTGCTATGTTTATCATATCTATTTTTAAATGTATTTACGGATCCTGCGTCAAGAACTTCATTAGGCAGAGTATTCCAAGCATGTATCACCGCTGACTAAAAAAGTTTTCCCGCCCAATCTACTTTCAGATTAAAAAAGTTTAGATCAATGACTCCTAGTCTTACTGTTAACCGATAATTTAAACCAAATACAATAGTTAACTTTGCTAAATTCTTAATTTATAAAACGAAGCCAGATCTCATGGTCTAGGCCTATATAAGCAGTGCTGGAATTGAATTAGGGAGGGATCGGTGGCCCGGCTCCCCTAATAGCCCAGCCGGCCCTCCAACCACCATAGATTTAAGAGATCCGGGGGGCCGGACTGCCTAAAAATGTCAAAAATCTTGACTAAATCTGATGTTTTCGGCTCCGGCCTCCGCAACCCCCCTCCCCCAATAGTTTTGCCGGCGACCCTCCTAATTAGCTTCGTTATAATTCGTGCCCCGGATATGAAGTCTGGAAAGCCAACAGTTTTCCGAAATTGCGCATTAGTTTATGAGTCAATCGCAAATGATTTGAGAGGTTTTACAAAGTTTAAATGAATTTTTAACGTTTTAAATACATTTTTAAACACCTTTAGTTCTCTGATTTATTATAACACCATGAAGTATTCGTCGTCAACTTCCAGCTTAAAAAAGTCACCCCTCCCTCTAATAGAGTCATACCTTCATTAAGAGCAAAAACTCCCCCTCTAGTGTACTGCCTTAATACAGGTTCACGGTACATATTCCTACTCACAGTCTGCAATCGCGCTCAAAATTAAGCACTCCATCGACCAACAAATTGATCCCATCACAAAGGATGTGCCTTTACCACGCCTAAAATGTAACCTTTAGCTTGCAAAATATGGCTAAAAAGGTAGTTTCCCGTTGCCTTACTCAATATCTGCGGTAGTCGGCTATTACAAAACACGTGCAGTTTTTGGTTGATCTATTCTCAAGTTTCCCGGATCCAACACGGGACACTATCAGTCTATCAGTTAGTCTATAAAATTCTCAATCGCTTCTTGCGTAATTGCATACTTTGGGCCTTATTATTTGCATTAGATTAAATCTCAATCTCTCCTGGATTGGACAGTTGAAGAGTGGCGCCCTGGACAAAAAGAGCATCTCTAACCCCCCCCCCCCCCCCCCCCCCCCCCGCCTCCCCCCCTCCCGATTCTCTAAAACCCCTTTCGCCCCTGAGAATATAGATGAGCAGCTGTTTGTGAAACTTTAACTTAACTCAGATGGCGTTAAGCGTATTAGGTCTGTACGGAAAATTACTGGCCGCTGTAAATCGAAACAATTGTGTACGGCTTATTTCCAGCAATCGATAAGAATATATAATATAACGGTACAGTTTATGACAGATCGGCGACAGTGTTAAGAATACTGCGCGCAATAAAGGATGGGACTCCAGTGGAGAATCATGATCGTCTACGTCCTGAATGGACATGGTACCTGGAGAGAGAGAGAGGCGGTCTCTATGTAGTTATGGCTGAACCGAGTTTGCGCAATGAACAACGCGCTCCGATAGTGTTCCATGGGTGTATTGTTTAAATCCCGCGGGAGCAGCCCGCCGCTCATGACTCCTTCTTTATGGGAAATCGACATCAAGACCTGCAGGCTTTAACGTTTAGTTAACGAGGCCACGCATTTGGCCTATTTACGCTAGACATAGAACCTTAGTATAAACGTATAGAGTAACGGAAACTATAGCAGTAGCAGTTTACTAACAAATTCATGATGATGAACGCACACTATTACGAGCCATATAATCAATCAATCAATAAGTATATTTATAAAGCGCCGCTGTATTCAATATGGCACAGCAGCGCTAAATGGACAATGGAGAGGCAAGTAACCTAGTGGTCAAAGGCCACAACCGTCAACATACAATATATATGTAGCTTATGACATACAGCGCCATAAGATATGTAAAACTAATAGGCCTACATGTAGGCTTACATACAAACTATAGGCGTATGTAGACCTTATCACAAAATAATTGAAGCAGATAGATGTCTCAATGTCTCTTTCAATAAAAATTATAACCATAAATTATCTGCCATGGGAAATTGTATTTTTCATTGTAATGTACATAGTGAAGGTACGATTAATCTCATTTTTAATCGCAGTTTTCAGTTAGCAGATCATGTTCGGAATTAAGAATTGAAAGAGCGTAGGAGAAAGTATTTGGGCTTTGATTGTTGAACAAAAAATCTATAAAAAGCAGAGAATACGTGCAACTGCAGTAGGACTACATCTAGCACAGTTTTAGCATAGCATAGCATCTAGCATAGTAAGTTTGGCATGGATGTTTTCAAGTAGTTTTACGCTTGTAAAATTCAAAATGATTACTCCACTAGGTGCGCGGTACTAAATTGCTGCGTACGCTTTGGAGTAAAGCTGTTATATGTTTTAAACTAATCTTTGTGACGGTAGCTAGAATATGACTAGTCGTCTTGAAGAAGTGTATTGAGTTCTGACCTTAACATTAAACACACTCAAACATACTTACGTTTAGCACTGATGTACGAGTATAGTTTCGGAAAGAAGTCAGCACTATACGCTGACGTCATGCTAACTCCTATCACTCATTATGGGAGTGATAGGAGGTTATTACTTGAACTGTATGATCTGTGCTTGGTAATACTTAAAGAAATCGGCAATGGCGAATCCATTAGGCTGCCAAATAAAAAATTACATTCTTAAAATTAACGCGAAAGCGGTGACATCGATGATTCTACAACTTTACTACCGTTGGTACCAGTACTGCCATCAATCAATCAATCAATGCACCAATCAATCAATACGTATATTTATAAAGCACTGCTCAAAGCAAAATGCCACAGTCGCAATAAATGAAGAGCCGAGTAACGTAATGGTCAAAGGACCCAACCGTTATTGCAGTCTAGACTTCTCCAAATCTTTCATATGGGCGATCAAGTAGTCTATAACTGAGAAATCATTGCCACATGGCTACAATTTCTACAAATTTTCCCACTGCCATGTCTGCGTTGGTCGCCTCTTACGAATACGGGCCGTCGTCGGTGGATTCAATTCTCAATTTTACCGAACCCACTCCGGAAAGTTGAGAATGATTAGTACCACTTTATCATCAAGTATCGGATACAATGTGGCAGTGCTTAGGGATACAATTTCTCTGGTAGATCAGCAAAATATTTTAAGAATATTTAAGATAATTGGAAATAGCAGAATATGAATAACTTTAGTAAAAGGCTAAAGCAGAGCTTAACGTCAATTTTCATCGCCCCAAGGGGTAGGTCTATTTTTAGCTAACTCTCTAGTGCACTCAAAAATTGACTACTGCAATTCTTTACTCTACGGTTTACCCGATACCTCAATTATTCGCCTTCAACGTATTCAAAATTTTTTGGCACGTGTTGTCTGCAATTCCTCTATTCGTAGTGCACACTCTAATACTCTGCTCAAAACACTTCATTGGCTACCAATTTATGAGCGCATAAAATATAAAATTGCTCTACTAACCTTTAATATTCTTCATTTTGGTAAATCCTCGTATCTCGCCGATCTTGTTTCCTTTTATCAACCCTCTCGCACTCTTCGTTCTACAAATTCTCTGCTTCTTCCTGTCAGTGGCGTCATTTCACCATTTCCTTGGGGGGGGCAAAAAAAAATTTTCATTTGAACGGACGCTTATAATATTAATGGATGCCCACCGCCACCCCCCCCCCTTGAGGCCTTTGCTTTCATACAAGCCTAATAATGTAATTATTCGGAAAAATACAGTTAAAAAAATCAGTTTGCAAACCTTGGGGGGGGGCAGAGGCCCCTCCTTGCGGCCATAAAAGCCTAATAATATAAATATTCGGTTAAATAAACAGTAAAAAAAGAAATAGTTTGCAAACCTTGGAGGAGGCGACGGCTACCCCCC
>JADMIO011460707.1_pt1 | contig 15275 bp, 12 predicted proteins | sample 8958161 | NCBI WGS metagenome assembly JADMIO01 (sample SAMN16585339, study PRJNA669376) | soil metagenome | isolation source: Crop rotation soil | place: USA: Cullars Rotation, Alabama | collected 2011
GCCGCGACTTCAAGTCACGTGAATTCCAAGCTTCGGATCCCACTGTGCTGGAAAGAAGCGGCAGCGCCGGGGCCACGGGAGCGATGCCGTGGCCGGCGACCACCATGCCGAGGCAGAGCCCGCAGGGATCGGCGGTGCGGCTGGGATTTCCGTGGTGGCCGGAAGCCGGCGTCTCGCAATGGTCCTCGGTCGCTGTCGGCTGACCGAGGCCGCGGCCGACCTCCATGGGTGTCTGGAGAGCCAGCACCAGCGCCTGGAAGACCAGCGCGGCCGTGGCCCACCAGGCGGCCCAGCGGAAGCGAGGAGCGATCGACGACATGGCCGGCACGGTATCGCCGTAGGCGAGGCACGGCAACGGATTGGTCAGGGGCCACGGACTTGCCGGGGGCCGGCGCCCCTGTCAGACTTTAACAAAACCGTCATGTCATCAAATCGACGCGAAACCCGCCTTAAAGAGCGGGTGAGCAGGGAAGGAAAGTCGGCATGGCCGGCGCGTCGCTGGAGATCGAGCGGGTCGAGGCCGCCTATGGGGCGGTCAAGGTGCTGAAGGCCGTGTCGCTCGCCGTTAAGCCCGGCGAGTTCGTGGCGCTCCTCGGCTCCTCCGGCTGCGGCAAGACGACCTTGCTGCGCGCCATCTCCGGCTTTGTCCCGATCACCGGCGGCCGCATCCTGGTCGACGGCCGCGACATCTCCCCTCTGCCGCCGGACAAGCGCGACATGGCGATGGTGTTCCAGTCCTACGCACTGTGGCCGCACATGACGGCGGCAGGCAATATCGGCTACGGCCTCAAACTCCGCGGCTGGGAGAAGGCGCGGATCGCCGAGCGGGTCGGCCAGATGCTGTCGATGCTGAAGCTCGACGGCCTCGGCGACCGCATGGTGACGCAGCTCTCGGGCGGGCAGCGCCAGCGCGTCGCGCTCGGCCGCGCACTCGCCGTCGATCCCCGCATCCTGCTGCTCGACGAGCCGCTGTCGAACCTCGATGCCCGCATCCGCGAGGACGTGCGCCACGAGATCAAGGCGCTGCAGAACAAGCTCGGCATCACCGCCATCCACGTCACCCACGATCGCGAGGAAGCGATGGTGATGGCGGACCGCATCGTCATCCTCGATGCCGGCGAGATCGCCCAGGTCGGTGCGCCGGAGGAGGTCTACAACCGGCCGGCCTCGGCCTTCGTCGCCTCGTTCATGGGCGCCGGCAACGTCGTCCGCCTCGCCGCGCGGCGGGACGGCGACGGGCTGGTCCTCGGCGCCGGCGATCTCTCCAACGAGATCCGCGTGCCGCTCGCCGCCATCGCCGGTGCGGCCAACGGTCAGGTGATCGCGCATTTCCGCGGCGAGGCGGCCAGTCTCGGCGCCGCCGATGCCGACGCGGCGGACCGGCTTGTGCTCAAGGGCCGCATCGCCCAGGCGTCATACCCCGGCGGCCACTGGCGCTACGGCGTCGCCGTCGGCTCCCAGCATTTCATGGTCGACGACCCGCGCCGCCTCAGCGTCGGCGAGCCGGTCGGCATCGGCCTGCCCCTGTCGTCGCTGCACCTGTTCGCCGCCGGCACGCCGGCGGATCGCGCCTGATCCCGTTCACTAGAGGAGAACCCGCATGAAACCAGTCTTCAAGCTCGCGACGGCAGCCGCCCTCGCTCTCGCGCTGGCGCCTTATGACGCCAGCGCGCAGAAGGTTACGCTCAACGTGGCCACCGCCGGCGACCAGAATATGGTCGACTACATCAAGGACTATCTCGGGCCGATGTTCGAGAAGTCGAACGCCAACGTCACCGTGAAGGCGGTCGGCACCGGCCCCGGCGATGCCGGCTCGCAGAAGATCGCCGAGAAGCTCGACGCGCAGAAGAGCCAGGCGTCGTGGGACGTCGACGTCGCCGTCGTGCACCAGAAGATGGCCGGCGACATGGTGAAGGCAGGATTGCTCGCGCCTTACACCAAGGACATCGCCAGCGGCAAGCTGACGACCTCGGAGTCCTCGAAGAACGCGCTGGGCGCCAACGTCCAGGGCTACGTCATCCCGATGTTCCAGAGCCAGACGGCCATCGCCTACAATCCGGCCCTGGTGAAGAATCCGCCCAAGACCTATGCCGATATCGAGGCGTGGTCGAAGGCCAACCCGAAGCAGTTCGGCTACAACGGCATCAAGGGCGGCATGTCCGGCGTCAGCTTCGTCGTCGGCTGGGTCTACGCCAATGCGCCGAACCCCGAGCAGCTCACCAACGGCCCCTATGACGCGAAGGTCGCGGCCAACTGGGACCCGGCGCTGGCCAAGCTGAAGGAGTTCAACAAGACGGCGACGATCACGCCGGGCAATGCCGGCACGCTCGACATGCTGAACCGCGGCGAAATCGCCATGGGCCCGGTCTGGGTCGACATGTTCTATTCCTGGATCGCCGACGGCAAGCTGCCGCCGACCACCAAGCTCTCGCTGATCGGCCCAGGCATGCCCGGCCAGCCGATGTACTACGTGATCCCGGCCAAGGCCGCGAACATGGATGCGGCGAAGAAGTTCGTCGAGCTCGCCACCAGCCCGGCGGTGCAGGCCGAAGGCATCGTCAAGAAGTTCAACTGGTATCCGGGCATCGATGCCCAGCACGTGAAGAGCCAGCTCGACGACGCGACCTGGAACAAGCTGTTCGTCGACGTGACCCCGGCCGACCTGCAGAGCAAGGGCAAGTCGTTCCCGATCAAGGAATACTTCGACGATATCCTGCAGTCCTACGAGAAGAAGGTCATGAACTGACCATCGACGGGTCGTCTCCCGCCTCCCTCTCCCGCGCATCCGTGCGGGGGAGGGAGAGCGGATATCACCATCATGCGTGACTCCCGCTTCCTCGGCCTCGCGCTTGTCGCCCCGGCGCTGTTCGGCGTCGTGGCGCTTTTCGTCTATCCGCTGGTCTTCTCGGTGGCCTCGGCCTTCACCACCAAGGAGGGCGCGGTCACCATCGCCAATTTCGTCCGCGCCTTCGAGTTCTACTCGCTCGATATCGCCTTCACGCTGGTGATCATCACCGTCTCGACGCTGCTGTGCGGCGTGCTTGCCGTCGCCATCGGGGGATATCTGGTGCTGGGCGAGAACCCGACCGCGGTCTCCATCCTGAAATGGCTCTACCGCTGGCCGCTGTTCATTCCCTTCGTCGTGGCCGCGCAGTGCATGCGGACGTTCCTCGCCAAGAACGGGCTGATGAACAATACGTTCGTGTCTCTCGGATTGCTGGAGCCTATCCAGACCACGAGCCTGCTCGACTGGCGCGGCGTCGTCATCACCTTCGTCTGGAAGCAGACGCCGTTCGTGGCGCTTCTGGTCGCTGGGGCCATGGCCTCGCTCGACCGGGCGACGATCGAGGCGGCGCGCAACCTCGGTGCCGGCCGGCTTCGCATCCTGGTCGAGATCGTCACCCCGCAGATCCTGCAGACCCTGGCGGTGGCGCTGATCCTCTCCTTCGTCACCATGATGTCGGTGCTCAGCGTGCCGATCATGATCACCGGCGAGTCGCCGACGATGATGACCGTCGACATGGCCTTCCGCATCAACGCCTATGGCGACTACGGGACGGCCAATGCGCTGGGCGTGCTCTCATACCTGATGACCGGCGCGGTCGCCTGGTTCTATCTCCAGCGTGGCATCCGCGAGGGGGGACGGCCGTGACCGGCATCGCCTGGCTGCCGCGGGCGATCGTGCTCGGCCTCATCGCCTTCGCGGTGTTCGGGCCGCTCGCCAATCTCGGCCTCTGGGCTTTCGCCGAGCAGTGGTTCTTCCCGCACAAGCTGCCGCTGGTCTATGGCCTCAAGTTCTGGAACCAGGTGTTCAAGCCGAGCTCGGATGCGCTGGCATCGCTCTGGACCTCGATCGTCATCGCGCTGATGACGGTGGTGGTCAGCCTGGCGCTGGCGATACCGGCGGGCTATGCGCTCGCCCGCCTCAGCCTGCCGTTCCGCGGCCTGATCATGCTGGCCTTCCTGCTGCCGCAGGCCTTCCCCTCGGTTGCGGTCTACATCAACGTCGCCCGGATCTTCTACTCGATCGGCCTCAACGGCACGATCGCCGGCGTCGTGCTGGTCCACGCGGTGCACGGCCTGGTCTTCGCGGTCTGGATCGCGTCGGCCGCTTTCGCCGCCGTCGACCGCGACCTCGAGCTCGCCGCCCGCAACATCGGCGCCGGAGGGCTCCGGACCTTCTTCACCGTGACTTTGCCGCTGGCCGCGCCGGGGATCGTCGCCTCGGCGATCTTCGTCTTCCTCGAGTCGCTGGACGAGTTCACCGGCACCTTCTTCGTCGGCGTTCCGGACGTGACGACGCTGCCGCTGCTGATGTTCACCGCCTCGGTCGCCGGCAACTACCAGATCGCGGCGATAACCGCGCTGATCCTGCTGATTCCGTCGGTCGGCTTCATGCTGTTCGTCGAGCGCTTCCTCAAGGCCGACGTGCTCGCCAAGGTCGGCACCTAGGCGGGCAGGCGCATCCGCCCGCGCTTCTCGGTCCAGTCCCAGATGTAGAGCTTGCGGCAGGCTTCCCTGGCTTCTTCGAGGGTCCGGATGGAAACGCGCTCGCGCGCGAAGTGCAGCTCGTAGCCCTGCTCGATCAGCCGACGCATCACGTCGATGTGGATCCGGTCGCCGCGCACGAATTGCGCAAGACGCATGAACACGACGCCGTGGACGGGCGAGGAGGTTTTGAGCCGCGCCAGGAGCACTTCATGCGACACGAGCGTGTAGGGCTCCTCCCCGAGGTAGGACACGATCTTCCCGCCGGCCCGCTCGGCCATCGCGCCGATCGCGAGATGCTGAAGAGGCTGTGGCATCGTCCGTATCGAGGCGGTGTCGACGCACGAGTAGAAAGCCTTCTGCGGAGCAGTCATCCCATTTCGAGCCCACGCGAAGAGAGACGCATGCGTCCGCGCCGCTCAATCCAGGCGAACGTGATGAGCTTGCGGCCCGCTTCCTCGGCGTCGGCAAGAGTCCGGATGGAGACTCGCTCGCGCGCGAAGTGCAACTCGTAGCCCTGCTCGACCAGCCGGCGCATCACGTCGATCTGGAACCTGCCACCCGCGGCGAACTGGGCCAATCGGAAGAAGACGACGCCGGCGACCTTCGAGGACGTCTTGAGACGGGCTTGAATGACCTCGTGCGTCGCGCTCGTGTAGCCATCCTCGGTGAGATAGAACACGGTCTTGCCACCGACCTGCTCCGCCATCCGGTTGTTGGCGAGATGCTGGATGGGTTGCGGGATCTCCCGGATCGACGCCACATCCAGGCACGAATAAAAGGTCTTAGGAGAATTCACGCTGTTCAAGGTCGAAGGCCACGGCCGACAGCGGAGAAAGCTCGAGGATGTCGAAGAACTCCAGAAGGCCTTTGTCGCCGTAAGGGGAGAACAGGTTCTTGTAGCGGATGTTGAGACTCCAGCGGGTCTCGTCCGTGGCGTTTGTCTTGGCGCCGTGCGCGATCCCGCCTGCGAACATGCAGGCGCTGCCGAACGGCACGTTGAGGTCCATCGCCGTCGCCTCGATGGTCTTGCAAAAGGCGTCGTAGCTGCCGCCGTTCTTGAGCGCGTCGATGGCCTTCGCCGAGGTGTCGAGATCCGAGATGAACATGCTCTTGGTGTCGTACACATCGACCAGTGGTAGCCAGGTAATGACCTCGAAGTGCGAATTGGCCGGCGCATCCCTATGGGTCATCACCTGGTCGGCGTCACCGGGCTGCTGCACGACGATATTGACGACCTTCTGCGCGGCGACATCGGCGCCGATCAGCCGGTTGAGCGTGCCCTCGAACGCGTTGAAGACGCCGCGATTGACCTTGAGCTGCTCGGTGCAGATCGACACGAGCTTCATCCGGAAGGCGTTCAGGTCGCCGCCCTGGAGCCGACGCTTGTGGAAGGAGTTGAAGAAGGCGGTGGGATCGTTGCTTTGATTGTCGCCCACCAGGTTCTTCGCATGCGCGAAGACGTCGTTCCGAAGCTTCTCCAGCGCCGGAAGGTCGTCGGCTTTGAACACGTCGAAGCCGCGACGGCGGAAGACGTCGAACTTACCCAAGGGCGCTCCTCGTTGCCGCCCGATCATATGGCCGCCTCCGATCCCCATCAACCGTTCAGGAAACGCCGCCCGTGACCTGCGGCGGCGGCCGATTGACCGGGCCGCCCGAATCAATGACGGTGACCCTCTCCGGACCAATGATTCGGGCGTGATGCAGACAGAATCGAGGTTATTGCAGGCGGCCAGAAGTCATAGCCGGGCCGGACGATCTGCCGCAGCCACGGCTGTCTATCGGCGGATCATCGAGGACGAACCTCAATTCAAGGCAGAGGCCCTTCACGCTCTGGGCCTCATCGCATTCGGCGAGGGACGGGACGACGACGCGCTGGACCTGCTCGCGAAAGCAATCGACGCTGATCGCAACGTTGCTCTCTATTACGCGAATTTCTCGCGAGCACTGGAAAAAGTCGGTCATTTCAGTGGGGCAATCTCCGCCGCGGGGCAAGCGGTGGCGTTGGGCGGTGGATCGCCCGAACTCATCGAGCGTTTGTGCAACCTCTTCTTGGCGGCCGACCAATTGGACAAGGCGCTGTCGACGGCTGCGGAATTCGACAGCAATCCGGCTCTCGCGGCGATGGTCGAGGCCGATCCGATGCAGCGGATGGCGCGAGTCAGGGTTCGCCGTCTCTTCGGCGATCATGGCGGCGCTCGCGCCGACCTTCTCCGGGTCCTGATCGTGGAGCCGGGTCTCCCGGCAGCCTGGCACCAGTTCGGCCGGATCGAGCGAGCGGCCGGAGCCGACGCGCGGGCGATCGTCTGCTATGGCCGCGCACTGAGCGCCGTCAGGGATCTGGAGGTCGTCTACGATCAGGGCATCGCCTTGCAGCGGGTCGGCCGGCTCGACGAGGCGCAATCCGCCTTCAACGAAACGACAGCAAAATTCGGCTACACGCTCAGCCGAGGGGCCGACCTGAAGGCTACTGGCCTCGCCGAGCTCGACATTTCACCGGATCAGGCTGAAGGGGTTCGCCGCCGTGGGCATGAAGCGGAGCACGCCGGTCGTCCGATCGAGGCGGTTACGCTCTTCGCCCTCGCTTCCTCCCTCTCCCCCCGCGACGAGAAGCCGCGCCAGGATCTGGAGCGGTTGTTGGCCCGACTGGGCAAGCGTCGGGTCCTGTTCCATCGCCTGGTCCATTCGGCCCTTGGAATGGCGGTGATCGAGATGGATTTGTTTCACCGCAAAATCCAACTGGGTCAGGTGCCGGACGACACGCTGGTCGTTTTCCTTTCGGGCATCAGCCCTTCGAACCGTTCAGTGACCGCGATGGCTGCCCGCCTCATGCCCTTCGTCGTGGATGACCGGATCTACTATTCGATGCTGGAGGTGATGCTTCCGATCTTCCGGCTGCCCGAGAGCTGGCTCTGGGGCGCCGAGTACGAGGACTACACCAATCCGGAAATCAAGAGCGGATGGGTGTTCACGCCGGAAGAGCGGGAGCGTGGCCGCGAGGGAATGAAGAGGTTGGGGCTCGATCCGGATAAGGACTGGTATGTCGCAATCTTTGCCCGCGACAACGGATGGGCCGTGAAGAATCTTTCCGGCATGCCGGAGACGTATACCCATTTCCGCAATGCCGACATCAACAGCTATCACGAAGCAATTCAACTCATCCTTGATCGCGGCGGCACGGTCGTCCGCATGGGCGCGGTGCCGGAGCGCGCGCTCACCTTCAAGCACCCGAAGGTGATCGACTACGCGACCCTGGGCCGCGAGGATTTCATGGACGTATTCCTCGTCGCGCACGCCCGCTTCTTCATGGGGACGCCGGCCGGCATCCTCGACGTCGCGCGGGTTTTCGATACGCCGACGTTGCACGTCAACTTCGCGATCGGGTGGGCCCACCCCGGCAAGAAGGTGCTCCATCTGCCGAAGCGCCTGGTACGACGGGCGACTGGAGAGCCGGTGCCCTTCGCCGAGTATCTGGCGCACTACTCCGAGCCCGACCCGGTCGGCGCCGTCTTCTCCGACGCCGGACTGGCGCGGAACGGTTACGCCTATATCGACAACACGCCTGAAGAGCTTCGTGAGGCTGCCGAGGAGATGTTCGAGCTCCTCGAAGGTCGCTGGGCACAGGATCCCGCAGACCGGGAGCTTCTCGATCGCTACTTCGCCCTCTTCGAGAATGCCGCTCATCGCGTCGTATCCGAGCCGGCGCGTGCGCGGCTGCCGGTCGTGCTGGCGCATCTTCGCCGCTATCGCTCCTGGTACTTCCCCGACGGCTAGGCTGTCGGCGCCTTGATCAGGCGGCCAGGGCTTCGTCGGTCGGTTAGACCTTCGATGGCGGTGCGGCCGCGCGTACAATGTCATGGGCATGGAAGCTGATTCAAAGCTACTGGCGGCGGCGAGGGGCCATCAAAAGGCCGGCAGATGGACCGCCGCTGAAGCGATCTACCGCCGGATCATCAATGATGAGCCTCAATATGCGGCGACGGCCTTTCACGCCCTCGGCGTCATCGCCTTGGAGCAAGGAAAGGACAAGGTCGCCGGAGATCTGCTGGTCAAGGCGATCCGATTGGATGCGGGCGTCTCCGCCTACTACGTGGACCTCGCGAGCGCCTTGCAGCGGTCGGAGCACTTCGCCGAAGCCCTGGCTAGCGCGGAGGGAGCTCTGGCCCTTGGTGACCGTTCGACTGCGCTCTTCGTCCGACTATTCAGCCTGTACCTTTCGGTCGACCGTCCGGGAGAGGCCATCGCGTTGTTGGCTCGTATCGATAGTGATCCCGATCTGCGCTCGTCCTTCGAGGTCAACCCGGAGCAGCAGGCGGTTCTCGGCGGGCTTCGCCGTATCGTCGGAGATCACGCCGGTGCCCGGGCCGACCTCGTTGCGGCTCTGACGATATCGCCGGATCTGAAATCGGCATGGCACGAGCTCGGCAGGATCGAGCGTGCCGGCGGGGCTGAACCGAGAGCAGTCGTCTGCTATGGACGAGCGCAGACTTTCGGGGAGGATCTCGACGTCACGTTCGACAAGGGCATTGCCCTGCGTGGGATGGAAAAAACCGAACAGGCGCTTTCCTGCTTCCAGCAGGCGACGTTGAAGCGGCCCTACGCCATGTCCTATGGCGCGGACATCAAGCGTGACGGCCTGGCCGACGTCGACATCTCTCCTGAGCGCGCTGACGCGGTGTGGGCACGCGGTCTCGAATCCGAGCGACAGGGGCGTCATCTGGACGCCTTGGCCTGCTTTGCATTGGCATCGTCGTTGACGCCGACGGACACGCGCGCACGGATGGATCTCGATCGACTCGCGGCTCAACTGGGCAAACGTCGTGTGCAGTTCTACTTCATTCACCATCCGTCGCTGGGCTTGATCGCCCAGGAATCCGATCTTTATCTGCGTGGGCGACAGCTTGGACAGATACCGGACGATCTTCTGCTCATCTTCCTGTCGGGCGAGCATCCGGCCAATCGCACCCTGACGACGATGCTCAGTCGCCACCTGCCGCTGATCGTCGACGACCGGCTTTACTATTCGATGCAGGAGACGCTGCTGCCTGGCCTCCGGGCATCGGAACTCTTCCTTTGGCAAAACGAGTTCGAGAACTACGCCCACGCCAAAAGTCACCGGACCCTCACGTTCACCGACGAAGAGAGGGAGCGCGGCCGCGAGGGGCTGCGCCGGATGGGGCTCGATCCGGATACCGATTGGTTCGTATGCGCCTTTGCTCGTGACGACGGCTGGTCCCGGAAGACCTTCTCCGCGCTGACCGATACCCGGACCTATTTCCGCAACGCCGACATCGATACCTACGGCACGGCCTTCCAGAGCATCGTCGATCGAGGCGGCGCGGTCATCCGTCTCGGCGCATCGATGCTGAAGCCTCTCGCAATGAAGCATCCCAGGGTGATCGACTATGCGATGACATCGCGCGACGACTTCATGGATATCTATCTGGTCGCGCATTGCCGGTTCATCATGGGAACGCCGGCAGGCATTACCGACGTCGCCAAGCCGTTCGACGCTCCGTGCCTGTTCGTCAACAATGTTCCCCTAGGCTTTTGCCCATATGGCAAAGGCGTGATGTACGTCCCGAAGATGCTGAATCGGTCAGCAAGCGGAGAGTTGGTGCCGATCTCCGAGTATCTCGGGATCCTCGCCCGAACAGATGCAATGACCGTGCTCTATACCGACAAGGGCCTCCGTGATCTCGGCTATGCCTATGTCGACAACACTCCGGAGGAGATCCGGGAAGCGACCGAGGAAATGCTGGATCGGCAGGATGGCCGGTGGAGCGACACGGCCGAGGATCGCGAGCTTCTCGACCGCTACTTCGCGCTTTTAGCCGTGGTTCCCCGCCACCAGATATCGGCCCCAGCGCGGGTGCGCCAACCGGTATCGCTCAGCCACCTCCGCCGCTATCGCTCCTGGTACTTTCCCGGCGATGAAGCGAAGTGAGCGGCCGCGAAGCAATGGGATCTGAGTCGGCCCTGTTGAAGGCTGCAAGAGCGCACCATCAGGCTGGCAGATGGGCGGCAGCGGAGGCGGTTTATCGCCGCATCGTGGACCACGAGCCGCAGCACAAGGCGATTGCCCTGCACGCGCTCGGTCGCATCGCCCTCGAACAAGGAGACTCGAGCGCCGCGGCGGCTTTGATGGGGCAGGCCATCGCGATCGAGCCCAACGTCACGGCATTCTACGTCGATCTTGTCCGTGCAGCGGAAAAGCTGGGCGACCTGGCCAGTGCCGTGACCGTGGCCGAAGGAGCGGTGGCTCTCTGGAACCTGTCGCCTGACCTTCTGGCTCAGCTGTTCAGGCTTTATCTGCTCGTCCATCGAACCGACCAGGCACTGGCACTGGCCGATCGGATCGACCGGGAGCCGGAGCTCCGGCAGGCATTCGAGGGCACGCCGGCAGCGCGGGCCGCACGCGGCCGCATCCGACGCGTGCTCGGTGAGCATGGCGCTGCGCGTGCGGACCTGATCTCGGCGCTGCAGGAAGATCCCGACCTGGGCGCGGCCTGGCACGACCTCGGCAGGATCGAGCGGGCGTCGGGAAACGACGCGCGCGCGATCGTCTGCTACGGCCGTGCGCTGGGTACTGCCCGGGATGCGGAGGTCGTCTACGATCGAGGCGTCGCTCTGCAGCGGGTTGGCCGGCTCGACGAGGCGCAAACCGCGTTCAGCGAAATGACGACCAAAATCGGCTACGCGCTGAGCCGGGCTGCCGACCTCAAGTCGGCGGGGCTTGTCGATGTCGACATCTCGCCGCACCGGGCCGAATCCGTCCGCGCCCGCGGGCGCGAGGCGGAACAGGCCGGCCGCCCGATCGAGGCGATCACCCTCTTCGCTCTCGCATTCTCTCTCTTGCCGCGCGCCGAGGGGGCACGCCGGGACCTGGAGCGGCTATTGGCGCAATTGGGCAAGCGCGAGGTGCGCTTCCATCGCCTGGTCCATTCGTCGCTCGGAATGATTGCGCTCGATACGGATCAGTTTCTTCGCAAGATGCGGTTGGGGCAGGCGCCGGACGACACGCTGGTCGTCTTCCTGTCAGGGGCGAACCCGTCGAACCGCTCGCTGACCGCGATGGCGGCCCGCCATATGCCCTTCGTCGTGGACGACAGGATCTACTATTCGATGCTGGAAGCGATGCTCCCGGCGTTCCGCTTCTCCGATACCTGGCTCTGGAGCGGACAGTACGACCTCTACACCAATCCGGACATCAAGAGCGGATGGGCCTTCACGCCCGAGGAGCAGGAGCGTGGTCGTGAGGGAATGAGGAAGCTGGGAGTCGACCCGGACAGGGATTGGTATGTGGCGATCTTTGCCCGCGACGCCGGATGGGCCGTAAAGAATCTTTCCGGCATGCCGGAGACCTATACGCCATTCCGCAACGCGGACATCAACGCCTGTCATCAGGCGATCCAGCTGATCCTCGATCGCGGCGGTACGGTCATCCGCATGGGCGCGGCGCCGGAGCGGGCTCTCACCTTCAAGCATCCGAAGGTGATCGACTACGCGACGCTGGCCCGGGACGATTTCATGGACGTGTATCTTGCCGCGCATGCGCGTTTCTTCATGGGCACGCCTGCCGGAATTACCGAGGTCGCGAGGGCTTTCGACACGCCGACCTTGCACGTCAACTTCGTGGTCGGATGGGGCCACCCCGGCAGGCAGGTGCTGCATCTGCCGAAGCAGCTGGTGCGGCGGGGGACCGGGGAACCGGTGCCGTTCGCCGAATATCTTGCGCATTACTCGGGGCCGGATCCGATCGGCGCCATCTTCTCGGACGATGGACTGGCACAGAACGGCTACGCCTATGTCGACAATACGCCGGAGGAACTCAGCGAGGCAGCGGAGGAGATGCTGGACCTCCTCGATGGCCGCTGGGGACAGGATCCTGCCGACCAGGCATTGCTCGATCGCTACTTCGCCCTCTTCGCGTCGGTTCCACACCCTGTCGTGTCCAGCCCGGCGCGTGTGCGGCTGCCGGTCGTGCTCGCGCACCTCCGCCGCTATCGCTCCTGGTACTTCCCCGACGGCTAGGCCGTCGGCGCCGGCGCTTCCTGGAGGGCCAGGTCGAACAGCGGCTGGAAGGCCTCCGGCTCATGCGCGCCGGGAAGGGCGTATTTGCCCTCCAGGATGAAGCAGGGGACGCCGGTGATGCCCATGCGGTAGGCGAGCGAGAGATCCTGCATCACCTGCTCGCGCCCATCCTCGCCGACGATGAAGCGGCGCACGGGTTCCGCCTCGAGCCCGGCCTCGCCGGCGAGCGAGGCCAGCGTGTCGGCATCGCCGATGTCGGCGCCTTCGCTGAAGTAGCCGACGAACAGGCGGTTGAGAACGGCGTCCTGCGCGCCCTCGCTGGCGGCGTAGAGCAGCAGGCGGTGGGCGTCGGTGGTGTTCGGCGTCCGCTTGATGAGGTCGAAGCGGAAATCGATGCCCTCGGCGACGCCGGCTTCGGTCACCCGCCGGTAGATTTCCTCGGCCCGCTTTCCGCTGCCGAACTTCATCGCCATGTACTCGGCGCGGTCCATGCCGTCGCGAGGCAGGTCGGGATTGAGCTGGAAGGCGCGCCAGGAGACCTCGGGCCGGACATCCGGCCGCTGGTCGAGCGCGCGGGCGAAGCGTCGTTTGCCGATGTAGCACCACGGGCAGACGATGTCGGAGAAGATGTCGAAGCGCATGGGTCAAGCCTAGCGTCCGGGCGAACCGCCGTCTTGCACCATTGCTTGACCGCCGTCCGGGCTCGCCAGAGCATATGGCGATGAATTCGATCTATGACCAGGGCCTGGACCGGGTCGCCGCCAACCATACGGCGCTGACGCCGCTGGGGTTCCTCGACCGGGCCGCTTCGGTGTGGCCGGCCAAGGTCGCGGTGATCCACGGGACCGGCCGCACGACCTATGGCGAACTCGGGCGGCGCTGCCGCCGGCTGGCGAGCGCGCTGGCTGCCCGCGGCATCGGCCCCGGCGACACGGTCTCGGTGCTGGCGCCGAACATCCCGGCGCTGCTCGAGGCGCATTACGGCGTGCCGATGGCCGGCGCTGTGCTGAACGCGATCAACGCCCGGCTCGACGCGGCCACCGTCGGCTTCATCCTGCGGCATTCCGGCGCCAAGGCCTTCCTGGTCGACCGGGAATGCGCCGCGGTGGCGCGGGCGGCGCTCGATGGTCTCGATCCGAAGCCGCTGGTCGTCGACATCGCCGATCCGCTGGGGCCCGAGAGCGGCGGCATCGGCGACCTCACCTACGAGGCGCTGCTGGCCTCCGGCGACCCGGACTTCGCCTGGGCCGGACCCGACGACGAGTGGCGGGCAATCGGCCTCAACTATACCTCGGGCACCACCGGCAATCCGAAGGGGGTCGTTGTCCATCACCGCGGCGCCTTCCTCAACGCCATCGGCAACGCCATCACCTTCGGCCTCGGCCCTGAGACGGTCTATCTCTGGACCCTGCCGATGTTCCACTGCAACGGCTGGTGCTACACCTGGGCGGTGACGGCCGTCGGCGGCACGCATGTGTGCCTCCGCCGCGTCGATCCGGCGCTGATCTTCCCCGCCATCGCCGAACACCGCGTCACCCATATATGCGGGGCGCCGATCGTCCTCACCATGCTGATCCACGCGCCGGAGACGGTGAAGCGCCGCTTCGATCATAAGGTCGAAGTCGCGACCGGCGGCGCCGCGCCGCCCTCGGCGGTGATCGCCGCGATGTCTCAGATGGGCTTTAACGTCACGCATCTCTACGGCCTGACCGAGGTCTATGGCCCGTCGACGCTGTGCGCATGGCAGGAGGACTGGGACGGCCTCGACGCTGACGTGCAGGCGACGAAGATGGCGCGCCAGGGTGTCAACCTCGTCACCATGGCCGGCCAGGACGTCGTCGATCCGGCGACGATGAAGCCGGTGCCGGCCGACGGCGCCACCATCGGCGAGCTGGTGCTACGCGGCAACACCGTGATGAAAGGCTATCTCAAGAACCCCGCCGCGAGCGGCGAGGCGTTCCGCGGCGGGTGGTTCCACACCGGCGACCTCGGCGTGAAGCATCCCGACGGCTATGTCGAGATCAAGGACCGCGCCAAGGACATCATCATCTCCGGCGGCGAGAACATCTCCTCGCTCGAGGTCGAGGAAGTGCTCTATCGCCATCCGCAGGTGATGGAGGCGGCCGTGGTGGCGCGGCCCGATGCGAAGTGGGGCGAGAGTCCCTGCGCCTTCATCACGCTGAAGCCCGGTGCCGCGCCGACCACGGATGCCGAGATCCTCGTCTTCTGCCGCGAGCGGATGGCGCACTTCAAGCTGCCGCGGACGGTGGTGTTCGGCCCGTTGCCGAAGACCTCCACCGGCAAGATCCAGAAATTCCAGCTGCGCGACCAAGCAAAGGCGTTGGGGGAGAGACCGGAGTGACCGAGGCGCTGACGCTTCATCCGCATGTCATCCAGGGTGACGACGGCGCGCGCGTGCCCGCCGAGTGGGGACGGCTCGCCGTGCCCGAGGTCAGGGCCAAGCCGGGAAGCCGGTCTATCGAGATCGCCTTCCTTCGCCTGAAGACGGAGTGCGCCAGGCCGCGGGCGCCGGTGATTTATCTCGCCGGCGGCCCCGGCTCCTCCGGTATCGCCGGCGGCATCCGGCGCCTCTCCCGGTTCCGGCGTTGGGCAAAGGAGCGCGACGTGATCCTGCTGGACCAGCGGGCCGTCAATCATTCCCGGCCTGAGCTTACCCATCCGTTCGGGTACGACCTGCCTTTCCAGCACATTGGGATCCTAAGCTTAGAATTCCACGTGGACAAGTTGTCGCG